>OATI01000155.1_pt1 | contig 88357 bp, 72 predicted proteins | sample 1494981 | NCBI WGS metagenome assembly OATI01 (sample SAMEA2579952, study PRJEB22360) | human gut metagenome
TTATTTTATTGAACTATTTATAATTTTGCATGCATGAGAAAAGAAGGTATTTACACACTTTTTGAAACACTATCATCTGAAACACTATCGGTTTAAACATTTGCACCAAACACCCCCAAAACAGGCGAAAAAAAGAGAGTCACAAATCGTAACTCTCTCTGTTTCTGTGGTCCCACTTGGGCTTGAACCAAGGACCCCCTGATTATGAGTCAGGTGCTCTAACCAGCTGAGCTATAGGACCTACACTTACGTGTGTTAAAGTGGTTAGCCTTTAACGGGTGCAAATATAGTGTTTTATTGAAATTTGGGCAAATATTGAGGGGCTTTTTTTTGAAGGTTCGTGGGAGATACCGTAAATTTATTTACATTTGCGTGTAGATGAACTTATTAGTATAATTGATAAAATTCGTGGTGTGAAAGTTTGTTTGTTAGTGATAGGAAAGACAGATGCGGAGTTTGTACGGGCGGGGATTGCCGAGTACGAGAAACGTTTGAAATATTATATCCCTTACGAGATGAAGGTGATCCCGGATGTGCGGAACACGAAAAACATGAGCGAGATACAGCAAAAAGAACGAGAAGGAGAATTGTTGTTGGGGCAGTTGGAGGCGGCGGATTATGTGATTCTGTTGGATGAGAAGGGAAACGAGTACACTTCAAAGGCTTTCGCGGACTTTTTGGCACAGAAGATGCTGACAAGTATGAAGCGACTTGTATTTATCATCGGGGGACCTTACGGTTTTTCGGAAGAAGTATATAAACGTGCAAACATGAAAATATCACTATCCAAGATGACCTTTTCTCACCAGATGGTGAGGATGATCTTCACGGAACAATTATATAGGGCTATGACTATATTGAAAGGAGAACCTTATCATCATGAATAAAGCGAGGGTGAAAAGCATGAAGAAATTTTGGCTTGTACTGTCACTTGCCATATTTTGTTTGGTCGTGGGCTCTTTGTGGGAGTATTCTCTGAACGATTGGTCCGTGGATAAGAAATTATTTCTTTTTCAGGAGCGGTTGAAATTCGAGGAGAAACGACTTGACGATCAGTTGCGGAAACTGGATCATGAGGCAGAGCGGCAAAAGCCGGAATGGAAAGGTAAACAGTCTGTGCTGGTTGGTTTTAAGGAGGGAAAGTTGGTTTACTGGAGTAACGAGAGAGTCGGTTCGCCCCACTTGTACGAGATATTGTCAGCGGGAAATGACTTCGTGAAGATTAATAATCTTTATTTTGATGTTCGCAAACATGCCGTCGGGGACACGGTTTATTACGCACTCCTGTTTATAAAAGAGGATTACCCGTATTCGAGTAATTACGTGAAAAGTCATTTTAACCCGTCGTTAGGGGAAAATCTGGATGATGCGAGTAAGGTGGTTATCCGGGAGACGTGGGAAAAAGGAGGGCAACTCGTGTACAACCGGGATGGAAGGCCGTTGTTCAAGATTGAGAGTCAGGTGGAGCATGGGGATGTTGTGCCCACTTATTTCCTGTTGATTCCTTATATCATGTTCCTTCTCCTGCTGTTCTATGCTTACGAAATATCCTTGGATCGGGCCCGGTCGTTCCGGATGCAATTGTTTCACGTGTTCGGATTCTTCTTTTTCATCGTGCTGTTGCGTTCCTTGATGGTAGATTACAAGGTCCCGCAAGTGCTTTATTCTCTGCCTATTTTTACTACCAGTCAAATCGGGGGACGGTTTATCGTGTCGGTGGGAGATTTATTTGTCACAATGTTCTGTCTGGCACATTATTTCTTTATTACCTTTAACAAACTGAAAATTAAGTATGACGAGCCTCGTTTGGTGCGTTATAAATATATATTCCTCGTGGGATTCGTGATAGGCGTGTTCTTCTACACGAATTTGCTACATTTTTCGATTAACACGCTGATCGAGAGTACGCAGGTCAGTTTGAATATTGCCCGTCTTATTAATGTTGATTTCTCGTCGATCGTGGCTTTTATCACGTTGATTATTGCCGGGATGGGATTTATCGTGTTGATCAACAGTTCTGTGCGTTATTTCCAGAATTTGTTCTCTATCAGTCAGGCGTTTTTCGGAGTAACTGGAGTGCTTGTTTTTTGTGCGGCTCTTTGTTATTTCTTTAATTTTTCGCTGTCCCCGTTGGAGTGTCTTTTTCCGTTATCGCTTTATTTGTTGTTTATTCTGGGGGTGTACTTAATGAAACAGGATGCCCAAAAGAGTATTTTCATGATTGCACTTGTGGTGGTCTGTATTTACATCATTTTTCTGGCAAAGAGTAGCGAGATTCACCGTGAACAAGGGGTGAGGGCAAGTTTCGCAAACGAGATTATCAAGGAAAGAGACCCGATTTTTGAGCATAAGCTATTGGAAGTCAATGATGAAATAAAACAAAGTCAAAAAGTAGATTCACTGGTAAAAGTGGGGGACACGGATTTGTTGTCTGCTTATATTTCAAGCGAGCTGCTGGATATGACGGGATTTTATTATACTTGCAAGGCGATGATATGTGATCCTCGGGACACGATATTATTGACTCCTACTTACGAGAAGTATGGTTGTGACGAGTATTATGACAAGTTGATTGATAGTTTAGGAACTCGTGTCGGTTACACGTCATTTTTCTATATAAAAAATTTTGACGGGGTGGTTGAGTACCTCGGACGTTTTTCTTTCTCAACTCCTCGGGGTGGTAGTTGCGTGTATATTCGTTTCGAGTCGAAAAACAGGCATGAAGGGATCGGGTATGCTCAGATTCTATCTAGGGAGATCGGAGCCGAGAAGGAGGCTCGTTATCCTTATTCTTATGCGAAGTACAAGGATGGGATACTGGTGGATTCTAAAGGGGATTTTAGTTATCCCCGTTCTCTGGAACGTTTCGGAAAGATCGAACATGCCCGGATTATGAATATGGATGGGTTCTCGCACATGGTGATTCCCGTGGAGAATGATGGGGTATGTATCGTGAGTTTGGGGGATGATGTGTTTGCACTTTACTACTTGAATTTGTTGTACGCCATTTTTGTCAGCGCTATCCTGACTTCTTACGGGATGTTCTTCCGATTTGACGGGGGATGGGGAAGTTTCCGACAGACAAGCCTCACGTTGAGGATCAAAAGAAATATCATCACGTTGATTGGTGCATTATTCCTGATCATGACGATTATGAGTATTATCGTGAATGCCGAGAGTTTTGAACGTCGGCATAGTTCGAAGGTGATCGAGTTGTCGCGGTATATAACGGATGAACTGGAACATAATGATTGCGTGGATGCCGCAAAGTGTCCCCAGATATTGAAGAAATTGAAAGATATGTCCGAGGTGCTTTGGGTAGATATTAATATCTATAACTGGGAAGGGGTTCTCGTGGCAACTTCCCGGCCAGTGATATTCGAGAAGGGGTTTGATGGGACTTTGTTGAACCCGAAGGCCTTTGAGCAGATCGTTAAGAAAGAGCAGATTAATTTTGTTCAGGATGAGCGAATCGTGGAATTGACATACATGGCCGTGTATATGCCATTGGTGCTGGAGAGCGGGGAGAGATACGTGTTGAGTATCCCGTATTTTACCCGTGGGGAGGAACTGAACAAGGATATTTTGCTGATCGTGATTATAGCGGTAAATATTGCCATGATCGTGATGGTGCTTGCCTTTATTCTGTCGAGTATCGTGGCCGAGCGGATCACGAAACCGCTACAAGTGGTGAATGAAAAATTGCGTCAGATGAGGGTGGGGGGAAAGAACGAGAAGATTGTGTACCACGAGCGGGATGAAATCGGTATGCTGGTGAAGGAGTATAACGAGATGGTTGATAAACTGGAGGCGAACGTGAAGAAGTTAGCGAAGTCGGAACGGGAGAGTGCTTGGCGGGAAATGGCCCGGCAGATTGCTCACGAGATCAAAAACCCGTTGACCCCGATGAAGTTGAATTTGCAGTTCATGCAGCGCACGTTGCAGAAGGGGGATATGGAGGAAGTGCGCCAGCGGTTTAAGGATATTTCGGCCGTGTTGATCGAACAGATTGATCATATGGCATCGATTGCCTCGGCTTTCTCTGATTTTGCCAAGTTACAGGAGGCGAATAACGAGTGGTTCGACCTGAGTGAATTGGTAAATGGCTGTGCGAAGTTGTTCCATGAGAACGTAGATGCCATGGAATGTGATATAGAGCCGAATGTTTCCGTGTATGGTGATCGGGATCAGGTGAACCGGGTGATCGTGAATTTGTTGAAGAACGCGGAACAGAGTATCCCGGAAGGGCGGGAAGGGCACGTGTTGGTGCGATTGAAAACGGTGTTAGGCAAGATCATATTGCTTGTTAAAGATAATGGTTGCGGGATACCGGAAAGCATCCGGGATCGAATCTCTGAACCTAATTTCACGACAAAGTCCGGGGGAACGGGACTAGGATTAGCGATGTCCTACAAGATTATAGAGGCTATGGGTGGCTCGATCACTTTTGAAAGCGTAGAGAATGAAGGTACGACGTTCTATGTGGTACTGAAACAAGACAATTGAAATGATTAAGTGATTGACGATTTGACGATTAGGTGATTAAAAAAAGGATAGAAAGGGATCACCTAATCGGAAATCATTGAATCATTTAATCCATAAGATTTAAAATTCTTAGGGCTGTGTTGACAACTCGTTTTGGGAGAATGTCGACCATACATTTTTGCCAAGTGGATTGTTTGCATTTGCCATGACCGTCTTTGGTACAGGGGCGGCAGGGAAGATCGACTTCGATGACTTCGACTTGTTTGCCCGTGGGGTAGCCGAAGGCCGTCGGGCCCATCAAGGCGATGGCTTTCGTGTGGAACAGGTCCGCAGCGTGAAGAAAACCGGTATCCCCACTGATCACGAGGTTGGATTGTTTCACGAGGTAACAGGATTCCAATAGACTGGTTTTTCCTGCCAGGTTGTTGACTCTTTCGGGTGCGATGGCCTTGATGGTTTCGCAGAACGTGTCGGTCGGGCCTGCCAGAATGATAAAACGGTAGTCGGGCATAAGTTGGATCACTTGCTGCCAGTTACTGACCGGCCAACGTTTCATTTCCCAGTTGGCGGAAGGGACGAGCGTGATGGTCTTCGGGGTAAGCGTACGGTGAAAACGTTCCTCGTATTCTGCCGGAAAATTCCAATCGCTGTAATCGGATTCAAAATTCGTAATTCCCCACGTGGCTAGTGGTTTCTGGTAAGAAACGATGCCTCGGAACGGCTTGTCGAATTTGTTTACCCGTAGTTTAAAAAGCAAGAATCGTTTCCAGCGATCCTTATGGCGTAGCGTGTAACGCGGCCCTCTTGGAAAAAGATGGTAAAAGGGCGGGAGTAACACGGCTTTCAAGATGTTGGAGCGGATGTTGCTGTGAGCGTCGTAGATATAATCAAATTTCTCGGCTTTCAGTTGATGGGCCATTTGTAGTAACCCTTTGAATCCCGTTTTCTTATCATATCCCCATACCCGGTCGATGCGTTTGTCCATGTTAAGAAAAGACCCCATGTCTTTCCGGGCAATCCAGTGAATTTCAGCATCGGGAAAATGGTTCTTGATGCCGTTCACGACATTCATACATTGGATGATGTCTCCGATGGAGCTGAACCTGATAATGAGAAATTTAGCCATATCTAAAACGAATTTGCAACAAAAGTAATAAAAATGTAGTTTATCTATCGTAAAAAGAACTATTTTCGTGTTCAGATCATAAAAAGTAATACCATGAAGAAACATATACCTAATCTGATTACCTGTATGAACGTTACGTCCGGCACGGTGGCTATTTATGCTGCTTTTCACGGGCATCTGTACCTTGCTGCCTGGCTTGTGATTCTGGCGATGGTATTTGATTTCTTTGACGGTTTTGCCGCTCGCTTGCTGCATGTGAAATCTGAAATGGGCAAGGAACTGGATTCCTTGGCCGACATGGTTAGTTTCGGGGTGATGCCTTCCGTGATGGCTTTTTTCCTGATTCGTGATTTAGGATATAGTGGCGGGGAGTTGTTCGCGGTGAATTCTTGGCAGGGGGTGCTTATGTACGTGCCGTTTCTGGTTCCGGCTTTCTCGGCTTATCGCTTGGCTAAGTTCAATCTGGATGTGCGACAAACTCATTCGTTTATCGGCTTGCCGACCCCGTCGAACGCTTTGTTTTGGGTGATGTTGGTATTTACACGCTATCATCAGGAAGAGTTTTTCATGGCGATGTGGGGCAAACCGTGGCTGTTGGCTCTTTTTGCCTTGGTGCTGGCCATTTTGCTGATCAGTGAAATCCCGATGTTCTCGTTGAAGTTAACCAGCTTTTCGTGGAGCGGGAATGCTCTTTTATATTGTTTCTTGGGGGCCGTGATCATCGGTTTTGCTGTTTGGGGTGTGAAAGCGTTATCTTGTATGATCCCCGTTTATATCTTGATTTCTTGTTATGATTTCAAGAAAAAATGGAACTGGAGGTTCTGGGGAATACTTGTGGTACTCTTCCTATTATTGAAGTGGGTAGCGTTGTTTATCGTTTTCCCGGCTTATTTGATTGTGCTTATCGTGAAACTGACAACCCGGGTAGATCAATAACCGGGTCATAATCCACGAAGTCATAGTTCGGAGAGATCACGGCAGGGTCTTCCACGATGATTGTTTTGTTTTTCACCGGGGAGGGTTGCATGTTTGTCATGTTCGTCATTCCGTCTCCTTGGAATATATCCTGTTGGGAGATCACCACGATTCCGGCCACGACGGCTGCCGACAAACCGAATTTGAATAAACGGGTAACGAGATTGCCGGATTCGGTGTTAATCAATTCTTCTTGAGTTTTACGGGCCTTTTTCCCGTTGACAGTTGCTAAAGGCAAGGATTCCATACCGATCACGTCCGGCAGGAAATTGTGGTTCTTGGATTCAAAGAGAACGTTGAACCGGCGGTCGACCGAAAAGGTTCCGATTGTACCGAAGTCCACTTTTTGTTTCTGGTTCAAGCGTACCTTGATTTCTTCACAAAATAGAGCCAGACGTCGTTGCGCTTTCTCATAATCGATCTGTTCTTTACGTGCGATCCAATCAATCAAAAGGCCGTCATTTTGTTTCAGGTGCTTGTTGAACACGACTTTTTTAGACGGGGGAACGATAGTCCCCGTTTTCTCGTTGATGTTTGCGGACGTGTAGTCACAAATGAACCCTCCGAACCCCGGAACGATCACGCAATCATGTAGATAGAGCAATTCTTCAATGTGTTCAACATATTTATTCATGCCACAAAGGTAAGAAAAAACGTAAGGTTGTCAAACTCATTTTAGGCATTTCAGATTATTATTATTTACTTTGTCATGTCTATTGCAGACACTCAGAATGTTATAAATTGAGATAAAATTATTGGCGTATGAAAATTTTTGTGACAGGAGGTACAGGGTATATAGGTTCCCACACGGTGGTCGAACTTCAGAAAAATGGTTATGATGTAATTATTGCTGACAATCTCGTGAATTCGAGTCTGGACGTGCTGGACGGGATAGAAAAGATCACTGGGATACGTCCCGAGTTTGAAGAGATAGACCTTACTGATGGGGAGGTTACACGGGATTTCTTTGCTCGCCATTCGGATATACGGGCCGTGATTCATTTTGCCGCTTTGAAGGCCGTGGGTGAGTCGGTGAACAAGCCTTTGGAGTACTATTTCAATAATTTGAACTCTTTGATGAATGTGTTGACTTGTATGCGGGAATTTAAGGTGCCAAATTTGGTGTTTTCCTCTTCCTGTACGGTGTACGGGCAGGCCGATGTGTTGCCGGTAACGGAAAAAACACCTCGTCATGAGGCTGAATCTCCTTACGGGAACACGAAGGTGATGAGTGAAGATATTATTCGGGATCTGATGCGGGTGGAACCTGACATGAAAGCTCTGGCATTGCGCTATTTTAACCCGATCGGGGCCCACCCGACAGCGTTTATCGGGGAGTTGCCCAATGGTGTACCTAATAATTTGATTCCTTATTTGACGCAGACGGCTATCGGGATTCGTGAGCAATTGAGCGTGTTCGGTGACGATTACAACACGCCGGATGGTTCTCCGTTACGCGATTATATTGACGTGGTGGATCTGGCCCAGGCGCACGTGGTAGCTATCCGTCGGTTGTTGGAAGGGAAGAATAAGAAGAATTACGAGTTTTTCAATATCGGTACGGGAAAAGCACTTTCCGTGCTGGAAATTATTCACGCTTTTGAACGGTCAACCGGGGTAAAAGTGAATTACAAGGTCGTGGGACGCCGAGCCGGGGATATCGAGAAGGTTTGGGCTGATACGACGTTGGCCAATAACGAGCTGGGATGGAAGGCTGTCACACCGATCGAGGAGACTCTGGCAAATGCTTGGAAATGGCAGAAAGCATTGGATAAGTAAAAAAGGTGGGATTTTCCCACCTTTTTTAGTCTTTATTCTACCGTTACGGATTTAGCCAAGTTCCTCGGCATATCCACGTTACAGCCTCGCATCACGGCAATGTGATAGGAGATGAGCTGTAATGGAATTACGTTCAGAAGTGGGGAAAGATATTCCAGTGTTTCAGGAATTTCGATCACGTGTTCCGCCAGTTTTTTCACTTGTGCATCGTTATCATTGACAAGAGCGATCACGTGTCCTTTCCGGGATTGGATCTCTTTGATGTTGGAAACGATCTTGTCGTAATAGTTGTCATTCGTGGCGATGGCAAAAACCGGCATATTCTCGTCGATCAAGGCGATCGGGCCGTGTTTCATTTCCGCTGCCGGATAACCTTCCGCGTGAATGTAAGAAATCTCTTTCAGTTTCAACGCACCTTCCAGGGCAACCGGGAATTGACAACCTCTTCCCAGGTAAATGGCGTTTGTGGAGTCCTTGTAAATGGCTGCGATCTCCTTGATCTTGTCATTCTTTTCCAGAATCGCTTTCACCTTGTCCGGTAAGTTATACAGTTCGTTGATATATTTTTTGTACAGTTCGTCGGATAATGTTCCCTTGCGGTGGCCGATCTGTAAGGCCATCATGGCCAACACGGATATTTGAGCTGTGAATGCTTTCGTGGAGGCAACCCCGATTTCCGGGCCTGCGTGAGTGTACACCCCTGCATCGGTTTCCCGGGCGATACTTGATCCCACGACATTACAAATGCCGATAACCGTGGCTCCGTGTGCTTTGGCATACTTGATGGCTGCCAGCGTGTCGGCCGTTTCACCACTCTGTGAAATGGCGATAACAATGTCGTTGGCATCCACGATCGGGTTCCGGTATCTGAATTCCGATGCGTATTCCACTTCTACCGGGATTCGGGTAAATTCTTCCAAGATGTATTCGCCTACCGTTCCGGCGTGCCATGACGTACCGCAACCGATAATGATAATGCGGTGGGCGTTGACCATCTTCGGGATGATCTCGGAGATACCCCCCAGATAGATCTCCGATGCCTCGGCATTTACGCGTCCGCGGATCGTATCGTATATTGAATTTACCTGTTCAAAAATCTCTTTCAGCATGAAATGCGGGAAACCGCCTTTCTCGATTTTCTCGATGTCAATGTCCACTTGCTGAATACTTAATGAAACAGGGGTGTTTTTGATCGTTTTCAGGATCATTTCGTCCCTCTTCAAGATGGCAACATCGTCATCGTTTAAGTAGATCACGTTTTTCGTGTATTCCACGATGGGCGTTGCATCCGAGGCCACGAAATATTCGCTTTGGCCCACGCCGATCACGAGCGGGCTACCTTTTCTTGCCACCACGAGCTGGTCCGGTTCGTTCTTGCATAGAACAACCAGTCCGTAGGCTCCGATAACCTTAGTCAAAGCGAGACGCACGGCATTCTCTGCGTTGACTTGGCCTTTCGTGTAAATGTACTCGATCAGGTTTGCTAGTACTTCCGTGTCGGTTTCACTTTGGAATGAATAGCCTCTGGCCTGTAATTTTTCCTTTAATAAAGCGTGATTCTCGATAATTCCGTTGTGGACGATAGAGAAAAGACCGTTCATAGAAGTATGGGGGTGAGCGTTTGCGTCATTTGGTTCCCCGTGGGTAGCCCAGCGAGTATGTCCCATACCGATCGTTGCGCTGGTATCTTCCAGTTCCATGTGATGTTCCAGGTCTTGCACCCTTCCCTTGCACTTGTAAACTTGGATGTTATTATTATGGATCAATGCGATTCCGGCAGAGTCATATCCCCGGTATTCCAGGCGTTTCAGACCGTTAATTAAGATCGGACAGGCTTCTTTGGGCCCGATGTATCCTACAATACCACACATAAATGTTATGTTTTAATGATTTATATTAATGAAAACAAGCGGCATAACAACCATTGCCGCTTGTTTATATTGTTATTCAATAATCTTGTCGAAAAAGTCGGAATAAGCCTCGATGTAACTTTGCTCGCCCGGGTATTCCAAGGTAGGTTTCTTCAGATCGGTGGCAAAGGTACGGAGTTCATCGTCCACGTCTTTGTGGTTAAAAATGATTCCGTCAGCGTATTGGAATGCCAATTTATTAATATTCGTGTATGTCGGGTCTTTTAAAAGTGCCACGTCTTTCCGGGCAACCCCTTCCGTGATCGCTTTTTCCCCGAATTTTTCATCCAGTTTCCCCTCGAATTTGTCGTTATAAGTAGAGAATACTACTTTCGTTTTGGAGAAAACAGGGTCATCATGATATTCTTTTTTCAAGTAAAGAGGAACTAATGCGGTGAACCATCCTTGGCAATAGATCAAATCAGGAGCCCATCTTAGTTTGCGCACGGTTTCGAATACTCCCCGGGCGAAGAAAATAGATCTTTCGTCGTTGTCCGGGAAAAAGTTTCCTTCCTCGTCGGAGATCGTGTGCTTACGTTGAAAATAATCCTCGTTGTCGATGAAATAAACCTGCATTCGTGCAGCTTGGATCGAGGCGACCTTGATGATTAGCGGATGATCCGTGTCGTTGATGATCAGGTTCATTCCGGAAAGGCGAATTACCTCGTGAAGTTGATTCCGTCTTTCATTGATGCAGCCGTAACGGGGCATGAATGTTCTAATCTCTTTACCTTTGTCTTGTATCCCTTGAGGTAGAAATCTTCCAATATTTGCCATTTCTGATTCCGGCAGATAAGGAACTATCTCTTGAGAAATGAATAAAACTCTTTTTTTAGCCATAACTACTACTTTTCCCAAAAACCATACAAAGATAGGCATTTTGGTTCAGATTTCAAAACTACTTTGGAATAAACCTCTCTCGAAATAAACCACTTGAATCTTAAAAACGATGCGGGGTATAGGATTTTTGACTAAAAAATTTTGCTTTTATGATAGATTTATATAACATTGCGAAACTCTTTTTAGGCTGTAAATTAGGGGAAGACTGTACTATGGCGTGGCATAATAAACTGGGCGAATACGGGGAAGAAAAGGTGAACCGGTATCTTTTGGATATGGGGTACACGGTTCTGGAGAGAAACTGGCGGGTGGGACACCGGGAACTGGATTTCGTGTGTCTTGATGGGGAGGTACTGGTCGTGGTGGAGGTGAAAACCCGGGCAGATGACAATGTGTCACTTTTCGATTTGCTGGATTACAGAAAAAAGAGGAATCTGCAAGCTGCGGGTGCCGCTTATCTAACGAAAAAGAACATTCACCGGGAAATACGATTCGATTTGGTTGTGGTCACTGGGGCCGAAATGCATCTGGAATATATAAAAGAAGTCATTGATTTGTTTTAAAGAACCGGGTGGCTTTTGTCGTGTGTGTGGTGTGGTAGGAATATGAAAAGCCACCCGGCATAAGAAAAGTGTCAATAGGGATATTTGTGTATTATCAAAAATTGTGCTAGAAATTCGGATTTCCGGAAAAAATATCAAATTTTCTTTCGGATGGATGATTTTGTGTGAAATTTACTATCTTTGAAAAATAAAACATAAAAGAAAAAGGATATGGCAACAGTAAAAGCAAAATATTTAGGAGATTTGCGTTTGGAGTGTACGCATTTGCAGAGTGGTACAAAGATTATCACGGATGCACCGACAGATAATAACGGAAAAGGTGAGGCTTTCTCTCCAACCGACTTGTGTTCCACGTCATTGGCCGCTTGTGCCATGACAATCATGGGAATTTATGCTAAAAATAACGGTATTGATTTGACGGGGGCCGAGATCGAGATTACCAAGAAGATGGCGGCAGAACCTCGTCGTATTGCTGAGATTGACGTGATCTTTAATATGCCGGCTAACGGTTATTCCGAGAAGGAGAAAAAGATTCTCGAACGTGTGGCACATACTTGCCCAGTGCATTTGAGTTTACATCCGGATGTGAAACAAAATTTCGTGTTTAATTGGCAGTAATGGTAACCGGGGCTACCGGTTTACTGGGTAGCCATTTACTGTGTCATTTGGCACGATGTGGTGAGACGATCATCGCGCTAAAAAGAGATAAGAGCCACGTTGAAGAGACGATGGCTCTCTTTTCGTATTATTTTGATTCACCGGAAGATGCCATATCCCGAGTGACTTGGGTGGTCGGGGATGTGTTGGATAGGGAATCTGTGGCCCCGTTTGTGGAAAAAGTGGATACCGTTTATCATTGTGCGGCCATGGTTTCTTTCAATGGCAGCGATCGGAATACTTTGCTGGAAACGAATATCAAGGGAACGGAAAATATTTGTAAGATTTGTTTGGAACGTGGGGTACGCCTGTGTTTCGTGAGTTCGATTGCCGCTTTGGGGGACGCTCCCAACGAGAGTGTCGTGATTGATGAGAGTACACCGGAGATTCCGGGATCGGTCCACTCGCTTTATTCTGGTAGTAAAGGGGAGGCTGAGAAAATTGTCTGGAAATATGTCCGTCAAGGACTGGATGTTGTGATTGTGAACCCGGCTATTATTTTGGGGGCGGGGTTACGGGGACGAAGTAGTGTCAAGTTGTTTGAACAGGTGAGTAAGGGGATACCTTTCTACACGGAAGGCGTGAATGGATACGTGGATGTGCGGGATGTCTGCGAGTTGATGATTCGTTTGGCGAAAGACAGTGCTATTCGGGGAGAGCGTTTCGTATTATGTGGGGGAAATTATTCTTATCGGGAGTTGTTTACCGTGATTGCCCGTGTCGTGGGCAAGCGCCCGCCTCGTATTCGGATGGCACCGTGGATGACAGGTTTGGCATGGCGGTTACTGGCTTTCGTGGCTCTGTTCACGGGAAAGAAACCGGCTTTCACGAAGGAAACGGCTCGCTCGTCTCAACATAAATCCCGTTATTCCAGTGCGAAGGTGTTGTCTCTTTTTCCCAATTTTCATTTTCATACGCTTGAAGAGACGACTCGTTTTTTCAAGGATTTGTGAAGCGGGTTGCCTAGGTCGGGGTTCATGAGGTCCGGTAGGAGCTTTCCCTGTCCCGAGGCTATCTTCTCGAAAATCTCCATTTAAATATAGGTTGGAATATTCATGAAGTCGTGGTTCATGGTTTTGCCATGAATAGTAAAGGGAACCGGGCCTCTATTAGCGTGGGCTTGGTGGTAGGGGATGAGGTGTAGTTGTTGTTCGTGTTTATTTTGATTAAATAATTTTCTTGTTTGTTATATGTTTCTCGTTAGAAAAATGTATTTTTGATGCGAGAGGTAGGGCGAGTCGCAATGGTTTAACGACTAAAATAAGATATTAGTGGATATACTGAACGTGAAACAACCGGAAATATTTGAAAGTGTATTTCATAAATATTATGCGTCACTATGTTATTTCGCCAATAAGTTCGTGCGAGATGATGAGGCGGCAAGGGATATTGTGCAAGAGGTGTTTCTTCGTTTTTGGGAATCCAAGGGGAAATTCGAGAATCAATCGGCGTTAAAATCATTCTTGTATAATTGTGTCCAGAATGCGGCATTGAATTATCTGGAAAAATTGCAGGTCCGGGCAAAAGCGAATCGTCGTTTGGGGTTGAAAGCTCCTGATGAGGAAGATGCTTTTTGTTTTCAGGTAGAAACGGATGTTTTCGAGGAAATCTTTGCCGCTATTGATGAATTACCTACTGAATGTCAGCGTATTTTCAAGATGAGTTATATCGAGATGTTGGATATTAAGACCATTTGCGAGCAACTGGATGTGGCCGAGTCAACCGTGAAGACGCAACGTCAGCGAGCTAAAAAGTATCTGCGGGAGCGGTTGCAACATCTTTATCCGGTGGTGATACTTATGTTTTTTTGATCGATAGAGGTGTGAATGGAGCTATATGGTAAATTCTAGTCATATAATATTCCTTTTTTGATTAAGGTAGTATTCATGATGGTTTTGAACTTAATCATGGTATTATTTATTGTGTATTTTGCGTAATTAAATTACACAATAGAAATATATAGAAAGAGAAAAATAATTTATATTTACTGTCATCCTTTTGAGAGAGTACCTGTTTATTGTTATAAGTTGGGGAACTTATAATTAATAATTAAAACATTATAACGTTATGAAAAAGGTGATTTGTCTTTTGTTTATATCCTCTCTTGGATGGATGTTTTCTCCTTGGAATTTATCTCAAGGGTAAATATTTGAGAATCGTGTTGAATTTTCTTCAAAAACAGTATATACTATTTGTTATGTATTGGATTTTACTTATGTTAGTCCTAGTATAACAGAAATGGAAGCAAGGTATAATATTGAAAATTCAATAAAAAAGATTGCAGAAAATTTGAAAGAACATATAGGACTTGTTGTCATTTATGGGGATGATTGGACAAGTGTTTCTCTTGGGTATCAATTTACATTGTATATGGGACATACTGATCCACAATATTTGGAACAAGTGATGTTCGATTTGGCGGAAGGATTTGCTAGAATGTTTGAGGAATTTTATCCAGGATTAATTGTTTCATGGATTACGCAAAATTAAGTTTGTAAATAGTAGCTAGGAGGCTTATGGACTTTAATACGGTCATACACATCGCGAGAATTAGTTGTCGGCTCGTTTTTCGGAGTTGGTTATTTCGTTTTTTTCTAATTTTTTCTTGCGTGGGAATATTCATATTTCAATTAATTTTTCAAGGAAATGAGACCCGCTACAATATTTCGGGGTTAATTACGATGGCTTCTTTCATCCCATACATGAATTTGTATATTTATACAATATTGCAGGCTTTTGTCGTTATTTTTCTAGCAGGAAATTACTTTACTCGGGAGCGAGGGCTTGACACGATGGAGACGGTTCATTATCGTTCGGTAAGTAACTGGGAATTGGTGTTGGGGTATTATCTAGGGTTTTTGGTCAGTTTTGGAGTAGGTGCATTATTTTCGCTTTTCTTGGGGCTTTGTGTTCACTTGTTTTTTAGTGCAGCTCCATTTTCTTTGTGGGCGTATTTATTTTATTTTTTGACATTGTTTATTCCCTCTATGATATTTTATACCGGTTTTTCCTTTTTCATGTTCTCTGTATTTAGAGAACAGACTATTGGTTTGGTGATCCTTTTCTTTTGTTTTTTTCTGAACCTTTATTTTACACGGGAGGGAATAATGGATTCTTTGGGAATATCCTTGCCTAATGCGTTATCGGGACAGGTTGGACACCCAGAGTTATCTTACTATCTTTTTCAGCGATCTTGTTGGTTCCTGATAGGTAGTTTCTTTTTAGTTTTGGCGATAAAATGTTTTTATCGCCTGCCGAATGGTTCGCGCGTTTCAGTAAGGACGGTTTTTCTTTTGTTCTTACTTTTAGGTGGAATCTGTTGTGGTTTCGTGTGTTACAAGGAAGAGTATGATGAGAATAAGACGAGAGAGTTTTATCGGGATATATATACTCAATATCGGGAGAAAGATTATCTTGCTTTAGTGAATCAAGATATAGAACTTTATCATGCAGGAGCAACAATTTCTTGCAAGAGTCGATTATTCGTGGAGAATCGATTGGGTCGAGAATTGGATGAAATCGTGTTTTTTTTGAATCCGGCGTTAAAGATAAGTTCTTTGAAAGTTCAGGGAGAAGAGATGTCATTTAGACGGGAAGGTCAGGTGGTTATCGTGAATAAGAGGGTCTCTTCCGCTGGCAAAATGAAAATAGAGATCGTGTATGCGGGAGGAATTGATGATCGAATTTGTTATCTTGATGTGCCTGATATATCTTATCAAGATACACGAACGTGTAGTTATCTGACATGTCGTTTCGGTAAACGGAATGCTTTTTTAGGAAAAGATTACACGCTATTGTTGCCTGAGTGTCTTTGGTATCCTGTGACGGTCCCCCCGGTGAATCCTGTTTCTCCGTTTGATGTTTCCCGACAGTTTACGATTTTCAATTTGACTATATCCGGACATGGAAAACAGAAAGTTATCTCGCAGGGGGAAAAAAGCGTGTATAGAGATCGGGTGGTATTTAAAAATAGGAATCCCGTAACCGGTTTATCTCTTTGTATGGGAGATTATATCGGCCGGATGATAAATGTGGATGGGATACGTTACGAGTTGTATATGTTTAAGAATAGCCTTGACGTGTTTCGTGGTTTAAATCACGTGGAGGAATTTTTATCAGAAACCATTCGGGAATCCAAAGGAACATTGGAAGAAATGATGGGGCGTCCTTTTCCCTATTCTCGGTTTCAAATTGTAGAAACTCCACTCTCCTTTACATCATATTATCGGGAGTGGCAAGGAGGGAGTGGGTACGTGCAACCTGAAATTGTTTTTCTGCCGGAGCGAGGTGTCGGTTATTGCATGGACATGAGGCAGGAGAAAAAAGGAGGAAAAGTTAAAAGAATGACGATTTCTGCTTGTTATATACCGTTAATAGCGGATAGATATTCTGATAAGGTAAAGGAACAGTTCATCATTAAACAGTTGATCGAGGGCTTGTTTTTGAAAAAGTATCATTGGAAGACTTTGCTTACCGGGTATATGGAGTTTAATCCTTTCACGTTAGGGTGGGAAGAGAAGAAAGGGGAGCATTTGGAGCAGAAATTAAATAATTATTATTTATCTCCGATGTTTTATGAGCAGGTGTTTCAAGTAAAAAGTACTGATTTCCCTGTGTTGGATCATGTCTTCTTGGGTGTGATGAAGTCTGAGTCAGCGAGAGTAGCGAAGGAAGATTATTATAGACAAAAATTATTGGAGGGGAAGGCTATCAACTATTTGAAGAATCATAGTATGGCTAATGCAGGTGATGATTCATCATTATCGGACGAAGTGTACGAGAAGATCCTTTCTCTAAAGACGGACGATTTATTCCGACATTTTACATTCTATGGAATACAGCCTAAAGAGTTATATGCATTTGTTGATTCCTGTACTCGTGGTTTGTATTTTCAGGAAATGAATTTTGAGAATATAAGTCGTAAGCTTGAAATTACCCGTGGTGTGGATTGTAAAGCGATATTGTCAGGGTGGTATAATCAGAAGTCTATACCGGTGTATGTCCTTAAAAAATTTCGAGTAGAGAAAATTGATGAATGTGCAGAAGATATAGAATTCGATCAATTTCTTAAGTTATCTGGTTTATTAGCTTCAGAACCGAATAAAACCGGGAAATATCGTGTGGTATTAGAATTGTATAATGATAGTGAGGTTGATGGGATTGTTTCGTTAGTAGAACAAAAGAATACGGGGCTTTTTTCTAGAGCTTATTATTCTAGTGATAACATTTATTATCGGAATATCAAGATTAATGCAGGGACAGGAAAAGTTTTAACCCTGTTGTGTAAGCAAATACCGGTACTTGATTTAGGAATTTCTAAAAATTATCCTCGGCAGATTAAAAGTGATTTCAGTCACCAACTAACGGGAGAGGTAAAAGAGAGCGTTTATCTGAAAGAAAAAGCGTATTTTTTACAACGTGGAGGATCCTCTGAGATTATTGTGGATAACGAGGATGCCGGATTTTATATACCTAAAAAACGTGAATTGTGGTTTCGGGATTTATTCGGGAAAGAAGAGAAAAATATTAATGATATATATGATTATGAACCCGTTGCTGATGGTAAAGAGGGTTGGCGGGTTTATGTGAATGAGAATGCCTACGGTTCTCCTGTTCGAAGTGCTGTATATAAATTGGTCGGTGAGGGAAAATCGGTTGTATCTTGGAATACTGAGATCTTGACTGATGGAAATTATGAGATTTATATTTATAGCCCAGTAGGGGGAATTTCTAAGACGATAAAAGTACAACGGGATCCTTATGCGTTAGCGAAACTAAAATATATGCAGTATTATACTGTCAAAAGTGGGGTAAACGTGTATTCTGCTGAGCTAAATGTGAGAGAGAGGACGCTTGATTCTTGGTTTTTACTAGGACAATTTTATTTGGAGAAAGGAAAACTGAGTATAGAGTTGAGTGATAAAGGGAGCGAGATTGATCAAATTATTCAAGGAGATGCTGTAAAAATTGTTTACGTGAGTAAATAAAAATCATTTTTTTTGTCATCCTTTTTCAATGTTATCTGTTTTAGTAATAAATGAAAAAACGATCGTTTAATGAGATAAAAAAGATAAATGATAAATTTTGTTGAATATATTTCAATAAACAGTTATAAATCAAATCATTAAATGTAGTTGATAATTTGTTGTAAAAAGAAAAGTTGATCGAAATGAAGGCAAAAAGAGAATATAAAAAAACGATCGTTAAAAAATATAAGCGAGAGGAAATTGTTCGTTTCATATTGGCTTATTTGAGGGGAGATATGACGAAGGGGGAATCTGATGAGTTTACGGAATGGATAGAGGAAGATAGAAGAAACCGTGCTTTATTTGAAAGATTGCAAAACTCTGGTTATGTGGGGAATAGTTTGCAGGAATTTCGTGGATATGATTCTGTGGAGGATTGGGAAAAGCTACGTGTAAGGTTAACGCCTCGTAGAAAAATAGGGCGTTGGGCTAGGGTTTGTGCGGCGTCCGTGGCTATTTTGTTATGTGGGGGAATGGTATGGCATTTTTGGGGAGGACAGGAGCGGGATATGAAATACGCTAGTTCTTTACCTATAGAATACGGACGTTCCAAGGCAATGCTCTTTCTGGAATCAGGAGAAATGATCCAGTTAGAAGCCGGCCGGGAGACTATTATACGGGAGGTAAAAGGGGAAAATTTCGTGAATACCGGGAGTAAATTAGTATATTCAGATACAGTAGAGGAGAAGAATGTGGAATGGCACACGTTACAAATACCAAGAGGTGGAGAATTTGTGTTGTGTTTGGCTGATGGAACGGTGGTAACCTTGAATGCGGATTCTAAAATCCATTATCCGGATCGTTTTATAGGGAATGAGCGTCAAGTTTCATTAGAAGGGGAAGCGTTTTTTGAAGTAGCGAAAGATAGTTTGAGACCTTTTGTCGTGAAAACAAACGGTATTGATGTCCGGGTATTGGGAACCGCTTTTAACTTGAAAGCATATCCGGATGAACATCAACAAACCACATTGGTACGGGGGGCTGTAGAAGTGTTGTTGGATAAACAACAGGTGTTATTACATCCCGGAGAGCAAGTGACGTGTATTGATAAGGAGTTAAGAGTTGAACAAGTAGATGTAAGACCTTATATAGCCTGGAAAGACGATCGTTTTGTTTTTGAAAATGAACCGTTGGAAGATGTATTGAAAAAATTAGAACGGTGGTATAATATAACCGTTTTTATTCAAAATCATGCGTTGACGGAGAAACGGTTCACGGGTAATTTGCCCAAGTATGAAGATATTAGTAATGTCCTGAAAATATTGGCTCTTACAACCAACATAAAATTTGAATTGAATGACCGAACGTTAATCGTTCAGCTAGAGTGATGGAAAACGGGAACTTGCGCTAACAAATTCCCGTGTTGAATAACTGCCATTGGGGAATGGCAAATTATTAATAATTAAAACTGTACAAATCTATGGAAAAAAATCGAGATTTTGACATAGGATGGGGATCTAATGTCATAAAGAAAATGTTTCGAACTATGAAAGTCTTTATTTGTATTTTAGTTCTAAGTCTATCTTCCGTTACTGCAAGTACTTTTTCTCAAGTACGGGTGAGTATAGACGTGAAAAATGCGACTCTTAAAGAGGTTTTTAAAGAGATTACCAAACTTACGGGGTATGAATTCGTGTATAGTAATAACGAGATTGAACGCATTGGAAAAGTGTCTTTAAATGTCAGTAATAAGGATTTGAAAGATGTATTGGCTGAATGTCTCAAAGGAACTCAATTATGGTATATGATTGAGGAACAGGTGGTCGTTATTTCTCCGAAATTGTTACAAGCAGAGTCTAAGGATGTTAATAAAGCTACGATTGCATCAGGAAGGGTTGTAGGAGAGGATAAAAAGCCGATACCGGGAGTAACTGTTTTGTTAAAAGGAACATCTACGGGAGTTACAACAGGTGTTGATGGCGTGTTTTTTATCATGGTTCCTGATACGACGGCAAATGTTGAATTTATTTTTTCTTTCGTTGGAATGAAAACTAAAACCGTGGCTTACAAAAGTCGTCCTAAAACGGGAGAGTGGTTGATTACGATGGAAGAAGATTTATTGGAAATGGATGAAGTTGTTGTTACCGGATACACCACGTTATCCCGTAGGGAAACGGCGAGTGCCGTTAGTCAAATAAAGGCGGACGATGTGATGTTAAATTCAAAATCGTCAATAGACCAAATGTTGATCGGACAGATCCCGGGGATGACAATCGTACAGACATCCGGGGAACCGAGTGCAACTCCTAAAATTCGTATCCGAGGAATATCTTCAATTACATCATCGAAGGCTCCCGTTTGGGTGTTGGATGGGGTTATTCTGGAAGACCCGGTAAATGTAGATTATTCCCAGATCAATGGAGACGATGCAGCTTACTTGATCGGTAACGCTATTGCTGGTATTAATCCTCGGGATATAGAAACAATCACCGTTTTAAAGGATGCTTCGGCAACGGCAATATATGGTGTCCAAGCGGCAAATGGGGTGATCGTGTTGACAACCAAACAAGGAAAAGAGGGTAAGGCTCAATTGAATTATAATACTTCCATGACTTTAAATCAACGCCCTTCATACGGTGATTTTTATTTGATGAATGCTGCGGAAAGAATTCAACTTTCTCAAGATATTATTGCTAAGTCTTTGGAATACGGACGAGTACCGGTTTCTTTGGGGTATGAAGGGTTATATATGGATTATATGAATCGTAAAATATCTTATGAAGATTTTGCCCTTGGAACCAAACGGATGGCTAAGCGTAACACGGACTGGTATGATATATTGTTTAGAAACGTTTTGAGTCATAATCATACATTGAGTATAAACGGAGGCTCCAAGGATACCCGGTATTATGCATCAATTGGTTTTGATCAAAATTTTGGAACGGCCGAAGGAAGTGTCAGTAAACGTTATACGACAATGATGAAATTGAATTCATGGTTAAATGACCAAGTATTTGTTGGTGTGACTTTGAATGGGAATGTTACTGAGAATAAAGGTTTTCATAGTTCGGTGAATCCTAACCAGTATGCTTATGAAACTTCCCGGACGATCCCTTGTTATAACGAGGACGGATCATTATTTTATTATGAAACAAGGCAGAAAGGACAACTTGCAAGTAGTCAGGCTCCCAAAGAAGAAATGTTATATAATATTGTACATGAGTTGGGACAAACAGGATCTGCGGGAAAAGTTGCGGGTATAACCGGTCAGGTTAATCTTCAATGGAGAATAAAATACGGTTTTAAATATGATTTTTTAGGTTCATATTCTTACCAGCAATCTAAACAAAATTCATATGCAAAGGAGGCTTCCAATTACGTGGGGATAAAACGTAAATATAATATAGGAAGTATTGAACCGAATTCATTGGCTGAAGATAACAGTGTCATTCCTATCGGTGGAATAATTGATAAGTCCGAGACAGAACAGACTACTTATATGATTCGGAACACGATCGGATTTTCCGGTCATTGGGGGGATCATGAAGTTTCTGCATCTGCTCTTTCGGAGATTAGAGGGGTAAAGCAGACGGGATTCAGTGGCACGTATTATGGTTGGATGCCGGAGCGGGGACAGACCCTTACTCCCATGTTAACGTCCGCGTATGTTGCAGAGTTAGCAAATCTAAGACCGCGTATCTCTGATAATTTGACAAATTACGTGTCATGGGCAGGAACTTTGGCTTATACATGGCGGGAAAAGATCACTTTAAACGGAAATATTCGAATGGATGGTTCCAATAAATTTGGAGAGAACCCGAAATACCGTTTTTTGCCTATTTGGTCTATTGCCGGAAGGTATACGTTGACAGAAGAACCTTTTGTGAAAGGAAGTAATATCATTTCGCTATTAGCTTTAAAGGCTTCTTACGGAATTCAGGGAAATATAGATAAAAGTACATCCCCGGAATTGGTTATTCAGGTAGGAGCGTTAAATACGGTTACTCGTTTGAACGAGTCCTTCTTTGAATACTTGCCTAATGCCGATTTACGTTGGGAAAAGACAACATCTTATAATCTGGGTTTGGAAATTGCTTTATTGAAAGATCGGATACAGGGAGAATTTAACTACTATTTCAAGAAGGGTGAAGATATGATTATGAGTAAAAAAGTATCTCAATCCATGGGATTAAGTACGGTTAAAATTAATGGGGGAAGGATTGATAATAGTGGTTGTGAGTTAACGTTCAGATTTTATCCTATACGAACGGCAGATTATGCCTTTAGTGTGAATTTTGTTTATTCTTACAATAAGAACGAGTTAGTATCAGCTAATAGTGACAGTGATATTACAAATTCGGAAATGTTGAACGGTTCAGCTTTGATAGAAGGTAAACCCATGGGAACGTTTTATTCTTATCGTTTTGCCGGGTTGAACGGGGAAACAGGTTACCCGACATTTTACGATAAAGATGGCAAGAACTATTCGGAAGTGGATGGAGTAAAGTATCCTCATTATGCTCTTTATGAAGAAGAAATCGATTTGGTGAAATCAGGTTGCTTGGACCCGACAACAAGTGGTAGTTTAGGACTTAATTTCCGATATAAAAACTTCCGGATTGATTTAGGATTTACCTATACTTTGGGGGCCCATAGACGTTTACCGAATATTTATCGACAAGAATATTATAAAATATTTGATCCGTTGATCAATGTGACGAAGGAATTAAAACATCGGTGGAACAATCCGGGTGATGAGAATTCTACAATATTCCCGGCTCTATATGATAATAGGACTTATAACCAGTTAAATCAGAAGAGTGCATTGGATGGTCGAGGGTCTGTTTATTATGGAACACAGTTATATGATAAGACTGATGTTCGAGTTGCCAAGATTGATAATGTCCGTTTGAGAAATCTTAGTTTGATGTATCGTATTCCGACGAAGATCTTGGAAAAAATAAAGATACAAGATATATCTTTTAATTTCCAGGCAACCAATTTATTCCAAATTGCCGCGAAAGAATGGAGGGGACGCGATCCGGAGTCGGGTGATTCCAATACTCCTATACCAAGAACTTATTCTTTAGGGCTAAATGTAACATTTTAAAAGGAAACTATGATGAAAGCGATATGTAAATATATTTTAGTAGTCATACTAATGACAATGGCGATTAGTTGTGATGACTTCTTGGAGACGACTTCTCAGGATTTGATAGTTCCCAAGACCGTGGAGCATTACAAAGAATTATTACAGGGCGAAGGCTATTTTAAGGAATTCTTGGCAAAAAGTGTTTTTGCATTGTACATGACAGATGATGTCGAGTATTTTGATGCTGTTGCCGGGGGATCATGGGGAGGTTTTGGAGATTCTAATTTTGAAAGTTACGGGGATTCTTATAAATGGGAAACTGAAATTGAGAATGACGTGATGACAGATCGATGTTACCAGTATCTCTACAAACAAATTCTGGTGGCGAACACTTGTATAAGTGCGTTGGATGAGATGGAAGGAACGGATGCGGAAAAGAAGATTTTATCGGGACAAGCTCATTTTACTCGTGCTTTTGGATATTTTTTGTTAGCTAATTTTTATGCACAGGCATATAATGAGGCCCAAGCGACAGATCCTTGTGTTCCTTTAGTATTAGACCCGACTCCGACAATGGAAAAATTTCCCCGGGCAACGATGGAAGAAGTATGGGGAAGGATAAAATCAGATGTCGAGGAGGCTATAAGTTCTTTAGAGAAAGCTAATATATCTGGAATATATGAGATTAACTATGGAGCGGCGTTGATATTAGGAGTGCGAGTAGCTTTGTTTATGGAAGATTTTGATCTCGTTATTGAGTATGGTGAAAAAGTTTTGAAAATTAATAGTTCGTTGTATGATATTACGGATAAACCGGTATCGACGGGAACAAGTTCTCCCTCCTCATCTAATTTTCAAGATAAATTTATTTATCCGGCTAATAATCCGGAAATAATGTGGCTATATGATAATGGAGAAAAAGAATCTCATTATGATGTTTTCTATGTCGGTGGAATTTTAGCTGGGGATTGTATCAGTATATCTTCTGCTGCTTCTAATTCGATCGTGTCCATGTTTGATTACCAAATTGTTGAAACGGAAGGAGGGAACGTGATTGAAGGAGATAAACGTTTCACGTATTGGATCATAGCTCCTTCTGCAAGTTATTATCCGTATGTACCGATAAAATATGATCATTACAATATTGTTGGGGAAGATTATCAGAGTAGTTTTAGAACAGGGGAAGTATATATCTCTCTTGCAGAGGCGTATGCTCGTAAGACAAATCCGGAAATAGATAAGGTGTTGGAATATTTAAATGCATTGCGGTCTCACCGGATTAAACCTTATACGAGTTTGAATAGCGGTGATTTTGCTTCCGTGGATGCGTTGATAAAATTCGTATGGGATGAGCGTAGAAGGGAACTTTGTTTTGAAGAGCATCATCGGTGGTGGGATTTACGTAGAACCGGACAACCAGCCTTGTCGCATACGTGGATGGGTGGAGAAGTATACAAGTTGAAAGAAAAAGATCCGGCTTATGTGATTAATTTTCCTCAATTGGAGAGAGAATTTAATTCGGCATTAAATAATGCTCGTCCGATAAGACTTCCTGAATAATGAATTAAAAAGTACGATATGAAAAATATAATCATTTTTATGTTGTTGTGTTTTATATCTGTATCTTGTGTGGATAACGATGATTCTGATATAAAATTGGATGTTCCTTCTCAGCCAGAATTGACGGATAAGACCCCTGTTGATTCGAAAATAAAAAAAATGTATGAAAATTATGGATGTTTCATTCATTATGAATTTACAAAAGAGGAGTTTACTTATGATTGGTCAACACATTTCTCAACGCCGTCTTATTCTCCTGCTAAAGCGGATAAAGTTGTTGACGTGTTAGACTTTATAGAGGAAAAAGTTCTTTCTATTTTTCCGACAGAATTCTGTCAGAAATATGTCCCTTTAAATATCTATTTAACAGATACTTTGATGGGGTTATATAGTGATTGGAATGGTCATGCTGTGAATAGTAAGTTGATCATCGGGCGAGTGGGAGAACAGTTTGATGAATTAGATAAAGACGAGTTACGTGATGCTTGGATTTCGATATTTGTGGAACGGATGCTTGCTGTTTGGCCTTATCCAACAGATTTTGCGATTATCAGTGATGCCGGGTATAATCCGAGTTCAATTCTAAGTAACGGGACTGTTATCACGTATCAATACGTGGCAGCCACGACGGATATGGTTGCGACATATGCTATATTGAAATTTGGAAGGAGAGGAAAATATAATGCTAATGGGCGCAATATGTACACGACAAGTTATGCACAAGATTTTGGAGATTACGTGGCATTTATTGCTTTCAAGAAACCTTCGGAGAAAGAAACATATTATGCAAAGAATGCAGATGTGAAGAGAAAAGTAGAATTGGTAAAAGAGTACTTCCTTGAGAACTTTGGTATTACGTTACCAGAGGCCACGGAATAAATAAACGTAGGTTCCGTGACCGGACTCGGTCACGGAACCATGAAGAAGATCATTATAAAATTATATTGTATGAAAAAATTGTTGCTCGTTAGCATACTTATCGTGCTTAGGTGTACTGTTTTTGGACAGGGTACTGAGTTTTTAGAGGGGAAAAAATGGAGTGATGTCTTAAAAACGGCACAAGAACAGGGAAAGTATATTTTTATGGATTGCTACACCTCTTGGTGCGGTCCATGTAAGGGATTGGCACAAAACGTATTCCCGCAACCGAAAGTCGGGGCGTTTTTGAATTCTAACTTCGTGTGTTGCAAGTATGATATGGAAAAGGGAGAGGGGATTATGCTGTACAAGAAGTACAAGGATAACATTCCGGGATTCCCGACGATGTTAGTGATCAATCCTGCCGATGAAAGTATCGTTCATAAAGTTGTGGGATACACGGAACCGGATGCTCTTATTGCGGCTTTGCAGGACGGGTTGGATGGAAAGACGTTGGCTGTATTTCAAAAAAGGTATGAGGCGGGGGAACGTTCTTTGGAATTGATCAAGGATTATTGTAAAGCGCTTGACGTGGCGTATGATCAAGGTACAAAAGAGAAAATCGTGAGAGACTATATTGAATCTATGCCGTTGGACTCATTGATGAATAAAGAGTTGTTGGAATTGTATTTACCTTATTTAAATGATGCTTATTCTACGCGGTACGGGTATGTTCTTAAAAATCTGGATAAGCTCCAATACCGGCTTAAAATAAATCGGTATGATATTGAATCTCGTTTACAGAGGGCTATGTCGGATGCCGTGCGTGAGATCGTGAATGTAACGCTTGCGTATACTAATGCAGACACTTTAGCTTTGATGAAAACGAAAGAAGAAAAGTTGAAAAAATTATTACAGGGAGCGTCCGTGAAAGGTTTTGGTGAATTGAATGCCAAGCTTGCTATTAATGATATACGGATGAATGGAGATATTCTGGCTCTTGATGCGATACTAGAGGCTGATAAGACTTTACAGGCTACAAGAGACGAGTATTCTTTCCGACCGGATATGTACAAATACATGATCGAGTACGCTGACGCCAAGACTCAAAAAGAGATTATCCGGAAGTACCTGACAATTATGCAAGAGAAACAGGATGTTGCGGATGAAAGAAGTAATGGCAAAGTTACTCTTTTTACTGAAAACGCTTACGATATTTTGGCTATCGGGTATTATCGTTTGGGGGATAAGAAAAAGAGTGAGGCGTGTGCGAAAAAATTTGATGAGTATTATAAACTTCGGTTGGTAGATATGAAGAAGATGTTTAAAGATGAGAAAACTCAAGCTCAGATTGATGATGAATATCGTCAGAGAATAAATGATCTTCACGAGAAAATTGGGATGAAGTAACACGAAAAATGGTATTGTATGAAAAGATTGTTAATCATTTGTATGCTTGTGGTGTTAGGAAACGGCGTTTTCGGACAGGGTATCGAGTTCATGGATAATGAACCGTGGAGCAAGGTTTTACAGCGAGCGAAAGAGCAAAGTCGGCTGATATTCATGGATTGTTACACGGTGTGGTGCGGCCCTTGTAAAGGGTTGGCACAGGATGTTTTCCCGCAGAAACAGGTGGGTGATTTTTTCAATGCCCATTTCGTGAACGTGAAGTATGATATGGAGAAAGGTGATGGGAAAATGTTACGTGAAAAATACAAGGAGTATATCATTGGTTTTCCAACGTTATTATTGCTTGATGGTGATGGAAATGTCGTGCATCAAATGGCTGGTTACCAAAAGGCGGAGAACTTGATTGCCGGAATGAAAGCGGGAATGGAGGGAAAATCATTACCGGCCTTGCAGAAAAAGTACGAGGCTGGGGCTCGTGATTTTGAAACGGTTCGTGATTACGTGGCAGCATTGAACGGGGCTTTTAAAAGAGAGAATATCCCAACGATTATTTCTGAGTTTATTGCGACGATCCCGATGGAGAAACTAAAGGATAAAGAGATTTGGAATCTAGTGGGAAAATATATTACTGATCCTTATTCGGAAGCCTATCAATATGTTTTCAAGGAGATTGAGAAATACCAGTATCGTATGGATGTAAATCGTTACGATTTGGAACGTCAGTTAGCAGATGGAATGGGGAGAGCCGTGAAGGAAATTATAAGAGTCACCACGAATACGACTGATCCTGACACGTTGAAAATGATGGCAGAGAAAGCAGATATTCTCCGGGGTATGTTGATTCAGAATACTGTAAAACGTTTTCCAATGCTCTTGTGTAAGTTGAGAATTAATGATTGTCGTTTGGCTGGAGACGTGGAGGGTATGTATAGTTGGATCATGTTTGCCGATGATTTGAATTTATTGAATTACGAGAATGATTTTCGGGGAGATACCTATATGTATATCACAGAACGGACCAAGGATAAGAAAGTTTTAAATTCCATATTGGACGTGATCGGTAAACAACAGGAGAAAGAAGATCAAGTGAAGAGTGATCTGGTGAAGCAGAATTATTATGATTTGATCGCCACGCTTTACACGAGACTTGGACAAAAGGATAAGGCCGTGGATGCCCGGAAGAAATACGAACAGTTGGAAGAGGAAAAGAAAGCTGCCATGAGAAAATTATTTGGGGCGGATAAGAACGAGAAATGATGTTATATTAAAAAGATAGAAGTATGATAAAAAATGTATGTTATGGGTTATGTGCCATTATTTTACTAGTTATGGGATGTGACCAAAAACAGATTTACACGATTTCGGGAACATGGGAGAATGGAAATGGAAAGGTCGTGTATCTGAAAAAGGAAACTAGGGAAAAGCAGTTCCAGATTATAGATTCCGCAGTTGTGAAAGATAATCAGTTTAAAATGATGGGGGATATTCCGCAGGTTGAGAAATATTTACTAGCACTTGAGAAAAATGAGCAGGAGATTTTGTTGGATGGGGAGCCGATCGAGGTTGTGGCCACCCAGATGACGAATAAGAATGGAGATAAAATTGATGCTTACTCGATGGTTGTCAAGGGAAGTCATGAACAGAAAGTTTTCGAGATGGCTCGGGGACTTTCAATGAGTAAAAGTATGGTCGGCTTGGGGGGGATGTTTGCCATGGTACAAGTGAAGGACGATTCCGTGAAACTGGATTCCACGTATAAAGCGGTGGAGATGATGAAAAGAGCGGTTGATGAAAGGATTAAGAATTTCGTGGATTCGAATAATAATAGTCTGGCGATCACGTATGTGATCGGGGACTTCATTGCTAGGGAATATCCTTTTGAAGACGTGGAGCGCTACTATAACAACCTGACCCCGGAAGTGAAAGCTTCCTATCCGGGACAGTTGCTTAAGGAAAAAATGACAAGTTTGCGCTCGATCAACATGGGTGGCATTGCTCCCGATATTGATTTGATGGCTCCGGATGGAAAACATGTTAAGTTATCTTCATTGAGAGGCAAGTATGTGCTGCTAGATTTCTGGGCATCTTGGTGTGGGCCGTGTTTGGCGGAAGTGCCGAATGTGAAAGCTGTTTATGAGCAATATAAGGACAAAGGGTTCGAGATATATGGTGTGTCGTTGGACGACAAGAAAGATGCGTGGGTAAATGCCATTGAAAAGCACGACCTACCTTGGATACACGTCTCTTCTTTAAAGGGATGGGAATGTCCGGTGGCGAAGATTTACAACGTGACGGGAATTCCGAAAATGTATTTGTTGGATAAAGAAGGTCGGATCGTGGCCATGGACTTGAGAGGTGAGGCATTGAAGGAAAAAGTGGCGTCTTTTTTTAATTGAAAAAGAGACTCTTCTTGTCAACCGTTTTGACTTTTTTAGTCTATAACAAGAAAAAGGTGTTTTATGAAGCACGAATTATTTAAAACAGTATGTATGAAAAAATGGATGATTGTATTGTTGGCAATGATTATTGTCATGCCGTTGTCGTCAGATTTGTATGCGGCGAGTAAGAAGAAAAAGAAAAAAGGGACCGCCACGGCAACCCTGCCGGCTCCCAAGAAAGTAAGTCCTTACGAGAAGTTATTGAAGGGGAAGAACGTGGAGACTTCAAAAAGTGATTTTATCACGTTGCATAAAGTAGGCAGTAAATTGTATTTCGAGATACCCTTGAAGTACATGGATCGTGAAATATTACTCGCGTCAACAGTGACGAACGTGACTTCTCCGGAATTTTGTGACATCGGTTATAAGGCGAATAATCCCTTGCATCTGAAATTCACGAAACGGGACAGTTCTATTTTCCTGCGTTACGTGTCAACGGGCGTGACGACCGATAATTTGCAGAAGGCGATGAATAACGTGTATGGTGACCCGATCCTGTATGCCTATGACGTCAAGGCGTATAACCCGGACAGTACAGCCGTGGTGATTGACATGACCACGCTGTTCACAACAAACGTGAAAGATTTGAGTTTTTTTGCGGATGCTATGATGGGGGGAATGGTGAAAATCTCTTCTTCTTTTAAAAAAGAGGCATCTTACTTGGACGAGATCAAGGCTTTCGATGATAACTTGAGCGTGAAAACGGTGATGTCTTACGGGGTGTCGTTGAGCGTGATGGGTATGATGAAATTGATGGATGATTATCCTTTCACGGCCACGGTGACCCGTTCGATCTTGCTTTTGCCGGAAGATAAGATGATTCCCCGAATCTCGGATTCCCGCGTGGGGATTTTCAACAGTACGAAAACCCGTCTTTCTATCACGAAGGAGGATGAAATCGGGAATTATTCCGTGGCTCATCGCTGGAGATTGGAACCGAAGGACGTGGAGGCTTACAAACGGGGCGAGCTGGTGGAGCCCGTGAAACAGATTGTGTTCTACGTGGATGACGCTTTCCCAGAATTGTGGAAAGACCCGATTCGTCAGGCGGTTACTACCTGGAACGCCGCTTTCGAGAAAATCGGTTTTAAAAACGTGATGGTTGCGAAGGATTTCCCGAAGGATGATCCCGATTTTGACCCGGATAACTTGAAATATTCCTGTATTCGTTACGTGGCTAATTCCACGGCTAATGCAATGGGACCCTCTTGGACAGACCCGACGACGGGTGAGATTATTAATGCCTCCGTGTTGGTTTACGGTAATATCATCCAGTTGATCAATAACTGGCGTTTCGTGCAGACCGCCCAGCTTGATCCTTCCGTGAGAGGCAAGAAATTGCCGGATGACGTGGTGAAAGCCTCTTTGATCTACGTGGTGGCACACGAAGTAGGGCATTGCTTGGGATTCATGCACAACATGGCCTCTTCGGCAGCTTTCCCGGTTGATTCGTTGCGTTCTGCATCGTTTACTCAAAAATACGGGACGACACCTTGTATCATGGATTACGCTCGTTTCAATTACGTGGCGCAACCCGGGGATAAGGGCGTGAAATTGACTCCCCCGAATTTGGGTGTTTATGACGAGTTCTTGATTAAATGGAATTATCAATATATTCCCGGAACGAGAGACGAGTGGGAGGAACAACCTATCGTGGAACAATGGGTGGACGAACATGCGGGAGACCCGATTTATCGTTATGGTCGCCAACAGATACAGACTCGTTATGACCCGAGTGCTATCGAGGAAGACTTGGGTGATGACCCGATGAAAGCCAGCGAGTATGGTGTGAAGAATCTGAAGTATATTCTTTCCAACTTGCAAGGATGGATTAATGATGATCCGGATTATTCTCATCGCCAGACGCTGTACGGCCAGATTATGACACAATATTATCGCTATCTGAGGAACGTGATGTATAATATCGGTGGAATCTATCTGACAGAAGTGAAAGAAGGTACTCCGGGTAAGCGTTATGAGGCTGTGCCGAAAGCTCGCCAGAAAGCATCGATGGCGTGGGTGTTAAAACAGTTCAAATCTATGGATTGGTTGAATAACGCGGAATTGAAGGCTCACTTCCCGTTAAGTGTTGACGGGAGTGCAATCGTTCGGAGTCGAGTGGCCGGGGATATTCAGGGATTGATTGGTAACGTGATTCTTTCTTCTCACGTGGCATCCTCTCCTTACTCGATTAATGAGTTTATGACGGACCTGTATAATGGCACGTGGAGTAACTTGTTACAAGGGAAGGCATTGACAGAGGGAGACAAGATTTTGCAAAACACGATGGTGGATATGGTCTGTGCATCATTGAGTGATGGCGGTGCCAAGAAAAGTGCCTCTCCTTTCGGTTTTGCACCTTCTGTTGACGAGATCGTGGCTTACGGTTTGGATGAGAGTGGTTTGATCAGTCGTTTTGCAGACCAGTTCCGTGCGGTTGATGAAGAATATGGCCGGGGATACGTGGCCTCAAATATGGTGGCCGATCAGTTCGGAACTCCCGGTTACGGTTGGCAGAGAACGGTTACCACGACGGCAATTGACGATTCCAAGGCCTATTTGCAGGATATGGCCGTGAAATCCCGGAATTTATTAAGAAGTAAAATAGGAGGAATGTCCGGAAATGCGAAAGTACATTATCAGGCTCTTCTTATCAAATTAAACAACGCGTTGAAGGACAAACTATAGTGTATGTTTTCTAGTTTGTGTTCAGAGTATGACGTCTGAAATTGATCTGGGGCAGTTCGTTTATCGAGCTGCCCCTCTTCTTTGTCTTTGTCGTATGTAAAAATGAATGATGGATATTTGATTGTTTTTCATATCTTTGTAAAAACGAATAGGAAAAGGCAATATATGAAGACAAAAGAAGAATATTTGGCAGATTTACGACTGTTTAAAGAAAAGTTTGCTGCAAAATATGGCATTCGTTCTATCGGAATCTTTGGTTCTGTGGCTCGTGGAGAACATCGGGATGATAGTGACTTGGATGTTTTTGTCGAATTGGAAGAGCCTGATTTTTATACTATGCATGATATTCGGGATGCTCTTCAACAAATCTGTGGCTGTAAGGTTGATTTGTTGCGCCTGCGTGAGGGACTTCGGGAATTGTTAATAAAAAGAATCGAAAAAGATGGACTCTACGCTTAAGGAAGAGATTATAGATAAGTTGAAACAGATACTGGATTCAATAAATGTCATACGGGAGCGAAGTGTGGAGTAATCAATAAGCATTTAACTCCTTTAAAGGAAGTTGTCGAGCAATTGATCGAAGATTTGTAATATCAATGGATAATTTATTAAATTCGCGTTCGATTATAATTTAGATATATATATGAGCGACAATTCCCTATTAGAGAAATTAGAGACATTTTATATTCGTTTCCGTGAGATCGGGCAGTTGATAACCGACCCGGAGGTGATACAGGACATGAATCGTTTTGTGAAGTTGAATAAAGAGTATCGTGATCTGGAACAGATCGTGGAGGCGGGAGACGAGTTGAAACGTGCGGTGAGTTCTTACGATGAGGCACGGGAAATATTGAACATGGAGACCGATAAGGAGCTGAAAGAGATGGCCGAGATGGAGATCGAGGAGCTGGATGCCAAGATTCCCGAATTGGAGTCGAAGGTGAAGATGTTGTTGGTACCAGCTGATCCGGAGGATTCAAAGAACGTGATTCTTGAAATTCGTGCTGGAACCGGGGGTGACGAGGCCAGTCTTTTCGCGGGGGATTTGTTCCGTATGTATACGAAATTTTGCGAGTCCAAACGTTGGAAAATAGAAATAACCAATTACAGTGAAGGAACTTCCGGGGGATACAAGGAAATCGTGGCGAACATCACGGGTGACGGTGTCTACGGGATTATGAAATACGAGTCGGGAGTACACCGCGTACAGCGTGTTCCGGCAACAGAGACTCAAGGACGGGTTCATACCTCTGCGGCCACGGTGGCTGTACTGCCGGAGGCAGAAGAAGTGGATGTGGTGTTGAATCCGGCAGATATTCGGAAAGATACTTACTGTTCTTCCGGTCCCGGGGGGCAGTCCGTGAACACGACGTATTCCGCTATCCGTTTGACGCATATTCCCACGGGTATCGTGGTGACTTGTCAGGACGAGAAGTCGCAGTTGAAGAATTTGGCAAAGGCAATGACCGAGTTGCGTTCTCGTATTTACGCGATCGAGCATCAGAAGTATTTAGACGAGATAGCTACAAAACGGAAAACAATGGTTTCCACGGGTGACCGTTCTGCCAAGATTCGTACTTACAATTATCCGCAAGGACGTGTGACTGATCATCGTATCAATCTGACGCTTTATAACTTGGCTGCCGTTATGGATGGCGAGTTGGGCGAGATTATCGAGAAATTGCAGATCGAAGAGAATACGGAAAAATTGAAGGAAAGCGGATTTTAAAGATAAAAGTTAAAAACTAAAAGATAAAAGTTAGAAGGTATGACTTATAACGAGTTATTTGAACAGGTAAAAAATAAAAAGTCCTTCCTTTGCGTGGGCTTGGATTCAGATATAAAGAAATTACCTCAACACCTGATGGGAGCGGAGGATCCCGTGTACGAGTTTAATAAAGCTATCGTGGATGCGACGGCCGACGTGGCAATTGCCTATAAACCTAATATCGCATTTTATGAGAGCAACGGGGTTTCCGGGTGGATTACGTTGGAGAAAACGGTGAAATACATCAAATCAAAATATCCCGAGATCTTCTTGATTGCCGATGCTAAACGCGGGGACATTGGAAATACATCCGAGATGTACGCTCGTGCTTTCTTGGAGACTATGGAATTTGATTCTATCACGGTGGCTCCTTATATGGGAGAGGATTCCGTGATCCCGTTTCTGAAATACGAGGGCAAATGGGTGATTCTGTTGGCATTGACCTCGAATAAAGGTGCTTTTGATTTCCAATTCTTTGAAGAGAATGGCGTGAAATTGTATGAACGAGTTTTGCGTAAATCTCAGGAGTGGGGAAATGACCAGAATATGATGTATGTTGTGGGTGCCACGAAAGCGGAAATGTTGAGCGGTATCCGTGAGATCGTTCCGAATCACTTCTTGCTGGTTCCGGGAGTGGGAGCGCAAGGTGGTAGTTTGGAAGAGGTCGCAAAATACGGTATGAACTCCCATTGTGGGTTGATCGTGAATTCTTCTCGTGGGATTATTTTTGCGGATAAGACCGAGAATTTTGCCGTGAGAGCGAGAGAAGAGGCCGTGAAGTTGCAACAACAGATGGCAGAATTGCTTGCTGCCAAAGGGGTGATTTAAGAGAAAGAGATTGAACTATATGTAGGAGGTGTGTTGCTTGGCGACACACCTTTTTGATTTATAAAGAGGGGCGTTTAAATTGTATATTTATAAGAGTGTCAGTTGTACGATTTCAACGTACAGCTGAGATCTCCTTCGTTTGATTGTAACGATCAATGACAAAATTTGCTCGCTCTTCTGGTGTCCCTTTAGGCACGATTATGGGCGAGTAATCAAGTTGTTGGTAGGTGACGAGCATAACATCGTAGGTTTCGACGGCTTCTTGGTAGGTTTGTTTGCGTTCGGAATCGGTTTCGTAGATCTCGGGCCAAGGGGGAAGAATGAATACCTGCGGATTGTAGCGGAAATCTTGAACGGCATGTTGGAGTTCGGGAGATGGGGATTGATGGGTGAGGTGTACGTAAGCGAGGGTGTCGGGGATACCCCGGTCGAAGAAAAGAACAGATTCCTGTTTTTGGTGCTGTTCGAAGGATTCCACGGAGCGGGAAAGCATGAGGTGGGTGTAAGCGGGTATATTTGCCCAAGGGAGGGCGTCTCCGTTTCGGGAGGCTTGTTCCCGGATAATCTCCCGGGCTACTTCGGGAACATACGGAAAACCTTGTTTGGCCAATGCCTCTAGTAAGGTCGTTTTGCCAACACCGGGTCCCCCGGTGATGACAAAGAAGTTCGGTTTATAAATCATGTTTACAAGTTTAGAGCGTGCCGGATGAAAACGGCGAGTCCGTTATCTTCGTCCGCGGGCATGTTATCGAATTGATCCCGTAGTATTTTCGGGGCATTGGACACGATGAACGGGTGACCGCAACGTTTGAGAAAATCAAGGTCGTTATAGTCATTCCCGAGTCCGGCACATTCATCGTAATGAATACCTAGCTGATCAAGGAGTAACTGGCAAGACGTACCTTTATTGACATCGGGAGCGAAAACTTCGGTCCAGATGGCTTGGTTGTCGATGGGGGACGTGGAACGGATCACGGAGTAGGTTGATAATTTTTGTTGAATATCACCGTGAAGTTGAAGTTGTTGTGCGTCTAGGATAACAAGAAATTGAGTGGCCCCGCCCTGTATCTCGTCGATTGAAGAGATAGGGATTCCCAAGCCGGGATAATTTTCGATACGGCGTCGGAAATCTTCGTGAAGAGAGGAGATATTCCGGTAATAAAAATGATGGTTGTCGGGAATTCTTTGCTGTATGGTAAAATTTATATCGTATTTCCAGAGGTGGGTAGCGATGTCTAGTGTTTCTTCGGCCGATAATTCCCGGGTGAGAAGAATCTCTTTGTCATCCCAGTGCATGATGCCGGCCCCGGAAGAAAATACCATATAATCCACCGGAAGGCCTTCGGGTAGCGTGTTGTTGAGAGAGAACACAGAACGTCCCGTGGCTAGGATGCGAACCACGCCTTGTTGGCCCGCCTCTTCCAGTGCAACCCGGTTTTCCTCGCTTATCTGGTGCCAGTTGCGGGGAAGTGTGGTTCCATCCAGATCAATAATGATAGCTTTAATCATGTAATAAGTTTAAATATTATTTTCAATTCTCCATTTTCAATTTTCAATTGTCTCGACGAGTTCATACTTGTAATAAGGTAATGGTTCGTTGAGGTAGTGGAGTACTTTTTCTTGATTCATGCCGTCGAGGGGATTATGAGCGTAGCCGAAGGTGGCTTTAATTCCCATATTGATAAAGTGTACGGCCCGGTCGAGAGCTTCCGGGAGACTGTCTCCATTGAGCATACATCCCGTGATCACGCTGGCGAAAGCGTCGCCCGTGCCGGGATATGAGGCCGGGATGTAGTCACATAGTACTCTCCAAGTCCGGTGATCCAAGCGGTTATAAGCGAGAGTGGCCACGTTTTGAGCATTGCTTCCGGGTGCGGAGGTGATAATCACGTGTTCCGGGCCGAGTTCGCTCAACTGTTTGCACCATTGTATCGCGGTTTCCACGGAGATCTCTTGTTGTGGGTTATGCCCGAGCAGAAAGGCTGCTTCCGTCAAGTTCGGGGTGATCACCTTGGCTTGGGAACAAAGTTTCCGCATTCCTTCCACCATGTCGGGTGTCATGCTGGAATATAATTCTCCGTGGTCTCCTAGTACGGGATCGACGAGAATGAAATTTTGGTCATTCTTGAAATGTGCGAAGAAATCACTGACGATGCCCATCTGTTTCACGGAGGCCAGGTAGCCCGTGTAAATGGCGTCAAATTGGAGTTGTAACTCTTTCCAGTGAGAGATAAAACTTTCCATGTAATCGGTCAGATCCAGCGAGCGGAAATCCTTGTATTCGCTATGAGCGGATAGTATGGCGGTGGGAAGGGGGCAAACCTGGAATCCCATGTGTGTCAGTATGGGGATGGCCACGGTCAATGAAGCTCTTCCGTAGCCAGACAGGTCGTGAATGGCGGCAATTTTCTTCATGATTAATCGTTTTCTTTATTCCCCAAAGGTAATAAAATTTATTTCAGTGGAACATACGGCAAGGTGAACCAAAAAGTGGAACCTTTGCCTTCCTCTGAATCGACGCCTATTTTTCCCCCTAGTTTCGAGATAATTGTTTCACTGATGGCTAATCCCAGTCCCGTTCCCTGGGCAAAATTATTCAGTTTGATAAAGCGGCCGAATACTTTCTCTTTTTTATCGGGTGCAATCCCGCAACCCGTGTCCGAGACGTAAAAATAGAGCGTGCCGGGTGACGAGAGTCTGTAACCTAGTTTTATGCTCCCTTGGTGAGTAAACTTGATGGCATTCGTGATGAAGTTGTTTATAACTTGGAATACGCGATTTCGTTCTGTTCTGATAATGCACTGTGGCAAACGTTCTTCCACGCTGAACGTGACATCGGGATTTATCATTTTAAGCAGGGTCGCTTGGGCGATTTCTTCAATGAGGCTATTTATATCTACTTTCGAGTACACGAACTCTAACGTCCCTGCCTCAATTTTAGAGAGGTCGAGAATGTCATTGATTAATTGTAGTAACAAGTTATTATTGTTTTTTATGATTTTAATATATTCCTGCCTTTCTGTTTCATCTTCCGTCATGGCGAGAATCTCGGAGAAACCCACGATCGAGTTGAGTGGAGTGCGGATTTCATGACTCATGTTTGCTAAAAATGCAGATTTCAAGCGGTTGCTTTCCTCGGCCTGCTCTTTGGCATGTAATAGCTTTTGTTCCATTTGTTTACGTTCCGTGATCACGATACTTGACCCGATGATGGTTTTCGGTTTTCCCGTGCTATCGTATTCGTAAACGGTTCCTTGCTTGTTGACCCACTCGTATTCCCGGTCATTGTACCAGTGTACGAGGTATTCCTCGTGAAATTCTTTGCGTTTACCTGTTAGGAGTTCATTGAACACGTCACGCATATGTTCCCGGTAGTCGGGATGTATCGAGTTGATATACTTTTCGACTTTACAGTAGTATTTGCCGTCAATGGCAAAGAGAGCGTCTTCATGATGGTAGATGTCGTAATCACAGGAGAAGGTTAACGATGGAACGTCGCAATCCCATGGGAGGACGTTTGCCAGGCTGAGGACGGAGGAAAGCGAGGAATTCGTGATTTCCAGTTCCTCTTTGGCATCCCTCAATGAAGTTTCCAGCCTTTTGTAATCATCAATAGAACAAGATGTCCCTATTAGACGGTTCGTGTTTTTGTGCGCCCCATCTTCTTCTTGCAAAGCGTTAATTTCAACCCATTTATAATTTCCGCAATGTCTGAAATCCGCCCGGAAGGTGAATCTTATCCGGTATACTTTTCCCCGGATAAGGTTGTTAAACTCTTTCGTTACACGTTCCCGATCGTCCGGGTGAATGGCGTTGTAGAATTTAGCCATCGGTATTTTCAGGTCCCATTCGAGGGTGTCCCTGTAAATGCCTTTTAATTGCAGGGAGTTGGTTATGAACACTTGTTCTTCGATATCATACATCCAAAGGGCGTGTTTCGTGATATTCAGGGCGAGAATCAATTTTTGGGTAAGGGATTTGATTTCTTCCTGTTGTTTTTGCATATTACTTATATCCAATGCTGTACACACGAGCCACTTCACGTTATCTTCCGTGAAGAGATGTTTGGTGATTAACAGCGTGTGTTCCAAGTTGTCGGAGAGAATGAATTTCTCGGCTCCTTGATAAGATGTTTTCCCCGCGGCCAGTTTCCGGTCGAATTCTTGCATTTGTCGGGCTCTTTCTTCACTTGTGATCAGCTCTTCCGAGTTCCCGATCATTTCTTCGGCTGTACGCCCGAATATGGCCGATCGCTCGCTCCAGAATATATAACGTTCCGTGTTCATGTCTTTGATTGAAATGGGGAACTCTATACTTTCGAGTACCCGGTTCAAAAAGAGCTGTAATTTTTCGGTCTCTGTTTTTCTCAACGTGTAATCGGTGATGTCTCGCATGAAAGCGATCACTTGATTGTTCGGGAGTAGGGCAGTGTGAACATCAAAAAAGTACTTGATATTTTTTACCGGGAGATAGATGTCAAAATATCGGGGAGCCTTTTCCTCCCGTGTCTTTTGGAGTTGTTCCTGAAAATAGTTTTTGCTTTCCGGTTCTTCAATGAGTTCTTCCAAAGTTTTACCGATCATCTCTTCCGGGGGATAAGGGATATGCTCGAGGATGGGATTGAGTAAGCTGACTAGATGATATGACTCATCAAAGATAATCATCATGTTCGGGGTTGCGGCCAGTATAGCCTCCTGCATTTCCACCGACGGTTTTGTTCCGAAAGTTGAAGAATATTCTGACATATATAATACTATTTTGTACGCCTTTACTCCCTGTTGGGGGATGTTCTTCAAATGTACGTTTTTTTTTATTTATTTAGTCATGTATATAATTGTTTATTTTTATGGGGGCGGGTATTATAAAGTGAATATAAATAATCGTGGGTGTATTTTATGGGGGTGTGTCTTATAAAATTTGATTTTTTTAGAGAGTTTGTGTCAAAAATATAGGGGTGTGTATTGAAAATAAATAAAATTTTATATATTTGACCCCTGAAAATATAGGGTTTACTTCTTAAAATACAAATTTATGGCAAAATTTAGATTCTTAGCTTTACAAGAGATTGCCCGTCGTAAACCCGTGGAGTGCGGGGAACGTCCCAGGTGTTCTGTCGTGTTTGGAGAAAACGTGTTTTCAATGGATAAAATGCGTCACTATCTTTCCATCGAAGCCTATAAAAAACTGGAAAAGGCAATGTCTGAAGGATTGGCGATCGATCGAGGATTGGCTGATCAAGTGGCTGCCGCGATGAAGGCTTGGGCTGTTGAACGGGGAGTTACTCACTACACGCACTGGTTTCATCCTTTGAATGGTGCCACGGCAGAGAAACATGATTCTTTTATTGATTTGTTGCCGGATGGTGACGTGATCGAATCATTTGACGGGCGACTACTTGTCCAGCAAGAACCCGATGCATCCAGTTTCCCGAACGGGGGAATTCGTAACACGTTCGAGGCTCGCGGTTACACGGCCTGGGACCCGGCGTCCCCGGCTTTTATAAATAATCGCACGTTATGTATTCCCACGATATTCGTGGCCTACACGGGTGAGGCTCTTGATTTTAAAACACCGATGTTGAAGTCGTTGGCCATGATCGACCGGGCAGCGGTAGATATTTGCCAGTATTTCGATAAAGACGTGCAGCGAGTGATTGCCACGCTGGGATGGGAGCAGGAATATTTTCTGGTGGATGAGGCTTTGTATAATGCCCGCCCTGATCTGAAATTATGTGGTCGCACGCTCATGGGCCATTCTTCTGCGAAGGATCAACAGCTGGAGGATCAATATTTCGGTTCCATCCCGGCACGGGTTACGGCCTTCATGGAAGAACTGGAATACGAGTGTCATTGTCTGGGAATCCCGATCAAGACCCGCCATAACGAGGTGGCCCCGAATCAATTCGAATGTGCCCCTATTTTTGAAGAGGCGAATCTGGCTGTCGATCATAATCAGTTGTTGATGTCCACCATGAAAAAGGTGGCTCGTCGTCATAATTTCCGGGTGCTGTTGCACGAGAAACCCTACAAGGGGGTGAACGGTTCGGGTAAACACAATAACTGGTCGTTGTTGACGAACACGGGAGTGAACCTATTGTCTCCGGGCAAGAATCCGAAGTCGAATATGCAGTTCTTGATCTTTCTGGTATCGACAATCAAGGCCGTGTATGAACATGGTGATTTGCTGAAAGCATCGATCGTGTCTCAAGGAAACGAGGCCCGGCTGGGAGGGGACGAGGCGCCACCGGTAATTATGTCCGTGTTCTTGGGGAATTACTTGTCGGGTGTGCTTGATGAGTTGGTGGAGAAGGTGAGCGACCGGAAGATGAGTCCGGACGAGAAGACCGAGTTGAAATTGAACGTGGGTAAAATTCCGGAAATTATGCTAGATAACACGGACCGTAACCGTACGTCACCTTTTGCGTTCACCGGGAATCGTTTTGAATTTCGCGCGGTGGGGTCGTCAGCCAATTGCGGGGGACCGATGATCGCGTTGAATGCCGCTGTTGCCGAGCAGTTGATTGCTTTTAAAAGGGAAACGGATGCTTTAATCGAGAAAGGCGTTAAGAAAGACGAGGCAATTTTCCAGATATTGCGTAAATACATCATCGAGTCCAAACCCGTACGTTTTGAGGGGAATGGTTACAGCAAGGAATGGAGGGAAGAGGCCGCCCGTCGGGGATTGTCCACGGTGGTGGATTGTATCCCGGCTTTAAAGGCTTATTGTTCGGAGAAGGCCAAGCGGTTGTTCGTGGACAACGGGATATTGAGTGAACGAGAGCTGGAAGCGCGTTTCGAGATCAAGAATGAAATTTATTTGAAGAAATTGCAGATAGAATCTCGTGTATTGGGAGATCTCGTCTTGAATCACATTATCCCGACCGCGATCACTTACCAGAATACTCTGTTGACGAACGTGACGGCGCTGAAGAATATCCTGCCGGACTACGAGTCTGTGGCTGACGTGCAAATTGAGGCCATCCGCACGATTTCCTATCATATCCGGGAGATCCAGACGATGGTGTCTGATATGACGGAAGCTCGCAAACAAGCTAACGCGATTGCCGATGAAGTGGCACGGGCCGAGGAATACACGGAAAAGGTTCGCCCCTATCTGGAGAAGATCCGTTATCACGTGGATAAGCTGGAATTACTCGTGGACGACGAGATCTGGCCGTTGCCGAAATACCGGGAACTGTTGTTCTCCCGGTAGATTTTATACTTGGGTGTACTCGCTTGGTGAAAATCGGGCGAGTTCGCTATCTCCAAAAAATAAATAAAGATGTAGTGGTATCCCTTCCGGTTGATCCCCGGAGGGGATTTCTATGGTTACGTTTTCGTCGCCCCTGCGAGCGGGTATGTCACGAAGTAGACAGGGAGAACGTCGTAGCGTGTCGTAGAAATAGCCCACGAACACTTGGTCCGAGGCGCTTGCTTTCGGGCAATCGATTCCGTTTTTCCAGTTCAAAGTGACCGTCCACCCGTTGCGTTCCGTGCCGGTGATGACGGGGGCTTCTAGTGTTCCCATGGAAAAACGGAAAGTTTTGAATGCCCATACTCCTTTGCCCGGGAATAGGCATCCTCCGTTGGTTGAATGGAATAAAGAGTCGCTCTTGGAAACCCCTCTCTCCCGGGCCGCGATTCGCCATATTAGTAAGTCCCCGATAGCCCGTTTGTAAATTTTCCACATTTTGCGGGCTTCCGTGAATCGGTCCGTGGTTTGCTTCTCTCCCTCTGTTCTGGATTTTCTGGGTCCCCGGGTGGATTTGCATTTCCGGACTTTCCCTCCGTACAAGAAATAAGTATACCCGTCGGCTTTAACCGGGCCGTTTGCAAGTATGGCTAAAAATAAAGGAGAGGTTATGTCCATGTCAATACTGATTTAAAAATGAATAATTGATGAATACCGGTGCAATAGTAGTAATAATATTTTGAATAAACAATACCTATACTTTATGAACCTTATTATATATAAGGTTCATATAAGGTTTCTATAAGGTATCTATAAGGTTCATAAAGGTATTGATTCGATATTCTTCAAAAAATGAAGATAAATTTTTATCTCAACTTTTCTACTACTTAGCTTTATTTTAGAATTAATTGTCGTATATTGCGGGTCTTAATTAAATAAAAGGATTATGGCGGAATTTGTAAACTCTATTGGTCAGGTGCGGGGAAAATTCGGAAACGTGGTTGCCTATGTGCGGGCTAACGGTAAGAATTATTGTAAAGGTGCGAGTATTTCTCGTAAACCTAGCACGGAGTCGCAAAAGCAACAGGCTGCGGCGTTTGCTGTTGTGGTGAGTAGAAAGGGATGGATGGCTCGGGCGATTCGATTGGGATTTCCGGGAAATCAATACCCGAAAGGTTTTAACGGGTTCACGAGTGCGAACGTGACAACGGCCGTGATGGTTGAAAAGGTTAATCCCATGAAACCGATAGTCCGCTATAAGAAAGCTATTCAGGAATACCGGGGTATTATTGATTATTCGAAACTTCGCGTGGCGGCGGGTGCGCTTGTCAGTCCGGTTGTTGGTTGTGAGGTGGAGACCGAGAGCCGGAAGGTGCATTTCTCGCATCAAGGAATGGCCGTGGAGGCTATAGATTGTTTCTTGGATGACGAGATTTATGGTGTACTTCTTCACGAATCGACACATTCCTGTGAAGTGATGCGATTAGGAATGCGTGGGGAGGATTGGAACGAGAGCGTGGATTTCCCGGAAGAGGCAGAAGCGGAGGGGCTGGTTGTTTATGTTTTTGCCCGTGCGGCAGATGGAAAGGATACTTCTGATTCGGTGTGTTTAAAATGTAATGGATAACTTGAAAATTGAAAAACTAGATAAATGGTAAAGAAGGCGGTTATACAGGTTCGGGACACGATGATCCGGACGTTACAGGAAAATGGAATAGACTACATCTGTATCACAGATATTGCTCGTCAGAAGAACCCAGTTGAACCTAAAGATGTGGTGAAGAATTGGATGAGGGTAAAGAATACTTTGGAATATCTTGGTCTGTGGGAGAAATTGAATAATCTCAATTTTAAAGGGGTCGAATTCGACCCCCTTTTGAACGAGGCGGGAAACAATGCTTTCACGATGAGTCCGTCTCGTTGGGTGGAAACAACGGGTGCTATTGGTATTATTACGAAAAATGGAGCGGGAGGAGGTACGTACGCCCAAAGGGATATTGCGTTTAAATTTGCCAGTTGGGTTTCCGTGGAATTTGAATTATACTTGATCAAGGAATTCCAGCGTCTGAAAGAACAGGAACAAGCTCAACTCGGTTGGTCGGCCAAACGGGAGCTTTCAAAAATCAACTACCATATCCACACGGATGCGATTAAGCAAAATCTGATCCCGAAAGAGCTTTCTCCGGCACGGGTTTCTCAAGTGTATGCTAATGAGGCTGACGTACTGAACGTGGCCATGTTCGGGATGACGGCTTTCGAATGGCGGGAGGCGCATCCGGATATGAAAGGTAATATTCGGGATTATGCCACGATCAATGAGTTGATCTGCCTTTCGAACATGGAAAATTTGAATGCCGTTTTTATTCAGGAAGGTATGGCTCAACAAGAGCGTTTGTTGAAATTGAACCGGATTGCCATCCAGCAAATGCGAGTGTTGGCGGACATGGACGGAAGGAAGCTGATGAAATAAAATTGCTCAAAAAAATGTGTCTGAAAAATTGACAATTCACATAGAATAATTGTAAGTTTGTGCCCGCAATGAAAAAATTCATTATAGGCATATTAATTGGCTTTGTGGCTATTTTTTGTTTGAATGAAATTTCAGACAAAAGGGGACAGTTATCCTCAAGCGTGCAGACTGTTACAGAGCAATATGCCGATGATGCGGAGCATACTTGCGAGCTGTCTTCGCATTCCAGACAAACGCTTGCCAATGAATGGCGTTTTTCGTTTGAAGGACTGGATGCCGTTAATTTAAGGAGAGATGATACATCGCTGTCTTCTTCCTCCGGTCCGAGAGGGACGAATCCTTCCCGAAGTTTAAAGTTCGCATCTACGATCTTAATGTTGTCTTTCTACGATGTTCCGTTGACTAGTCGGGACACGAAAAATTTATATTATCATTATTGTTTCGTGAAATCATCGTGTAGGTATTTTGTCTACACATTGAGGAAAATAATTATTTAGCGTCTGGTTTATTTATGAGTGTACGTGCAGGTATCCGGTGGGGTAGCTGTGATGAGGTGTGTATTCATTTTATTTACGTTATTCATATTTAAACTTATATCGCTATGTCTAATTTATTTTTATTCACATTTATAATGTTGATCATTACTTTCTTTATCGGTTTTTTTGTTGCCTTGATTATAAAAATAATTGCTTCTTGGGCTGATCTCCTTGATTTTTGTCAATTACATAGGGAGGAACTTGCAGAGATAAAAAGGATCAAGAAATTGCAGCGTCAGACGGTGGCTGTTACGGTTCAATCCGGAAGGGAGAACTTGGTTGCCGAGAAGAATCAACATACGGCTCATCGCTTGCAAGAGACTGTTCACGGCGTGAAATCGGATAAAAGAGCCGCTGTTTAATTTTGGCAGGTCGTATTCTTTCTATAATCTTATCAGATTTATATTGCGATGGAAAATATAGATGTTCTTAATTTATTCCAAGGTATTGGAACGATGGTCGCTAGTGGATGGTTTCTTGCCATTGCTCGGGTGGTGCTGGTCATGATTGGTTTTTTGTTGATTTATTTGGGATGGAAGGGTATCCTTGAACCCATGATTATGATTCCGATGGGGTTGGGTATGATCGCAATTAATTGCGGAACGTTGATCATGCCTGACGGTTCATTAGGGAATCTTTTTTTGGACCCGATGCTCACGGATACCGATGAGTTGATGAATGTGATGCAGATTGACTTCCTGCAACCGATATATACCCTGACATTTAGTAACGGGTTGATCGCCTGTTTCGTGTTTATGGGGATCGGGACGCTGTTGGATGTCGGGTATTTGCTCCAAAGACCTTTTGTTAGTATTTTTTTGGCCTTATGTGCGGAACTTGGGACATTCCTGACCGTACCGATTGCGTCGGCCATGGGATTAACGTTGAAAGAGAGTGCCTCCGTTGCCATGGTAGGTGGAGCTGACGGGCCGATGGTCTTGTTCACTTCTCTGGTGCTTGCCAAACATCTGTTTGTACCGATTACGGTGGTAGCTTACCTGTATTTGGGATTAACGTATGGAGGGTATCCGTATCTGGTTAAGTTGTTGATCCCGAAACGTCTGCGTGCGATTAAAATAACCAATCGAAAGGAGCCGAAACAATACGGGGCCAAGGTAAAACTAGCTTTTGCCGTCATTCTTTGTGCCGTGTTGTGCTTTATGTTCCCCGTGGCTTCCCCTCTTTTCTTCTCGTTGTTTATCGGGGTTGCCGTTCGTGAGTCCGGGATGAAACATGTTTATGACTTTGTGAGTGGGCCGTTGCTGTACGGGTCAACGTTCATGTTGGGAATGTTACTAGGTGTTTTGTGCGATGCGCATTTGTTACTTGATCCCAATATTATCAAATTGTTGATTTTAAGTGTGCTGGCATTACTACTCTCCGGTATCGGTGGTATTATCGGTGGTTATGTGATGTACTTTATCAAGAAAGGAAATTACAATCCTGTTATTGGTATTGCAGCCGTCAGTTGCGTGCCGACCACGGCAAAGGTGGCTCAGAAAATAGTCAGTAAAGAAAATCCTGAATCCTTCATATTAGGAGATGCTCTGGGTGCTAATATTTCGGGAGTGATTACTTCTGCTATTATCACCGGAGTATATGTTTCTTTTATTCCGTATTTATAGTAAGTGTTTTTGAAAAGTAACGCCCGGAGATTCCTCCGGGCGTTATGCTTTTTGTTTGAATTTCTTTTAGAACATATAGTCCCACATCGGCAGCAAGATCGGTTTCTGATCTAATGCTTTCAATGCTTTTTCTCCCAAGTATTTTTTGTGAATAACTACCCGGAAGATGTATTCGTCAAACCATTTGTCGGTGAAGGTGAGGTAACCGTTGTGTCCGGCTTGCGGACCCCAGCTGTTCTCGAATTCCCATTTCGTGGGTTTGCCGTTCGCATCAACATCCACTGCAACCAATGACATGGCGTGAGCAGAACCGCTTTGGCGGGTCAGGATACGGGTTTTCTTGTCCATGGAGAAGTCTACACCCATCAACGAGTTGTAGTCGTACATTTCCGGATCAAGAATTCCGGTTTCACGGTTGAAATATTTGCCCACGTCGCTGGAGGTATACATGGCCTCGTTGCCTTTGATAGAGGCGATGGCTGCTGTTTTGATGTCTTCGTTCGGCAGGTTCAGATATACCCAGTTGATCCCCTCGACGGTGTTCCGGTAGTTCTGAATATCATATACTTTATAATATTCCCGGGTTGGGTCGTTCATGATCATGATGTAATTTTTCGGGCTGTAATCGGCTGGTGTGATCTCCTTGTAGAATTGTTGGGGAGTGTAATTTGCCAGCTCCTTGATTTCCCCGTTTCTATCCTTGTATCTCCAAGTGAATGTGGTTGGCGGTTCGCCTAGGCAAAGAGCCAAGATGCGGTAAATGTCTTTCAGAATAGAGACTTTCTCAGCACGTAGTTCTTTGATCTTTTTACCTTGAGCGGCCATTTCCCGGATGATGTAGCCACCCTTGCGGAGACGCTCGTTGATCAATGATCCCATGGCACTCGTGTTGTTCGAGTGAGCGGTTTCCGGCATGACTTCCTTGGGTACAACACCGTATTTTTCTCCCAGGTTGTAATAGAGGTTCCATACACCGCCGTCACCCACGGGAGCTTGGAACATGAAGGTCACGTCCCGGTCGTCCATCGGCTTGTTGGCCGTGGCAATCATGTTTTCCAGGAAAAGATTAGATTTCTCGAACATATCCCAGAAGTAAAGGTAGTTGTGAGAGAAATCGAATCCCGTGAGGTTATATTTCTCGATAATACTCGGACGTAACACGTTCATGGAGGTAAACATCCAGCAGCGTCCGGAACTTTGCTGATCCGTGATACCCTGTACTTTTACCCGGTATTTGAAATAGTGGTCTATTTTTCCTTGAATCTCCCGATTAAGGGCGTTATCTCGGATATTCTTGTCATTGGTCAACACGTTCTGAATGGCTTTCGTGGAAGCGTCTTTCTGGAAACTCCCCTTGATGTCATTCAGTTCTTTTTCACCGATCGTCTGGGCGCATAGCGACGCCCCGGTCAGTAATAAAGTAACTAATGTAACTTGTATTTTCTTCATAGTTTATTTATTATTGAATTTTATTAAACCTGTAACCTGTCAACTTGTAACCTGTAACGTTGCGCTGCAACTAAATATGGATTACTTCGTCGTAAGCGGCAGCAGCAGCCTCCATCACGGCCTCGCTCATTGTCGGGTGCGGGTGAACCGTTTTGATGATGTCATGAGCGGTAGCTTTTACCTTGCGGGCAAGTACCATCTCGGCGATCATTTCGGTCACGTTCATACCCACCATGTGAGCGCCCAGCAGGGTATTGTCGGCAGCGTTGAAGATCAATTTGATGAATCCTTCGTTTGCTCCGGCTGCGCTCGCTTTGCCTGATGCGGTGAACGGGAATTTACCGATCTTGATTTCATAACCGGCTTCTAAGGCTTTTGCCTCGTTCAGACCAACGGATGCAACTTCCGGAGTCGTGTAGGTACATCCGGGGATGTTAGTATAGTCGATGGGGTCTGTGTGTACTCCCGCGATGTGTTCCACGCAGCAGATAGCCTCGGCAGATGCCACGTGAGCCAATGCCGGGCCGTGAACAATGTCACCGATAGCGTAAACGCCTTCCACGTTCGTGCGGTAGTAGTCGTCTACTTTTACACGACCTCTTTCCATTTCAATATTCAATTCTTCCAGACCGATATTTTCCACGTTCGGGGCGATACCCACGGCGGACAACACGATCTCAGCCTCGTGTACTTCGATTTCGCCTTTCTTATTTTTGATGTTCACTTTCAACAAACCTTCTCCGCTTTCCACGCTTTCCACTGAAGATTTCACCATCACGTCGATTCCGGCTTTCTTGAAAGAACGGCCTACTTGTTTGGATACTTCCTCGTCTTCAAGCGGCAGGATGGTCGGCATGAATTCAACCAACAATACTTTGGTACCCATTGCGTTGTAGAAGTATGCCAATTCGGAACCGATTGCCCCGGAGCCTACCACGATCATGGATTCCGGCTTGTGGTCAAGAGTTAAGGCTTGACGGTAACCGATAATCCGTTTTCCATCCTGAGGGATATTCGGTAACTGACGGGAACGGGCGCCCGTGGCTAAAACGATATGTTGAGCCTCGAAAATGGTCTTTTCTCCGGCGGCATTTGTTACCTCTACGGTTTTGTCTGCGGTCAGTTTTCCATGACCTTCGATCACGGTGATGTTATTCTTCTTGAACAAGTATTGAATTCCTTTGCTCATTTTGTCGGCAACACCCCGGCTGCGAGCGATGATGGCATCGAAATCGGGTGCGGCATTCTCGATTTTTACCCCGTAATCAGCAGCGTGATGGGCGTATTCCAGCACTTGTGCGGATTTAAGCAGGGATTTCGTGGGAATACATCCCCAGTTCAAGCAAATTCCACCCAGTTCGGCACGTTCTACGACGGCCACGGTCATTCCTAATTGAGACGCACGAATGGCAGCCACGTATCCTCCGGGACCACTACCAATTACGATTAAGTCGTATTTCATTTCTTATATTTTTAATAATGTGAATAATTTTAGTGTTGAATCATCGGGACACAAAATTAGGGGAATTGTTTAGAATAGAAAACAAATTCACTTCAAAAGTCGCTTGTAGTACAAATGTCTGTGTGTTATATATTTTATTTCAGAGGTTTATATGGTCATTTTGACAAGAGTTGATGTTAAAATTTTGGTTTTATAAGTTGAAATAGTATCTTTACACGCTTAAAATTTTATTAGTGTTGAAAATATTTGGTATATGGAGTATTCCGTAGCGTGGATTCATGTCTCTGGTTGTAAATCAAAGGAATATTTCATGTCACTTGGAACATAAAATTGGATATTAATATGAAAGGACTAAAAATTGTTGTTCTTGCTAAGCAGGTTCCCGATACGAGAAACGTGGGGAAAGATGCGATGAAAGCAGACGGAACTGTAAACAGGGCAGCTTTACCTGCCATCTTCAATCCTGAGGATTTAAATGCTTTAGAGCAAGCTTTAAGATTAAAAGATACAATTGAAGGGACAACCGTTCATGTACTGACGATGGGACCCGGCCGTGCTGCCGAGATCATCCGTGAGGCTATGTACCGGGGTGCGGATGGAGGTTATTTATTGTCTGATCGTGCTTTTGCCGGTTCGGATACGTTGGCAACTTCTTATGCTTTATCTTGCGCATTACGCAATTTGGAATATGATCTGATTATTTGCGGTCGTCAAGCTATTGACGGGGATACCGCTCAGGTAGGTCCGCAGGTGGCTGAGAAATTAGCTTTGCCGCAAGTGACCTATGCAGAAGAAATTCAAGGTTGTGACGGGAAAATCGTGACGATCAAACGTCGTTTAGAGAGAGGTATTGAAGTGGCTACTTGCCCGATGCCTTGCGTGGTGACCGTGAACGGTTCTGCCGCTCCTTGTCGTCCGAGAAACGCACGTTTCGTGATGAAATACAAGAACGCGAAGGGTACTCAAGAGGCACAGGATGCTAATGAGGATTATTTTGCATTGGTGAACGAACGCCCGTATTTGAAATTGACCGAATGGAGCGTGAATGATATTCAGAGTAATCCGACAGATCTCGGTTTGAGCGGATCACCAACCAAGGTAAAGAATATCGAGAGTGTGGTGTTCCAGGCTAAAGAGGCTAAAGTACTTTCCGGTACGGATGCTGAATTGGATGCCATGATGAAAGAGTTGATAACTAACCATACAATCGGGTAATTTTAGATTTTAAATTGTAAGTTTTAAATTGAAAACTTCTGAAACGAGGCAATTGGAATTTACAAAATCTAAAATCTAAAATCTAAAATTTTAAATGATATGAACAGTGTATTTGTATATTGCGAAATAGAAGAGGGTACGGTTGCTGACGTGAGTCTCGAATTATTGACCAAAGGACGTGCCCTTGCAACAAAACTTGGCGTGAAGCTGGAGGCTATCGCTTTGGGCGAAGGACTGAAAGATGTTGAAAAACAAGTATTCCCTTATGGCGTGGACGTACTTTGGGTAGGTGACGATGCTCGCCTGGCTCCTTACACAACGTTGCCCCACACGAAAATGTTGGTACGTTTGTTTGACGCAGAGAAACCGCAAGTGGCTTTGATGGGAGCAACCAGTGTGGGACGTGATTTAGGTCCTCGTGTGTCCTCTGCATTACATAGCGGTTTGACGGCTGACTGTACGAGCCTTGAAATCGGTGAGTATACCGATGCCAAGAGCGGAAAGAAATACGAGAATTTGTTATACCAGATTCGTCCGGCATTCGGAGGAAATATCGTGGCCACGATCGTGAACCCGGAATGTCGTCCGCAGATGGCTACGGTTCGCGAAGGTGTGATGAAGAAAGAAATCTTCAATCTTCAACATCAGGGAGAAGTGAAGAAATTGAACGTGGACGAGTATTTGGATGATACCGACTTGGTGGTAAAGGTGATTGAGCGTCACATGGAAAAATCCAAAGTGAATATCAAGGCTGCCCCGATCATTGTTTCCGGTGGATATGGTGTAGGTTCTAAAGAGAACTTTAACTTATTATACGAGTTGGCCGCTGTTTTAGGCGGGGAAGTAGGTGCTTCTCGTGCCGCTGTGGATGCCGGATTCTGCGAACACGAACGTCAGATCGGACAGACAGGAACAACGGTTCGTCCTAAATTATATATTGCTTGCGGTATCTCCGGACAGATCCAGCATACTGCCGGGATGGAAGAGTCTTCTATGGTAATTGCTATTAACACGGATGCAAACGCTCCGATTAATAAATTTGCCGATTACGTGATCACGGGTGACTTGAACGTGGTTATCCCCAAAATGATCCAGTATTATAAGAAGAACAGCAAATAGACAATTGTAAATTTTAGATTGTAAATTTTAAATTGAAATGGAGTTGTCGGAAAATACAATCTAAAATCTAAAATTTAAAATTTAAAATGGAATAAGGTATGGCAAATTTCTATACAGATAACGAGGATTTAAAGTTCCACTTGGGACATCCCTTGATGCAGAAGATTGTTGCTTTGAAAGAGCGCAATTTCGAGGATGCAGGGAAATGCGAGATCGCACCGCGTGATTTCGAGGATGCAATGGATAATTATGACAGAGTGTTGGAGATCGTGGGTGATATTTGTGGTAACGTGTTGGCTGAAAATGCCGAGGGCGTGGATCACGAGGGACCGGAAGTAATTGACGGTCGGGTAAAATACGCTCCCGGGACTCAACAGAATCATGATATGCTGGCTCAGGCCGGATTGTACGGTATGTCATTACCGCGTGAGTATGACGGGTTGAACTTCCCGATGGTACCTTACGTGATGGCAGCAGAGTTGGTGTCCCGTGGTGATGGCGGTTTCGCTAATATCTGGGGATTACAGGATTGTGCTGAAACGATTCACGAGTTCGCCAACGAGGAACAAAAACGTCAGTACTTACCCCGTGCGGCAAAGGGCGATACTTACGCCATGGACTTGACCGAACCGGATGCAGGATCGGATTTACAGTCTGTACAATTGAAAGCGACCTATTGCGAGAAAGATGGAAAATGGTATTTGAATGGTGTGAAACGTTTCATCACGAATGGTGACGCTCATATTTCATTGGTACTTGCCCGTTCTGAAGAGGGTACGCACGATGGACGTGGTCTGTCCATGTTTATTTATGACAAGGCTAACGGCGGAATGACCGTTCGTCGTATTGAGAATAAATTGGGTATCAAGGGTTCCCCGACTTGCGAGTTGGTGTTTAAGGATGCTCCGGCTGAATTGGTTGGAGAGCGTAAACTTGGATTGATCAAGTACGTGATGTCTTTGATGAACGGTGCCCGTTTGGGTGTTGGGGCTCAATCTGTGGGTATTGCAGAGGCCGCTTACCGTGAAGGTTTGAAATATGCTCAAGAAAGACGTCAGTTCGGTAAAGCAATTATCGAATTCCCGGCTGTATACGAGATGTTGACCAACATGGAGGCTAAATTGCAAGCATCTCGTTCTGTTCTTTACGAGACTAGCCGTTTTGTTGATATGTACAAAGCGTACACGCATCTTGCCAGCGAGCGTACGTTGAATAAAGAAGAGCGTGAGGAGATGAAGAAATACCAAAAGTTGGCAGATATCTTCACCCCGCTATTGAAATTGTTCTCCAGCGAGTATGCGAATGAGATTGCTTACGATGCTTTGCAGATTCACGGGGGATCCGGATTCATGAAAGATTACCCGATTGAACGTTTGGTTCGCGATGCTCGTATCACGAATATCTATGAGGGAACTTCTCAGTTGCAGGTGGTTGCCGCCATTCGCGGTGTGACCACGGGACAATTCTTGAAACAAATCCGTGAGGAATACGAGCAAGCTTCTATCCGTCCGGAACAGGAATATGTTCGTGAGATATTGAAAGGTATGACCGGGGCATTCGAGGCTGCCGTGACGAAAGTTACTGCTGTTGGGGAATCGGAATATGTAGATTTCCATGCACGTCGTTTGGTTGAGATGGCAGGATATATCATTTTGGGGTATTTACTGTTGATTGATTCTCAACGTTGTGATCGTTTTGCTAAATCTGCCGAGATCTTTGTGAAATACGGTCAAGCAAAGGTTGCCGGATATGCTGCATTTATCAATGACTTCGAATTGAAGGACTTGGGAATGTATAAAAAATAATAATCTACGAAAAGTATGATCATGAAAAAGGGAGGCTTTGAAACCTCCCTTTTTTATTTATTCTCCTCTTTTTATTTCAATTGGTTTATAACTTGCTCTTTCCTTGCGATCAGTCGTAGCTGCACAACTGATGCCCCGTTCCCTCATGGCTTTGTTTTTCCCGATGTGAGTATCCGGGAATTTCTTTTTCTTACCGAAAAAAGTAGAGATTCCCAGTCCTATAAAAGCCAGACCGATTAACACGGCTATGATGATAAAGTAGGTTCCTATCATAATTGTTTATTTTATATATACAAAAATACCAATATTACTTCGCTTTCCCAAAGAAACGAGCGGGATTCTCGATAGTGATATTTTAAAGATAACCAATGAATTGTAATTTTAATAATAAAAGGGATTTTGATTCGAAATTAGAAAGAAAAGGCCGCAAATTCGTTTTTATATGGTGTTTTACGATGTTTTTTCCGTGTAAAAACGAGAATCGTTAAAAAAAAAGATTAAAAAAGGCTATTTATTACTTTGTTTTTTCTACATTTGAGGTGCAAAGTCAAATAAAATTGAGAAACAATGGAAGGATACGAACAAAACGACGGAATGGATACGAATGATAGAGATGAAATCTATTCCAATGCAGTGAAAGCAGGGAAAAGAACTTATTTTTTTGATGTGAAGGCGACCCGTAATAATGATTACTATTTGACGATCACCGAGAGCAAGAAAAAATTTGATAATAACGGTAATCCAAGCTACGAGAAACATAAAGTGTTCTTGTATAAAGAAGACTTTGACAAGTTTGTCGAGGGCTTAGAAGAGGCTATTGGCGTGGTAAAAGCTGCAATCAATGGCGAACTTCCGGAAAAGAATACTGACCTGTAAATAGTACTGTAATAAAATATTGAAGCGGGATGCACGATAAGTGAATCCCGCTTTTTATATGAACTCCCTTTTATGTTTTTTCTCCACTGAATTTTTGAGTATCTTTGTGTGGACAGAAAGAAGAGAAACATGGAGAATAAGCCGTTGGCAGAGCGAATGAGACCGAAGTCTTTAGAAGACTATATCGGGCAGCAACATCTGGTGGGACCGGGCAAGGTGCTACGAAAGATGATTGATTCGGGAGTTGTGTCTTCCTTTATTTTATGGGGGCCTCCGGGAGTGGGGAAAACGACGTTGGCGATGATTATCGCGGAACAGTTGAAACGTCCGTTTTACGTGTTGAGTGCCGTGAGTTCCGGGGTAAAGGATGTGCGCGAAGTGATTCAGAAAGCCGAGGGACAACGTTTCTTTAATACACCGAATCCCATCCTGTTTATCGATGAAATTCATCGATTCTCGAAGGCCCAGCAAGATTCTTTGCTGGCAGCCGTGGAGAAAGGTACCGTGACGCTTATCGGGGCCACGACTGAAAATCCTTCCTTCGAGGTGATTTCCCCGCTTTTATCCCGTTGTCAGGTGTACGTGCTAAAGTCTCAAGAGAAAAAGGATCTCGAAGACCTGATAGACCGTGCCGTTGCTAAGGATTATTACTTGAGCAAGCGTAATATCACGGTGAAGGAGAAAGAGGCCATGATCTCTTATAGTGGCGGTGATGCCCGAAAATTGTTGAATATCTTGGAGCTGGTGGTAAACGGATTGGGAGAGGGGGATATTGTTATTGACAATGAGGCAGTGCATCGGGAGTTACATGAGAACCCGTTGATGTATGATAAGGACGGAGAACAGCATTATGATATAGTTTCTGCCATGATCAAATCCATCCGGGGAGGAGACCCGAATGCGGCGGTTTATTGGATGGCTCGTATGTTGCAAGGGGGAGAGGATCCGAAGTTTATAGCTCGTCGTTTGATTATTTCCGCGGCGGAGGATATTGGATTGGCTAACCCGAATGCAATTTTGATCGCGAATACTTGTTTTGAGGTCGTGCATAAAATCGGTATGCCGGAAGCTCGGATTCCTTTGTCGGAATGTGTGATTTACTTGGCGACTTCTCCGAAGAGTAATTCCGCTTACCTGGCTATTGATGCGGCCATTGCAACCGTGAAACAGACCGGAAATTCTCCGGTACCGTTACATTTACGTAATGCCCCGACGAAGTTGATGAAAGATTTGAATTACGGGCAGGATTACAAGTACCCGCATGATTATCCGGGAAATTTCGTGGAACAGCCGTATTTGCCGGAAGAATTGAAAGACAAGAAGTTCTACCAACCCCAACAGAATGCACAGGAAGTGAAGATTCTGGAGCGTTTGAAGGCTTGGTGGAGAAAATACAGGGGATGATAATTTAGAATGTAGAGTTTAAAATTTAGAATGAAATCATAAATCTAAAGTTGTATCATGGATAAGTTGATAAATCAGGAGATGTTTTTTTTGTTGGCCGGACCTTGCGTGATCGAGGGGGAGGAGATGGCTTTAAATATTGCGGAACACGTGAAGAAGGTTACGGATCGTTTGGGAATCCCGTACGTGTTCAAGGGATCATTCAAGAAAGCCAACCGCTCGCGTTTGGATTCTTTCACGGGAATCGGGGACGAGAAGGCATTGAAGATATTAGCTAAGGTGAGAGCTGAATTTGGTATTCCGGTGGTGACGGATATTCACACGGAACGGGATGCGGAAATGGCTGCCGAGTACGTGGATGTATTACAGATACCGGCTTTCTTATGTCGCCAGACCGATTTGCTGGTGGCTGCCGCTAAAACGGGAAAGATCGTGAATATCAAGAAAGGTCAGTTCCTTTCTCCCGAGTCCATGAAATTTGCCGTGGATAAGGTAAGAGAATCCGGGGATGATCGGGTAATGGTAACAGAACGGGGAACGACGTTCGGGTATCAGGACTTGATCGTGGATTACCGTGGAATCAGTATCATGCAACAGGCTTGCCAATGTCCGGTGGTTGTGGATGTGACACATTCTTTGCAACAACCGAATCAGGCTTCCGGGGTAACCGGGGGACAGCCTGCATTAATAGAAACAATAGCCAAGGCCGGAATTGCCGTGGGTGCCGATGGTATTTTTATTGAAACTCATGCAGATCCTCGTTGTGCGAAGTCGGATGGGGCAAATATGTTACGTCTGGACTTGATTGAAGGATTGTTAGAAAGACTGGTTCGCGTCAGAGAAGCGATAAGATAGTTTATAAAGTTATAAGGTTCATAAAGTTATAAGGTAATTTCCACTTTATAAGCTTTATGAACCTTACAGATTATTATTATTCAGTGGGTTTAATGTCCTGTACTTGTCCTGTAATCCACGTTTTGTTTCTTTCCCGTATTACATTCGTAACTCCCGTTTCAACCATACGGCCATTACGGGATCGGGAATAATCACTTGACGTTTTTCTATTTCTATAAGTTCTTTCTTTACCAAGGCTCGTTTTACGATGCTAACATTGGCCGACGAGCCGAGTTGGTACTTATGCAAAATCTCCTGTGTGGTAAACTCACTATGAACTCCATCTATGATTGCTCGTAAAAAATTCATTTGATAAGTTGTAAGACTCTCGGTTTGCTTTTCGAATAGCGGTGTATTTTGGTCGATAATATCTTGATATGCTGTCTCGTAATCTTGTTCCGTGGCAATTTTGTCCGTATGAATCCATACTAACCATGCCAACTGCTGCACGTATGAAGAATGATTATCTACTATTTGGCAGATTTTTTCAGCTAACTTTTCTGAAATTCGTTTGCCTGTAGCTTCGAAACGCCTACATATATAGTCTATCCAATCCCGAGTCTCGATTTTTGACAAATAGATAGCATCCCCGAATTTATAGAAAGGAAGGCTCTTTTTTTCGAAGAGTTCATTCATCAAATGTTTCTTGCTACCGAATAGACAATACGATACCGACTTTTGTAATTGCCAAATAGAGCGTAATCGCTTTTGGAAGGTTTTGGAATCTTTGAACTCGGCAATCTGCTGGAATTCGTCGATACAAACGACTATATTGCAACCTTTTTTCTGCGCTATTTTTTCAGGGAGCTGCAAGATTTCATCGATATTGTTGCTCTTAGGATTTATTTCAAGCGATATGGAAAAATCCGTCATGGGATCGGTCCCCATCGAAATTTTAGGACTGATACGGGAAAGGAACAATTTAGCGTGCTCGAGCCATTCATCCAATTTTGAAGATGTCTGTTTGAGAATAGCGGAAGCGAATGCGTCATAAAAATCTCGATCGCTGCGACAAGAAAAAATGTCGAGATAGACGATTTTTAATTTATCTGATTGTGCCAAACCGCATGCTTTCTGTACCAAAGAGGTCTTCCCCCAGCGGCGAGGTGAGATTAGTACCGTATTTACACCATGCTGAAAATTTAATACCAAGCGTAACGTTTCTTTCTCTCGGTCCGTGAAATTGTCGCCTGATGTTGCAACTCCAAATATAAAAGGCTTATTCTCCATAATTCTTCGAGTGTAATTCAAATGTAAAGATAAGTAATATTTTTATTACTAACAATGTTATTACTAATAAAAGTATTACTTATATTGAGCCTTTTAACTCTTACTCTTCCACGTAAATCTCTAGGACTTGCGTTATGTCATCCGGGTATAGCGTGAGATTTTTAAAACAAGCGGGTATAAGAACGGTTTCCCCCTTGTTGACCAATACCGGTTCGCATTCCCCGGTTGTGATGGTGAATTTTCCTTGCAGGCACATGTAGATTACAAATGAATCGAGGTGAACGTACTCTTTCTCTATGTCCCGGTCAAATACGAGTAAATTTGTGGTAAAATAGGGACATTTCACGAGTTTTGCAGATTGATTATCCTGTGGGGTATAATTTACCCGGTGTTGTGGTTGATAACTGTAATCGATCACGTCTGTGGCTAAATCCGTGTGTAGTTCACGTGTGTTCCCATTGGCATCTTTCCGGTTGTAGTCGTAAATTCGGTATGTAATGTCGGAAGTCTGTTGAATTTCCGCGATCAGGCATCCTTTTCCGATAGCGTGTACTAGTCCGGCGGGAATAAAGAAACTTTCTCCCTTTTTCACTTTCTGTACATTCAATAAATCCATGAGTTTGTTCTGATGTAATGCCTGAAGATAGGTTGCCTTGTCAATTTCGTGATTGAATCCCAACACGAGGGAGGCATCCTTTTCTGCATCGACGATATACCACATTTCAGTTTTACCGTAGGCATTATGACGTTCTTTTGCCGTCTCGTCATCCGGGTGTACTTGGATGGACAGATCGTCATTCGCATCAATATATTTAATTAATAGGGGAAATTCAATGCCGAATTTCTCGTAGATATGATCCCCGACGAGGTCTCCCATGTACACTTCGATTAATTCTTGTAAGTCGTTGTCAGCAAGGATTCCGTTTGATACCACCGAGATATTGTCCTCCACGGCTGATATTTCCCAACTTTCACCAATGGATTCTTCGTGTTCTTCACTTTTATAAGCTAGTCTTTCACCTCCCCATATCTTTTTTTTGAGAATTGGATGGAATTTTAACGGGTATAACATGATTTATTATTTTGTTAGGCATAATTATTGTACTAAGAACAAAGATAGGAATTTTGTGAATGGGGGATTATAATTTATGGATTAATTTTGCGAATAGAATTACGGTTAATGATATAAAAACGGAGTGAAATGAAGAAATTAGGAATGTTAGGTCTCATCGTGGGGAGCTTGTGGTTGGGTAGTTGTAGTGACGATGATAAAGATTTTATGTTAGATGTCAATCGAATGACAGGTGTTGATTGGTATTACAATAGAACTACGAGTAAAAATTATTCGTCATTCTCGGATGAAAATGTGCTGGAAATAAATCGTTTTGATAAGAGCGGGGAAATAAAGGGCGTTGATTTGCGAGGTGTGATTGATTCTGTGGCAGGAACGTGGCGGGATGAAGGGGAGAATATACTTGCCGTGGATTGGAAGAATGGGAATGCCGAGACGTGGACCGTGGAAAATTGTACGTCCAAGAAGTTGGTGGTGAATAATGGATGGGGAGAACGTGAGTATATCACGAAGCCATCTTACCTTGAAAACTTGACAGGCGACGCTTTCTGGGTAAATAAGTTTGTAGATGGAGTAAGTAAACCCCAACTTGGTTTCCGGATTTCAAATGACCGGAGTATGCGTGCGGGGTACGTGCTTGCTTTGTTATCGGATGATGAGTCGGTAAAACTGAAAAATTATAATAATGTTTGGAAAGGAGAGGCGGATATTAGCCGGGTAGAAGATCGGAGGATACGTTTTTCCTGTCGCATTGGTTCTGATTACGTGAAATTTGATGAGTTTATTACGGCAGATAATTTTCCATCCATGCGATTAACGGATATTGATTTTACTTCATCAATAAAAGCAGGATATCCTAATCAATTGGAAATTGAATGGAATAAATTTGAAGGTGAAAACGTGTATTATAAAATGGAGGTGTATTCAAAGGATAATGAAGCCGATGTGTATTTTGAGAGTGGATTATTCTCTTATGATAATGGTAAATACACTCTTAACGAGAGTACTATCGGGAAAATTAATAAATTGAATAAAATTGATTCAAAGAAAGAGTACACCCTTCGTTTGACTGCGGTTATGTTGGAGCCCGGGGTAGCCTCTAATAGTGTGATCGCTGAGAGTCGTATCCAGGCTGTTGTGTATGTCACGGCTAAATACTTGCTTGGAAAATAACAAGTTGGGATTACACTGCAAGGAAATTTTTAATTGCTTGAGCCAGTTTTTCCGGCTGTTCGCTATGAATCCAATGACCACATTGTGGAAGTTCGACGAGGCGGGCAGCCGGAAATTCTTTTTGCAGGCATTCTAGCCCTGTGATCAGGTTGGATTGTTCTCCTTTAATGAATAGGATTTCTTTGTCGTACGTGCTGTTAGGCAGTGAGGACGGGCAACCGCTAATCTCGTCAAAATGCTTGCTGATCACCCGGTGGTTGATTTTCCACTCGAAACCGAAAGATGTCTTTTTGATGTTTTTCAAAAACAATTGTTGAGAACGTTCCGTTCTGAAATGTTGTTGAATGGCTTCCTTGACTTCTTCCCGGCTATGCAACCGGGAAAGATCGAAATTTGCCATGAAATCAATAATCCGGTTATGACTTCCCCCGTCCTGTTGGGAATAGGATACAGGGGCAATATCCACGACCACGGCTCGATTCACAAGTTCTGGTCTTTTCAGTAATAAGGCCATCACGATTTTTCCTCCCATCGAGTGACCCACGATATGGGGACGGAGGGGGAGTTTTAAGTTTTCAACGAGTTCAATGACATCATTACTCATTACCTCGTAATTCATGGCCTCGTCATGGGGAGATTGACCGTGATTACGGACATCAGGTAAGATGACTTGGAATTTATCTTCTAGTAAATGGGCAATGGGAAGCCAATTTTCAGATGCACCCCATAGACCGTGAAGTATAATTAGAGGAGTCCCCTCTCCAATGGTACGAAAGAATAATTTCATATTAATTCGGTGTGATTTGTGATACAAATTTACAAAGAGAGAAGGAATAATGCTAATTTTTTATTCTTTGAATTCTTTTAGCTCATCAAGGCTTTTTTGTATATCATTACAGTGTTTTTTATAGAAAAGTCTATAAATTGTAAGTAAGTAAATTGTTGATAAAATTGCAATTGATATAATTAGGATGGCAAGCCATGGGTAATTTTGTGCATGAATGGTGATAAAACGAATAGTAAGTAAGGTTACTAAAATAGGAATACTAAGGATACATTCTTTTTGAATCCAATTTCGATATGTGTATATGATTTGTGATAGTTGGAAAATATCGTTATTTTCTAAATCGAACTTTTTTAGCCACCAGAGCTTAAAGCTTGTCCAAATAACTGTACTTCCTAAAAGGATTAAAATAGTTATAGTCCAAAGCATAGAAGGGGGATATTTGACAAATTGTATTAGAATTAGAAAAACAGGAATTACAACTAATCCCAACGAGAGGCAAAAGATTTCTGCACGAAAGAGTTTATTGTAAGTCGTGATTGTCCGTTTTTGTAGCATTTCATGGATAATCCTTTTATTAAGGATCTCATTTTTCTCTAGGCGTTTATTTAGTAATTCCCAGTTGAGTTTTAGTTCTTCAAGTTCCATCACGATTCAAATTAGTTGTTAAACAATCTTTTTAGTTTATCTTTTATCCGGTTTAGCTTTGTACCTACATTTGTCACGGATAATCCCGTGATAATGGCAATTTCTTGGTATGACTTTTCTTCAAGATAGAGTAATATCAATGCTTTTTCAATAGCATTTAAATAGTTGATCAAATTGTATAGCTCTTGGATCGCAGACAATTCACTTTCGTTTTCTGTAATCAAATTTATGTTTGTCGATAGAGGCACAAATTGAGGTGATTTGGAAAAACGTCTATAGAAGGAGACACAAGTATTCAGTGTGATTTTATAAATCCAGGTGGAAACCTTACATTCGTTACGGAATCGGGGGTAACTGCGCCATAGGTTCAGTACGCTTTCTTGGTACAGATCATTAAGGTTATCCTTGTCTTTCGAGTATATATAGCAGACTTTGTATATCACTCGCTAATATGTTTCAATGAGTAAAACAAACTCATTTTCCAGTTCTTTGTCTTTCTTCATCTTGTTTGCTTTTGTCCTATTAGTCGTAATGGAGAGCTTAAAATCACATGGAAGATTAAGAAAAATCGCAGAATAAAAAAAGACCGCTTTATTGCGGTCTTTTTCATATTACACGAAGTAAAATTAGTCTTTCAATTTAGCTTTCAAGAACTCTCTGTTCAAACGAGCGATGTGTTCGATAGAGATGCTCTTCGGACATTCTGATTCGCAGGCTCCCGTGTTGGTACAGTTACCGAATCCGAGTTCGTCCATTTTAGCCACCATAGCTTTAGCACGGCGAGCAGCTTCGATCTTTCCTTGCGGAAGAAGAGCCAACTGGGAAACTTTAGCAGCCACGAAAAGCATAGCTGAAGAGTTCTTACAAGTAGCGGCACAAGCCCCACAACCGATACAAGCGGCAGCGTCCATAGCCTCGTCGGCAGCCGGTTTCCCGATTGGAATTGCATTTCCGTCAGGAACACCACCCGTATTTACTGAAACGTATCCACCGGCTTGCAGGATCTTCTCGTAAGCACCACGGTCCACGATCAAGTCTTTAATTACCGGGAAAGCCCCGCAACGCCACGGCTCGATCGTGATGGTTGCCCCATCCTCGAAACGACGCATGTGTAATTGACAAGTGGTCACGTCATCATCCGGTCCGTGGGCGCGTCCATCGATGAATAAACTACAGGTTCCACAGATACCCTCGCGACAGTCGTGATCGAAAGCCACCGGTTCTTTGTTCTCGCTAACCAGTTGTTCATTCAGAATGTCAAGCATTTCAAGGAATGAGCTACCGGTTGAAATATCATGAATCTTGTAAGTTTCAAACCCACCTTTTGATTTTGCATCTTTTTGACGCCAGATCTTTAGGGTTAGTTCTTTTAATATTTTATCTGCCATAACGATTTTTCATTTAAGATTATTTATAAGAACGTTGAGCTACCTGAATATTTTCAAATACAAGGGCCTCCTTGTGTAATTCAGGTTCTTTGTTGTCTCCCTTGTATTCCCAAACGGAAACATACTGGTAGTGTTCGTCATCACGTTTTGCTTCACCTTCTTCGGTAACTGATTCCAAACGGAAGTGACCTCCGCAGGATTCGTTACGATCCAAGGCATCCAATGCCATCAGGTGTGCGATGTCGATGAAGTCTGCCACACGACCGGCTTTTTCAAGCTCGTTGTTCATAGCGGTAAACTCTCCGGTTACGCGCAAATCCTTGTAAAATTCTTCTTTCAACTCGGCAATTAATTTGATTGCTTTTTTCAAGCCCTCAGCCTCGCGAGCCATTCCGATGTAATCCCACATGATGTGTCCCAACATTTTGTGGAAGTGATCCGGTGATTTCGTACCCTTGATGTCATACAATCTACGCAAGTGATCGGTAACGTTCTTTTCAGCGGCGTCGAACTCCGGCGTGTTAGTTTTGATTTTCGGGGTTTGAATATCGTGTGCGAGATAATCTCCAATCGTGTACGGCAGAACGAAATATCCGTCAGCCAAACCTTGCATTAAAGCAGATGCCCCCAAACGGTTAGCACCGTGGTCAGAGAAGTTACATTCTCCGATAGCGTACAATCCCGGGATGGTAGTCATCAAGTTGTAGTCAACCCAAAGACCTCCCATAGAGTAGTGGATTGCCGGGTAAATCATCATCGGGTTGTTGTACGGGTCTACAGCAGTGATCTTTTCGTACATCTGGAACAAGTTTCCGTAACGTTCTTCAATCACGTGTCTTCCCAAACGGTCGATAGCGTATTTGAAATCCAAGAATACGGCTTTACCGGTGTTGTTTACTCCGAATCCAGCGTCGCATCTTTCTTTAGCAGCACGGGATGCCACGTCACGCGGAACCAAGTTTCCGAATGCCGGGTAACGACGCTCCAAGTAGAAGTCACGGTCTTCGTCCGGAATATCGTTCGGGTTTAACGTCCCAGCCTGTAATTTCTTGGCATCTTCCAATTTTTTCGGAACCCAAACACGTCCGTCATTACGTAATGACTCGGACATCAAAGTCAATTTACTTTGTTGGTCTCCGTGTACCGGGATACAAGTCGGGTGGATCTGCACGAAGCAAGGATTTCCGAACATAGCACCGCGTTTGTAAGCTTGCCAAGCGGCACTACCGTTACATCCCATGGCGTTGGTTGACAAGAAGAACACGTTACCGTATCCTCCGGTAGCCAGTACCACGGCATGAGCTCCGAAACGTTCGATCTTTCCGGTAACTAAGTCACGGGCAATAACACCTCTTGCTTTTCCGTCCACGATAACGATATCCAATACTTCGTGACGGGTATATGATTTGATTTTACCTTTTTCAATCTGACGGTTCATAGCCCCGTAACATCCTAACAACAACTGTTGTCCGGTCTGACCGCGGGCGTAGAACGTACGGCTTACCAATGCCCCACCGAAAGAACGGTTGTCCAAAAGACCGCCGTAATCACGAGCAAACGGTACACCTTGAGCGACACACTGGTCGATGATGGCGTTACTTACCTCTGCCAAACGATACACGTTAGCCTCACGAGCACGGTAGTCACCACCTTTAATAGTTTCATAAAATAGCCTGTATACAGAGTCATTATCGTTCGTGTAGTTCTTAGCAGCATTGATACCTCCTTGTGCAGCGATAGAGTGAGCACGACGGGGAGAATCTTGATAGCAGAACGTGGTTACATTGTATCCTAGTTCAGCAAGACTGGCAGCAGCCGATCCACCGGCAAGTCCGGTACCCACGATGATAACATCAAGTTTTCTTTTATTAGCAGGACTCACAACATTGATATGGGCTTTGTGATTCGACCATTTCTGGGCTAGCGGGCCTGCTGGTATTTTAGCGTTTAATTCTGTCATAACCTTAGTAATTTTAAATTTTAAGTTTTAAATTTTAAATTTAGATCGTTGATTCATGCAATTTAAAATCTACAATCTACAATTTAAAATGGTTAGTTTGCCAGTCCAAGCATGAAATAAAGCGGAATGATGCTAAAGCCTGCAGCAATGATGAAAGCGAAAATTTTAGCCAAACATTCCAGTCTTTTTCTCCAAATTTGGTTACAGAAACCGATAGATTGGAAAGCTGACCAGAAACCGTGGGTCAAGTGTAATCCCAAGAAAATACCTCCCAAGATGTAAAGGAAACAGTAGATGATACTTGATTTAAATAGTCCGGAAACCAAAGCATAGGTGTTTTCCATGGTAGTACCGTCCACGTTGATCTCGGTTAAGAGAGGATCTCCGGCAAACTTGATTTTCCACCAGAAGTTCCAAAGGTGAACAAACAAGAAGATCAAAACCAGACCTCCCAAGATGTACATGTTTCTGGATGACCATGTACAATTCCCTGATTGTCTGCGAAGATCGTACTTGATAGGACGTGCGCCTCTGTTTTGAAGAGTCAGGATTGAAGCCAAGATGATATGGATAATGAATCCTATGGCAAGAATCGGTTCTACGATTTTAATGATAGGATTCGTAGCCATGAAATGGGCCCCGATGTTAAATAACTCTCCACTATTATCTACAATCAAAAGTAGATTCAGTGCTAAGTGGACGCACAAAAACGCAATAAGAAAAAGGCCTGATAAACTCAGAATGATCTTTTTCCCGATCGACGATGTTAAGAAATTACTCATAATTAGGTCTATTTATTGATAACTATTTAAATTCTTTATCCGGCACAAAAGTATCTATTTTTCCGTCATTTTAAACGGGTTTATCTATTTTAAAATCATTCTAAATATACAGAATTTTTTCCGTAATGAAATGAGTTATTAAGGTTTATAAAGTTTATAAGGTTCATAAAGTATTTACAGCGTTTTATCCCTTGTACACGATGATTTACAATAAATGTGCCAAGGGGTCTTTTTGTTGTGCGAATACTTGAAATATTACTTTATAAACTCTATTTCAGGATTGCTTTATAAATGACCTCTTGAATTTTTGTACGGATATTGTCTTTGATAAGTTTGTCGTTGAATTCGTTGGGGTAAATCCGGTTGGATAGAAAGATGTAGATTAATTGGTTGTCCGGATCGTTCCACGCGATGGCTCCCGTGAATCCCGTGTGTCCGTAACTGGAACAAGGGGCTTCCTTGCAGGTCGGGCCTGATTTGTTGGGCAAGGTTTCCGGTTTGTCGAATCCGAGACCCCGTCTGTTTTGGTCGAGAGGTAATTGTGTTTGAGTGAAAAGGTCAATAGTCGTAGAATCGATAAGACGTTCCCCCCCGTATGTCCCGCGGTTCAGGTAGACGCTCATGATTTTGGCTAGATCTTCTGCCGTGGAGAACAAACCGGCATTACCGGACACTCCGCCCATAAGTGCTGCGATCGGGTCATGCACGTACCCGTGTAATTGAGATTTTCTGAAAATATCATCTTCATTGGCGGGAACCACTCTTTTCATGTCGAGATTAAAATGAGCGTTGAAGTCCGTGTTATAGGCTCCCAGTCTTTTAAAGAAATGTTTCCGGCAATAAACGTCAAAAGGTGTGGCGGACTGTTCTTCCACGATGTCTTTTAATAGTACGAATCCAAGGTCGCTATACGTGTATTTTTTCTGGGGGAGCAGTTTGGAGTTTAAAATCAAATCGTGAATGGAGTCTTGGAAATGTTTGTGAATGTAGAAATGTGGGGAAACGACCAAATAGCCTTCGCCCCCCGTGAAATTAAACGTGCTGTCCCGGTACGTGAATTTGGGATTCAGGTAAAGTCGATCTCGGAGTTTGCGGGTATTGGTTTTCGTGTATTTTGTCGTGAACAACCGACCTTGCATTTTATCCCAGTCAATGGCGTGCTGGAAGAAAGAAAAAGATGCCCTTAATCCGGCTGAATGTAACAACAATTCCTTGACGGTAATATCTTGCTTGTCGGTTTCCCGAAGAGAGTAAGAGTATCGGACAATCGGGGAGTCGAGTGTTATATATTGCTGGTCATAAAGCATCATGACAGCCGGAAGAGTAGCCGCTATTTTCGTGATGGAAGCGATGTCGTATATGTTGTCGGTCGTGTTTTTCTTTTTTCTATCATACGTGTTGAAACCAAAGGCTTTGTTGTAGACAATATAACCGTCTTTTGCCACGAGAACCTGGCAGCCGGGAGTTGCTTTTGCTTTTATGGCGGCTTGGCATATGCTGTCAATTTTAAGTAGGATCTGTGAATCCATGCCGCAACTTTCCGGCTGGTAATATCCTAACCGCAGTTTCGGGGTGGATAACCCGGTACCGGCGGGATAATAGCGGTTAATGCTCACGGGTAATTTTCCGTTCACGTTGATTCCCCCGAAAATGGCTTGGGCGGCAAATTGTTGTGCGGGAGTGTCGTGTGAATAGCTCACGATGATGGCATCCATGGGAAGGTAGCTGTACAGGTCGATTCCGTAGGGTGTGGCCGGATGGCAGAACACGATGTGTTTTCCTTTCAGTTGCTTGATAATATTGACAAGTTCCATGGTCGCCCCGAATTGCCGGGATGCCGTGTTACGGGCGGCACTGTTATACAGGATAACACAATTGTATTCCGATAGATTGGTAATCAGTTTCTCCACTTTTTCTTTTGAAGCACCAGGAGATAGAGAAAAGTGAGCGCAAGGGGCGTATTTCTCTAGTGTACTCTCGAAAACGGGGGCTTTCCGGTCTCCAAAATTCAATGAGGCAATGCGTAGCGTGTCTAAATGTGTCAACGGGAGCAAGAGACCGTCATTTTTCACGAGAGTAATCGCTTTGGCGTATGTTTCTTGTAATAGAGCTTTGGCTGATGGGGAACTCAATCGTTCGGTTAGCCGGGCGGTATCCACGGGAGCAACATACGGGAGTACGAATTCTGCTTTTGCTTTAAGGACTTTCCGGCATTTTTCGTTGATCATCTCTTCCGTGAGAACGCCTTTTCGGATGGCTGCTTTGATTTTCCTCACGGAAGCTTCCACGTTTTCCGGGAATAACAAAATGTCGTTTCCTGCTGCTAGCGCCTCTACATCAGCCTCTCCGGGAGTTCTTCCTTTGGTGACACCTTTCATGTTCATGGCGTCCGTGAAACACAGACCGTCGAAGTGTAATTTATCGCGTAGCAGGTCCGTGATGATCTGTTTGGATAGAGAAGCCGGGATATTGGCCGTATCGTAGGAAGGTACGTTTAGGTGGGCAATCATGACACCCGGTATCCCAGCCTCGAAAAGTTGGCGGAAGGGGTACAATTCAACCGTGTCAATACGTGCCGCGGAGTGGCGAATCAAGGGTAGTGCCAAGTGGGAATCGACGTCTGTGTCCCCGTGTCCCGGGAAGTGTTTAGCCACGGCCATCACGTGCTGGGATTGCAGGCCTCGCATGTATTGCAGGGTCCGGTTCCCAACCTCTTCTTTCTTTTCCCCGAATGACCGGATACCGATGACCGGGTTTTTAGGGTTAACATTAATGTCGGCCACGGGCGCAAAGTTCACGTGGATACCCATTGTCCGGCATTGCTGTCCGATGGCTGCTCCCAGACGGTAAATCAGATTCGTGTCTCGAATGGCTCCCAACAAGGTCTGGTTGGGAAATTCCATGGCGGGTTTGATCCGCCAGCCGACCCCGTTTTCTGCATCCATACCGATCATGAGGGGTATTTTAGCACTCTGTTGATAGGTGTTTGTCATCAAAGCTTGACTTCGTGGGCTGCCTTGAAAGAAGATGATGCCCCCGATGTGATACTTTTCAATGGTTGCTTCCAGGTGGTTCTCGTACACGCTGTCTTTGTTGCTATAGGCTGCAACCATGATCAGTTGTCCGATCTTTTCATCCAGGCTCATGGTATTCAGCGTTGAATCGGCCCACGAGGACTGAGCCTGACCGTGGAGAGAGGGGAGGAGCATGCAAAATAGTCCGATTACGGGAAGGAGCTTGTGCATGGTAGTTACAAGTTTTAGCGTTAGAGGTTGGTTAAATAAAAGTGCGGCAAACATGAATTGATTGCCGCACTTTTATAGGTGGATTGGAAATTATTTCAATAATTCAGCAATCTTTTGTTTTAATTCGTCACCTCTCAAGTTCTTGGCGATGATTTTGTTGTTTTCGTCTAACAAGATCGTGTGAGGAATTCCGGTTACGCTGTATAATTTAGCAGGAGCTGATTGCCAACCTTTCAAGTCAGAACCATGTTTCCATACCAAACCGTCATCAGCGATAGCTTTTACCCAAGCCTCTTTGTTGTTATCCAAAGATACACCGAAGATTTCTAATCCTTTCGGGTGATATTCTTTGTAGATTTCAACTACATGAGGATTTTCTCCGCGGCAAGGACCACACCATGATGCCCAGAAGTCAACTAATTTCACTTTACCCTTGATGTCATACAAAGAGATTGATTCTCCTTCCGGGGTAGTTACCGTGAAGTTCGGAGCGATTTGACCAATTGCGGTACTTTCTAATTTGGCGATTTGAGCAGCGATAGCTTTACCGTGTGCGGTAGCTTTTGCTTTTTCTCCAAGTAAAGCATATTTTTCTTTCAATTGCTCGTATTCCATTTGTCCCATTCCTGATACGATAACAAAAGTTGAAACGTAAGAGTCCGGGTTTGCTTTAATCAATTCAGCTTCTTTTGCTTGAGCCGCCTCAACCACTTTTTGGAATTGATCTTGGATTTCTTGCATTTTAGCTTGATCCCCAGCTTGGTTAGCTGCTTGGAATTCAGGCATCAATTTTTGTTGTTCTTGTTGAATAGACATATTGAGTGCCATGAATTGGTCATATATTTTTTGACCTTCACTACCGGTTACATTTAATCCGGCTTGTCCGGCATTAACGGTAATATTTGCGTTTTCCAGCATGATCGGTAAGCTGAAACGTTGTCCAACTACCATAATGAAAGCTCCTGTCGGTTCGCTTACTTTACCGGTAAATTCGAATGCTCCGTTAGTGATGTCTGATTTTGCTAACGTGTCAAGTTTCGTCCCATCGAAATTGGCGATGAACGCTTTACCGTCAGGCATCCCTTCGATTGTCCCGGTTACCTTATAACCGCTTTGGGCATTACATGCTGCAAGCGTCATACTTGCTGCAACGATTGATAATAAAAGTTTTCTCATGTGTTTTAGTTTTCTAAATATGAAATATTGTGTCTTTAATGAATCTTAGCTTTCATGAACCAGATTTCTTTAAAGGCAATGTTTATTCTTAATTTTGCGTACTTCTCCAAAATCTGGTTATTTCGGTGAGTTCCGCGCATACCTAAATCAACGGCAACTCCCAACATCAACTCTTGGCGAGCTAGGCGAAGAGGCATTTGGGTTCCGACGGTTAGACCATAAGTGTTTATGTCGGTATAATTGAATCTGAGTTGGGAGCGAGTGAAGTAGGCTCCGGCCGTGTATTTATTTCTTTGCCACCAATAACGTCCGGTTTCGTTGGGTTGTAATGATCCTCCAATGGCTGCTTTATGGTAATCTTGGAATTCCTGATTCGTTCCGAATTCTTCGTAAGCTGACATTTTCTGAAATGTGTAATCTCCTGCAAATACCCATTTCTTATTATATTGATAGGAAGCTCCAACAATCATTCTGAAAGGAAAAAACACCTCTCCATTGTCCCAGCTTTCGTCGTTAACATTTATGATGGCACCGCTTGTATTACTAATTTTATTGGCAACAAAAGTTCTATTTCCATGCAATGATGTTCCAAAATTAAAACTACCTCCAAGCGTTAGTTCTGATTTTTTGGTTAATGGTAAGGGGATTTGAAAGCCTAATGTAAACAAACTACTATTGATGCGAGTTAAGGTTTGTGATTTAAGATAGTATCCACTTGTGGCAGGTTGCATCACAAGAGTTAGACGGTCTTCAACTTTACCAAATACATAAGAGGCATTTACTCCCACTGATAATCGACCAAATTGATAAGCCACTCCTAAATAAGCCTCGTTCAATCCGCCCAATCCCTCTAATTGCTGTACATAAAACATGGTAGGATCCTCAATTAAGGGATAGGAATAGATCAAATCGAACCCTCGGTCTGATCTCTGTATTAAGCCCAGCGAAACGAATGTTTTTTTATATACTCGGAATGCCATGTTTAGTGAGGCATTTTGAGCCACTTTATAGTTGGAATGATCTTTATAAGTAGAAACATCGACGTACTCTCCTGTGACTCCCATTTGGAAATAGAATCTCATTGAATCTAATGCCGTGTAAGATGCCGGGTTTAAGAAGTTGATATTATAATTATCCCTCATGGCAGCAGAAACTCCACCCATTCCTGTATAGGCTCCATAGTTATCAGGTAATAATCCAACTCCGAATTTGGAATAGGGGGTACCCATATTGTTTTGTCCCCATGCTCCGAGGGTAAAAAGTAATATTGCAATGCTTGTAAATATTTTTTTCATACTCATTGTTATAAACGGCAATAATTTTTTTACTAATAGTTTGCGTAATAAATTCGTAATACCGGGGTCTTGTCAACGATAAGCCTTTGGAACGTGAGATTGTTTGCTCCCACAAATGTATTGATTTCATCAACGCCGACTTGTACGGGGCTACCTGCTAAACCGATTAGTAAATTAAGTTCCGGATCTATACCTCCGGTCCCATTACTTACCATACTGTTATAATAATCTGTGATGTCTATTCTATATTTCCGGTCTTCCTTGTAGTTCGGGTTTGTTTCGAGGTACCCGAATACCGAATTACCAGATAAATCGGTTAGCTTACCGGAGATTCTAGAGTATTTATCTAAAGTGAATACTTGAATAGTTGTAGGCTCCGGGATGTCTTCAAAATTATCGATTTGAGGCTCCAGAACAATTTCTACCTTTAAGATTGTCCGGTAGGGATTCACATCCGATTTGAAGGGTAATTTCATCTTTAACATGTACCCGTTCTGACCTTGAATGACGGCTTTGTTTTCTTGGGTATATGGTAAAGGATTGTTCCATGAAACATTGCTAAAACGATCGGATGGTGTATGTTCGATGTTCGTGAATGCGTAATATCCTCCGCTAGAGTAAGCGGCCAAAGGCTGAAACGAGTATGTTCCGGTCTTTACATCCAGATGATAATGACATGTTAGAGACAAGCGTGAACCGTCGATTGGTAATAAAGCCATGTTATCCTTGTCCGGAACGATCGTTAAACCGGCAAAATAACGCATGAAATCCAATGAGTAATTCTGGTTTAGAATGGAATCCTGTCTTCGGATGAGGCTAAAGAGTTCCCTTCCTAGGGCATCATCTAGCTTGAAATACGCTTCTTTATTTCTTTGCGTGAAAAATTGTTTTTCCAACCTGACGCTCAATGTGGCTAATGGTTTCTCTGGGTCATATAGTGGCAGGGTTTCATTACTGTAAATACAGGGATCGTCGAAATCCGTAGGTGGAAAATTCTTCAGCCGATAGACCCGGTAGGTCTGCAAAGTTGCTGTATCTCCTGCCAGAATCTTTGTTTCGTCATACTTAAATGGAAAGGCAAGGGTCAAAGAATCGTAAACGTAATTGTCATCATAATTCGGAATCCCAGTATTCCCACTTCCGATAAGCTGGAAATAAGGAGTGGCAGTTGTAACTCCCGTGGTTTTATCAGTCATTTTCCCTAAAGTGAGCTGATTACTTTCCAACATATTAGTTAATATATTAAGACTTGTAGGAAATGAATCCAGTCGAACGGTGGATGTCTCGATGTCGAAAGTTTCTATATTCACGTAACCCTCGGCGGGGACCATCGTATCTCCAATCGTGTTTAGGTCATTGTTGCATGAATATAGAGCGAATAAAAGACCTGCCAGAAAAACTATTCTCATGTTATAATCTGTTTTGATTTAATCAAGATGCGAAGGTATAACTATTTTCTAAAATACGGAAGAACCTGCGGTCATTTTATCTGAATAAATTGTAAAAAAGAGAAACAATAGATATTTCGTCTTTTTTTTATTGGATTTGTTTTTAAAATGTGTAGTTTTGCCTACTGTTTTTGTAGCATGAAGAGAATTAGAACAAAGTAAATAATTTAAATAACTAGGTAAATAGATAAGTATGAGAACATTAAATTTTTTGGTTCTGGCAGTATTAGGCTTAATCTTTGCTTCTTGTGATGACGACGATCATCTGGGGGATTGGGAAAAATCGGTAGAGTTTGGTGGCGCACCCCGAGAGGCAGCCGTATGTTTTACGGATCCAGCAACCGGAACTGTTTTTGTTAGTTTAGGATTAGGTGCTAAAGGTGCAGAATTTACAGATACGTATTATTTTAATGACGAGGATGAGGGTAGATTAAATTGGAAAAAAGTGACAGGAGAGAATTCTGAATTTCCGGCACCAATGAATACAGGAAAAGGAGAAAACCTTGGTAATGGTCGTCATTCTGCCGTGGCTTTCGTGATTGGAGAATGGGCTTATGTAGGAACGGGTTATGTGCCTGCTTTTTCATTTGGCAATACTGGTGACCAAGAGAATATCCGTGATCGTAAATATTTTAATGATTTCTATCGGTTTAATGTGAAGACAAAACAGTGGGATAAAACTTGGTCTTCTAAAATCGTTGTTAATGGTACAGAGGTAGAAGGTCGTCGGGATGCTATTGCATTTACTGATGGAAAGTATGGATACGTGGGAACGGGTTATGGCGAAGATAATCGGGTATTCAAAGATTTTTATCGGTTTGATCCGAATGCGGGTGCAACCGGGACATGGGAAGAGGTTTCTTTCCCGGGAGAATCTCGTTATGGTGGAACCGCTTTTGTTGTAAATGATGCCGCTTATGTATGTTTAGGAGCTAAGAGTGTTGGAGCTACTTCTAATTATGCTACGGATGTAATAAAGTTTGACTTTGCAACGGGAGTATGGACAAAGATGGATAATTCCTTAACAGATAAACCGGGTGTAAAACAGGATAAGGATTATGACCGGATTCCGCGTGTATATGCTATTTCTTTTGTTTCAAATGCAGGAAATGATGGCGAAGAATACGCTTATGTTGCAACTGGTACAGGAAGAAATCCTAGAACTGTTTGGAAGTATAACCACAAAAAAGATCAATGGCATCAGATGGAAGATTTGTCTAATATGGCAAGTGCTTTGGTTATGGGTGTAGGATTTACTTACAAAGGTTATGGATATTACACTACTGGTGGTGGTAGTGCAGATGTTTATACCAATTTGAACCCGGATACTTGGAGATTTATTCCGGATGTAAAAGAAACTCGTAGAAACGACTATTAATTTAGTTATTCTAAATATTAATTAAAGCTATCCAGACATGGATAGCTTTTTTTTTGTATTAGAATCTGCCTGTATTCAATACTTATAGGAGATTACGATCTAATTTTAATCAATGATTATAATTTATTAATGCCTACCTGATAAACGGAATCTATCAAGATGTATTTGTAATCGTGAAATTTGCACTGGTCGAGGTTATGTTTGTTTGTCTTGCATAGTTCCTCTATGGTTAATGCTGTCGGTAATCTTTTTTCGATGACATTTTCATGACTTAAAATATTTGCGAAGTTGTTTTTAATGTATTGCTCGCTAAATATAAGGCAGATATATTTTATATACCGCAAGTATTCGGGGATAAAATCTTCTTGCCAGCTAAAGGGAATGTAACATCCTTCAATGATCATGTTTTGGGCATTCTCGATGCAAGTTTTGATGATTTCCTTGACGATGGGCCATAAATGACTCGTTAATTCTGACTCGTTACTTTCCGGGTTTAGGGGACATTGCCCGCTTCTGATAAGTCCCATTTTTAAATGGTCTATGGATAAATAGGGATATTTGTATTTCTCCAGTAGTCTTTGAGCTAGTAATGTTTTACCAGTATGGGTATCTCCCGCTATTAATATGATCATTTTTACGATGTTATAGTTTTATCCTGTTGTTGTTTTATTTCTTTATGATTTTGTAAATATATGAATAAAATTGAAAACTTAAATAGGGGGATAATTTCCGTTATGTATTCGTTATTCTATCGTTGAAGTATGGCTTTATAGGAACGGACAATTAACGAGGAGGTAACTGGATATAGAACAAGTATGTAAGTTTTGGTATGCAGGAAAAAGAGTGATGGAGTTGATAATATCATGCGGGAGAGAGATTTTTGGGAGGGTAAAAGAATGAATAGAATGAAGATGCGAACTTTTTTATTATCTTTATCCCCGAAAATATATGTTTATCGAATGAAGAAATTTGGCGTTATTATATTCTTCTGTTTGGCGACATTGGGGGTGTCGGCACAATGGAATACGGCAAATATGTTGCGAGTGGGGAAGAGTGCGATCATGTTTGACGACTACGTGAGTGCGATCGAGAATTTCAATAATATTATACGGATAAAGCCCTTTTTATCCGAACCTTATTTTTTCCGGGGACTGGCAAAGTTGAACTTGGATGATTTCGAAGGAGCTATCCGGGATTACACGCAGGCGATTGAGCTGAACCCGAACTATTTCCATGCTTATATGTACCGGGGGATTGCCTATCATAATATGAAACAGTACGAGGAGGCCATGCATGATTATAACACGGCGATTGCGATCAATCCGGGAGAGGCTTACGTGTATGCGAACAGGGCAATTACCGAGGCTGATATGGGAGATTACAAGGCGGCGGAGAAGGATTATTCGAAGGCGTTGATTATCGATAAAAATTTATTACCGGCATATTTGAACCGGGCAATCATGCGGGAGAAACTGGGTGATCAAGAAGGAGCCATCGCGGATTGTAACATGGCCATCAAATTGAATATGTTCTCGGATGATGCTTATGGTTTGAGGGGATATTTAAGGTTTCAAGCAAAAGAGTATCACGACGCGATAGAGGATTACAACAAGGCTTTGAAGATTAACCCGGAAAACAAGCGGATTCTTATGAGCCGGGCGATTACGTGGTACGAGATGAAGAAATATCCCGAGGCTTTGGAGGATTACACGGCAGTCTTGAAGGTGGATAGTACTTACGCGTATGCTTATTATAACCGGGCTTTGTTGAGGTCGGAAATCGGGGATGTGAATAATGCCATTCAAGATTTTGACCAAGTGTTGGAAATGAACCCGGATAACATACTGATTTATTTCAACCGCGGGTTGTTGAAGATGGAGATCAAGGATTACGAGGGAGCTTATAACGACTTTTCTCAAAGTATATCAATATACCCGGATTTCGTGAAGGCGTATCTGGCAAGGGCTGCGACGAGCATGGATATGCGGGATTACGATGCGGCCGAAAAGGACCGTTACAAGGCGGAGGAGATCATGGATCGGTATCGACGGATGAAAGACGGAGACCAGAATGCCTTGGTAGATACCACAGAGAATTTTAAGCGATTGATAGATATAAACTCCCGGGATGACCGGATGAAAGACGTGATTAACGGACGTTTGCAAGACCGGAACGTGATTATCGAATTGCAGGATATGTTTATCGTGCAATACCTGTCGCTGGATACGTTGCGGAAAGGGAAAGTGCAATATTTCGACAAGCGGATCATGAAGTTTAATCAGGAGCATAATTATAACCCGGCCTTGACTGTTTCAAATAAGAAATTTAATTACCCGAGGGAATTCGAGGATAATTATATCGAGAGTTTGTCTTCGGATATTCGGAAAAACAAGAATGTCACGGATGCTTTGTTGCTGCGTGGGTCGTTGTATCTGAACCGGGGAGATTACACGAAAGCGATCGAGGATTTCCGCGCGGTGTTGGAGCGTGACCCGAATCATCTGTTCGCTTTGATGAACTTGGCAAGCGCCCGTTCCCGGATGTACGATTACATCGAGTCGATAGAAGAGAAGACTTCCCGTGTCGTGGGTGAGGAGAAAAAAGTGGAGCGAAACGTGGATTATTCTTTGGTGCTGGAGGGGAATAACAAATGTTTGGAGATTGATCCGGAGTTCGTTTTTGCCATGTTTAATATTGCTAACGTGTACGCCAAGAGCGGTGAGATTCAGAAAGCAATTGATATGTACACGAAAGTGCTGGAAGTGGATAAGGATATTGCCGAGGCTTATTTTAACCGGGGCTTACTCTATATATACCAAGGAAACCGGAGTGCTGCTAACGTGGATTTGAGTAAGGCCGGGGAGCTTGGATTAACGGATTCTTACAGTATCATCAAGCGTTATTGTTCGGTGGAGGAAGAGTAAGAGGAGATAGAAGTTCATAAGGTCTATAAAGTTTATAAGGTTCATAAGGTTGGTGGAGCCCTGCGAGGCTCTTTGGTTACGGTTACTGGGGCAGCCGGGGGGCCTTGTGTGGTTGGAATCTAAAATCTAAAATTTAAAATCTACAATTTTTTAATTCTCCATTCTTTGGGGTAGTAGTTATTTACCCGGTTGCCGACTTCTTTTACCCAGCCTAGCCCGATGCCTTTGTAGGTGATGAGAATCCATTCCCCTTGAGGGGCCTCGAAACGGATGTCTTCTTTGCGTAGGAATTGGAGGGCCGTGGAGAGGTCCACTTCTTGACGGGTAACGTGTTTTTGTTGCAGTTTGTGGTATAGAGCCAGAGCGTGGGCGGGTTTCGTCTTCCCTTTAATACATTCTCCGATTTCACATCCTTTATAAATGACCCCGGCTTTGGAGGAAAGGTATTGGATAAATTCGGCGTGTTGTTTGGGAAGGATGCCTAATGTTTCTCCCGCGATGTAAGGCGTGTATTTTGTCATGTCCGGCAGGAGGGGGAGGATGTCTGCCGGGAGTTTGACTGCGGGGGACGGGGTAGCTCGCTTTTCTTTTTTCATGGTAAAGGGTGTCCCGTCATTTTTTTGAATGACTCCCATGAATAAAGAAAAGCGACTAGTTTTGTGCGGGTAGAAATGGTACCCGTGGAGAGGAGAGGGGGACGGGGTGATGGCTGTAAAATTATGCCGGATTTCAACGGATGATGCATCGAACGTGGTTAAAATCCAGTTTAATATATCTTCATTTTCTCCGGGGTTGTAAGTACACGTGCTATACACGAGATAGCCCCCGGGGGCGAGAGCATCCCACACGTCGGAAAGTATTCTTTTTTGACGCTCTTCGCAAAGACGCAGATTATTCTCGCTCCATTCCATGATGGCTTTTTCGTCTTTCCGGAACATACCTTCCCCGGAACAGGGTGCATCCACGAGAATCATGTCGAACGCTCCCTTCATTCCCGTGAAACGATTGGGGTCGCTGTTGGTGACAACAATATGATCATATCCCCATTTAATAATATTTTCTTTGAGAATGGAGGCTCTTGATTTGATTACTTCGTTGGAAACCAGTAGTGAATCCTTGGGCAGATTGTTTGCCAGTAACGTGGATTTGCCACCCGGAGCTGCGCATAGGTCGAGAACCCGGAGAGGGGTATCCCCGCTTATCTGCTGAAGAACGACTTGCAGAAACATGGAGGAGGCCTCTTGCACGTAATAAGCTCCCCCGTGTAGCAACGGGTCGGAGGTGAACGAGGGACGTTCCTTCAAGTAGTATCCATTACTGCACCAGGGTACTTGTCGGGAAAGTAATTCAGAGAAGGGGAGATCGGTGTTTGCTGTTTTCTCCGGGTTTAACCGGATGGAAGTGGGGGACTCCGAAACTAACGCTTGGAAAAAGGTTTCCGATTCGTTCCCAAGGAGCTGCTGCATCCTTTCTGTAAATGCTGGCGGTAATGAGATCATAGACACTTTGGATTAATGGGGCAAATTTAGTGATTTATTTCCTGATATATTTTACCTTTGCGAGAGAAAAGAGATCGTGGAGTTGATTAATAGACAGAAATAGAATGATTGAGATTAACGAAAATTTTAGTTTAAAGGAATATAACACGTTTGGTATAGACGTGACTTGTAAATATTTTGTGAAGTGTGATCAAGAGAGCGAATTATTGGAATTTGTGGGATCATACGAGTTAGACCCGGAGGAAATTCTACTTTTGGGAGGGGGAAGTAACTTCTTGTTCACGGAGAACTTTGACGGGGTTGTCTTTTATCCCGTGATGCAAGGGTGCGAGATCGTGAGGGAAGATGATAAGTACGTGTTTGTCCGGGTAGGAAGTGGTGTTGTGTGGGATGATTTCGTGGCGTGGGCTGTCGAACACGGGTACGGAGGGGTGGAGAATCTTTCACTGGTTCCCGGCCATGTGGGAGCAACCCCGGTGCAGAATATCGGGGCTTACGGGATGGAAGTCGGGGAATGTATTGACCGGGTGGAAGCCGTGGATATCGTGAAGGGTGAAAGGGTGACGATTGATGCCGAAACATGTCGTTTCAGTTACCGGGACTCTATTTTTAAACATGAGTGGAAGAACCGTTTTCTAGTAACGTATGTCACTTTCCGTTTGGCAAAACATCCCGAGTTTAGATTACATTACGGGAGCGTGAAAGATGAAGTAAACCGTTTGGGTGAACTTTCGTTAAAAACGATACGGCAGGCCATTATTCGCATACGGGAGGCTAAATTGCCGGACGTGAAGGTATTGCCTAATGCCGGGAGTTTTTTTAAAAACCCGATGGTTGAACGTGCAGTTGCGGATGCCTTGCTGGAAAAGTATCCCGCGCTGCCGATTTATACCGTGGATGAAGGGCACGTGAAATTGGCTGCCGGGTGGTTAATCGAAACTGCCGGGTGGAAGGGAAAAGTTGTCGGCAATGCCGGGGTACACGACAAACAAGCGCTGGTGTTAGTGAACACGGGCGGGGCAACTGGCATAGAAATTGCACATTTAGCTAACGAGATAAAGAAATCCGTGTTCCTTCAGTTTGGAGTATGGTTGGAACCGGAAGTAAACGTGATATAAAAGTGATATTAAAAATTCTGTGATTGACGATTCAATGATTAGGAGATTAAAAGGAGGGGTGAGGTTGTGGGTGGAAATCACGTAATCGCAAATCATTAAATCACTCAAACGATAGGATCTAAAATTAGAACGGGATGGTAAAATATTCGGAAGAGATAGATATTCGGGGGCATTATACGGATTTGGAAGGACGCTTGATCATGAAGTCCTTGTGCGATCTGTTTAATGACGTGGCGAACGTACAGACTTACGCGCTGAAAATAGACGTGCCCACGTTGAACGAGCAAGGATTGACATGGATGCTGCACAAATTACATATTTTGATTAACCGGATGCCGGAACAGGGGGAGAACGTGACGTTGGAAACATGGCCGTCGGGTATTGATCGTTTATTCGCGATTCGTGATTTTAGAATGGTGGCAGGAGAAGAGGTTTTATTGCGGGCTACTTCAGAGTGGATGGTGATAGATGTAAATCGTCGCCGTCCCGTGCGTTTGCCGGCTTGCGTGACGGAGACCGCCGCTTTCTGCGTGGATGGTATTCGGGAAATTCCTTTCGAGTTGGATACGAAAAAAATGCCGATAGACTTCGAAAGCACCCGTCGTTTCACGGCAACATACGATAATATCGATTTCAACAAGCACGTCACTCAAGCCACGTATGTGCGCTGGGTTACTAATTCTTTGTCTTACGAGTTCTTGAAGGACCACGAGATCACGGAGTTGGAAATTATTTACGAACATGAAGTGTTACCGGATAGTGTTGTGTGTGCCGGATGTCATGTTGAGGAGGAAGAAAATTGTGTGAAAGTATATCACCAAGTGAGAAATGAAAGTTTGGATAAAACGCATTGTTTTGCTGTTAGTTACTGGAAAAAGCGGTAAGAATTGGGTATATCTTTTACTGTTTATTTCGTGAAATTCGGGTTAAAATACCGCTTATTTGTTTTGCGATAACGAGAAAATACTATATATTTGCGCCGTTAAAAAATGCCCAAGTGGTGAAATTGGTATACACGCTACTTTGAGGTGGTAGTGGCCGTTCGGCTGTGCAAGTTCGAGTCTTGTCTTGGGCACAAATACCCTTCCTAATCGATTGATTTTGAAGGGTATTTTTGTTAAAGAGAATCCCTGTTGGAATGATTACGATTTTGGATATCGTTTTCTTTAAAGCCTGTTTAAATTTTGTTGAACAAACTTTTGTCGTTGTTTGATTACCTCTAGGTCATGCCAATGTTCCTTCAATGTTCCTATATGTCTTCGTCTTGATTCGTGCCGCGTTTAAATGTGTTTCCTCCGGCGATCACTCGCAAGTGACACGGAGAAAGCACGGAGAAGACACGGAGAAAACCTAGCCAAACAATAGAGTAACAGCGTATTATAGGAGTAATAAAGCACTTGTTGGAGGATAACTATCTTATAGCGAGATGGTTGGTCTGAAAAATACATGTAAATTCGAGAAATTCTCTTCCTGCAAGGTCGTTAGATAAATCCTTTTTGACGGGGCAGTCTAAAAAGTCCTGCTTGTATTTGCCAACTACCCCCTCCAGCTCCCCCTTACACAGGGGGAGAGCTGATTACCAAGCGGTTTGGGGCTGTCCGAAAAGTCATTTTTTAAACTCCCTCCCGGCTTCGCCGTACTCCCTCTATAAACAGAGGGAGAGTTGAAATACTCCCTGTCTTCGGGAGAAGTCACCAGCTCCTCCTCTGTTTATAGAGGAGGTGGCACGAAGTGACGGAGGAGTTTTTTGATGATAAAATGACTTTTTGGACAGCCCCTTAGTGGGGGTAGTTGTTTAAAATTGACTTTTTGAGACAGTCCCATTAGTTTCGCCTTTATATTGTATGATGGCGTGAATTGAGGTTTTTTCTTTACTTTTGCCTGCGAGATAAAAATTAATATATATTTTCAGTACATCGAACATGCTTAATATGGCTGATCGACGTTACTCGGAATGATATAAATACGTGTTGGATTGTCGGAAAAAGAAACGAGAGAGAATGAATAATCAGAGTTATGGAAGAAAAAATAAAAACTCTTTTCAAACAATATAGTGGTAGTGATGCACGGCGAGTGGAGCCGTTGCCGGTGTCCGGTTCGGCCCGGAGATATTACCGGGTGTTTACGGGAGACCGGACATACGTGGGTGTGTACCACGAGAATTTGCGGGAGAATCGTTTGTTCGTGGATTTTACACGGCATTTTGAAAAATCCCGTTTGCATGTTCCGCACGTGTATTGTGTTTCGGAGGACGGGTTTTCTTATTTACAGGATGATCTGGGGCCGGATATGTTGCTGGATGTCGTGGAGCGGGAGCGAGAGGGTGAATTCCTGAGCGAGCATACCATGGAATTGTATCGGAAAGCCTTGTCCGAGTTGTTGAAATTCCAGTTGGAGGGAGGAAAGGGACTGGATTATTCGGGATGTCTGCCTCGTCCTGTCTTTGATGAACGTTGTATCCGGTGGGATTTGAACTATTTTAAATATTGTTTTTTGAAATTGGCGGGAGTGGAGGTCGACGAGGATCGGCTGGAGAATGATTTTGATCGGTTGACGGCGAAACTGGTCATGGCCGGGACGGATGGTTTCATGTTCCGGGATTTCCAGTCCAGAAATATCATGGTTGTTGATAACGAGGTGTATTTTATCGATTACCAGGGAGGAAGGCAAGGGGCTTTGCACTATGACGTGGCGTCCTTATTATATGACGCGATAGTGAAAATTCCTGAAAGTCAAAAGGAAGAATTATTAGATTTCTATATCCGGGAATTGACGGAGAGCGAGCCGGGATTCGCGGAAAAGTTCCGGGAAATATATTATCATTTCGTGCTGGTGCGTTTGTTACAGGCTATGGGTGCGTTTGGATTACGCGGTCTGCACGAGGGAAAACCTCATTTTATTGACTCGATTGTTCCCGGTTTGCAGGGGATTCGCACGTTGTTTGAATCCGGCAAGCTGGAAGGAGAATATCCCGAGATTCAGTATGCTATCCGAATGGCTTTTGAAAAATACTTTGTACCTTTGCACCCTGAAAGTAAAGAATAACCATTAAAATAATAGACAGATATGAACACTGTTGCAGAACAAGTAGCGTCACATTTGCTACAGATCAAAGCGATAAAATTAGAGCCGAATCACCCTTTTACATGGGCTTCCGGGTGGAAATCTCCCATTTATTGCGATAACCGGAAGACGTTGTCTTACCCGGAAGTACGTACGTATATTCGGGACCAGTTCGTGAATTTGATTAAAACAAAATACCCACAGGTGGAATTGATCGCCGGGGTGGCTACCGGTGCTATTGCCCAAGGAGCTTTGGTTGCACAGGAATTGGGGTTGCCGTTCGTGTACGTGCGTTCTGCTGCCAAGAATCACGGGTTGGAAAATCTGATTGAAGGTGAATATAAAGAAGGTCAAAAAGTGGTCGTGGTGGAGGATCTGATCTCTACCGGGGGGTCCAGCTTGCAGGCCGTGGAGGCGTTGAGAAATGCAGGATGTGACGTGTTGGGAATGGTGGCTATTTTCACCTATGGATTCCAGAAAGCGATAGATAATTTCACGAATGCTCATTGCGTACTGGATACGTTGAGTGACTACAACGCCATGATTGACCTGGCCCAGAAGACCGGGTACGTGCAGGAGAGCGATGTGGCCAAGTTGAAGGAGTGGCGTCTGAGCCCGGAATCTTATAAATAAAAGGTATGGCAACACGAGTTGTTAGTGACGTTCAGAAAATAAATAGTGCGATTGCAGACGTGTACGCGTTTCTTTCTGATTTCTCGAAGATCGGAAAATTGATCGAGACGGCTCGCCAGATGGGGGCCGGTAATCAAATGCCGGAACTGGCTGACAAGATCGAGGACGTTCGCACCACGGAAGATTCCTGCACTTTTATGGTAAAAGGCGTTGGTGAAATGGGAATGAAAATCGTGGAGAGGGAAGAACCGAAATTGATTAAACTGGAGGGGGATGGACGTTTGCCTTTTGAATTTCAAGTATGGATTCAGTTGTTGGATAACGGCCCTTATGATACCCGGTTACGAATAACGGCAGAGGCGGAGTTGAACATGATGATGAAAATGTTGCTGAAGGGGAAACTGGAAAAGGGAATCAATCAACTGGCAGAAGGTCTGGCAAAAATTCCTTACGGATATATACGATAATAAAAAAGCTCTTCATCGTGAAGAGCTTTTTTGGTTATTTGGATAGATCGTCAAAATCAATGTCGTCAAATTTGTTTGTTTCAACTTCTTCTTGGACTGCCATTGTTTCTCCGTTAAGAGCTGCTTTGATGTAAGCGACAGCGTTGTCAAGCCCCTCTGCAAATTTATCAAAGTCTTCTTTGTATAAAAAGATCTTGTGCTTTTCGTAATTCTGAGAACCGTCTTTTTCGAGTTTCTTTTTGCTTTCAGTAATCGTTAGATAGTAATCGTTATTACGAGTAGCTTTTACATCAAAAAAATAAGTCCTTTTCCCTGCTCTCACCGGTTTTGAATAGATCTCATCCCGATCATTCATTTCCATACCGTCATTCTTTTCGTAACCTTCCATGTTTAAATTAAAATTATTAATTAGACTTTGCGTTTCAAAAGTAGGAAAAATAATATAACAACATCCATTTTTGTAATATTTTTTTCTCCTTGTCTATCAATATCTTACTTTACTGAAAACGTTTTAAAAAGCGTGTATTTGTTTGAAATAGGTGTAATAAATTGGTAATCATTGTGTTGGTCTGGATAAGGTAAACGAGAGACGGTTGTTTTCGCCAAGTACAATAAAAATGAATTTTACCGGTTCATGGGTAGGTGGTTATATAGTGTGATGATGAATATTGTTTCCGGGGCATTTTGATACATAGTTGTACAAAACGAATAAAACCGTATCTTTGTATGTTTTAAATTCGTAAATTTCAGACAATGGAGACAGTAGTAAGTGGAATTAGGCCTACGGGTAATTTGCACCTGGGAAATTATTTTGGTGCGGTGAAGAATTTTCTAAAAATGCAGGACGAGTATAAATGTTTCTTTTTTATTGCCGATTGGCACTCGTTAACGACGCATCCGCACCCGGGTAACGTGGTGGAGAACGTGCGGAAGATTCTGGCGGAGTACCTCGCTTGTGGTTTGAATCCAGAGAAGGCGACAATTTACGTGCAAAGTGATATAAAGGAGATTGCCGAGTTGTATTTGTATTTAAACATGAATGCTTATCTTGGCGAGTTGGAGCGCACGACTACTTTTAAGGAAAAGGCTCGTAAACAGCCGGATAACGTGAATGCAGGTTTGTTGACCTATCCCACGTTGATGGCCGCGGATATTATTATACACAGGGCTCATAAAGTGCCTGTCGGAAAAGATCAGGAGCAAAACATGGAGATGGCCCGGAAATTTGCCCGGAGATTTAATACCATATACGGGAGTGAGTTGTTTCCGGAACCGGCATCTTTCTCCTACACGGGAGAAGGAATCAAGATTCCGGGGTTGGATGGTTCCGGGAAGATGGGAAAATCAGAGGGAAATGCTATTTATCTGGTTGACGATGCTGCAACAATACGTAAAAAGGTGATGAAAGCCGTAACCGATAGCGGGCCAACCGAGCCGAACAGCGTGAAACCGGAGGTGATCCAGAATTTATTTACCTTGATGGATGTCGTTTCTTCGAAAGACACGTATGATTATTTCAACGAGAAGTATAATGATTGTGAAATTCGTTACGGAGATTTGAAAAAACAGTTGGCGGAAGATATTATTAATTTCTGCTCTCCGATTCGGGAACGAATCATGGAATACGCTGCTAACCCGGATAATCTGGATAAGGTTGCTGCGGCCGGGGCCGAAAAAGCAAGGGCTAGTGCGGCAACTACGATGAAAGAAGTGCGTAAACTTATCGGTTTCCGCTAGTAGTATAAACATAGAATTGAAAATTGAAATGCCCTGTCATTTTCAATTTTCAATTTTCAATTTTCAATTGTTATGTACGAATATATAAAAGGTGAATTAGTGGAGGCAACTCCGGCAAATGCGGTTGTTGATTGTGGCGGGGTCGGGTATTATATTCATATTTCGGTTAATACTTATTCTAAGATCGCTTCCCAGAATCAGGTTATGCTTTATATTCACCAGATCGTGCGGGAAGATGCTCATTTGTTGTATGGTTTTTTTTCTAAGGAGGAGAGAAGTTTGTTTCGGGCATTGATTTCTGTTTCCGGAATTGGCGCTAACACTGCGAATGTCATGTTGAGTTCAATGTCGGTGGAGGAGATAACTGGAGCGATACTTACAGAGAATGTAAATGCTATAAAGAGCGTGAAGGGAATAGGTGTGAAGACTGCTCAGCGTGTTATTATAGAGTTGAAGGATAAAGTAGGTAAAGAGGGTGTTCCTGTAGAGGGGTTGAGTCTTTCTACGAGTGCGGTTCGGGAAGAAGCACAAGCTGCTTTGGTGATGTTGGGCTTTGCTCGAGCCCAGGTGGCGAAGACGTTGGACAAGATTTTGGCTTCGGAAAAGGTCGAAACAGTTGAGAATCTTATCAAGTTGGCTTTAAAACATTTGTAATTTCACTATCTCCTGTCGGTGTTTTCCTCGGCGCTAGTTCGCCGTTGGGCTATACCATGAACATAGCATATACATAGCATATACATGGCATGAACACTGGCGTGTGTGGTTGTCGAGTTCTTGGAGAGCAGTTGTCGAGTTCTCGTGGTAGCCCGTTCCCCTTTTAACCCCGAGCAAGGGGTGATGACAGGGTGCGAACGGGTAGAAGACAGGAGTTAAAGGCGTATCAAATTCGAATCAAGGACGAATCAAAGACGTTCACGGGTGTCCATGAAAGGTGCTTGCCGGGCGAGAGCGCGGTCCCTTTTCCCGGTGGTCTTTCCCGTTTTCCCGGTAAAATTTTTTCTCCCTAACGTTTTGCCAGTCACGGTATTGGTCGGGGGCTTGAAAAAAAGATGAAAAATAATGGTGAAAAAATTTGGAAAAGGGGGAATCATTGCCTTATCTTTGCACCCGCTTTCGAGAGAGAGGGCACGAGGGAAAGAGGTTAAACGAGGGGCTGGAAAAAAAGTTTGAAAAAAAAGCTTGAAAAGTTTGGAGAATGAAAAACAAGCCTTACCTTTGCAGCCGCTTTCAGAACGAAGGCTTGGGGGATCGGGAGAAGGGGAGATAAAAATTGAAAAGAAGAGTTCTTTAAGATATTGAAATGAACAAAACGTAGCGAGCGTGAATCGAAATCGACGGTAGTCGAGATTCATGAAACACATGACCCGGCCAGAACAAAATTTCTGTAAATAACTTTTACCATGAAGAGTTTGATCCTGGCTCAGGATGAACGCTAGCGACAGGCTTAACACATGCAAGTCGAGGGGCAGCACGGTGTAGCAATACACTGGTGGCGACCGGCGCACGGGTGAGTAACACGTGTGCAACCAACCCCGTACCGGGAGATAACCCGCGGAAACGTGGACTAACATCCCATAACACTGGAGGATCGCATGATCTTTCATTTAAAATTCCGGTGGTACGGGACGGGCACGCGCGACATTAGGTAGTTGGCGGGGTAACGGCCCACCAAGCCGACGATGTCTAGGGGTTCTGAGAGGAAGGTCCCCCACACTGGAACTGAGACACGGTCCAGACTCCTACGGGAGGCAGCAGTGAGGAATATTGGTCAATGGGCGAGAGCCTGAACCAGCCAAGTCGCGTGAGGGAAGAATGGTCTATGGCCTGTAAACCTCTTTTGCCAGGGAAGAATAAAAGGTACGTGTACCTTCTTGCCAGTACCTGACGAATAAGCATCGGCTAACTCCGTGCCAGCAGCCGCGGTAATACGGGGGATGCGAGCGTTATCCGGATTTATTGGGTTTAAAGGGCGCGTAGGCGGGACGCCAAGTCAGCGGTAAAAGACTGCAGCTAAACTGTAGCACGCCGTTGAAACTGGCGACCTGGAGACGAGACGAGGGAGGCGGAACAAGTGAAGTAGCGGTGAAATGCTTAGATATCACTTGGAACCCCGATAGCGAAGGCAGCTTCCCAGGCTCGATCTGACGCTGATGCGCGAGAGCGTGGGTAGCGAACAGGATTAGATACCCTGGTAGTCCACGCCGTAAACGATGCTCACTGGATCTTGGCGATACACTGCCAGGGTTCAAGCGAAAGTATTAAGTGAGCCACCTGGGGAGTACGTCGGCAACGATGAAACTCAAAGGAATTGACGGGGGCCCGCACAAGCGGAGGAACATGTGGTTTAA
>OATI01000168.1_pt1 | contig 84035 bp, 66 predicted proteins | sample 1494981 | NCBI WGS metagenome assembly OATI01 (sample SAMEA2579952, study PRJEB22360) | human gut metagenome
GTTCAGGATTCAGAGGCGAATACTTTGTGCTCTTTTGCATCTGTTCCGATTCTGGTATGACCGGAACAGATATAAGAGTTGGAAGTTACAGATAGCTGCTTAATCAGCAGACACTATCTAAAGAATCAAGGTTGTTCAGAGTATTTTCTTCAATGATAGAATCATATTCTTTTGTAAAAACTTCTTGCATAGAGGAAATGGCGGATTTATATTTATCAGTTACTTGCTCAAAATGTTCTTTTGATTTATTATAATCTGTCATTTCTGTTATACATGATTTTAAAATATTCAATTTTTCTTCATGTGTTTCTGCCTTAGAAAAAGAAGTTTCGGTTTTCGTGATTTTGTTAAGGCTTTTCTTTATAGCTTTTTCTTCCTCTGCCTTTTGATACATAAAATATCCGGCAATCCCAATAATTAAAATCAGAACAACGGACATAATACTTATAATTTTTGCTTTGTTTTTCATTGTATACCTCTTATCTGCAATATCTGTATTATAATGTTGGTTGGCTTTCGGAAACTGTTTGATAAGTTACTTTTCCGCAATGCTTACATGTGTAGTATACTTTGTAAGTAGTTCTAATACCTGGGACATACTGTTCTGATGTTCCAGTAACTTCACCATTTCTATTGCGTGTTTTGTTCTCAACTAGAACAGAAACATTTTCTTTTGATACAATCTCTTGACCTGTCTGTTTTAATGAAAATGGCTTTTTGCAAGAAGGACATTTAGATTTTTTACCAACTACAAAATAAATAAGACAGAAAGAAATAAACAGAAAGACAATTTCTGCCATAATCCAAGATAGTACACCAGATATTCCTTGAAATTCTGCCCTGTAACCAGAGAAAAATAATCCTAATATATTAAAAACAGGTAATAATATACCAAACCATTTGGAAATATTTAACATAGACATTTTGTTTTCCACCTTTCTACTAATAGATAATTTTTGAATTTGAAGAACTAACAATTAAAGTGAAGCTGTTTCTTTTGTTACTGTTTTTGTATGCACATATCCACAATGTTTACATTGATAGGTTTCTAAGAAAAACTCACGTTTTCCGGGGATATACTGTTCAATTGTGCCAGTGAGATTGCCAATAGAATCTCGTGTTGCATTTTCTACTTTAATAGAAATATTTTCTTCTTTCAATAAGGATGTATCAATATATTTCATACTGGATAGTTTTTTACAATTTGGACAACGTTGTTTTATTGCAATATATAAACTGAATATCATAATTCCTACAATTATTAAACTACATAAAAAAACCAATAGTTTGTATGAAAGAATTGCAAGAAACAGGCGAATTCCACCTATATCTAAGAAAAAAACGAGCCCCCAATATTTAACAAAATTTTTATATTTTTCTTCTTTGAAAAAAATAAAAAATGGAATGATAATGCTTGTTAGTAGAAATATTGAACATAAAATCCATACAATATGTTCTGCTTCTTCTATAGTTTGCATTACTGTTGGGAATGATGTAACAAGTCGTATTGAATTCCCTAGTGTATTTATAATGAATCGAATTATATAGGGAATGACTAAGGTTACAGGGAGCAAGATGGAAAAGACGTGTGTCAGTAATCTTGATACTCCATTGTGATTATTTCTATAAATTTGATCCATAAAAGCAACAGAAACTAGCAGTATATATACACAGATACTTTGTACGTTTCTACTATCATCGTAAAGGAATATTACCCCTTCAGAGGGCAATGTGTTATAACCGTCTATTATTAGAAAATGAATATAGACACCAATAGCATGCAAACACAAAATTGCTAAAGAAATAGTTACTAATACATAGGGAAAATTTTCGTTTAGCAGTTTTGATTTAATTTTTTCTTTTAATGAATCATTTGAAATTTGATTTTGTATAGAATTGTACCTCCTTTTGCATAATTTAAAAACTCTCCTCCTTTGTACTTATAATTAATATGATTATTATACTATTTTGCAATGCATAATGCAAGGCAAAACAAAGTGCATATTTATTATATGAAATGCAATAAACTAAACGAGTAGGAGGAGTTTAAAATGGCGTTTCAATTAAAACCGAATAAAAAAGAATCAGAAAATAAAACAATCAGATTTCCAGTACATTTGATAGAGCAAATAGAAGAAGCGATACGGAATCAAGATGTGACGTTTTCAAGCTTTGTTATTCAGGCTTGTGAATATGCGTTGGAGAATATGGATGTGGAGAAAAATTAGATTAAGATAAAATGCAACTGTATGTATTTGTAAAGAGGATACGCCCAGAATAGATGGGAATATCCTCTTTGTTTTTATAAAAGATTATATATCTTCTTCTTCGACATTTGGAGATAGGCAAGAGATTAAAAAATCTTTACACTTATCAAAAATTTCTTTATCAATTTCGTTATCACTTTTTGGAGTGACTATATAAGGATATGAAACTCTATTATTAACTCTGAGAAGTGATGAAAATACATCTGTTTTTATTGAAAATTCAAATATCACATCATCATCGCTGCTAGAATTATAAGTGCTATTAAGTTCTACTAGTTTTTTGTCTCTTTCATGAGATAGATAATTTGAATTATTGATTTGCTGTTTGTCTTTTAAATATTTCCAGTATGAACTACTAATAGAAAAAACAATGTCGTTATTTCTTCTGAATAATATCTTTTTGATATCAACTAAAAAATCAATATTAGTATTTTCATGATTTGTTGTGGAAAGACAATAGAGCCAGTCGAGAGAACAGTTGAATTTTTTTGCGATAAAAATAGCTTTTTGAATAGGTAACGCAATTTTTCCGTTCTCGTAATAAGATATCATTTTTTGTGATACTTGGAGTAGTTCGGCAAAATCCTCCTGTGTGTAGTTGAGCTCCTTCCGCAATTCGCATAAATTATTTTTTGAAAAATTAGATGACGAGTTTTTTTGAAAATTTTGTAATGTTGTGTTCATTGTCTATCAATCCCCCTCTCATAAATCGGAAATAATATTTCCACTAAATTTGTAAATGTTACTTCCTTCAGAATAATACAAATTTGATATAAAATCAAATCATGATATATCAAATATAGATGCATATGCAAAAAAATAAAGGAGGACGTCATTATGGAAATGACACTTATGGGTTTGAGACCAGTAAAATTTCAGAATAAGGAGGGAGAGCTGATTGAGGGAACAACACTCTACACAGCTTTTGAAGATAAGAAAGGAGGAGTGATTGGAAAGAAATGTGAGAAGTTCTTTGCAAATGTAGATGTTGAATTGCCGACAGATTTAGAAAGCGGTGATAAAGTAGAAATCACATTTGATTACAAAGGCAAAATTGAGTACATTGACAAAATTTAATATTGCTATTCAGAGGATGTTTCCGGGACATCCTCTGATTTAAGATAAACGAAAGGGTGGAAAAATGGATAATAGATATTTGAAAGAAAAATATAATAGAGTGAAAACAGCGTCGAGATTAAGACTAGGGGTACAGCAACTGATACAAAGACCATATTTGAATATTTTTACTTTATTGATTTTAGGAAGTTTTCCAATATTGAGAAAAATAATAGATGAAAGCCTATTACATATGGGAGTTGAAAAACAAGTTTTTCCTATTTTTAAAATATGTTTACAGACAATAGAAATAGTTTTTCCTATTATTTTGCTTATATATTTAGTGCAAATGATCGGAGAGAGAACAGCACGAAAAGATGAGGCTAATATAATAGTTGCATTTACAAATGTAAAAATGTTTAATCAGCCACCTATTTTGATAAGTAAAAAGAAAGATAGAAAGAGAGGAGTTATGGTAAGGGAATTTTATAGTAATCAGGCAAAACATATTTGGGAAGAAAAAATGTCAAATATAGAAGATGCTTTTAGTGGTCGGCTAGTTGGTGAAAAAATAGAATATGGGGGGAAAAATCATAGTGATGGGAAGAAAATTGTTATGTATTTGGCGAAAGGAAGACAAGCAAAAGATTGGGGAACGATGTATGAATAAAGAAAAACAAAATATAATTTTAGGAAATGAATATGATTGGTGGTATGGATATGGTATAAAAAAACCGATTATTACGGATATATCTCCCAAAACCAATAGTCACATTTTAATATGCGGACTTTCGGGTAGTGGAAAATCGTTTTCTGTATTACGCTGTCTTAGAGAGTTGATACAAGCAGGTTCTCTTCAAGATGAATATTATTTTGGAGATTTTAAGCAAGACGATACTTTTGCTTTTCTAAGAAAATGTAGTCGTTATTATCCTTATAAAAGAGTATTGGACGCATTAAATATTGTTTATGAGAAAATGCACCGAAGACAATCAGGAGAAGATAAAAGTAGATATGGAGTCACGTTAATTATTGATGAGTATGTTGCTTTTATCTTAGCCTTACAAAGTGAGGATAAAAAGAAAGCTACAGAAGCGATGAGTAAAATAAGTGAACTATTAATGGTAGGACGCAGTCTATCAGTAAGAGCGGTTTTGGCGCTTCAACGTGGTGATGCTAAGGTATTCGAAAATGGTGCAAGAATAAATTTTGGGATTATATTAGTACTTGGAAGTGCTTTGAAGAGTTCTTATGAAATGGTAATGCCAAAAGAATTTATTGAAGAAATTGGTGAAAGAAAGTTTAAAGCCGGAGAGGGAATATTGCTTTTGCAAGGTTCAGAATTACATTTTATTAAAATTCCGATAGTTAGGAACATAGAAGAAATGCAACGACTCTGTATTCAGGCACTTTCGTAATATTAAGAAAGAATTCCAAAGGCGGTGACGTAGTCACAAGCCTTTGGAAAAAAGGTTGGTATAGTATTACCCAACCTTGCACAAACATGAAAAAACCAGTAACTATAAGGCTTTTCGCCTTGTTCATACCATAGCACAAAATGCACAAAGGAGTGATTAGCATAGCAGACACACAAGCGTTGATGTATCAATTGACAATTAATGATCCATTGGGAAAAGGATATACACATGAATGTATATTTGAAATTTTTCATAGGAATTTTAAAACATTAGTTTATCTTTGCATGGCTGACGAAAAGGGAGCGTTATTCCATACACATATCTTTGTTATATTTTCGTCCAGAGTTCGATTTAGCATGATAAAACGCTATTTTCCAGAAGCCCATATAGAGCGATGCAGAGGTACGGTTTCCGATAATGTTGCCTATGTGAGAAAGTCGGGGAAATGGGAAAAAGATTTAAAACAAGAGACAAAAATACAAGGTTCTTTCGAGGAATACGGAACATGCCCACCAGATAGCAGAGGGAAAAGGCATGATATGTCAGAATTGTATCAAATGGTACTAGACAATATGACAAATGCAGAGATTTTAGCGGTCAATCAGGACTACATTTTACAGATTGATAAAATAGACAAGGTGCGTACTACAATTCTTACAGAACGCTTCAAGGATTCTGTCCGGCTTGATATGGAAGTGTGTTATATCAGCGGACATACGGGTACGGGAAAAACAAGAGGTGTGTTAGAGGCTCATAATTTTGTAGATGTCTACCGTATTACAGATTATAAAAATCCATTTGATGGTTATCGCTGTCAGCCTGTAATTGCCTTTGATGAGTTCCGTTCGTCTCTCAGGCTGAAAGAAATGCTCCTGTACTGTGATATTTATCCGTTAGAACTTCCGTCTAGATATGCAAATAAATATGCCTGTTACAATAAGGTTTATATCATATCAAACTGGGCGTTAGAGCGGCAATATCCAGAAGCACAAAGAGAAGATAGAGAATCATGGGAAGCCTTTTTAAGACGAATACATAAAGTGATAACATATGATGATACGGGAAAGAAAACCGTTTATCCGTCTGTGCAAGCTTATCTTGAAAGAGATACCGATTTTCGTACTTTGACAGTAGAAGAACAAAAAAATTTGCCTTTTATGGGACAGGAAAATTAGGAACACTTTTATTGCTTTCGCATAATCTAATTATAAGTTAGAGAAAGGGGGAATTGTATGCAAGAACCTACTGGCGAATCTGAAAAAGAGCCGGATAGTAAAATGTTTTCAACAGAGATTCAAAAATCTTTTCGTAAAACCTTAAAATGCGGAATATATAAAGAATTACATAGACGCTCCCTTTTATCAGATGAGCAACTGAATTCTTTGATAAGTGAAAAATAACGCAAAATAAATTGCGCATCACAAGATATTTTGATACAATATAGTTGTCTTGTGGTGTGCTATTTTCATTTATGGAGGTAGCACAATGAAAGAAAATATTTTAAGGGTTGCGGCGTATGCCAGAGTATCTACAGATAAAGAAGACCAAACTAATTCACTTTTAAGCCAAAGGAGTTATTTTGCTGATTATATTACACATCATGAGGGATGGAAACTTAGTGAAGTGTATTATGATGAGGGAATCAGCGGAACACAGATAAAGAAACGTTCCGGTTTTAAGCAGATGATACAGGATGCTTTAAATGGAGAGGTTGACTTGATTATAACAAAAGAAGTTGCGAGATTCGCCCGGAATACAGTGGATACGCTGTCTTATACACGCAAACTTAAATCAGCAGGTGTCGGTGTTATTTTTACTATTGATAATATCGACACAAGAGACGCTGATGGAGAACTTCGCCTAACTATTATGGCAAGTATCGCACAGGAAGAATCCAGAAAGACTTCGGAACGTGTGAAATGGGGGCAAAAGCGTCAGATGGAAAAAGGTGTTGTATTTGGCAGAGACTTATTAGGTTATACTGTTCAGAATGGACAACTACATATTAACGAAGAAGAAGTTCCGATAGTGCAAGCAATTTTTCATAAATATACAAATGAAGGAAAAGGAACATGGACGATTGCAAAGGAACTTCTTGCAGAAGGGATGCGACCGAAAAGAATTGCGTTATGGTCTAATGTAGTTATTCTTCGGGTGTTAAGAAATGAAAAATATGTAGGGGATTTATGTCAGAAGAAAACATACACACCAGATTATCTAACTCATTCAAAGAAATACAACCGGGGAGAGGAGGAAATGGTTTACTTGAAAGAACATCATGAGCCTATTATTGACAGAGATTTGTGGAACAGGACACAGGAGGAATTGAAAAGACGTTCTCCTTCAGAAGAACAGAAATCAAAGCATAGTAATCGCTATTGGTGCAGTGGAAAAATTCGTTGTGCGGAATGTGGATGCCGTTATGTCAGCCGCACGAAAAAATTAATGAGCGGAGATGTCTATAAGGCTTGGCGTTGTTATGCCGCTGCGAATCATGGCACAAAGAAACAAGATGCTGACGGAAACGAAATCGGCTGTAATAATTCTTCTATCAATGACCGTTCTTTAAAAACTTGCATGAATTACTGTATCACTCTGGTTCAAGGAGAACGTGATTCCTTGAAAAAAGAAATTTTAAAAGAAATCTCACAGCTTCAAAAAGCAACAGCAAAAAAAGTAGATTCAAAGAAAATCAAGAAGAAAATAGATAATCTTGAAATGAAGAAACGAAAAGCGATTGATTTAATGCTTGATGGACTGATTTCAAAGGAAGATTTGCAGAATCAAACAGAGTGGTATAACGAAGAACTTGAAAAACTGAATATACAACTATCAGATGCTTTACAAAAAGACAAGTCGGATTCTCGTCAGGTAAATAATATGGAGAAGTATGTAAAAGCCTTAGATGAGATTATGGAAATGGATGGTAGCAGCGAAGACGTTTATAAGGAAGTCTTAGACCATATAGAGATTCATAAGGGGAATATTGTTGATGTATGGTTGAAGTCAATACCGATAGGAATCCGGCTGAAAGTAAAGGCAACAGGAAAAGGGGAATATTTCAAAACAGAAATTTTAGAAACATCTTTTATTGAAAAGTAACTTGTGCAATATCGGTACAGATGTACCGATATCCGTAAGTGTTGCGGTCACCTCTTTATATGGCATGGTGTACCGCTGAGATAAATACCGCATCGATGCAGCGAGCTCCCCGTCCGGGCCACCAAATAGCAATAACCTATAATATTTTTACATATTATAAATATACACGAAAATGATACAATATTCGCCCCTCAGAGAGCTAATCTCCGAGGGGATTTTATTAAATAGATTTAACCGGTTCACGATACAATGGGTTCATCAGTCTCACATGCCATGGTGCATTTTTGCCCCAACTGTAGCATGGCATATCATGCCCAAAGTTATCCTTATAGACCTGCTGAATGATTTTTAACTCGTCTGGATGTGCTAAAGCTGTCACAACTCCATCATGCATCCAATAAACACATCCTTTTCCTTTCACCGTAAACATACACTGCATAGTCTCTTCTCCTTCCTGATCTGTTGTTGTGCTTTGGTTTCCGTTCATAAGCTCCTTGATACGGTTAATAAAATAGGCTTTTGTCTGCGCTGCGCCGCCGTGAATCTCTACTGATCTGTGCGGACAAGCGGTTGCAAACACTTCCTGATGCAATCGGATTGTGTTTTCATTAGGCGTGATTCCATATTGCTTACACTTTTGAGCGCACCACTGTAAAGCGCGCTCCTCATTTGCTTTAAATGTGTTCAAATCTCCCATACTCTGACAAACTTCGATGCTCAGGTAATTTATATTGCCGTCTGTATTTCCGCAATGCCAAGCACAGTTTGCGTCATCCTCTACCTGCCTAACACCATCGCTACCGCAATATGCGTGAGCGAACCCTTTTTCTTTGTTCTGACTACCATTTGCTAAAGAATTAGCCCAATAAGCTGCATTCAGAGAATTGCCACCTGCATCATTGTGGATAAAAATACCGACAGGATTCTTCCCTCTCCTGCCGGCAATTCCTCTACAGATACTCATTACTCCTGTTCCTCCTGTTCTTCTGTCTCAAATACCTTTTCCAGTTCTTCCGCTGTTGTTCTTCCAAATTCGTTCTGTTCGCTCATGTTCTCACCTCCTAGCGCGATGTCGCACAATAAAAGAGAGCCTGTTACCAAGCTCTCTTTTCATTATTATAAGATTCCGCCTCCATCAACAGATTTTAAACTGTTGATATTGATAATCTGATAATAGCCCTCTCCGATTGGTCTCATGTAAAAACGCTGCGCATCTGAACCATTTGTATCATAAATATCGATATTTGTATGGTTGTCTACTCCATTTCCAAACACATCCAAACGTTTATTTGTATTGATTTTCGGAGCGAGTTCAAACGCAAAATTCCCTAATATTGAATCATTTACTGGGATTATCTTCCATTTCTGAGCATTTGTTCCATTCCTTTTATAGGCTACAACATTCTGTCCATTCTCATCTTTACCTTCATGTACATCCAAAAACAGACCATTTCCTTTGCACTGCATTTCATAGAATCCATCTGTGTCCTTTATCAGCTTCCACCACTGATTATCTCCCCCGTTCCATTCATATAAATGTACATTCTTAATTTCTTCCGTTTCTGTGTTGCCTTTATATCTCAAAATACAATCCCACGGGAAATTATAATACCCATGCACACTCGCTTCTTTTCCACCGCTGTCCCCTGAAGCTCCATCGTAATCAGAAGAAAATTCAGCCAGCTGGTTATTACCTACATATAATGCCACATGATTCACTTCATTTAGAAGAATATCTCCTCTGTTCAATGAAGTGCCAACTGGCAGCCTTGTCCATCCTCTCGCACAAAGCTCTGCTGCCATATTCCCTGTATATGTAGCTGATCCAGTATCAAATCCAGCATTTCGCAATGCTGTTATGATGGAGCTTGCACAATCGTAATCCTTTGGCCCCCATCCTCCGAGACGATAACCATATGAATTGTCATTACACATATTTACCATATTTTGAATGAATTGTTCTAAATTTGCCATAAAATAATACCTCCATAATCTATTCTTTACTTATTTACGAGTTTCTATATTTATACACACATTGGAACCACCCCCATTCCATAAACATTCATTATTTAGTATTATCGTCTTTATTTACCAACTTATCTGCAACTTCTAATCCTTTGATAAGAACAACTGGCACATTTAATCCAGCTTCTACAAAATTTTCCAAGATCGATCTAATCTCGTTAATAAGCAAGCTTGCAAGTACAAACCATCCAAGTAATGTTGTAACCTGTAAATCTACTCCGATAGTCTTTCCTATTTCTATGAATACTGCACTTGCTCCAAATGCTACCATAATCATCAACCAGTACCCTAATTTCTTTAATACGCCTTTCCATCCTTTAACAGAATTTTCTTTCTTAGCCATTCTGCTCTTCATCCATCCTGTTAGCCAATCAGCAATATTTAAAAGCAAAAATGCTACAAATAAAATCCAATGTTCTCCGAGGATGTACGAGAGAACAGCAACGACCGTTCCTACAATCGCATTATAAACATCAATAATTGGTTCTGCATAATTCATTTTCTTCATATCCTCACTTTCCTTCCTGTATTCGAATTGTAAAATAAAATGTGTACAGACTCTCTCTCTTATTGCACGATTACCTCTCCATAGCATTCAAAAGTAACTTGGCTAGCATATTCAGACGCAGAAAGTGTGATTGTACCATTTACCAAAAACTGAACATTTCCATACCCCACAGGTGCTTGTGCAACGCTCATAATCATTGGTAGTCTTTGATTTATATTCGGAGTAAATGGACATCTGGCCATAATAAGTGAATCTCTGATTCCTTGTGATCTAGATTCCGTTTTTGCTACGCGTACCTGATATCTCTTATATCCACTTTTTCTATAGTTCAGTGTCCATCCGTTTTCTTGATATATTTTCCATTCCGTCTCTACACTCATGTCTTTACTTACCGAACCTATATATTTATTTAATTCCGCTCCCATATTCGCGCTTAATGGAGCTATCTTGGATTCTGTAGTTAAATTATCCACAATATCTTTTTTCTCTACAAAGGATGATAGTGCACTCTTTATTTCATTTATTGCATACACTAAATTCTCTTTCGATGCTGTCGCAAGGTTTCCTAAGTTTCCAATGCTTTCCTTAACATTCTTTAACTGTTCATTCAGATTCCCAATGTATTTGTCGTAAAAATGCTGCAATCCTGTCCAACTTAAATATTTCATTTAACCACCCCACTTTACATGGTAAACAACGAATCTATCTCGTCGTTTGTAATACTTTCCACGTTTGCGTCCGAGCCTGCCGGACCCTGTGGTCCCATTGGTCCAATGTCCCCTTTCTCACCCTTTAATCCCTGAGGTCCTTGTGGTCCCGTTTCTCCCTTTTCGCCTTTTTCTCCTGCAGGTCCTTGAATCCCCTGTTCACCTTTTGCTCCTGCCGGTCCTGCTGGTCCAGCAGCCCCCTGCAATCCCTGAGGTCCCTGTGGACCTGTCATACCGGTGGCTCCTGATAAGTCTGTGATGTATGTGTAAGATGACGCACCTTTAACATATAACTTGGCATTGTCAGCATCCTCTACATTTCCTGTGTCAATCATGACAAACTGCCCAGTCTTTACTCCATCTGTCGCAAACCCTTTGTTCATCGCATCAACGGAAGCAAATGTCTTAGCGATTTTAAACGCTTCCCCAGCCGGACCTTGTGGCCCCTGCAATCCCTGAGGTCCCTGTGCACCCGCAGCTCCTGCCGGTCCTGCTGGTCCCTGTGCTCCAGCTGCGCCGGTTTCTCCTCTGTCTCCTTTATCTCCCTTAAATTCTCCACTTTTAATTGCTTCATCCAGCGATTTTCCATTATACGTAACATCAGTAGAAACTACTTTGTCAGTTTTCTTTCGAAATGCACCATTTGCCCATTCCTGCATTTTCTCTTTAAATGTTCCAAGTCCTGTTAAATCTAAAAATTTTGCCATGTTCTTCTCTCTCCTTTTCTTTAAAACAATCCATTGATCTCATCTTCTGTGATGATCTCGTTTCCGGCGCCTGCCTCCAGTTCACCGATCTTCTGCTCTACAGTTTTTCCTTCCGCAAGCTGCACGCTTTCCGCCATGCACAGCGGATAATTTCCATTATTCTTTGTGGATAAGGTGTTGACGATTACAACACCACCTTCAATGCTCTGTGCCATCTTTCAAACCTCCTTATTTTACTGTGACTGCTGTAGACCCCAGTCCTGCGTTTACAGACATCCATACGTCATAGCTCTGCTTATATCCGGATGCGTTGGTAAACTCCAATGTCTGCGCTTTTGTAAATCCGCCGTCAAATCCACCGACATTAAAAGTCGGAGTTCCAAATGATGTAGGGATTGCATACACGATCTTCTCACCTGCTCCGGCATTTACTGTAAAACTGCGTCCTCTGCCGCCTGCAAGCGCAGAACCCTCTAATGCAAGGATATCCGCATTTGCGAGTGAGGCTTTGTTAGTCTTGCCCCAGTATACTTTTGGCTGTAATGCGATTGTCACGGTTCTGGATACAGACGCATCTCTTTCATCTGTAACAGTAAGAACGATATTCGTATTTGCTTTCACTGTCTTTCCTGTGTATGATTTCTTACGGATGCTCTTATCCAGATTTTCGGCAGCTTCGCTTGCAAACTGGATTTTCTGGGTCTTAGGTTCTTTATTTAAAGTCCATGTTACATCAGATGCAGTAACTGTCGCACCGATTTCGTTGCTGCTGTTCGTGGCAGTCAGACTGTTGATTGCAATCTTGGTGTACGCCAGGTCATCGATTTTTTTCTTGTACTCATCCGAAAAATCATTGCTGGATAAACCTTTTCCCACCTCCTTCTTTACGTATCTCTCATCATTCTTCTGTACCAGGTGTGCAAGTCCATCCTGATCCAGGTACTTCTTTTCTGCAGCGAGCACTGCTGCTTTTGCTACTTTCTTTCTTGGCATTTTCACTCTGCTCCTTTCATAATCTCGTCAATCTCCGGATTGGTGATCGACTCTATCTCCACAGTCCCTCCGCTGTTTGGCAGATTTACGGAACTGATTGGATCATTACCCGACAAAAGCTGCAGTTGATTCCCCTCTAACTGCAGCCCGTCTCCTTTCTGCTTTAATTGCTCCACGACCTGTTCCAGTACATGTTTATCCGCTGGAGCCTCATAATCTTCTGGCTTTTTTCGTGCTTTTACACTTAACCGAATTTCAAATATGGTCTTTCCTTCTCCCGGAATAGTCTTATATACATATGCCTGGATTGTTCCACTTCTTTTCAGTAATTCATTTGGAATGCCAACTGTGATGTCACCGTCTTCCACTTTCCCAAGTACCACAAATGCACCATTCGTACATTTGTCAGTGAAATGCACTTGTATTTGTTCCTCTTCTACTTCCATTCCACAAATCTGTAAAACCTGTCCGTAGTCCCATTGTGTAAGTTTTCCATCGATATCTACCCGCTTGGAGCATCCATCAAATACTGCAATAATCATTTCTACGCGCCTCCTCCAAGCGAATCGATATCCGAATTCGGAATATCCTCTATTCCTGTTACTTCTCCAGAAGCACCCCGGGGAATTTCGAAATCAAATACCGCCCCTGTTTCTGTACCCGAATTTTCAACAGACGCCTCTGTTCCGGCCTCCCCGGTCGTAGTAGTTCCGATCCGTATCGTTGCTGCTTTTCCTGCCGGTCCTTCCGGACCCTGAATGCGTCCTACATTTTTCCACTGGCCAGATACGTTGTCCCATACATGTAGATTTCCATCCACCAGATAGGATTCACCCACATTTCCTGTTGGATGTTCTCTGTTCAATTCCTCTTCTGTTTTATAGGAGCCCAGTATAGTAACACCCGTTCCATCTTTCCCAGGCTCCCCCTGAATCCCCTTTTCGCCTCTTGGACCAGGATCTCCTTTCTCTCCTTTAGTCCCTGTTGCACCGGATAAATCTACCATGTACTCATATCCAGTTGCGCCCTTTCTATAAACCTTGGCATTATCTGCATCATCCGGGTTACCGGTACTTATCATCACAATCGCATTTTCCGGAAGACCATCGGTTACAAATCCTGCATTCATCTGTCCTACAGAGGCATAAATCTTTTGCACGTTTAAAGCAATGCTTCCACTTTCTATGGTTCCTGACTGCAGAGAATCAATTTCCATCGTTGTAATTTCAATCGGATCATACTTCTCCAAGCGATTCAGTATATCTACGAGCGCCTGATATTCATTGGTTGACTGTATTTCGGATGCAGCCACTAAGTTTTCTCTGACCTCCATCTTCGTTTTGAATGATGTGACAGCATTGCTACCATCAATCAAATGTAGCTGGCATTCCGTATTTCCCACTTCTGCAACCATTTGCGGCGTCAAACTGAACAGGACGCAATAATTGCTTATCACGGTTCCTTCCGTGTAAGTTTCTGATCCGCTTGGTTTCTTACAATAAATCCTGGCCTTACTGATTGTCTTTGCCATTCCGGAAATCATACAGCGCAGAAGTCTGCCCGAATCGTACTGTACTGCATAAATTGTTTGCATAATTCCCGGGTTTCTCACGTCAATGTATAAAGTTGTCGTTGTTTCCATATCACACCTTCTTTCTTATCCTGGTATCCACCTGACGAGGTAAACGTCTCCCGGCAACACACCTCCACCGCTTTTGTATCGCAGCACACAGTCCCACGGATAGTTATAGTATCCGGTTGTCCAAATTTCCTTTCCTGTCTGATCACCAGTCTGGCCGCCGGTTGTTCCGCCAAATTCATTTTGGCTGGCCTGCACAACCTGTCCATTTCCAATTCCCATTGCAGTATGGTTTACGATGTTCAGAAGGATATCCCCTCTTTGTACACCGGATCCTGTTGCCAGATTTATCTGTCCCGTCACATCCGTAAAACCGCAATTCAAAAATATTTCCCGCATATTACCGGTGTAGGTTGCCCCATTGCTCTTTACCGGAACCCCGGCATTTTCCCACGCCTGAATCAATAACGAGGAACAATCGTAATCCGGTCCCCAGCGGTTTGTCTGATCATATCCGTGACTGTTATCATTTGCGATTTGAATCGCCCAGTTTACCGCAGCTTCTATTTTTTCAGATCCTCCTGCATATTGACTCAGGTAGTTGTACCAATATCTTGCCTGCTGCCGCCTCTCGGATTCTACTTCTACACCTGCACGTTCAAAGTTTTTCAAAAATGCAGATGCCAGATATTCCGGTGACTCTCCGCTGACCTTAAACTGATCAAACGACAGCGGATATGCATCGGTTGCAATCCACTGACCAAAAGAAACTGTAACAGAATCTATCCATGTAAGCTGACCGTTTGGATCCGTAATCCCATATCCGTTCGCACCTGCCCAGTTTGTATAATTTGTTGCCGGTGTCCACTGTACCAGTCCAAAGCCTCCACTATAGTTTCCCTCCTGCAGGCTTTGCCAGATTCCGGGATTGATGTTCGATTCACTTTGCATGTTGCCGCATATCCCAGCAATGGCATTCAGCGACCATCCTTTTTGTTCAAAAAAACTTAGTACTTCTCTTACATTTCCCTGCATCTGCTCTGTGGTCAGATAAAAGTTTCCTATCGTCCATGACATCAGAAATCACCTTCTTTCGTGATTCCGCCCACAAGAAATCCTTTTTCAAACCTTAGATTTGTCCCATTCGAAAAAACTGCAGTTCCAGTCTTTCCATAAACTCCTGGTCCAACGTTTTCCGCATCTAACAGAACTGCATCCTTCGTGATCCTTAGTAAGATTTTGCCGTTTCCATCGGTGAATAACACTGCATTTCCAACATACGTCATACAAAGAACGCCCTCATCGTTTTTGTTTGAAAATAATATTGTTCCATCCTTTATCGTTACACGCCGATTATCGTTCAAAGAATCGCAGATATATTTCCCTTCTGCGTAAATTCCATCTTTATCCAGTCGGACTATTTCTTTCCCACTTGCATCCAGCACCCTTGCAACGCCACTATTATTGTCAAGTCCTCCAATTTCCAGTGTTCCACCTCTGATTCGATCAGCCAGCATTGTTCCTGCTGTGATAAAATCAGCAAAGAATCCCTGTCCTGTTCCAAAGGTGGACCAGTCCCAGTCTCTTCCATCTGCAGTTCTTTTGCTGGCAATCTCGAACCCCATTGTACCAAGGCACATTGCCCCAAACGTTTCCGACTCCGGATTCAAATCTTCAAATAAAACAGCGCGTACTTTCTGTTTTTGTGCGATGTCGGACTGTGCCCGAAACTGTGCTTTCACTCCGTTTATGATGCCGTTTACCTGTGCTCCTATCACAGTGCCATCCGGCCGGATTGCACTTTCTATCCGATTTGACATACTTGATACATCTGTAATGAAATTGTATTGAAAGTCTCCCAACACAACAGATGCAACCTCTTCATTGATACAATCCCATTCCAGTTCTATGACACGTGCATCTGTTACAATATCCAGTTTGCTGTGACGACAATGTACCGTGTCTCCGATAGAAACTTCTTCCAGTTCCCGGATATCCGCGTACAATTCCGTATCATGCAGCATAACCATATCAGCGGATATCGTAACCTTCGGCTTGTCAATTCCAGCTTCAAACTGTTCCTCGCATTTTTCTTTTAACGCATTGTTCAGTTCTTCCTGTGTATTGCAGATCACGATTCCGTTCTCTTCGTCATCTTCCGCAGCATCGGCCTTCATCTTCACATCTTCAAATGTGATCACTCCGTATTTTATTGTTGGATATTTATCAAGCAGTGGTGAGTCCACCCACGGTTCATTCCCCTCTATCATGTATCCGTTATATGCCTTTGGTACAATCCTTGTAATGACCTCGCTGGTATCAATCTCTTCCTGCAGCCCGTTTTCCGCAATATTTTTCCCGTATAAAACCTGCACCCCATGATTGATTCCAACTCGGTCATTGACGGTGATCGTATAATTATCAAAAAGAACCTCACCGCCCCATCTGTTCAGGAAGGAGTTCTCCTCTTCTCCGCAGATTGCTTCGATCAGGTTCTTTGTCTGGTAATATGCTGTTGATATTATTTTGATATTAGATTTTCCACTGTACTTTTTATTTTGTGCGGTCATGATGTCCAGTGCCTGCTGCCCGTTTTTTTCCGTTGGACGTATATCCAACAGAAAACAATCATCAATCGCATCCATAAAAACCGGTTCCAGTTCTGCACTCACGCCAGCATCTGATTTTGCTTTCTTTTTGATCCGAAATAACTGTGTTCCATTGAATGACTCCAGTTTTACGACTGCGTCCTCTTCTATCCACTTCCAACGTCCCTCTTCATCGATCGGGTGCTGAATCTCCGCTTTCCAACTTCCGTTTAGTATTGCTTTTACAGAAGCGCTCTCCGGAAGTAATGGCATATCACCGTTATGTTCATAATCCGTATTTTCTGGTTTATAAAGTTCTATCCTTATAAGCACCTCCAGTTCGGAATCACTTTCAGATCAAATCCTCTTGAGATATACACGGTATTCTCTCCCGGTAAAAGATGTAGTTCTGCATAATCTCCATACACAGATGTGTTCATCAATTTTCCATCTTTTCTGTATGCCATCAGCCTGTCTGTATCAATCACCAGATTCTGGCCAACATTCGCTTTCATTTGACTTCCGTTTACCTGCAGGATGCACTCACCTTCACCTGTGATCAAATAGACCGGCCTTGATCTGTCATATGGATTGTAAAACACCTCTTCCGGTGTATATTCTGCTTTTCCATCTGTTCGATATCGGTATCCTTCACACGTAAATTCTACCTCAAACTCTCCGACCTCTTTTACTTGCCGTTCTGCCGCATTGATCTTAGTATGTTTTACATGATAGAAGTACTCCAGTTCATCGCTTAAAATCAGTTCTGTATCATCTTTTCTCATGAGCCATCTTCTCGCAGTCCGAAATCGCTCCTGCCACCTTTGAGGATTTTCTGCAAATGTAAATGGAACTGTGATTGTAATGTCGCTCACAGTTCCATCTTCTTTGAATATGCTCCCATCTCTTCCCGGTATGTTCAATTCCGTATAGTTATACTCTGCAGAAGGGATAGACGGTCTTTCTCGTACAAGTATTCCTATTTCTGTATTTGTATGGCCGTTTCTGATAATTTCATACATTTACCGTCTCCCCTTTCCTCTTTTTGCGTGATGTACTTGAGATGTAAATCCTTTTTTGGCTGTTTCTACAATATAAGAATCAAGCTTTTGATTTCCAATTTGCACACCGACATTATTGTTCAAAACAATGTTAGTCTGTGTAGCACTTGCCAGAGCCGGAGTTCCTCCGTACATGCTCTCACTCATCGTCTTGGCAACTCTTTTTACCGCATTGGAAACCTTGTACACATTCTCATTGATTCCTTTTACCATTCCATCGATAAAATCCGGCATCCATGTTTCATAATCTCTCAAAGGACCTTCATCCGGTCTTGAAAAATGCAGGAAAGAACGAATCTTGTCTCCAATTCCTCTTACTGCATCTATAATCCCATTTACTCCGGATAAAATTCCTTCTGTTAATCCGTGGATGAAATCAGCCCCCCACTCCTTCGCGTTGTCTATCCACCCGGAAATCGTAGATCCTATTTTGTCAAAAATATTACTTACAATTTGTGGTAGTTCCTGAATTGTATTTTTGATTCCATCACGCAAGGCCTCAAACCCACTAATTGCAGTTTCTTTTATCAAAGACACCAATGTTGATACAACATTTTTGATTTCGTTCCAAATATTGGATGTAATCTCTTCAATGGAATCCCAAATATTCGCAACTGCATTTTTGATATTATTTAAGATATTCTCCAGATCCGATTTTAATTTTTCAAAATCGCCAGTCACCAGATCTATCATCAAAAGAACTGGTGCAAGTGTAGCATTTTTGATAAACTCCCATGTGTTTTGTGCCAGTGACTTGATTCCATTCCATATTCCATTCAAGTTTTCTTTTAATCTTGTAAAAGACTCCGTAATGGTTGTAACAATGGCTTGTATCGTTGGATTCTCCAGTAATGTGTCCAATGCATTTGGAATAGTCTCCGTGAAAAACCCTGCAATTCCATCACACACTGCAAACACATTATCTTTGATTGTTTTTAGAATCGTATTTACACCATCACGGAACCATTCACATTTATTGTATAAAGTAACCAATGTTACTATAATTGCCGTTATAGCCGCAATTACAGGATGTGCCGTTATTATTCCAAGTAACCCCGTTACTGCCGTTTTAATTCCACCAATCAGATTTGTCACCACTCCTCCAATTCCGGATAATTTCGACAGCGTACCTGCCACCGCAGATATCCCGAGTGATATCTGGCCGATTACCATCAGTAGTGGTCCTAATGCTGCAACCAGAATTCCGACTACTACAATCACCTGTTGCACGCCTTCCGGTAGTGCTGAAAATTTATTGACAAGTGCGGTAATAAGTTCTGCTACCTTCTGGACAATTGGTGCCAGTGTATCTCCGATCTGAATCGCTGCGGTTTCCAGAGATCCTTTTAATTCCTCGATTGCTCTTGATCCATCACTCATCTGAGAATTGGCCAGCCTTTGTGCTGCTTCCTGATCATTTGCCGCATTGATATATTTCTGAATCCCTTCAGTCCCGCTATCCATCATCACAGTAGCGGCTCGCATTGCATCGGATCCGAAGATTGTCGATAACGCCGCATCTCTGGATGCCGAATCCAAACCTCCAAGTTTATTCTGCAACTCCTCAGCAATCTCTGAAGCTCCAAGGAGATCCCCATTGGAATCTCTTGTCTGTATTCCAAGCTGTTCAATCATTGTTGCAGCGCTATCTGTTGGTGCCGCCAGCCTCTGGAGCATGGTTTTTAAAGATGTTCCCGCATCGCTTCCCTCAATTCCCGCATCTGCAAAACGAGCCAAAACCGCTGTTGTTTCCTGTATAGACCATCCAGCGTTTTTTGCTCCAGCAGAACACTGTGCCAGTGCCTGTGTGAGAGGTTCTACATCCGTAGAAGATGCAGCTGCTGCCCCGGCCAAAGCGTTTGCCGCTTCTGCAGACTCATTCGCAGACAGACCAAACGCTCCCATTGCCTGTACAACAACATTTGCTGCCTCTCCAAGATCCATCCCGGAAGATGCCGCAAGATCCATTGTAGTTTTTAATGCCCCTGCTTTAATGTCGGCTTCTGTCAAACCACCTTTTGCCAGTTCTGTGATCGCATTCCCTGCATCTGTTGCGGAAAAGACGGTATCCTGTCCGGTCTGGATTGCAAGCTGTCTTAGATCTTCCATTTCAGACATGGGCTTATCAAGTGCTCCCGCCGCCTGACTCATTGCATCGTTGAAATTATTTGCCATAACAGTGGATGCAACCCCTACACCGGTCAGTGCCCCCGTTACCGGCAGCAAGGATTGTCCGACTCCTTTGACCTTATTTCCAAACTCTCCGGATACCGCAGATACTTTTGCAAGATTCGCACTTGCACTTCCTGTAGTCTCTTTTAGTGATTTCAGTTTCTGTTCTGTCTCAACAATCTCTCTTTGAAGAGAATCGAATCCTTCTGGACTGATCGGCTGTCCAAATTCATCATCTACTTGCTTTTTCTGTGCTTTCAGTTCTTTCAGTTTATCAGACGATTGGTCTACCTCTGTCTGCAGTTTTTTGTACTCTTCCGTATCAATCTGACCACTTTCTTCCATAGACTTCATGCTCTTTTTGAGCTTATCCATTTTTTCGTTGGTCTTTACAATCTCCTCTTGAATCGGAGTATACGCTTCTTTCCAAGCATCATAATTTCCAGCGGTTTTTGCTGCCTGTTCGCTTGCCTGTTTTAAATTTTCCAGCCTGTTTTTCGTTTCACTGATCGACTGCTGCAGCAACTTCTGCTTCTGATTCAGCAATTCCGTATTCGTGGGATCCAGCTTCAGCAATTTATTGACATCTTTTAATGACCGTTCTACACCGTATAGTTTTTTGTCAACACCGGACAGTGCCTTTTCCAACTTGGAAGTATCGCCGCCAATCTCTATGGTAATTCCTTTTATTCTGCTCCCTGCCCTTACATCCCTCCTTTACAGTGCATCAATATCCGCCTGTGTTGCAATTTTCGGATAATCATACTCATCATTCTTCATTTCGATAAACATATCGTTGATCATTCCAATGCTTAACAGGTCTAAATCAGAAATAGAAATACCGCATTGTGCACATCGAAGCATAAACAATGCGGTATTGACCTCACGGTCTATTTCCCTCTCTTTTTTTTTGGAACTGACATCTGTTTATTTTCTGATTTCCACATTTCCATGATTTCCGGCAGAATCTCATAGATATCAAATGTCTCGAACTGATCCAACCACTCGTTGATATCGTCCGGCTGGTCAGGATCGCCATGTTTATGCATCAGAAACGCAATGTTTTCAAACATTTCCAGTGATTCGATCGGGATTCCGCTTTCAAACTTACTTTCATCAAATTCTGTACCTTCTTTTGCACATTTTTTCTGCATCTCGTCTTTGAGTTTTTCCTGGATCTTGATCTGCTTTTCAATTTTCTGCATATCTACAAAAATATCTCTCCCAAATTTCAGTCGATAAATCCGGGGGATTGCGGCAGAACTTTTGAATTTATATTCTGTTCCATTGATTGTGATCGTCTTTCTCATCCTGTTCTCCTTTTATGCTGCAACTTCCTGATCTGGAATGTACACCTTATCAAACCATTTTTCGTATAAGTCATCTGTTGTATCTGCTGTTGTCTTTGCCCGAACTGCCATTTTCTTAGCTGTTCCAAGCTGTACAGCGGATGCAGAAACTGTGACAGTGTCAGTTGTAGGTTCAATCGCGTCCTCTGTTGTGCTGGATTCTGTTGTAGGACGTGTAGAGGTACAGCAATAGAACCAGAACCGTGTTCCCCTCACATCTCCGTCAATTTCAAATCCCAGCGCAAACCGTTTTACTTTTGCAGTCGCTTCCTCCAGCATGACTTTGTTCTTGTCAATGTATTCACTCAAAATCTTTTCCCGGAACTCATCCGTGATCAGCGCCATTTCCCAGTCTCCCTCATATCCGCTATTGGAAGAAGAAACATAATACTTGATTCCATCCGCATAAAACGGTGTCAGTTCTCCCTGTGCTTCCAGTGAAAGCGATACGGAGCCAGGTACCGCAAACGGTGTATCAAATGTAATTTCTCCCGTATCACTTTCCTGCAAAAGCGCAACATGCGCATTATGGATATTGAATTTGACTTTATCCTTTTTTGTTGCCTGTCTTTCTTTCCTTACTTAGCCCTCCACTTCATATAATACTTCATACATATTTTCTGATTTAATATACTGTTCACTTTTCTGCCAGAAGAGATCTGCTGCATCAAGTGCCGCTTCTACACGTTCTTCCAGTTCAAAGTCCTTTTCATCTGTGTACAGTTCAATATCAACTTTGTCTGATTTAAAATATACCTTCCCATCTGCGGAAAAATTTCTCGTTTCCGGAATCAACCAGCAAATAAAAGGAAGATTCACCGCCTCACATTCTTCGAAATGATGATACCGATATTCAATTTCCAGTACATCCAGAATTGCTTCTATCCTCTCCCTTGTCATAAATATCGTTCTATCCTTTCCTGTAAAATTTCCTTTGCGTGCTTTTCTGCAATTTTGATATGCGGGATCCCGTCCACTCTTCCACCATTCCTCTTTGCGTGTCCTTTTTCCAGCAAATGTGTAATTCGGTATTCCGGCTTTTTGGAATATACCACCATATCATAGCGGTGCCTTCCACTCAAATTTTTGTCTCGTTTATAGCTCCAGTGCTTTGCATATTCACCGGTATCTCCTTCCGGTGATATGGAACGTAATTCCGCAGCTGTCTGCTTCGCCGTCTCTTTCACTGCCTTTTCCACGGCTTCCTGTACATCCTCACGATACGCATCTAACTCCTGCATGACTTCGATTGCTAACTGATCAATATTAATTTTCTGCATTGTCTCTCACATCCTCATAAGTCGTTACTACCCTTTCCAGAGAAAGCAATAAACAGGGTGGCGTTTCATCGTATTTATTCTGGATCTGTATGATCTTGTACTGCTTTTCTCTGATTATGCAGATGTCCATCGTAGAAATGTCTTCTACCGGCAAAATTGCAACTACTTCGTCAATCTGATTGGATAATACCTTTGCCTCATAAAACCGTTTGATTCCTACTGTCCGAAACCCAAACCGGATTCCACAATGCTTTGTTTCTACAATTTTTCGCCCTTTCACGCTGCAGATATCCAACATTCCGTCATTAAATGTGGCAAATTTTGTATCTTTACGTCTTGGCATCGCAACCACCTGCTTTCCTCTGAAAACTGCGCATCTGCAGGGATATGATTTCCGATTTATAGTTTTTAATAAACTCGTCCACCTGACCAGCTCTTGCATACATACAATAATTTAACAGCAGATCTTTTTCCTGTGTTTCGCTTTCAAAATCGCATTGTCCGATTTTCCCCTCAAGATACTTTTTCCCTCTTTCTACAATACCAGAGAGCTTTTTACGCTCTCTGATATCCATATCCCATGTAATGTCCAGGAAATTGCTCACGTCTTCTAAAAGATCACTCATGATTATTCCTCATTCTTCGTTACCGTCACCTGATATGTCTTGGTTGTCTTTCCGTCTGTCACTTTTGCTTTCACAACATTTCCAGCCCCAGAAGCCCATGTAACTCTGCTGCCGTTTGCAATCGGTTTATCATTGTATGTCAATTCCAGTTCTGCAGTACTGTCTGCAATTACCGCCTGCACCGTATTTGATGCATCCGTTGTTGTCAAAGTGTATGTTAATGTTCCTTCTGCGAACTCCGGTGTCAGTGTATGTCCCCCTACCTTGAAATCTGCAAGATTTGCATTTTCCACATTTTCTACACTTGGAACAACTTCCACTTCATAATGTGCTGGCTGCAGATCACTGATATCCAAAAGCATGAAGGCATTATCATCTACTGCAAATCCATGACCATACGTTTTAATCAGGTAAACCCTTTCATCTTCCAGGAATCTGTAATCATCTGAATACAGGATTCTTCCGTTGTTTTCGATTCCAGCTCCCATGAAGTAAAGCTTCGCCATACCAAATACAGCCTTTCCGACTCCTACCGCCGGAGACTGGATCACATCGATCGGGAATGGCAGTGTGCTTACATATCCACCGCCCGGCGCTGGTCTCTGTGTTGCCGAAAGGACTTTGCTGAAATAATCTGACGGATTTACCACCAGAATCAATGCGTCTACGGTTCTTGCCTGTCCTTTTTCATTGATTGCCAGAACAGCAGCCAGTTTTCCAAGCTGCACATCATTAAACTTTGTAACCTTTACTGCTTTTTTATCCGGATATACTCCACCCTTGATCGTAACAGAGTCTCCTACCTGTTTTGTCATACCGATTGGCATGTCTTTTCCAGTTCCATTGATGATGCCGTCTTCCAATCCATTTGCAAGTGCTTCATACAGGACCTGTCTCACATAATTATCCAACCATTCCGGTCCCAGATCCAACATTGCTTTGCACACCGGAAGAAATGCGGACAGTTTGCTCAGTGTCACATCTACCTCTTTAAATCCGGATGTCAGCTCCTGGATGATCTCTGCGCAAAGTTTTCCCCATGCTGCTTTCTGATATCCATTCGTATTCATCATCATTCGTGTCACCCCTGTTACAGATGTAAACTGGATTTTGGACAACAGCGGATGATCTGTTTTCAAATCTTCAAATACTTTGTCAATTACGGTATATGGCATTACCACATCCAGATTTTCTACCGCCTGTTTCGGATTCGGTGCTTTCATGGCTTCCGCCAGTTTCTGATAATATTCTTTTTCTTTGGATGTCAGCTGTCTTACGCCGCGCTCAGACAGAATTCTCTGATCTGCTTCTTCTACGATTCCCCGTGCCTGTTCGATGACACTTTCCTGAATCTTATCGCACAGCTCCACAAACGCTGCCTGGAACTGCTCTGCATCTCCGGCTGTGATCGCCTCATTCATCTTCTGTACGATTGCTGTTTTTTCCATTTCTAATACGTCTAAATTTTTCCTTAAATCATGCCTCCTCTAAAAAGATTTAATACGTTGTTTTTTCTTGGTTTCTTGTCTTCCTGTGATTTCTGCATTGCTGCAATCTGCTGCCGGAAGCTCTCCTGACTGTTTAACTGTCTTTGCATATCGGACAGCTTCTCCAGAATCTCTTCTGTATTGACCGGTTCTGCTGTCTTTCCCATGATCTCATCAATGAGTCCATATTCCAGCGCCTTTTCCGGAGTGAGGTAAGTCTCATTTTCCATTAACTCAATCAACTCACTTTCCTCAATCTTCGCCCTTTCCAGAAAAACTTGCCGGTTTGCTTCCATCATGTCATCCAGATCATCGGCATATTTTCTCAGTTGTGTTGCATTGCCCGAGCAATACATCCACATATTGTGTATCAGTGCCGTTGTACCTAAACACATTTTTCTTGTGTCACACGCCTGTAGAATCAAAAACGCAACACTGTGTGCTACGCCATCCACAATCCCGACTTTCTGGTTTTGTTTTTGCTTCAGTAAATTGTAAATAGCAACGCCCTCTTTTACGGATCCGCCATTTGAGTTGATATGCAGCTCAATTGTCTGTCCTTCTGGAATTTCACTCAGTTTCTCTGCAAAATATTTTGCAGAAGTCTCCGAGTCCTTATATTCCCATTCGTTCCAATCAAATTCTCCATATTCTGTCACATCATCATAAATGTACAGAAGTGTTTTGTTCTCTGCCTGAACAGGCTGCATTCTCCAGTTTGTTATGTTTTTCCTTGTCTCACCCCTTTCACTCTGTGGTTTCTATATCCAATCCTGCAAGCAGGTCTTGAATCTTACTATAATTTTTCGTCATAAAGTGTTGGTTTGCCCAGTCTTCTTCAATTCTCGGTTTTCCGAGCACTTCCAAAATATCATTGATCGTAAATGCTCCGCTTGAGATCAGCTTGTCTACTGGAGTTGCAATATCAAAAATATCAATATGCTTGACTGCCAGAGTCTCTATCTTCACATAATTTCCAGCTTTAAATCCTGTGTATCCATTTCTCTTTCGGTTGATCTCCTGCTGCAGCATCTTAATGAGCGGATCTATCACAAAGGTCAGAAGTTCATCAATCGCTTTCCCTGTATCCTGTACATCTCCTTTGGCCAGACTCGGTGGGAAAGAAAATGCTCTTGCTGTAAATTCAAAGATGTCATCAGCCAGAGACTTGATATCTCGTGTTGATTCTGTAGAATAAGTCTTTCCGCTTTCTGAAATATCCTGATATTCGTATCCGTCAAACAATGGCAACACCGCACTGTCGCTTTCAAAGAAGTTCTTAAAATGCGTGCTCATCAACTCCTGGAATGTTTCATCGAAATTCTCACTTTCCTGTGCAATTGCTCCAATATTCAGGATTCCTTTTTTTCCTCTTGATTTTTTATAGGCATCCTGCGCATATATCAGTAATTTTGAATACGTTTCATACATCCCATTTGTGAGATTCCTCATATTCTCTGAATTTAATTCGAAAAACATGACTTCCGACATTTCCCGCGTTTCAGACAATTCGTAACCGTCAAATGTGATCCCGCTGAATCTGTACTCCTTCAATGCCAGCACCTCTTTGCTGTAACTGTCTGCCACATAAATGTGATTGTTTACTTCTACCACAAGGCATTCATTGTTCCGGTACAGCTTGCCAATCAGCTTATTCATGAATGATGTTGCATTCTGGTTCTGATTTGGTTCGTAATTCCAAAGATAATACTCCTGTCCTTTTACTTCTTTTTTCTTGATATACGTTTTAAATTCGCATTTGCTGATGGCATTTGCAATTTTATTGACACAAGTCCAGAAAGCCAGCTCTCTCAGATATACTTCGTACATAGCACTCTGTACATCTTTATCTTTCATAATGTCATCCACTGTGATCCTTGTGATACTGCTGCCTCCAAGTTTTTTGATCAACCAGTCTTTAATACTTAATTTCCTACGTTCACCCCCTTAATAACTGTAAACCTGTATTTTCGGTGTTGGTTTTGCCCGTTTCTGCGGCAGCACGGTTTCCACAGTCATCGCCGCTACAAATGCCATAAATGGGTCTGTTTTTCTGCTTTTTCCTTCTATTTTTCCATATACATAATTTCCCATATCGGCATCATCCTCTTTTCCTGGTTTTCTTCCATGCCTGATCAGTTTTGCATTATTGGTAGCCCACCTTAGTTCTGGAGCATCTCCCCACCGTAACCATTGATTTACAAAGCAGCTATCGATCAGAGGTACCACTTTCATAATGTCTGATGGCCGGATCAGCTTCAGATTCTTATTCACTTTCATATCAAAGCCTATTTCCTGCAGATATTTTCCGATCAATGCAAAACGGAAATCATCCAAGGCCAACGCTTTGATATTGTAGATGCGTTTTGCTTCCTGTATATAATTTGTAAGCAATGACGGATGTATTTCCACGTCATCTACAAGCGTCAATCTTCCGGAATCCGCCCATTCTTTCCATGGAGCCTTGATCCTCGGAATGTCTTTCGAATTTAGGCACATCCATGAATGGCTGATGTCAAACCGTTCATCTCCATCTCGGAAATGAAGATCTACGGAAGCCCAATCTGTTAATTTTGTATAGTCAATTCCACATACACAGCTCCATCTTTCCAGATCCGGCAGTAAGATGTTGGTCGCTTTGATATTGTCCCACTCCGTTACACTCATTTCTTCCGCATTTTCCGGAATATTCATTCGTTTTGTCATAAATGCCGGAAGTCTTCTCGGATTTTTCTTCCATTCCCTGTATTCTTTCCTGATCTCTTCCATAAGACTTGGCAGATATGGCAACGATGGATTTGCCATTGGCCAGTTTTCTTCCTTATCCACATCTTCCTTTTTATTCAGTTTACAGATAAATGGTAATAACCCATTATCCGGTTCGCCGCCCCGTAAGATCTGTTCGGAAGTTTCCAGCAGATCATCCAGCGGTCCTTCCCGCACATCACCATTTGTCGTGTAGTAAGAACGTCTTGGATGTTTCTTCTTACCAAGTCCTGTCGTAAAGACGTTTATATTCTTATAGTCTTCATATTGATGGATCTCATTAAAAATACAGATTCCAGAACGAAGACCGTCTTTTCCTTTCGGACTGTTTGTTCTTCCCTTCATAATAGACTTTGTTTTCAAGCATAAAACCTGTTCTTTCGTCCATCGGAAGAATTTCTTTAATTTCTTTATCACAGACGGTCGTTCAAATGCATTGATCACATCATGAACCGGCCGCATTGCCTGGTCCTCATTATTGGCGCAGATATCTACATCGTACTCTCTGATTCCATTATGTGGGGACATTAAACACACTGATTCGAGCGCAATTGTACCATCTTTTCCCGCTCCTCTCCCCAACATACAGAATAAATCCGGCCATCTTGGAAGCCCGGATTCTCTCCAATATGTGCAATCGTGCAGTCCGATCACAAACTTCTGCCAGGGAAATATTTCTTCAAACGGGAAGTATTTTGACATCCCGATATATTTCTCCAGCTGATCACAATCTATATAAATATCTTCATGCTCAAAACACCATTTTACATGCGCGACAAGCAGCTCCTGCTCTTCGCATACTGCATAGATTTTTTTCTCAACTATATCAATCCATTCCTGAATATATGGATGTATGTTACAGCTCATCTTCATCATCTCCCGAATCATCGCCAACCGGCTTAATTCCTAGGCTGTCCAGTATTTTAAGCATTTGAGCATTGACCTTAATTCTTTGATCTATCGAGTCATTTTTCTTTTGCCCTTTTTGACCTCCTCCATTATTATATTCAACGATAGCGCCTCTCTTTTTAATGTCTGCGATCAGTTCGTTCTCCAGGTCCCAGAAGTCCATATATTTATCGACCAAGTCGATGTAATATTTCCCTGTGGTTCCATTCCGGGCCAGCTGATCAAGAAGGTCCTCTTTAATTTCCACTCGCAATAATTCTTTTCTTGTTTTTCTCGCCCTTATACCACCCCCTCCGTCACGCGCGCACGAGAAATTTCTTTTGTCGGGAGCACCCACCGGTCTCTACGGGGCATATTAAAACCCGATTTTTTTCGACCGGGGGTATCCTGACAATTTTATTTTTCTTTACCATCTTTCTTCTGTCAGCGGTTCTTTTTTCTTTGGCTTTCGATATTCATGAACCTCTTCATGACAATCATGACACAGGCTGATTAGGTTTCTCCGCTTCTCACCTCTGAAGCTGTACCAGATTTCCAATGCTTTGTCTGGATGCTTCTTTACATAATTTACGTGATGAACCGTCGTTGCCTTTGTATACTTTCCACGTTTCTTACATAACTGGCATTCATATTTATCAAGCTGTAGTACCTGTTCTCTTAATGCTTTCCACTTGCCCCATGTATAGAATCTGTGGATATTTTCTCTTATACATTTCTTTACAAATGCAATCTCATGTTCTGTCATATAATCACCTCGATTGCAGGAGAAGGAATCGAACCTCCGACCTTCAGCTAAGGAGACTGACGAGCTTCCACTGCTCTATCCTGCTATATTAGTGCGATATCGCACACTGTAGGCTTTTGCCCAAAGCCTTTTATCGTCTTTGCTCAGGACGCAGAAAAGCACCTGGCTTTTCGCCAGATGCTCTCTACTATTTCTCACTATTTACTTCTTCTATGAACTATTTCATCTTCTCCCTTATTACAATCCATTGTAAATCCTAGTCTAGCCATTGTTAAGATACGTTCCGTTATTCCAATTTTCCGGCTTAAATAATCCCATATCTCTAGCATGTGCATAATTTTCAAAAGACGTGCACCATTCTAAATTTTCAACTCTATTATCAGATTTAATCGCATTTTTATGATTTACTTCTGGTTTCTTATCTGGATTTTGTATAAATGCTTCTGCAACAAGCCGATGAACTTTATAGCACTTCTGAATACCGTTTTTACTTAACATAACATGCGGATATCCAGATTGAGGATAATACGGCTTTAAAATACACCCTCTGCATTTTTTTCTTGGTAAACTTTTTATGTTTCCATAATTGCTCACCTGATACAGTCCCTCATATCCCTTAATATCTATATATATTTCTTTTTTCATCCTTGGCTCTTTTCTACAAATTCCTTCATCATTTTTGTCAACTGTGTTCCCATCGCAACACCAGCTTCCTTACAAGCTTGACGAAACTCTTCCGCTACTTTACCATTCACCTTGTACGTCTTTGAAATCAGCCCCGCTTTTTCATCCCACTTATCTTGTGGTCTGTTCTTCTTTTCCTCCATACCTCACCTCACACATAATATTCAGTGTATTCGATGCTATGCTAATCAGTAATGCTAACCCTATAATCCAGTCCATTCCTTTTACAATCGCATAATACCCCAACACAAACAAAGTTAAAAGATTAGAAACAATTATACTTTTTCTCATTGTTTTATTTTGAGAGATGCGCTATACTGAAAGCGGTGGGTGGCTTCCCACCGCAAAGCACTTATTTGAAAAATGTTTCATATATCATGCATATCGCAGTTGTCAGACCGTTGATTATGCTAACTATGATTGCTATTTTTTCAAGTTGGTGCTTTTTCTTTCTCTTCTTTTTAGCCATCTCGCATCTCCTTTCCTCATTTCTTGATTATATTATACTATATACGTGTACGTATGTCAATGCTTTTCTCAGAGGTTTTTAAAATTTATAGGACTACTGCAAAAATACGTAACTTGGAAACTTTACTGGATTCTCTAACCGACTGAGCTATGTATCCGTATTTTTGTATTAGAAAAGACGCCCTAATGGACGTCTTACATTTGTCTCATCTTCACATCAACTGCCTCTTTTCTGGCATTATGACGCTGGTTCTGATTCTCCGGCTTTACCTTTTGAGTAATGCTGTTGAATTTTTCATTGCTTTTCTTTCTGTTTGACTTCTCTTGATCCTTCTTATCCATTTTCCTCACCTCGGATATAGTATGTGATGAATGAGAGGTTTTATGTATTGGAAAAGCACCCCAGAGGGTGCCAATCTATCAACTATTTTTTACTACAAAGTTATCTATCGCACTTTCATATTCTTGTAACTTCTTACCTTTCAATTTTTTTGTTTTACCAAATTTCAATAGCAAATCCTTAAGTTGTTTTGAAAAGACCTCAACATTTTTCTTTCTTCCATTTAATAATTGTTGTTTATGATGCATATTAACAGGATGTCGCAAATCCCTTGATATCATTGCACAATACAGCCGAAGATTTGCTATATTTTTTATAATTTCATCGTATAATTCCATATTCGACCTAAAAATATTTTGTAGGTCCACTCTTTTTCTTAATTCATCACACTCAAAAATTAATTTATCGTAAATCCCTAGCGAAAAGTCTATTTCGCGCCCCAATGCCATTTCATTATTTACCTCTGTGTAATTAACTTGACTAAGCAAATGACTAAGATAAAATCTCATATATAGCAAATGACCTAACAGCTTTGTATTTAGATCATTTAAATATTTTTTATACATTATTCGAGATGTAATAACCGTCACTATCATCCCTGTAAAAATTCCAATAGCAATTGATTCAAAAAAACTTCTGTGTCCAGCTATTAAATTGCATTTTATAATTCCACTCGGAAAATACTCAATCACTATCATTGCAAGTAGCGATAAGAAACCTCCCACTATTGAAACACTAAATATCTTTTTATTTTCCACGTATACTCCTCCTCGCGCCCATCTATAAAACTATTATGACATAATTCTACAGTAGCTTCGATATTATAGCAAGTAAAAACGCCCCGTATTTCTACAGGACGTCTTTTTGATTCTACCAAAGTTACGAGGGGAAAGTCGAAAAATTAATTCCAACTTCTCTAGAATAATTATAACATACTATTTTTGTGAAAAGTGTGAAAGTTGCAAATATCCATTGATTTTTTTTGATACATAACTTCGGTCTATATTGAACTGTTTTGCAACCTCTCTCTGTTTCTTCCCATCCACGTACAGCAATTCAAAAATCTCCTTAATCTCTACATCCTCTATCCCGTCAAGAAACTCTTCCACCTCTTGAATCTCTGCTACTACCTGCAGGAGTTCCGCTTCTTTTTTCCTGATCTGCTTGTTTATTCGCTCCTGTTCATCCGGATCAGGTATCATCACAGATGTCCTAACTTCCGTATAGGGAAAATCTTTACTTGACCCACGAACTTTTCCCATCACTTCTCCTGCCGGCTCAGTCTCACAGAGTTCTGATATCCTCGCATCAATTCTTTTAAGTCTTGCTTTGTTCGGTATGTACTTTTTTAGTTTTAACTTGTCCACTGGCAACACTCCCTTTCGTATCTACTCCCCATTTTCTTAAGCAGTCCTCTACTGAGTACGCACCTCTTTGCATCCACTTTTTGGCATTCTCTGTTGGTTCATGTTCAGCCAGATCAGCAAAATGATCTTCCTGATCACGTTTTATCTCTTTTTCCGTTCTTCTATGTCTTAATGACCGTCTCATTTTTATGTTACCTCACTATTTTTCTTGCAATCCAGTCAATTCCTATCACATACAGCAGCACTGGAAACAATATCGCAGCAATATAATCTTTCTTTTCTAATCGCGCATCCTGACAGATTTCCCCTTTCATTGCACATACCGTTCCAATTCCCATAGTGCAATATAGCAATATACTAATTATTATGATCATCACTCTTCACCCTCTCTTTCCCAATTCCCGAACCAGATCTTCATTCACTTTCTTTGTAAGCCCTTCATTGCATGTGCAGTCTTGGTATGTGCAACGGAAACAATCCGGATACTGACAGGGCTTCGATATATTTCTTCTGTTTTTCTCTATCTTTTTTCGTGTCTCCAATAAATCTGGTACCTTTACTTGCTTCCTGCTGCCCGCTCCGGCAAACCGGATCAACCCAGATCTTTCCAGATATGCCCGGAAACAAATCTCACTTTTCTCAATTTGAAACATGACTTTCATGTATACCCATGCTTCGTGTACATCCATCCCATCAAATAAAAGTTCCTGTATCCTGGATTCGTATTTTTCGTAACCTTCCACTATTCAATCACTTCCATTTCTCTTATTGAGACTTCATAAGCTGTTCTCTCGCTGTCGCCTTTTACATAAATCCTGCTCTGTATCATTCCCATGGCTCTCACTTTTGTTCCGACTGGAAGCCCTGCTGCCAGCCTTGCGTTCGAATACCAGCAAATTGCCGGGAGATAATCACTTTTTCTGTGTTTCCTGTTTACTGCAATTAAAATATCCGTGATTTCTTTTCCGAGTGGTGTCTCTCGATAGAGCGGCTGTTTACAGATATATCCAATCAGATCAATTCTGTTTTGATCCGCTTCACCAGCTTCGCTGATTCCTTTTACAAATACATACAATTTCAAATGATTTCTTTCTCCATCCTTTTCATTGTAAGATCTGTATTCTCCAAAGATTGTAATTCTCCCTCCTACATTATCCCGAATCTCCTGCACTATCTGTTCCGGCACCTGAATCGGTATGACATCCATGTTTCCACTTGTCCGCATGACTTCTATAGTTGATTTATAGATCTTTCTTCTGTCTGGTGAAGTCAATAAATACTCTGGTGTTTCCATAATTTTTCCTGTGATCTTTACTGTGTTGTTTTCCATCTTTTTTCTCCTATATCATGTACTCTGCCGATATTCGACAGGCTCTCTCCCAAATAACCGGATCCAGACCTTCTTCCTTCACCTTCAAATCATTTATTGTCATATTTTTATCATCGATATAATAATGCGCAAATACTTTTCTTGTGTTATTCCCATATTTCTCGATATTCTCTTTCGTGTTTTCATTGATATAATCAAATCTCAGACCAAATTTTTCGCAAAATTCGACTGCTTCTTCCAGCAATTTTTTCTCTCTGCACGTCCACAGAATAATAATATCCCCTTCCTTTTGTTTCTCCTTTAAAAATTCAAACAAATAGAAATTCGGTGTTCCTATTTTAGGAAATCTTGTTCCTCTGCAAAGCGTTCCGTCAAAATCTACTGCATATACTTTCTTATATTTTTCTGCCATATTACTCCATTTCCAGCCCGCTCAGCGCTTTCAAGATTCTTCCATCCATGTTATCTTCATTTGCCGGTGTTTTTACAGTCAATAACATTCCAGTCTCATTTACCCACAGGACGAAATATCCCATTCCCATAGGTCCTGTCGGAAAGTCTTCATACTCACCTGTTTCGGATAGGCTTACCAATTCCAGAATTTGATCTGGTATGTAACTCATCTCTTTTGTCTCTACATTCTGTAACACTGCCATTCCCCTGTATTTGATTTCTGTATCCTCATACCGGTCTCTGGCTGATAACCATTTCTTGTATTCCCACTCATCCCTTACTTTTAGTTCATACTGCTTTTCTCCTTTTTCATATACTCTGTATACTTCGCCCTCTTCCGGAAGATCCCCTACGAGCTCAATGACTGCTGCCTTATTCTTGCTTGTAAAGTCCTTCTCATATACAAATAATATCCAATAGGCTCCCTGTATGAAGTACATTTCCTCTTTCTTTCCTACAGTGAGTCCTGCACCTTTCCATGCATCCTTCAATATTCTCTTAAATATGCTCGTCTTAATAAACATGATGCTCCTTTCCTCTCCCAGAGTTATCTGGGAGATAATGTGATGGCTTACGACAGGTTTTGTGACGTACCTGCTGTTGTATCTTCACGGCACTTGGCCGGAGATGCTATAAAAATTGGAATCCTGGATGTCCTTCTTTCTGCTTTTCATTTTGCGGTTCTTTCATCAACTCTTGCTGATCCAGATAATTTTTCTTGCTGATCTTCATCCAGTCTTTCCGTGTGTGTGACTTTTCATATTCCCTCTGTGCGATCTCGCAAAGCAGTTCTCTTGTCTTTCTGCAATTATGTACAGCTTCTTTCCCGCTTTTATGGTGCGGTTCACACAAATACACTTTCAATCCCCCGGCTTCCGATAGAATTCTCATCCCGGATCCAAACAATACATGGTGTTCCTCGGTATACTGCTGCCGATAGTCTCCATACAGATTGGCACAGAGATAGCACACGCCCTTTTCTGTGTTCAAAATGCTTTTCGGATGGCTGATTCTCTTTTTCTTCTTTTTCGGCTTAGGAAACGCCATATCACTATAATCAATACTCATAAAGTAATCACTTTCTTTTTCCAGTTGTCCCATCCGCCTTTTGGCCAGGCAAATTCTTTCTTCAGAAGCTGGATGATTTTCTCCGGATCCCCGGATTTTAAGATGTCTTCTATGACTTCCCCTTCCTGAACCACCTCTTCTGTGATCTCATGTACCTGTTTTTCTTCTTCCGGAAGATTCATAACCGGAGCATCCGGCATCAGTTCCGGATAATCTTCCACTTCCATCTGTCCTGGAATCTGTTCTTCTGTTTCTTTTGGCTCTTCCAAAGTTTCCTGTGCTTTTGCAGGTTCTGCCTTTTTCTTTAATGGTTCTGTCTTTAAGACTTCCCTCTCTTTCTTTTCTCTCAGCGGCACCTGATAAACTCTTTCATAGGCTTCTGAATCAGAAGTCTTCCTGCCTTCCGGATAAAAGGTCTGTTCAAATGTTTTGGCCAACTCCAGATAGCTCATCTCTTCTGGTTCTCCCCTGCCGTTGTATGGCATGATCCGAATCTGAAATTCACTGAATAGTGCATTTGCAAATTGCATCCGAAACATTCGGAATTTTGTTGGAGCTACAATTCCCATGATCTCCCGGTTAATCGTACTTGCTTCTTTTGGCTCGTCTTCCCATATCCATTTAGCCATTTTTTCAAAGCAGCCTTTTCCCTCTCCTTTGAAAAATTCATACACTAACGTTTCCGTCCAGCTTCCATGGTGTTCTTCTGGTGCGATGTCGCACAGGCTCATCTGCGGCGAATAACGATCTTCTGTTTCCCGGATGACCTCTTTTACCTCCCGGATTTCCCGTACCGTGGCATCTCTTGGTACCACTTCCCGCACTTCTTCCGGCAATGCCAACATTTCAGACAGCTTACTGCTGCCATATCCCCGGTATTTCTCCTGAATTTCCGGGCTGTTCCCATCAATACTGTATGTATCATTGATCTGCATGAACCGAATTGCCCACGTCCTGCTGATATTGAAGGTTTCCTTTGCAAACTCAAAAACATCTGCATACCCCTTCTCTTTATAAAACTCTGCATCTCTGGTCTTTTTTAAGAGATACCCGACTTTAATGTATCCCTCTGCTATATGTTCCAGTTCTTTTCGTAATGCAATTTCTACTCCCTGCAGTGTACTGATTGTCTGTAATTCTTCCATCTATCCTGCTTTCCTTTCTGTACTCCTGAGCTTCTTTCTTTGGAACAGCTCGACAAATTCTTTCACTTCCTCTGTCATAGGTCCGTTATATTTTGCCCTGCACTGTATCATCACCCTATTGTTTACCTCCATGGTGTAAAACGGTGTCTCCGGATCCTGTTTCTTTCGCAGGAACAGGATCGTTGTCTCGCCTTTGGCCACCCGGTCAATGTACGTGGCGACACAATGATGCATGGCATTTCCCTCCTGCCTGATTTCATGGATCCGTTTCGGAAGTCTCAACACAAATTGTTCTGTTTCCATTTCCAGATAACTGTCCCTCTTTCTGTATTGCTCGTACTTTTTGTCTTTTTTATTGTCCAAATCCTCTTTGGCTTTTATTTCTCGTTCTCTGCTCTCTTCAATCAACTCTTCATGACGCTGCTCTAAATTCTTCGGGAATAAGATCCACGGCTCTCTCATGTTGTATCCCAACTCCTCTGCCATCTTCAGATAATCGTGATAATCCACGGCTTGTCTCTCATCTTCTCCTAACACTTCTTTGATGTACCGTTCCATCTTGTGAATGGTGGTATACCGGATATACCTGGTAAATTTCCTCGGAAACCTTGCAAAAAACTGAACCTGCTGCCATGTTGGATGCAATCCCCTTTCCTGCATTTCATAAGTGGTGTTATATTCCCTCACGCTTGGATTCTTTCCAGCCAACAGCTGGTAGTATTCCCCGTTTAGCCCCAGTATCTTTTTACAAGACCGCTCTTCCTTCTTTAAGTATCCTGTGTTGTACCCCTGCATCTTTTCTTTGACAATTCTGTAAAACCCGCACTTTACCAGTTGTTCAATTCCAGGCATATACCGGTATTCCCCCAGATATTGATCCAAATACATTTTTTCTCGATAGTTCCCATGTTTCACAAAATGCTCCATTGCAGAATACTGAAACGGTGTTCCTTTTAATATCTGCTTGAGATTCCGGTTATAGAGGATTGCTTCATGCTCTACCACTTTTGCATAATATCTCCATCCGTCTCTGCAACACCACCGAACCCAGTCTGTCTGCTTATACTGTTCATATTCAAATTCATGAATCTTTTTTAAATTCCGGTCATACGTGATCCGTATCAGCTCCCAGTACCCGCCATCTCCCTTTTGTCCATTCCTGAATTTCCGATAACACTCAAAATATCGGTATACATACCCCTCTTTTGTTTTCTGCAGGAGTCCTGCATATCCTCTTGCGTGAACATTTCCGCCTTTCTTTCGACTTCGGTAGGTAATGGGATGTCTGCAGGATGGACATTCGCCCTCGTCTCCATAGTGTGGATTCCTGATTTTTACTTCTCTTCCACAATGTGTGCAATACCCTTTTGTTACCTTTCTTCCGGCATCATAAAACAAATACTGTGGAAGGACTTCCCGATCTACAAAATCTTCAAAATCTTTTGGCAGTTCCGGCACCAGTGCCATCTCAGAATCAATTTCGTCAATTTCTTTTCTGCCCTTACTGTAATTTTGCCATCTTGCGATTGCTGCACGTGGTTCTTCCTTTCCGTTGTGGCAAAATTCTGAGATCCGTTTTCGGTCCTCTTCTCGTATCCACACTTTTCTGCTACTGTACCAGTACCCTTGTTGTATCTCTCCACATCCTTCCATGTAGCTTAAGTTATCTATTTTTGCAGTTCTCCACTTCTCACACAAATTGTCATAGGTGTAGTACTTGTTTTCTTCCAAAAGGAATAGCCGGTATTCCGGATGTGCTGTGCCAGCCAAGATCATATCCCTTGTAAATACATCGATCTCTAAAACCGTTCCTGTCTTCTTGGCACGATAGAACCAATAATATGTTGCACTCCAGACAGGTGGTCTTCCACATCTTAGTACCTGATGTCCTTGATCTTCCCTGACTGTCTTTCGCATAGTTTCCGTTACTTTTAACTCTGGAAGCTTTAATAACTCTCCTCGTCTCATTTCTCCGCCTCCAGATAGTATTCTTCTGCCATGGCAAATACTTCCAGATCCGGCATTGCCACCATTTGTGACCCGCTTCTTACTTTGACTCTTTTTTCCGCTTCTTTCCGGATATTCTGCAGGCACTCTTTGAGTGTCCGGTTCTTTCTTCTTATAGCTCTGGCTAGAGCTTCTTTTTCAAAACATCTCATAGACAGATACGAGACGATCTCTCCTGCCGGCATCCCGTCTGTTTCCTCTTTTAGCTCGACCTGCAGCTTTCCAATGGCCGCATTTACTAAATCTACCAGCTCTTCTGATAAATGCTGCTCATACACTTCCCGGATTCCATCCGGAATCCCATTTTCCTCTGCCAGTACTTTTAAATGCTCCAGATCCTGTTCCTCTAATAATCCTTTTGCACACGCATTCAATTCCTCCACAGAATCAAAATTTCCAAATACATCAAACATTCTGTTTTTCCTCCAGTAATCCCTCTAAATTTTCCACGTAATCGTGATGTTTACTAAATCTGACGGCTATTTCATGCCGTTCTGCCAGTTCCTGATACTGCTGCCATAATTCTGGATTCTTGATACCCTTTCCAGATGGCTTTCTCCACTCTGACCGTTTCCACTGCTCCGGTTTTCCGTTTTCAATCATATTCTTGATAAAAATACAGTCTGTATATAAGGTCACGTGGCATGCCGTATTTAGTGTTTTCAAGGATTCTACGATTCCAAGCAGTACCAGTCGATAATACGTTGTCTCTTTCTCATCCCCACATATTCCTTTGACTGCCGGACCTTTCCTTGTCTGATATTCGATTGCAGCCGCCCAGCACCCATCTTTGATACATGGACCCGTCAGACTTGTCCGTATGTAAATATTCAATGCTTTCATATCAAATTCTCCTGTTCAAACGGATCAGGATGTATCTTCGGTATTTGTATCCTGTTACCGGATTGATTCCTTCATGGTATGTTTCTTTGTCAAGATAATAGCCTTTTGGCGGTTTCGGCTCGTCACTCCATGTTTTTCTTTTATATGTCTTTACTTCCGCAACCGGAATCTTCAGATTTCTGCTGCAGGAGTACCGGCTCTCTCTCAGTTTGTTTTCTTCATCCGGCGTTTTACTTAAATACTCGGCCAGTTTTCGAAACCCACCCTCGTCATACATTAAATCCATGTGGACTCCACCCTTGTCCCATACCTTTCGCATAATCAAATCTGCATCCGGAATCCGGTTGATGACCAGATGATGATGAACACCACCCCGGCTTCCAATCTCGGTATGCAGCATCCATTTTAGTTCTGCTCCCCGTTTCTTGTATTGTGTCCGTACTTTATTGAGCCACTTCCTGATGTCTTTTGCTGCTTTCTCCATATCTTCTGGCCTGTTCTCCGGCTTATAAGTCAATGTCACCCAGTAGTCATTATCCTGAAAGTTCAGCTTCATCTTTCTCCAGCACTGCCGTTCTTTATTCCACTGATTCACTTTCCTGATCTGCTCTGGTGTGGCTTTCTTCTTTTTCATTCTCGGCATTCCCGGAGCACCATATCTCCCATTGTGATACTCCATCACTTCTCTGATGTCTCCCAGGTCATAACTCTTTCGTTTATACATCCTGTTTTGCTCCTAAGTTTAATATTCTTATCAAGTTGAAAACGGGAGCTTTTTGCTCTCATTTTCTTTGACATTTTGCCAATACAGGTGTACAATATAAATGGACTTTTGTTTTGTTTGTATTGGCAAAATATCCGGTGCATCTGTTTGCGGCAGGTGCACTAATTTTTTACGCTTTTTTCTATGTACCTGCAGCTGAGTTCTAATCCTGCTGTCATGATGATCATCCCGATCCATAAGGATCCGGTTCCCATCAGCATGATCGCACAGATTCCCAATGCTGCTTCCAGGATCCGCAGTAATTCTTCTGCATACCGAAGCTGTCTTCTCTTTCGGAAACTCATACGATGATGTACTCTCCCCCGATCTCTTCTGCTACCTGTTTCGCTTCCTGGTACGTCCCATACTCGCTCCGGATCTTTCCGGATTGCCAGCGAATGATCCATATCTGTTTCCTCTCCTTCTCTTCATTCAACCCCAAGTTCTTTGATCCTTTCTTCGATTAGCTTCAACTCTGCAACAACTCCTTCCTCTTCCGGAAACTGCCGCAGTTCCTCTCTTCTGCTGACAAGCCTGCTGTACTCAATGACTTGTCCTGCCGTCATGTTCAAGATTCTCTGGTCCATTGATCGCTCCTTTGATTTTTACTGATTTTCTTCCTTGATACTCCAACTCCCTGCAGTAATTGTTTAAGCAGGCAATCGCATGCTGTTTCTGCTGTTCGGAATAACCATTCACTCTTTCCGTGGATTCCAGCGTCTGGATGAATTTCTCAATCTGATTGATTGTCAGCCTTTTCATAGCTTGTCCTCCCTTCTACCGCCTAAGCGGTTTTTCTTCTTTCGAATCCTATATTTTTCATTGTTTCATCTAATTTGCTTTCTAAGATCCGAGAAAGCTCTTCTTTACTTAACTCATCTTGATTTATCCATGATCCATTGATTTTAATCATGCTTACTACTTCGATTCCTTTCATTTCACCACCCCTCTACTATGTATGCCAGATGGATTGTCCGAGGTATGTTGTCCTACGCATTTTTTACTCCGCGTCTGAATCTCTGACGATACTCTTTTATCAAAGAGATACGATCATGGCTTTAATCAACTATTAACCAGTCATCTCTCATCAATTCATCTGCTGATGGTTGCCATCCATATTTTGATGGATTACTTCCATCAGCACTCATTACAATACAATTTCCTCGCCCATTTGTTGGTTTGATTTTCGCCCCACCTTCAAACTCTGGCAATGTTATGTATTTTCTTTCTTCTAATGCCTGTTTTACTGCTTCCTGTATGTTTATCTTCCTCACCTCGCTTCCTACTCAAGAAAATAATCCACTGATACACCGAAGTAGTCTGCTAGGATTTTTAGCTTTTCTGCTTTCGGTTTACTTCTACCTGTTTTCCAGTCTGTAAACGTAGACTTCGTAATTCCCGTATCAGAAGCAACTCTGTAATCCGTAATTTCTTTCGAATCACGCAACTCTGCATATTTTTCGTACATTTTTTCACCTCTTTTCCGAACTTACTATTGATTTTAGTTCGGAAATCAGTTACAATATATTTACCAGATACATTGACAAAGAATTGCGCTACAATTCTGTTTTGATTTCCGAACTTTGTAGTTTTATTATAGTGCGGATTTCAGAACTTGTCAATACTTTTTTTGTACTGATTTCAGAATTTTTTATGAGGTGTATTATGTATGAAATTTATTGCAAGTTAAGAGATGAAAAAGGATGTAAAGATGCGGACGTTGCGAAAGCTACTGGTATAACTAAGTCTACTTTTTCTGATTGGAAGAATGGGCGAAGTAAACCAAAAGATGAGAAGCTTACTAAGATAGCTGATTACTTCGATGTACCATTAACATATTTCTACGAGGAACATCAGAATAATGCAGCATCATTGACAACGAGAGATGAGCGTGACATTTCCAAGACAGTAAATGACTTAATGGAAAAATTAGAAGCAAAAGATGGGGCACCACTGTTTTTCGACGGTAGTGAAATGAGCCCAGAAACAAAAATTTTATTCGAACAGCAATTAAAGTCATTGGTAACTACTGTTAAGGAAATCAACAAGATCAAGTTTAATCCGAACAAAAATAAAAAGTAGGTGATTACCTTGAAGCAAGATGTAAAAACAATAGTGAATAATTTAATAAGTAAATACGGCACAAGAAATCCTTATGAATTATGTGATTACACAAATACAATTTATCAAATATGTGATATCGGTGATGTATTAGGTTGCTACTTACTTATCAAAAGACAAAAATGCATTATGCTAAACAAAAAAATAATAGGAACTCCAATGGAGAAATTTATTTTGAGTCACGAATTGGGACATTCTCAATTACACAGAAAAAATGATTGCTATTTCTACGGAAGCACATTATTTTCTAAGCTCAAAGAAGAAAACGAAGCCAACACGTTCGCCGCAGAGCTTCTCATACCAGATTCTCTGATCTACGAGAATCCGGGCATGACCAAAAAACAGATTGCAAGACTAGCTGGATATGATGAAAAGATTATGGATTTTAAAAGTTTTAAATGATATAACCGCTATGGCGTTTATATAAAAGTTATGTGGTGTTAATGTACAGGAGAAAAAGGAGAAACTATATGAAAGTGGAGAACCACAATATTGCTGGAGTCACCTATCGACAAAATGAAATTTGTTCTCTCGGCTATAAAAATTCAGATTTTATTCTTACTAAATCTGAATTAAAGTCTTATGGCTATGAGAATGTCCGTATTTATGAAATTGCTTTTCCAAGCTTTGATGTACGTCTCGTTCCTGAGCCAGATAATCCTTATGATTCAAATGCCATAAAAGTTGTACTTAATAATGTACATGTTGGTTATATAAAAAAAGGAAGTTGTTCTCACATAAAAAATTTAATAAATAATAATCAGATTTCCAAAATTGATGCGGATGTACATGGTGGTAAATATAAGATCCTTTCTTATGACGATTACGAAGACAAATATGTGTTAGAATCTGGAAAAACTAACTTTTTTGTAACCATTACAATTTATTGCACCCCTTCAGAGGATGTTGAAAAGAATTATTCTGAAATATCGTTCTCTAATGATAACTTTTTTCTTTCTGAGAAAGAATTGCAAAGTTTGTCAACAAATGATTTTTGGGAATACTCCCAAAATATCCTTAATATGGCAAAACAAGTTACTTCTACAGATGATCCTATTTTAACTTCCAATATTCTCGAGTTAATACGTAATGAAACGGATCGCAGAAGAAATCTTACTACTAGAGATCCACATAATATAGAATCTCAACATAAAAACGAAGTTCATTATGACATCAAAAATAAATGTGTGGTTATTGCAAAAAAGAATTTTAGCATTAAGAAATTAAGTTTTTGTTCGAAAATTTCAGCTATTGCTTCAATTATTGTATTTATTTTAGATATTGCAATATTGCCAGCATCACCGATTTTAGGTGTGATCTTTTTAATTTTTTCAATAATAGAATTAAGACTATCCTTTCAGTATAAAAAATACCGAAAAACATTACTTGATTTAATTCAAAAAAACGCAGATGCACTATAAATTAGATTTTAAAATGGGAATCTAATCTTGAGACAAGAAAGGAGAAACAATGATTGATTTTAAAAACGGAAGTTATGTAAAAATGAAAAAAGTACACGGTTTTCCAAGCGCTGATTTAATTGGCCCTCTCATGATTCCAGGAGAAGAATTTATTGGTCAATATCAAGCTATGAGAGATTTTGTTATTTTTACAAACAAAAGAGTTATTGCTGTTAACGTACAGGGTGTTACTGGAAGGAAGAAAGATTTTACTTCTTTACCGTATTCCAAAGTACAGTTATTTTCAATTGAAACATCTGGAACATTCGACCTGGACAGCGAACTTCAATTATGCTTTAGCGGTATCGGAATTGTAAAATTTGAATTTACTGGATCCAGTGATATTGTTGAAATCGGAAGAATCTTAGGAGAATATGTTCTTTAAGATATAACCGCTTCGGCGTTTATATAGAGTAAAGTGGTGTTGAGGTACAGGAGAAAAGAGGAATTTATGAAAAAGAAAATTGTAACCATGCTGTTGATTGGAACTATGGCGTTGTCCATTACAGCATGTGATGGAAATACAGACTCCGAAAAAGATAACAAGGCAAATGCAGAAACCACAACAAAGCAAGAAGAACCAGAGGTTGCGGTTACATATCAAAGCATTCTTGATGATTACACGCAGAAGATCGCCGATGCTACCCCAGGACTTGTGGAAGAATACAATAACGAATCCGCGGCTATCGCAGGGGATTTGAACGCGCTTGCTGAATTATCAAATAGCAAGGTTGAAAAACTGGCCGAGATTTCTAATCAGGGCGTTTCCGAAATGGCTACGCTAATGCAGAGGAATGGGGACGAGTACAGTGTTTATGAAGAATGGTCATTGAAATTAACTGACGTATACACCCAATACGCAAAGCAGATCACTGACGCATACACTTCTTCCGCTGCCGGCATGAGTACGGAAGACTTAATGAACTCTCTCGATTCTTTAGGACAATAAAACAAAAAACCGCCCCGGTGCTACCAACACTGAGACGGTCAACATATCCGAAGATATGCAAATCTGAAGCCAAGAATATTGTATCATCTTCGGGACAGCTACACAATCCAGAACATTTGTTCATGTGCTGGCTGTTATTTTTGTACCTATTTTTACATAAATTAAATGAGGAGATGATCTAAAATGAGCGCAAGATATGCCTATGGTTACGTCCGTGTATCCACTGATAAGCAGGAAGAACTTTCTCCGGATTCGCAAGAGAAACTATTACGGGAATATGCTGCCAAAAACAATATTATCATTTTGAAGGTTTTCTTTGAGATCGGAATATCCGGAAGAAAAGCTGACAAGCGTCCAGAATTCCAGAAAATGATCGGGCTTGCAAAATCATCCGATCATCCGGTTGATGTGATTCTGGTTTGGAAATTCAGCAGATTTGCAAGAAATCAAGAAGAATCAATCGTATACAAATCCCTGCTGCGGAAGCAAAGCAACGTTGATGTTGTGAGTGTGTCAGAACCTTTGATAGATGGTCCATTCGGCTCTTTAATCGAGAGAATCATTGAATGGATGGATGAATACTACTCTATCCGGCTTTCTGGCGAAGTCCTAAGAGGGATGAAAGAAAAGGCTACAAAAAAAGGATACCAGATGTCCCCACCTTTTGGGTATCGTGCTGTTGGAAACGGAGATCCTTATAAAATTGATCCGGATGAAATGAAGGTCGTGGATTTTATCTGTGATGAATTTGATTACCTCAACTCAGATGCCACAAAGATAACACGAAAACTAAACGATATGGGAGCCCGCACAAGACGAGGGAATCCTTTCGAATCCCGTAGCGTAGAAAGAATCTTGAAAAATCCATTCTATTATGGTCTTGTCGCGTGGAATGGAATAACATTCATGGGAACGCATGAAGTCCATTACTCAAAAGAACGCTTCGAAGCCCGCATGAAAAAGATACAGACTACATACAAGCCACTGAAACGCCGTGATGTATCCTCATGTAAACATTGGTTATCAGGGATTTTAAAATGCGGATACTGCGGGGCCTCTCTCGCCTACAATGGTGCAAACAGGCACTCACCTGGTTTTCAGTGTTATAAGTACAGTAAAGGAATACATACCGAATCCTGTTCGATATCAGAGAAAAAAGTGATCGCTGCACTGGAAGAATATTTTGAAAAACTTCTTTCCGGTATGGATTTTGAATACTCCTACCACTCTGCTGAGACCGGCGAGAAGATATCAGAACGTGAATCGCTCCTGTCTGAGCTTGATAAGATTTCAAACAGAGAGAAACGGATCCGTCTCGCTTATGAGAATGAAGTAGATACTTTGGAAGAATATAAACGGAACAAAGAGCGTCTGCAAAAAGACAGGGAAGATATTTTGATGCAACTGGAAAATCTCAATAAGAATAATGAAGATACGAAAACAAAATCTGACGTGCTCAAGAACGTGCAAACTGTATATGATGTGATTAAAAATGATGCGATCGACTATGGTACCAAAGGCATTTTTATGAGAAGTTTGGTGGAAGATATCGTTTATGACAAGAAAAACAGCAAGCTGATATTCCATCTTTATATCTCGTAAGCCCTCTGTTTATAAGGGTTTGCGGATATGTTATAGGTTACTGCAATATGGGCCACCAAATAGCAATAACCTATAATATTTTTACATATTATAAATATACACGAAAATGATACAATATTCGCCCCTCAGAGAGCTAATCTCCGAGGGGATTTTATTAAATAGATTTAACCGGTTCACGATACAATGGGTTCATCAGTCTCACATGCCATGGTGCATTTTTGCCCCAACTGTAGCATGGCATATCATGCCCAAAGTTATCCTTATAGACCTGCTGAATGATTTTTAACTCGTCTGGATGTGCTAAAGCTGTCACAACTCCATCATGCATCCAATAAACACATCCTTTTCCTTTCACCGTAAACATACACTGCATAGTCTCTTCTCCTTCCTGATCTGTTGTTGTGCTTTGGTTTCCGTTCATAAGCTCCTTGATACGGTTAATAAAATAGGCTTTTGTCTGCGCTGCGCCGCCGTGAATCTCTACTGATCTGTGCGGACAAGCGGTTGCAAACACTTCCTGATGCAATCGGATTGTGTTTTCATTAGGCGTGATTCCATATTGCTTACACTTTTGAGCGCACCACTGTAAAGCGCGCTCCTCATTTGCTTTAAATGTGTTCAAATCTCCCATACTCTGACAAACTTCGATGCTCAGGTAATTTATATTGCCGTCTGTATTTCCGCAATGCCAAGCACAGTTTGCGTCATCCTCTACCTGCCTAACACCATCGCTACCGCAATATGCGTGAGCGAACCCTTTTTCTTTGTTCTGACTACCATTTGCTAAAGAATTAGCCCAATAAGCTGCATTCAGAGAATTGCCACCTGCATCATTGTGGATAAAAATACCGACAGGATTCTTCCCTCTCCTGCCGGCAATTCCTCTACAGATACTCATTACTCCTGTTCCTCCTGTTCTTCTGTCTCAAATACCTTTTCCAGTTCTTCCGCTGTTGTTCTTCCAAATTCGTTCTGTTCGCTCATGTTCTCACCTCCTAGCGCGATGTCGCACAATAAAAGAGAGCCTGTTACCAAGCTCTCTTTTCATTATTATAAGATTCCGCCTCCATCAACAGATTTTAAACTGTTGATATTGATAATCTGATAATAGCCCTCTCCGATTGGTCTCATGTAAAAACGCTGCGCATCTGAACCATTTGTATCATAAATATCGATATTTGTATGGTTGTCTACTCCATTTCCAAACACATCCAAACGTTTATTTGTATTGATTTTCGGAGCGAGTTCAAACGCAAAATTCCCTAATATTGAATCATTTACTGGGATTATCTTCCATTTCTGAGCATTTGTTCCATTCCTTTTATAGGCTACAACATTCTGTCCATTCTCATCTTTACCTTCATGTACATCCAAAAACAGACCATTTCCTTTGCACTGCATTTCATAGAATCCATCTGTGTCCTTTATCAGCTTCCACCACTGATTATCTCCCCCGTTCCATTCATATAAATGTACATTCTTAATTTCTTCCGTTTCTGTGTTGCCTTTATATCTCAAAATACAATCCCACGGGAAATTATAATACCCATGCACACTCGCTTCTTTTCCACCGCTGTCCCCTGAAGCTCCATCGTAATCAGAAGAAAATTCAGCCAGCTGGTTATTACCTACATATAATGCCACATGATTCACTTCATTTAGAAGAATATCTCCTCTGTTCAATGAAGTGCCAACTGGCAGCCTTGTCCATCCTCTCGCACAAAGCTCTGCTGCCATATTCCCTGTATATGTAGCTGATCCAGTATCAAATCCAGCATTTCGCAATGCTGTTATGATGGAGCTTGCACAATCGTAATCCTTTGGCCCCCATCCTCCGAGACGATAACCATATGAATTGTCATTACACATATTTACCATATTTTGAATGAATTGTTCTAAATTTGCCATAAAATAATACCTCCATAATCTATTCTTTACTTATTTACGAGTTTCTATATTTATACACACATTGGAACCACCCCCATTCCATAAACATTCATTATTTAGTATTATCGTCTTTATTTACCAACTTATCTGCAACTTCTAATCCTTTGATAAGAACAACTGGCACATTTAATCCAGCTTCTACAAAATTTTCCAAGATCGATCTAATCTCGTTAATAAGCAAGCTTGCAAGTACAAACCATCCAAGTAATGTTGTAACCTGTAAATCTACTCCGATAGTCTTTCCTATTTCTATGAATACTGCACTTGCTCCAAATGCTACCATAATCATCAACCAGTACCCTAATTTCTTTAATACGCCTTTCCATCCTTTAACAGAATTTTCTTTCTTAGCCATTCTGCTCTTCATCCATCCTGTTAGCCAATCAGCAATATTTAAAAGCAAAAATGCTACAAATAAAATCCAATGTTCTCCGAGGATGTACGAGAGAACAGCAACGACCGTTCCTACAATCGCATTATAAACATCAATAATTGGTTCTGCATAATTCATTTTCTTCATATCCTCACTTTCCTTCCTGTATTCGAATTGTAAAATAAAATGTGTACAGACTCTCTCTCTTATTGCACGATTACCTCTCCATAGCATTCAAAAGTAACTTGGCTAGCATATTCAGACGCAGAAAGTGTGATTGTACCATTTACCAAAAACTGAACATTTCCATACCCCACAGGTGCTTGTGCAACGCTCATAATCATTGGTAGTCTTTGATTTATATTCGGAGTAAATGGACATCTGGCCATAATAAGTGAATCTCTGATTCCTTGTGATCTAGATTCCGTTTTTGCTACGCGTACCTGATATCTCTTATATCCACTTTTTCTATAGTTCAGTGTCCATCCGTTTTCTTGATATATTTTCCATTCCGTCTCTACACTCATGTCTTTACTTACCGAACCTATATATTTATTTAATTCCGCTCCCATATTCGCGCTTAATGGAGCTATCTTGGATTCTGTAGTTAAATTATCCACAATATCTTTTTTCTCTACAAAGGATGATAGTGCACTCTTTATTTCATTTATTGCATACACTAAATTCTCTTTCGATGCTGTCGCAAGGTTTCCTAAGTTTCCAATGCTTTCCTTAACATTCTTTAACTGTTCATTCAGATTCCCAATGTATTTGTCGTAAAAATGCTGCAATCCTGTCCAACTTAAATATTTCATTTAACCACCCCACTTTACATGGTAAACAACGAATCTATCTCGTCGTTTGTAATACTTTCCACGTTTGCGTCCGAGCCTGCCGGACCCTGTGGTCCCATTGGTCCAATGTCCCCTTTCTCACCCTTTAATCCCTGAGGTCCTTGTGGTCCCGTTTCTCCCTTTTCGCCTTTTTCTCCTGCAGGTCCTTGAATCCCCTGTTCACCTTTTGCTCCTGCCGGTCCTGCTGGTCCAGCAGCCCCCTGCAATCCCTGAGGTCCCTGTGGACCTGTCATACCGGTGGCTCCTGATAAGTCTGTGATGTATGTGTAAGATGACGCACCTTTAACATATAACTTGGCATTGTCAGCATCCTCTACATTTCCTGTGTCAATCATGACAAACTGCCCAGTCTTTACTCCATCTGTCGCAAACCCTTTGTTCATCGCATCAACGGAAGCAAATGTCTTAGCGATTTTAAACGCTTCCCCAGCCGGACCTTGTGGCCCCTGCAATCCCTGAGGTCCCTGTGCACCCGCAGCTCCTGCCGGTCCTGCTGGTCCCTGTGCTCCAGCTGCGCCGGTTTCTCCTCTGTCTCCTTTATCTCCCTTAAATTCTCCACTTTTAATTGCTTCATCCAGCGATTTTCCATTATACGTAACATCAGTAGAAACTACTTTGTCAGTTTTCTTTCGAAATGCACCATTTGCCCATTCCTGCATTTTCTCTTTAAATGTTCCAAGTCCTGTTAAATCTAAAAATTTTGCCATGTTCTTCTCTCTCCTTTTCTTTAAAACAATCCATTGATCTCATCTTCTGTGATGATCTCGTTTCCGGCGCCTGCCTCCAGTTCACCGATCTTCTGCTCTACAGTTTTTCCTTCCGCAAGCTGCACGCTTTCCGCCATGCACAGCGGATAATTTCCATTATTCTTTGTGGATAAGGTGTTGACGATTACAACACCACCTTCAATGCTCTGTGCCATCTTTCAAACCTCCTTATTTTACTGTGACTGCTGTAGACCCCAGTCCTGCGTTTACAGACATCCATACGTCATAGCTCTGCTTATATCCGGATGCGTTGGTAAACTCCAATGTCTGCGCTTTTGTAAATCCGCCGTCAAATCCACCGACATTAAAAGTCGGAGTTCCAAATGATGTAGGGATTGCATACACGATCTTCTCACCTGCTCCGGCATTTACTGTAAAACTGCGTCCTCTGCCGCCTGCAAGCGCAGAACCCTCTAATGCAAGGATATCCGCATTTGCGAGTGAGGCTTTGTTAGTCTTGCCCCAGTATACTTTTGGCTGTAATGCGATTGTCACGGTTCTGGATACAGACGCATCTCTTTCATCTGTAACAGTAAGAACGATATTCGTATTTGCTTTCACTGTCTTTCCTGTGTATGATTTCTTACGGATGCTCTTATCCAGATTTTCGGCAGCTTCGCTTGCAAACTGGATTTTCTGGGTCTTAGGTTCTTTATTTAAAGTCCATGTTACATCAGATGCAGTAACTGTCGCACCGATTTCGTTGCTGCTGTTCGTGGCAGTCAGACTGTTGATTGCAATCTTGGTGTACGCCAGGTCATCGATTTTTTTCTTGTACTCATCCGAAAAATCATTGCTGGATAAACCTTTTCCCACCTCCTTCTTTACGTATCTCTCATCATTCTTCTGTACCAGGTGTGCAAGTCCATCCTGATCCAGGTACTTCTTTTCTGCAGCGAGCACTGCTGCTTTTGCTACTTTCTTTCTTGGCATTTTCACTCTGCTCCTTTCATAATCTCGTCAATCTCCGGATTGGTGATCGACTCTATCTCCACAGTCCCTCCGCTGTTTGGCAGATTTACGGAACTGATTGGATCATTACCCGACAAAAGCTGCAGTTGATTCCCCTCTAACTGCAGCCCGTCTCCTTTCTGCTTTAATTGCTCCACGACCTGTTCCAGTACATGTTTATCCGCTGGAGCCTCATAATCTTCTGGCTTTTTTCGTGCTTTTACACTTAACCGAATTTCAAATATGGTCTTTCCTTCTCCCGGAATAGTCTTATATACATATGCCTGGATTGTTCCACTTCTTTTCAGTAATTCATTTGGAATGCCAACTGTGATGTCACCGTCTTCCACTTTCCCAAGTACCACAAATGCACCATTCGTACATTTGTCAGTGAAATGCACTTGTATTTGTTCCTCTTCTACTTCCATTCCACAAATCTGTAAAACCTGTCCGTAGTCCCATTGTGTAAGTTTTCCATCGATATCTACCCGCTTGGAGCATCCATCAAATACTGCAATAATCATTTCTACGCGCCTCCTCCAAGCGAATCGATATCCGAATTCGGAATATCCTCTATTCCTGTTACTTCTCCAGAAGCACCCCGGGGAATTTCGAAATCAAATACCGCCCCTGTTTCTGTACCCGAATTTTCAACAGACGCCTCTGTTCCGGCCTCCCCGGTCGTAGTAGTTCCGATCCGTATCGTTGCTGCTTTTCCTGCCGGTCCTTCCGGACCCTGAATGCGTCCTACATTTTTCCACTGGCCAGATACGTTGTCCCATACATGTAGATTTCCATCCACCAGATAGGATTCACCCACATTTCCTGTTGGATGTTCTCTGTTCAATTCCTCTTCTGTTTTATAGGAGCCCAGTATAGTAACACCCGTTCCATCTTTCCCAGGCTCCCCCTGAATCCCCTTTTCGCCTCTTGGACCAGGATCTCCTTTCTCTCCTTTAGTCCCTGTTGCACCGGATAAATCTACCATGTACTCATATCCAGTTGCGCCCTTTCTATAAACCTTGGCATTATCTGCATCATCCGGGTTACCGGTACTTATCATCACAATCGCATTTTCCGGAAGACCATCGGTTACAAATCCTGCATTCATCTGTCCTACAGAGGCATAAATCTTTTGCACGTTTAAAGCAATGCTTCCACTTTCTATGGTTCCTGACTGCAGAGAATCAATTTCCATCGTTGTAATTTCAATCGGATCATACTTCTCCAAGCGATTCAGTATATCTACGAGCGCCTGATATTCATTGGTTGACTGTATTTCGGATGCAGCCACTAAGTTTTCTCTGACCTCCATCTTCGTTTTGAATGATGTGACAGCATTGCTACCATCAATCAAATGTAGCTGGCATTCCGTATTTCCCACTTCTGCAACCATTTGCGGCGTCAAACTGAACAGGACGCAATAATTGCTTATCACGGTTCCTTCCGTGTAAGTTTCTGATCCGCTTGGTTTCTTACAATAAATCCTGGCCTTACTGATTGTCTTTGCCATTCCGGAAATCATACAGCGCAGAAGTCTGCCCGAATCGTACTGTACTGCATAAATTGTTTGCATAATTCCCGGGTTTCTCACGTCAATGTATAAAGTTGTCGTTGTTTCCATATCACACCTTCTTTCTTATCCTGGTATCCACCTGACGAGGTAAACGTCTCCCGGCAACACACCTCCACCGCTTTTGTATCGCAGCACACAGTCCCACGGATAGTTATAGTATCCGGTTGTCCAAATTTCCTTTCCTGTCTGATCACCAGTCTGGCCGCCGGTTGTTCCGCCAAATTCATTTTGGCTGGCCTGCACAACCTGTCCATTTCCAATTCCCATTGCAGTATGGTTTACGATGTTCAGAAGGATATCCCCTCTTTGTACACCGGATCCTGTTGCCAGATTTATCTGTCCCGTCACATCCGTAAAACCGCAATTCAAAAATATTTCCCGCATATTACCGGTGTAGGTTGCCCCATTGCTCTTTACCGGAACCCCGGCATTTTCCCACGCCTGAATCAATAACGAGGAACAATCGTAATCCGGTCCCCAGCGGTTTGTCTGATCATATCCGTGACTGTTATCATTTGCGATTTGAATCGCCCAGTTTACCGCAGCTTCTATTTTTTCAGATCCTCCTGCATATTGACTCAGGTAGTTGTACCAATATCTTGCCTGCTGCCGCCTCTCGGATTCTACTTCTACACCTGCACGTTCAAAGTTTTTCAAAAATGCAGATGCCAGATATTCCGGTGACTCTCCGCTGACCTTAAACTGATCAAACGACAGCGGATATGCATCGGTTGCAATCCACTGACCAAAAGAAACTGTAACAGAATCTATCCATGTAAGCTGACCGTTTGGATCCGTAATCCCATATCCGTTCGCACCTGCCCAGTTTGTATAATTTGTTGCCGGTGTCCACTGTACCAGTCCAAAGCCTCCACTATAGTTTCCCTCCTGCAGGCTTTGCCAGATTCCGGGATTGATGTTCGATTCACTTTGCATGTTGCCGCATATCCCAGCAATGGCATTCAGCGACCATCCTTTTTGTTCAAAAAAACTTAGTACTTCTCTTACATTTCCCTGCATCTGCTCTGTGGTCAGATAAAAGTTTCCTATCGTCCATGACATCAGAAATCACCTTCTTTCGTGATTCCGCCCACAAGAAATCCTTTTTCAAACCTTAGATTTGTCCCATTCGAAAAAACTGCAGTTCCAGTCTTTCCATAAACTCCTGGTCCAACGTTTTCCGCATCTAACAGAACTGCATCCTTCGTGATCCTTAGTAAGATTTTGCCGTTTCCATCGGTGAATAACACTGCATTTCCAACATACGTCATACAAAGAACGCCCTCATCGTTTTTGTTTGAAAATAATATTGTTCCATCCTTTATCGTTACACGCCGATTATCGTTCAAAGAATCGCAGATATATTTCCCTTCTGCGTAAATTCCATCTTTATCCAGTCGGACTATTTCTTTCCCACTTGCATCCAGCACCCTTGCAACGCCACTATTATTGTCAAGTCCTCCAATTTCCAGTGTTCCACCTCTGATTCGATCAGCCAGCATTGTTCCTGCTGTGATAAAATCAGCAAAGAATCCCTGTCCTGTTCCAAAGGTGGACCAGTCCCAGTCTCTTCCATCTGCAGTTCTTTTGCTGGCAATCTCGAACCCCATTGTACCAAGGCACATTGCCCCAAACGTTTCCGACTCCGGATTCAAATCTTCAAATAAAACAGCGCGTACTTTCTGTTTTTGTGCGATGTCGGACTGTGCCCGAAACTGTGCTTTCACTCCGTTTATGATGCCGTTTACCTGTGCTCCTATCACAGTGCCATCCGGCCGGATTGCACTTTCTATCCGATTTGACATACTTGATACATCTGTAATGAAATTGTATTGAAAGTCTCCCAACACAACAGATGCAACCTCTTCATTGATACAATCCCATTCCAGTTCTATGACACGTGCATCTGTTACAATATCCAGTTTGCTGTGACGACAATGTACCGTGTCTCCGATAGAAACTTCTTCCAGTTCCCGGATATCCGCGTACAATTCCGTATCATGCAGCATAACCATATCAGCGGATATCGTAACCTTCGGCTTGTCAATTCCAGCTTCAAACTGTTCCTCGCATTTTTCTTTTAACGCATTGTTCAGTTCTTCCTGTGTATTGCAGATCACGATTCCGTTCTCTTCGTCATCTTCCGCAGCATCGGCCTTCATCTTCACATCTTCAAATGTGATCACTCCGTATTTTATTGTTGGATATTTATCAAGCAGTGGTGAGTCCACCCACGGTTCATTCCCCTCTATCATGTATCCGTTATATGCCTTTGGTACAATCCTTGTAATGACCTCGCTGGTATCAATCTCTTCCTGCAGCCCGTTTTCCGCAATATTTTTCCCGTATAAAACCTGCACCCCATGATTGATTCCAACTCGGTCATTGACGGTGATCGTATAATTATCAAAAAGAACCTCACCGCCCCATCTGTTCAGGAAGGAGTTCTCCTCTTCTCCGCAGATTGCTTCGATCAGGTTCTTTGTCTGGTAATATGCTGTTGATATTATTTTGATATTAGATTTTCCACTGTACTTTTTATTTTGTGCGGTCATGATGTCCAGTGCCTGCTGCCCGTTTTTTTCCGTTGGACGTATATCCAACAGAAAACAATCATCAATCGCATCCATAAAAACCGGTTCCAGTTCTGCACTCACGCCAGCATCTGATTTTGCTTTCTTTTTGATCCGAAATAACTGTGTTCCATTGAATGACTCCAGTTTTACGACTGCGTCCTCTTCTATCCACTTCCAACGTCCCTCTTCATCGATCGGGTGCTGAATCTCCGCTTTCCAACTTCCGTTTAGTATTGCTTTTACAGAAGCGCTCTCCGGAAGTAATGGCATATCACCGTTATGTTCATAATCCGTATTTTCTGGTTTATAAAGTTCTATCCTTATAAGCACCTCCAGTTCGGAATCACTTTCAGATCAAATCCTCTTGAGATATACACGGTATTCTCTCCCGGTAAAAGATGTAGTTCTGCATAATCTCCATACACAGATGTGTTCATCAATTTTCCATCTTTTCTGTATGCCATCAGCCTGTCTGTATCAATCACCAGATTCTGGCCAACATTCGCTTTCATTTGACTTCCGTTTACCTGCAGGATGCACTCACCTTCACCTGTGATCAAATAGACCGGCCTTGATCTGTCATATGGATTGTAAAACACCTCTTCCGGTGTATATTCTGCTTTTCCATCTGTTCGATATCGGTATCCTTCACACGTAAATTCTACCTCAAACTCTCCGACCTCTTTTACTTGCCGTTCTGCCGCATTGATCTTAGTATGTTTTACATGATAGAAGTACTCCAGTTCATCGCTTAAAATCAGTTCTGTATCATCTTTTCTCATGAGCCATCTTCTCGCAGTCCGAAATCGCTCCTGCCACCTTTGAGGATTTTCTGCAAATGTAAATGGAACTGTGATTGTAATGTCGCTCACAGTTCCATCTTCTTTGAATATGCTCCCATCTCTTCCCGGTATGTTCAATTCCGTATAGTTATACTCTGCAGAAGGGATAGACGGTCTTTCTCGTACAAGTATTCCTATTTCTGTATTTGTATGGCCGTTTCTGATAATTTCATACATTTACCGTCTCCCCTTTCCTCTTTTTGCGTGATGTACTTGAGATGTAAATCCTTTTTTGGCTGTTTCTACAATATAAGAATCAAGCTTTTGATTTCCAATTTGCACACCGACATTATTGTTCAAAACAATGTTAGTCTGTGTAGCACTTGCCAGAGCCGGAGTTCCTCCGTACATGCTCTCACTCATCGTCTTGGCAACTCTTTTTACCGCATTGGAAACCTTGTACACATTCTCATTGATTCCTTTTACCATTCCATCGATAAAATCCGGCATCCATGTTTCATAATCTCTCAAAGGACCTTCATCCGGTCTTGAAAAATGCAGGAAAGAACGAATCTTGTCTCCAATTCCTCTTACTGCATCTATAATCCCATTTACTCCGGATAAAATTCCTTCTGTTAATCCGTGGATGAAATCAGCCCCCCACTCCTTCGCGTTGTCTATCCACCCGGAAATCGTAGATCCTATTTTGTCAAAAATATTACTTACAATTTGTGGTAGTTCCTGAATTGTATTTTTGATTCCATCACGCAAGGCCTCAAACCCACTAATTGCAGTTTCTTTTATCAAAGACACCAATGTTGATACAACATTTTTGATTTCGTTCCAAATATTGGATGTAATCTCTTCAATGGAATCCCAAATATTCGCAACTGCATTTTTGATATTATTTAAGATATTCTCCAGATCCGATTTTAATTTTTCAAAATCGCCAGTCACCAGATCTATCATCAAAAGAACTGGTGCAAGTGTAGCATTTTTGATAAACTCCCATGTGTTTTGTGCCAGTGACTTGATTCCATTCCATATTCCATTCAAGTTTTCTTTTAATCTTGTAAAAGACTCCGTAATGGTTGTAACAATGGCTTGTATCGTTGGATTCTCCAGTAATGTGTCCAATGCATTTGGAATAGTCTCCGTGAAAAACCCTGCAATTCCATCACACACTGCAAACACATTATCTTTGATTGTTTTTAGAATCGTATTTACACCATCACGGAACCATTCACATTTATTGTATAAAGTAACCAATGTTACTATAATTGCCGTTATAGCCGCAATTACAGGATGTGCCGTTATTATTCCAAGTAACCCCGTTACTGCCGTTTTAATTCCACCAATCAGATTTGTCACCACTCCTCCAATTCCGGATAATTTCGACAGCGTACCTGCCACCGCAGATATCCCGAGTGATATCTGGCCGATTACCATCAGTAGTGGTCCTAATGCTGCAACCAGAATTCCGACTACTACAATCACCTGTTGCACGCCTTCCGGTAGTGCTGAAAATTTATTGACAAGTGCGGTAATAAGTTCTGCTACCTTCTGGACAATTGGTGCCAGTGTATCTCCGATCTGAATCGCTGCGGTTTCCAGAGATCCTTTTAATTCCTCGATTGCTCTTGATCCATCACTCATCTGAGAATTGGCCAGCCTTTGTGCTGCTTCCTGATCATTTGCCGCATTGATATATTTCTGAATCCCTTCAGTCCCGCTATCCATCATCACAGTAGCGGCTCGCATTGCATCGGATCCGAAGATTGTCGATAACGCCGCATCTCTGGATGCCGAATCCAAACCTCCAAGTTTATTCTGCAACTCCTCAGCAATCTCTGAAGCTCCAAGGAGATCCCCATTGGAATCTCTTGTCTGTATTCCAAGCTGTTCAATCATTGTTGCAGCGCTATCTGTTGGTGCCGCCAGCCTCTGGAGCATGGTTTTTAAAGATGTTCCCGCATCGCTTCCCTCAATTCCCGCATCTGCAAAACGAGCCAAAACCGCTGTTGTTTCCTGTATAGACCATCCAGCGTTTTTTGCTCCAGCAGAACACTGTGCCAGTGCCTGTGTGAGAGGTTCTACATCCGTAGAAGATGCAGCTGCTGCCCCGGCCAAAGCGTTTGCCGCTTCTGCAGACTCATTCGCAGACAGACCAAACGCTCCCATTGCCTGTACAACAACATTTGCTGCCTCTCCAAGATCCATCCCGGAAGATGCCGCAAGATCCATTGTAGTTTTTAATGCCCCTGCTTTAATGTCGGCTTCTGTCAAACCACCTTTTGCCAGTTCTGTGATCGCATTCCCTGCATCTGTTGCGGAAAAGACGGTATCCTGTCCGGTCTGGATTGCAAGCTGTCTTAGATCTTCCATTTCAGACATGGGCTTATCAAGTGCTCCCGCCGCCTGACTCATTGCATCGTTGAAATTATTTGCCATAACAGTGGATGCAACCCCTACACCGGTCAGTGCCCCCGTTACCGGCAGCAAGGATTGTCCGACTCCTTTGACCTTATTTCCAAACTCTCCGGATACCGCAGATACTTTTGCAAGATTCGCACTTGCACTTCCTGTAGTCTCTTTTAGTGATTTCAGTTTCTGTTCTGTCTCAACAATCTCTCTTTGAAGAGAATCGAATCCTTCTGGACTGATCGGCTGTCCAAATTCATCATCTACTTGCTTTTTCTGTGCTTTCAGTTCTTTCAGTTTATCAGACGATTGGTCTACCTCTGTCTGCAGTTTTTTGTACTCTTCCGTATCAATCTGACCACTTTCTTCCATAGACTTCATGCTCTTTTTGAGCTTATCCATTTTTTCGTTGGTCTTTACAATCTCCTCTTGAATCGGAGTATACGCTTCTTTCCAAGCATCATAATTTCCAGCGGTTTTTGCTGCCTGTTCGCTTGCCTGTTTTAAATTTTCCAGCCTGTTTTTCGTTTCACTGATCGACTGCTGCAGCAACTTCTGCTTCTGATTCAGCAATTCCGTATTCGTGGGATCCAGCTTCAGCAATTTATTGACATCTTTTAATGACCGTTCTACACCGTATAGTTTTTTGTCAACACCGGACAGTGCCTTTTCCAACTTGGAAGTATCGCCGCCAATCTCTATGGTAATTCCTTTTATTCTGCTCCCTGCCCTTACATCCCTCCTTTACAGTGCATCAATATCCGCCTGTGTTGCAATTTTCGGATAATCATACTCATCATTCTTCATTTCGATAAACATATCGTTGATCATTCCAATGCTTAACAGGTCTAAATCAGAAATAGAAATACCGCATTGTGCACATCGAAGCATAAACAATGCGGTATTGACCTCACGGTCTATTTCCCTCTCTTTTTTTTTGGAACTGACATCTGTTTATTTTCTGATTTCCACATTTCCATGATTTCCGGCAGAATCTCATAGATATCAAATGTCTCGAACTGATCCAACCACTCGTTGATATCGTCCGGCTGGTCAGGATCGCCATGTTTATGCATCAGAAACGCAATGTTTTCAAACATTTCCAGTGATTCGATCGGGATTCCGCTTTCAAACTTACTTTCATCAAATTCTGTACCTTCTTTTGCACATTTTTTCTGCATCTCGTCTTTGAGTTTTTCCTGGATCTTGATCTGCTTTTCAATTTTCTGCATATCTACAAAAATATCTCTCCCAAATTTCAGTCGATAAATCCGGGGGATTGCGGCAGAACTTTTGAATTTATATTCTGTTCCATTGATTGTGATCGTCTTTCTCATCCTGTTCTCCTTTTATGCTGCAACTTCCTGATCTGGAATGTACACCTTATCAAACCATTTTTCGTATAAGTCATCTGTTGTATCTGCTGTTGTCTTTGCCCGAACTGCCATTTTCTTAGCTGTTCCAAGCTGTACAGCGGATGCAGAAACTGTGACAGTGTCAGTTGTAGGTTCAATCGCGTCCTCTGTTGTGCTGGATTCTGTTGTAGGACGTGTAGAGGTACAGCAATAGAACCAGAACCGTGTTCCCCTCACATCTCCGTCAATTTCAAATCCCAGCGCAAACCGTTTTACTTTTGCAGTCGCTTCCTCCAGCATGACTTTGTTCTTGTCAATGTATTCACTCAAAATCTTTTCCCGGAACTCATCCGTGATCAGCGCCATTTCCCAGTCTCCCTCATATCCGCTATTGGAAGAAGAAACATAATACTTGATTCCATCCGCATAAAACGGTGTCAGTTCTCCCTGTGCTTCCAGTGAAAGCGATACGGAGCCAGGTACCGCAAACGGTGTATCAAATGTAATTTCTCCCGTATCACTTTCCTGCAAAAGCGCAACATGCGCATTATGGATATTGAATTTGACTTTATCCTTTTTTGTTGCCTGTCTTTCTTTCCTTACTTAGCCCTCCACTTCATATAATACTTCATACATATTTTCTGATTTAATATACTGTTCACTTTTCTGCCAGAAGAGATCTGCTGCATCAAGTGCCGCTTCTACACGTTCTTCCAGTTCAAAGTCCTTTTCATCTGTGTACAGTTCAATATCAACTTTGTCTGATTTAAAATATACCTTCCCATCTGCGGAAAAATTTCTCGTTTCCGGAATCAACCAGCAAATAAAAGGAAGATTCACCGCCTCACATTCTTCGAAATGATGATACCGATATTCAATTTCCAGTACATCCAGAATTGCTTCTATCCTCTCCCTTGTCATAAATATCGTTCTATCCTTTCCTGTAAAATTTCCTTTGCGTGCTTTTCTGCAATTTTGATATGCGGGATCCCGTCCACTCTTCCACCATTCCTCTTTGCGTGTCCTTTTTCCAGCAAATGTGTAATTCGGTATTCCGGCTTTTTGGAATATACCACCATATCATAGCGGTGCCTTCCACTCAAATTTTTGTCTCGTTTATAGCTCCAGTGCTTTGCATATTCACCGGTATCTCCTTCCGGTGATATGGAACGTAATTCCGCAGCTGTCTGCTTCGCCGTCTCTTTCACTGCCTTTTCCACGGCTTCCTGTACATCCTCACGATACGCATCTAACTCCTGCATGACTTCGATTGCTAACTGATCAATATTAATTTTCTGCATTGTCTCTCACATCCTCATAAGTCGTTACTACCCTTTCCAGAGAAAGCAATAAACAGGGTGGCGTTTCATCGTATTTATTCTGGATCTGTATGATCTTGTACTGCTTTTCTCTGATTATGCAGATGTCCATCGTAGAAATGTCTTCTACCGGCAAAATTGCAACTACTTCGTCAATCTGATTGGATAATACCTTTGCCTCATAAAACCGTTTGATTCCTACTGTCCGAAACCCAAACCGGATTCCACAATGCTTTGTTTCTACAATTTTTCGCCCTTTCACGCTGCAGATATCCAACATTCCGTCATTAAATGTGGCAAATTTTGTATCTTTACGTCTTGGCATCGCAACCACCTGCTTTCCTCTGAAAACTGCGCATCTGCAGGGATATGATTTCCGATTTATAGTTTTTAATAAACTCGTCCACCTGACCAGCTCTTGCATACATACAATAATTTAACAGCAGATCTTTTTCCTGTGTTTCGCTTTCAAAATCGCATTGTCCGATTTTCCCCTCAAGATACTTTTTCCCTCTTTCTACAATACCAGAGAGCTTTTTACGCTCTCTGATATCCATATCCCATGTAATGTCCAGGAAATTGCTCACGTCTTCTAAAAGATCACTCATGATTATTCCTCATTCTTCGTTACCGTCACCTGATATGTCTTGGTTGTCTTTCCGTCTGTCACTTTTGCTTTCACAACATTTCCAGCCCCAGAAGCCCATGTAACTCTGCTGCCGTTTGCAATCGGTTTATCATTGTATGTCAATTCCAGTTCTGCAGTACTGTCTGCAATTACCGCCTGCACCGTATTTGATGCATCCGTTGTTGTCAAAGTGTATGTTAATGTTCCTTCTGCGAACTCCGGTGTCAGTGTATGTCCCCCTACCTTGAAATCTGCAAGATTTGCATTTTCCACATTTTCTACACTTGGAACAACTTCCACTTCATAATGTGCTGGCTGCAGATCACTGATATCCAAAAGCATGAAGGCATTATCATCTACTGCAAATCCATGACCATACGTTTTAATCAGGTAAACCCTTTCATCTTCCAGGAATCTGTAATCATCTGAATACAGGATTCTTCCGTTGTTTTCGATTCCAGCTCCCATGAAGTAAAGCTTCGCCATACCAAATACAGCCTTTCCGACTCCTACCGCCGGAGACTGGATCACATCGATCGGGAATGGCAGTGTGCTTACATATCCACCGCCCGGCGCTGGTCTCTGTGTTGCCGAAAGGACTTTGCTGAAATAATCTGACGGATTTACCACCAGAATCAATGCGTCTACGGTTCTTGCCTGTCCTTTTTCATTGATTGCCAGAACAGCAGCCAGTTTTCCAAGCTGCACATCATTAAACTTTGTAACCTTTACTGCTTTTTTATCCGGATATACTCCACCCTTGATCGTAACAGAGTCTCCTACCTGTTTTGTCATACCGATTGGCATGTCTTTTCCAGTTCCATTGATGATGCCGTCTTCCAATCCATTTGCAAGTGCTTCATACAGGACCTGTCTCACATAATTATCCAACCATTCCGGTCCCAGATCCAACATTGCTTTGCACACCGGAAGAAATGCGGACAGTTTGCTCAGTGTCACATCTACCTCTTTAAATCCGGATGTCAGCTCCTGGATGATCTCTGCGCAAAGTTTTCCCCATGCTGCTTTCTGATATCCATTCGTATTCATCATCATTCGTGTCACCCCTGTTACAGATGTAAACTGGATTTTGGACAACAGCGGATGATCTGTTTTCAAATCTTCAAATACTTTGTCAATTACGGTATATGGCATTACCACATCCAGATTTTCTACCGCCTGTTTCGGATTCGGTGCTTTCATGGCTTCCGCCAGTTTCTGATAATATTCTTTTTCTTTGGATGTCAGCTGTCTTACGCCGCGCTCAGACAGAATTCTCTGATCTGCTTCTTCTACGATTCCCCGTGCCTGTTCGATGACACTTTCCTGAATCTTATCGCACAGCTCCACAAACGCTGCCTGGAACTGCTCTGCATCTCCGGCTGTGATCGCCTCATTCATCTTCTGTACGATTGCTGTTTTTTCCATTTCTAATACGTCTAAATTTTTCCTTAAATCATGCCTCCTCTAAAAAGATTTAATACGTTGTTTTTTCTTGGTTTCTTGTCTTCCTGTGATTTCTGCATTGCTGCAATCTGCTGCCGGAAGCTCTCCTGACTGTTTAACTGTCTTTGCATATCGGACAGCTTCTCCAGAATCTCTTCTGTATTGACCGGTTCTGCTGTCTTTCCCATGATCTCATCAATGAGTCCATATTCCAGCGCCTTTTCCGGAGTGAGGTAAGTCTCATTTTCCATTAACTCAATCAACTCACTTTCCTCAATCTTCGCCCTTTCCAGAAAAACTTGCCGGTTTGCTTCCATCATGTCATCCAGATCATCGGCATATTTTCTCAGTTGTGTTGCATTGCCCGAGCAATACATCCACATATTGTGTATCAGTGCCGTTGTACCTAAACACATTTTTCTTGTGTCACACGCCTGTAGAATCAAAAACGCAACACTGTGTGCTACGCCATCCACAATCCCGACTTTCTGGTTTTGTTTTTGCTTCAGTAAATTGTAAATAGCAACGCCCTCTTTTACGGATCCGCCATTTGAGTTGATATGCAGCTCAATTGTCTGTCCTTCTGGAATTTCACTCAGTTTCTCTGCAAAATATTTTGCAGAAGTCTCCGAGTCCTTATATTCCCATTCGTTCCAATCAAATTCTCCATATTCTGTCACATCATCATAAATGTACAGAAGTGTTTTGTTCTCTGCCTGAACAGGCTGCATTCTCCAGTTTGTTATGTTTTTCCTTGTCTCACCCCTTTCACTCTGTGGTTTCTATATCCAATCCTGCAAGCAGGTCTTGAATCTTACTATAATTTTTCGTCATAAAGTGTTGGTTTGCCCAGTCTTCTTCAATTCTCGGTTTTCCGAGCACTTCCAAAATATCATTGATCGTAAATGCTCCGCTTGAGATCAGCTTGTCTACTGGAGTTGCAATATCAAAAATATCAATATGCTTGACTGCCAGAGTCTCTATCTTCACATAATTTCCAGCTTTAAATCCTGTGTATCCATTTCTCTTTCGGTTGATCTCCTGCTGCAGCATCTTAATGAGCGGATCTATCACAAAGGTCAGAAGTTCATCAATCGCTTTCCCTGTATCCTGTACATCTCCTTTGGCCAGACTCGGTGGGAAAGAAAATGCTCTTGCTGTAAATTCAAAGATGTCATCAGCCAGAGACTTGATATCTCGTGTTGATTCTGTAGAATAAGTCTTTCCGCTTTCTGAAATATCCTGATATTCGTATCCGTCAAACAATGGCAACACCGCACTGTCGCTTTCAAAGAAGTTCTTAAAATGCGTGCTCATCAACTCCTGGAATGTTTCATCGAAATTCTCACTTTCCTGTGCAATTGCTCCAATATTCAGGATTCCTTTTTTTCCTCTTGATTTTTTATAGGCATCCTGCGCATATATCAGTAATTTTGAATACGTTTCATACATCCCATTTGTGAGATTCCTCATATTCTCTGAATTTAATTCGAAAAACATGACTTCCGACATTTCCCGCGTTTCAGACAATTCGTAACCGTCAAATGTGATCCCGCTGAATCTGTACTCCTTCAATGCCAGCACCTCTTTGCTGTAACTGTCTGCCACATAAATGTGATTGTTTACTTCTACCACAAGGCATTCATTGTTCCGGTACAGCTTGCCAATCAGCTTATTCATGAATGATGTTGCATTCTGGTTCTGATTTGGTTCGTAATTCCAAAGATAATACTCCTGTCCTTTTACTTCTTTTTTCTTGATATACGTTTTAAATTCGCATTTGCTGATGGCATTTGCAATTTTATTGACACAAGTCCAGAAAGCCAGCTCTCTCAGATATACTTCGTACATAGCACTCTGTACATCTTTATCTTTCATAATGTCATCCACTGTGATCCTTGTGATACTGCTGCCTCCAAGTTTTTTGATCAACCAGTCTTTAATACTTAATTTCCTACGTTCACCCCCTTAATAACTGTAAACCTGTATTTTCGGTGTTGGTTTTGCCCGTTTCTGCGGCAGCACGGTTTCCACAGTCATCGCCGCTACAAATGCCATAAATGGGTCTGTTTTTCTGCTTTTTCCTTCTATTTTTCCATATACATAATTTCCCATATCGGCATCATCCTCTTTTCCTGGTTTTCTTCCATGCCTGATCAGTTTTGCATTATTGGTAGCCCACCTTAGTTCTGGAGCATCTCCCCACCGTAACCATTGATTTACAAAGCAGCTATCGATCAGAGGTACCACTTTCATAATGTCTGATGGCCGGATCAGCTTCAGATTCTTATTCACTTTCATATCAAAGCCTATTTCCTGCAGATATTTTCCGATCAATGCAAAACGGAAATCATCCAAGGCCAACGCTTTGATATTGTAGATGCGTTTTGCTTCCTGTATATAATTTGTAAGCAATGACGGATGTATTTCCACGTCATCTACAAGCGTCAATCTTCCGGAATCCGCCCATTCTTTCCATGGAGCCTTGATCCTCGGAATGTCTTTCGAATTTAGGCACATCCATGAATGGCTGATGTCAAACCGTTCATCTCCATCTCGGAAATGAAGATCTACGGAAGCCCAATCTGTTAATTTTGTATAGTCAATTCCACATACACAGCTCCATCTTTCCAGATCCGGCAGTAAGATGTTGGTCGCTTTGATATTGTCCCACTCCGTTACACTCATTTCTTCCGCATTTTCCGGAATATTCATTCGTTTTGTCATAAATGCCGGAAGTCTTCTCGGATTTTTCTTCCATTCCCTGTATTCTTTCCTGATCTCTTCCATAAGACTTGGCAGATATGGCAACGATGGATTTGCCATTGGCCAGTTTTCTTCCTTATCCACATCTTCCTTTTTATTCAGTTTACAGATAAATGGTAATAACCCATTATCCGGTTCGCCGCCCCGTAAGATCTGTTCGGAAGTTTCCAGCAGATCATCCAGCGGTCCTTCCCGCACATCACCATTTGTCGTGTAGTAAGAACGTCTTGGATGTTTCTTCTTACCAAGTCCTGTCGTAAAGACGTTTATATTCTTATAGTCTTCATATTGATGGATCTCATTAAAAATACAGATTCCAGAACGAAGACCGTCTTTTCCTTTCGGACTGTTTGTTCTTCCCTTCATAATAGACTTTGTTTTCAAGCATAAAACCTGTTCTTTCGTCCATCGGAAGAATTTCTTTAATTTCTTTATCACAGACGGTCGTTCAAATGCATTGATCACATCATGAACCGGCCGCATTGCCTGGTCCTCATTATTGGCGCAGATATCTACATCGTACTCTCTGATTCCATTATGTGGGGACATTAAACACACTGATTCGAGCGCAATTGTACCATCTTTTCCCGCTCCTCTCCCCAACATACAGAATAAATCCGGCCATCTTGGAAGCCCGGATTCTCTCCAATATGTGCAATCGTGCAGTCCGATCACAAACTTCTGCCAGGGAAATATTTCTTCAAACGGGAAGTATTTTGACATCCCGATATATTTCTCCAGCTGATCACAATCTATATAAATATCTTCATGCTCAAAACACCATTTTACATGCGCGACAAGCAGCTCCTGCTCTTCGCATACTGCATAGATTTTTTTCTCAACTATATCAATCCATTCCTGAATATATGGATGTATGTTACAGCTCATCTTCATCATCTCCCGAATCATCGCCAACCGGCTTAATTCCTAGGCTGTCCAGTATTTTAAGCATTTGAGCATTGACCTTAATTCTTTGATCTATCGAGTCATTTTTCTTTTGCCCTTTTTGACCTCCTCCATTATTATATTCAACGATAGCGCCTCTCTTTTTAATGTCTGCGATCAGTTCGTTCTCCAGGTCCCAGAAGTCCATATATTTATCGACCAAGTCGATGTAATATTTCCCTGTGGTTCCATTCCGGGCCAGCTGATCAAGAAGGTCCTCTTTAATTTCCACTCGCAATAATTCTTTTCTTGTTTTTCTCGCCCTTATACCACCCCCTCCGTCACGCGCGCACGAGAAATTTCTTTTGTCGGGAGCACCCACCGGTCTCTACGGGGCATATTAAAACCCGATTTTTTTCGACCGGGGGTATCCTGACAATTTTATTTTTCTTTACCATCTTTCTTCTGTCAGCGGTTCTTTTTTCTTTGGCTTTCGATATTCATGAACCTCTTCATGACAATCATGACACAGGCTGATTAGGTTTCTCCGCTTCTCACCTCTGAAGCTGTACCAGATTTCCAATGCTTTGTCTGGATGCTTCTTTACATAATTTACGTGATGAACCGTCGTTGCCTTTGTATACTTTCCACGTTTCTTACATAACTGGCATTCATATTTATCAAGCTGTAGTACCTGTTCTCTTAATGCTTTCCACTTGCCCCATGTATAGAATCTGTGGATATTTTCTCTTATACATTTCTTTACAAATGCAATCTCATGTTCTGTCATATAATCACCTCGATTGCAGGAGAAGGAATCGAACCTCCGACCTTCAGCTAAGGAGACTGACGAGCTTCCACTGCTCTATCCTGCTATATTAGTGCGATATCGCACACTGTAGGCTTTTGCCCAAAGCCTTTTATCGTCTTTGCTCAGGACGCAGAAAAGCACCTGGCTTTTCGCCAGATGCTCTCTACTATTTCTCACTATTTACTTCTTCTATGAACTATTTCATCTTCTCCCTTATTACAATCCATTGTAAATCCTAGTCTAGCCATTGTTAAGATACGTTCCGTTATTCCAATTTTCCGGCTTAAATAATCCCATATCTCTAGCATGTGCATAATTTTCAAAAGACGTGCACCATTCTAAATTTTCAACTCTATTATCAGATTTAATCGCATTTTTATGATTTACTTCTGGTTTCTTATCTGGATTTTGTATAAATGCTTCTGCAACAAGCCGATGAACTTTATAGCACTTCTGAATACCGTTTTTACTTAACATAACATGCGGATATCCAGATTGAGGATAATACGGCTTTAAAATACACCCTCTGCATTTTTTTCTTGGTAAACTTTTTATGTTTCCATAATTGCTCACCTGATACAGTCCCTCATATCCCTTAATATCTATATATATTTCTTTTTTCATCCTTGGCTCTTTTCTACAAATTCCTTCATCATTTTTGTCAACTGTGTTCCCATCGCAACACCAGCTTCCTTACAAGCTTGACGAAACTCTTCCGCTACTTTACCATTCACCTTGTACGTCTTTGAAATCAGCCCCGCTTTTTCATCCCACTTATCTTGTGGTCTGTTCTTCTTTTCCTCCATACCTCACCTCACACATAATATTCAGTGTATTCGATGCTATGCTAATCAGTAATGCTAACCCTATAATCCAGTCCATTCCTTTTACAATCGCATAATACCCCAACACAAACAAAGTTAAAAGATTAGAAACAATTATACTTTTTCTCATTGTTTTATTTTGAGAGATGCGCTATACTGAAAGCGGTGGGTGGCTTCCCACCGCAAAGCACTTATTTGAAAAATGTTTCATATATCATGCATATCGCAGTTGTCAGACCGTTGATTATGCTAACTATGATTGCTATTTTTTCAAGTTGGTGCTTTTTCTTTCTCTTCTTTTTAGCCATCTCGCATCTCCTTTCCTCATTTCTTGATTATATTATACTATATACGTGTACGTATGTCAATGCTTTTCTCAGAGGTTTTTAAAATTTATAGGACTACTGCAAAAATACGTAACTTGGAAACTTTACTGGATTCTCTAACCGACTGAGCTATGTATCCGTATTTTTGTATTAGAAAAGACGCCCTAATGGACGTCTTACATTTGTCTCATCTTCACATCAACTGCCTCTTTTCTGGCATTATGACGCTGGTTCTGATTCTCCGGCTTTACCTTTTGAGTAATGCTGTTGAATTTTTCATTGCTTTTCTTTCTGTTTGACTTCTCTTGATCCTTCTTATCCATTTTCCTCACCTCGGATATAGTATGTGATGAATGAGAGGTTTTATGTATTGGAAAAGCACCCCAGAGGGTGCCAATCTATCAACTATTTTTTACTACAAAGTTATCTATCGCACTTTCATATTCTTGTAACTTCTTACCTTTCAATTTTTTTGTTTTACCAAATTTCAATAGCAAATCCTTAAGTTGTTTTGAAAAGACCTCAACATTTTTCTTTCTTCCATTTAATAATTGTTGTTTATGATGCATATTAACAGGATGTCGCAAATCCCTTGATATCATTGCACAATACAGCCGAAGATTTGCTATATTTTTTATAATTTCATCGTATAATTCCATATTCGACCTAAAAATATTTTGTAGGTCCACTCTTTTTCTTAATTCATCACACTCAAAAATTAATTTATCGTAAATCCCTAGCGAAAAGTCTATTTCGCGCCCCAATGCCATTTCATTATTTACCTCTGTGTAATTAACTTGACTAAGCAAATGACTAAGATAAAATCTCATATATAGCAAATGACCTAACAGCTTTGTATTTAGATCATTTAAATATTTTTTATACATTATTCGAGATGTAATAACCGTCACTATCATCCCTGTAAAAATTCCAATAGCAATTGATTCAAAAAAACTTCTGTGTCCAGCTATTAAATTGCATTTTATAATTCCACTCGGAAAATACTCAATCACTATCATTGCAAGTAGCGATAAGAAACCTCCCACTATTGAAACACTAAATATCTTTTTATTTTCCACGTATACTCCTCCTCGCGCCCATCTATAAAACTATTATGACATAATTCTACAGTAGCTTCGATATTATAGCAAGTAAAAACGCCCCGTATTTCTACAGGACGTCTTTTTGATTCTACCAAAGTTACGAGGGGAAAGTCGAAAAATTAATTCCAACTTCTCTAGAATAATTATAACATACTATTTTTGTGAAAAGTGTGAAAGTTGCAAATATCCATTGATTTTTTTTGATACATAACTTCGGTCTATATTGAACTGTTTTGCAACCTCTCTCTGTTTCTTCCCATCCACGTACAGCAATTCAAAAATCTCCTTAATCTCTACATCCTCTATCCCGTCAAGAAACTCTTCCACCTCTTGAATCTCTGCTACTACCTGCAGGAGTTCCGCTTCTTTTTTCCTGATCTGCTTGTTTATTCGCTCCTGTTCATCCGGATCAGGTATCATCACAGATGTCCTAACTTCCGTATAGGGAAAATCTTTACTTGACCCACGAACTTTTCCCATCACTTCTCCTGCCGGCTCAGTCTCACAGAGTTCTGATATCCTCGCATCAATTCTTTTAAGTCTTGCTTTGTTCGGTATGTACTTTTTTAGTTTTAACTTGTCCACTGGCAACACTCCCTTTCGTATCTACTCCCCATTTTCTTAAGCAGTCCTCTACTGAGTACGCACCTCTTTGCATCCACTTTTTGGCATTCTCTGTTGGTTCATGTTCAGCCAGATCAGCAAAATGATCTTCCTGATCACGTTTTATCTCTTTTTCCGTTCTTCTATGTCTTAATGACCGTCTCATTTTTATGTTACCTCACTATTTTTCTTGCAATCCAGTCAATTCCTATCACATACAGCAGCACTGGAAACAATATCGCAGCAATATAATCTTTCTTTTCTAATCGCGCATCCTGACAGATTTCCCCTTTCATTGCACATACCGTTCCAATTCCCATAGTGCAATATAGCAATATACTAATTATTATGATCATCACTCTTCACCCTCTCTTTCCCAATTCCCGAACCAGATCTTCATTCACTTTCTTTGTAAGCCCTTCATTGCATGTGCAGTCTTGGTATGTGCAACGGAAACAATCCGGATACTGACAGGGCTTCGATATATTTCTTCTGTTTTTCTCTATCTTTTTTCGTGTCTCCAATAAATCTGGTACCTTTACTTGCTTCCTGCTGCCCGCTCCGGCAAACCGGATCAACCCAGATCTTTCCAGATATGCCCGGAAACAAATCTCACTTTTCTCAATTTGAAACATGACTTTCATGTATACCCATGCTTCGTGTACATCCATCCCATCAAATAAAAGTTCCTGTATCCTGGATTCGTATTTTTCGTAACCTTCCACTATTCAATCACTTCCATTTCTCTTATTGAGACTTCATAAGCTGTTCTCTCGCTGTCGCCTTTTACATAAATCCTGCTCTGTATCATTCCCATGGCTCTCACTTTTGTTCCGACTGGAAGCCCTGCTGCCAGCCTTGCGTTCGAATACCAGCAAATTGCCGGGAGATAATCACTTTTTCTGTGTTTCCTGTTTACTGCAATTAAAATATCCGTGATTTCTTTTCCGAGTGGTGTCTCTCGATAGAGCGGCTGTTTACAGATATATCCAATCAGATCAATTCTGTTTTGATCCGCTTCACCAGCTTCGCTGATTCCTTTTACAAATACATACAATTTCAAATGATTTCTTTCTCCATCCTTTTCATTGTAAGATCTGTATTCTCCAAAGATTGTAATTCTCCCTCCTACATTATCCCGAATCTCCTGCACTATCTGTTCCGGCACCTGAATCGGTATGACATCCATGTTTCCACTTGTCCGCATGACTTCTATAGTTGATTTATAGATCTTTCTTCTGTCTGGTGAAGTCAATAAATACTCTGGTGTTTCCATAATTTTTCCTGTGATCTTTACTGTGTTGTTTTCCATCTTTTTTCTCCTATATCATGTACTCTGCCGATATTCGACAGGCTCTCTCCCAAATAACCGGATCCAGACCTTCTTCCTTCACCTTCAAATCATTTATTGTCATATTTTTATCATCGATATAATAATGCGCAAATACTTTTCTTGTGTTATTCCCATATTTCTCGATATTCTCTTTCGTGTTTTCATTGATATAATCAAATCTCAGACCAAATTTTTCGCAAAATTCGACTGCTTCTTCCAGCAATTTTTTCTCTCTGCACGTCCACAGAATAATAATATCCCCTTCCTTTTGTTTCTCCTTTAAAAATTCAAACAAATAGAAATTCGGTGTTCCTATTTTAGGAAATCTTGTTCCTCTGCAAAGCGTTCCGTCAAAATCTACTGCATATACTTTCTTATATTTTTCTGCCATATTACTCCATTTCCAGCCCGCTCAGCGCTTTCAAGATTCTTCCATCCATGTTATCTTCATTTGCCGGTGTTTTTACAGTCAATAACATTCCAGTCTCATTTACCCACAGGACGAAATATCCCATTCCCATAGGTCCTGTCGGAAAGTCTTCATACTCACCTGTTTCGGATAGGCTTACCAATTCCAGAATTTGATCTGGTATGTAACTCATCTCTTTTGTCTCTACATTCTGTAACACTGCCATTCCCCTGTATTTGATTTCTGTATCCTCATACCGGTCTCTGGCTGATAACCATTTCTTGTATTCCCACTCATCCCTTACTTTTAGTTCATACTGCTTTTCTCCTTTTTCATATACTCTGTATACTTCGCCCTCTTCCGGAAGATCCCCTACGAGCTCAATGACTGCTGCCTTATTCTTGCTTGTAAAGTCCTTCTCATATACAAATAATATCCAATAGGCTCCCTGTATGAAGTACATTTCCTCTTTCTTTCCTACAGTGAGTCCTGCACCTTTCCATGCATCCTTCAATATTCTCTTAAATATGCTCGTCTTAATAAACATGATGCTCCTTTCCTCTCCCAGAGTTATCTGGGAGATAATGTGATGGCTTACGACAGGTTTTGTGACGTACCTGCTGTTGTATCTTCACGGCACTTGGCCGGAGATGCTATAAAAATTGGAATCCTGGATGTCCTTCTTTCTGCTTTTCATTTTGCGGTTCTTTCATCAACTCTTGCTGATCCAGATAATTTTTCTTGCTGATCTTCATCCAGTCTTTCCGTGTGTGTGACTTTTCATATTCCCTCTGTGCGATCTCGCAAAGCAGTTCTCTTGTCTTTCTGCAATTATGTACAGCTTCTTTCCCGCTTTTATGGTGCGGTTCACACAAATACACTTTCAATCCCCCGGCTTCCGATAGAATTCTCATCCCGGATCCAAACAATACATGGTGTTCCTCGGTATACTGCTGCCGATAGTCTCCATACAGATTGGCACAGAGATAGCACACGCCCTTTTCTGTGTTCAAAATGCTTTTCGGATGGCTGATTCTCTTTTTCTTCTTTTTCGGCTTAGGAAACGCCATATCACTATAATCAATACTCATAAAGTAATCACTTTCTTTTTCCAGTTGTCCCATCCGCCTTTTGGCCAGGCAAATTCTTTCTTCAGAAGCTGGATGATTTTCTCCGGATCCCCGGATTTTAAGATGTCTTCTATGACTTCCCCTTCCTGAACCACCTCTTCTGTGATCTCATGTACCTGTTTTTCTTCTTCCGGAAGATTCATAACCGGAGCATCCGGCATCAGTTCCGGATAATCTTCCACTTCCATCTGTCCTGGAATCTGTTCTTCTGTTTCTTTTGGCTCTTCCAAAGTTTCCTGTGCTTTTGCAGGTTCTGCCTTTTTCTTTAATGGTTCTGTCTTTAAGACTTCCCTCTCTTTCTTTTCTCTCAGCGGCACCTGATAAACTCTTTCATAGGCTTCTGAATCAGAAGTCTTCCTGCCTTCCGGATAAAAGGTCTGTTCAAATGTTTTGGCCAACTCCAGATAGCTCATCTCTTCTGGTTCTCCCCTGCCGTTGTATGGCATGATCCGAATCTGAAATTCACTGAATAGTGCATTTGCAAATTGCATCCGAAACATTCGGAATTTTGTTGGAGCTACAATTCCCATGATCTCCCGGTTAATCGTACTTGCTTCTTTTGGCTCGTCTTCCCATATCCATTTAGCCATTTTTTCAAAGCAGCCTTTTCCCTCTCCTTTGAAAAATTCATACACTAACGTTTCCGTCCAGCTTCCATGGTGTTCTTCTGGTGCGATGTCGCACAGGCTCATCTGCGGCGAATAACGATCTTCTGTTTCCCGGATGACCTCTTTTACCTCCCGGATTTCCCGTACCGTGGCATCTCTTGGTACCACTTCCCGCACTTCTTCCGGCAATGCCAACATTTCAGACAGCTTACTGCTGCCATATCCCCGGTATTTCTCCTGAATTTCCGGGCTGTTCCCATCAATACTGTATGTATCATTGATCTGCATGAACCGAATTGCCCACGTCCTGCTGATATTGAAGGTTTCCTTTGCAAACTCAAAAACATCTGCATACCCCTTCTCTTTATAAAACTCTGCATCTCTGGTCTTTTTTAAGAGATACCCGACTTTAATGTATCCCTCTGCTATATGTTCCAGTTCTTTTCGTAATGCAATTTCTACTCCCTGCAGTGTACTGATTGTCTGTAATTCTTCCATCTATCCTGCTTTCCTTTCTGTACTCCTGAGCTTCTTTCTTTGGAACAGCTCGACAAATTCTTTCACTTCCTCTGTCATAGGTCCGTTATATTTTGCCCTGCACTGTATCATCACCCTATTGTTTACCTCCATGGTGTAAAACGGTGTCTCCGGATCCTGTTTCTTTCGCAGGAACAGGATCGTTGTCTCGCCTTTGGCCACCCGGTCAATGTACGTGGCGACACAATGATGCATGGCATTTCCCTCCTGCCTGATTTCATGGATCCGTTTCGGAAGTCTCAACACAAATTGTTCTGTTTCCATTTCCAGATAACTGTCCCTCTTTCTGTATTGCTCGTACTTTTTGTCTTTTTTATTGTCCAAATCCTCTTTGGCTTTTATTTCTCGTTCTCTGCTCTCTTCAATCAACTCTTCATGACGCTGCTCTAAATTCTTCGGGAATAAGATCCACGGCTCTCTCATGTTGTATCCCAACTCCTCTGCCATCTTCAGATAATCGTGATAATCCACGGCTTGTCTCTCATCTTCTCCTAACACTTCTTTGATGTACCGTTCCATCTTGTGAATGGTGGTATACCGGATATACCTGGTAAATTTCCTCGGAAACCTTGCAAAAAACTGAACCTGCTGCCATGTTGGATGCAATCCCCTTTCCTGCATTTCATAAGTGGTGTTATATTCCCTCACGCTTGGATTCTTTCCAGCCAACAGCTGGTAGTATTCCCCGTTTAGCCCCAGTATCTTTTTACAAGACCGCTCTTCCTTCTTTAAGTATCCTGTGTTGTACCCCTGCATCTTTTCTTTGACAATTCTGTAAAACCCGCACTTTACCAGTTGTTCAATTCCAGGCATATACCGGTATTCCCCCAGATATTGATCCAAATACATTTTTTCTCGATAGTTCCCATGTTTCACAAAATGCTCCATTGCAGAATACTGAAACGGTGTTCCTTTTAATATCTGCTTGAGATTCCGGTTATAGAGGATTGCTTCATGCTCTACCACTTTTGCATAATATCTCCATCCGTCTCTGCAACACCACCGAACCCAGTCTGTCTGCTTATACTGTTCATATTCAAATTCATGAATCTTTTTTAAATTCCGGTCATACGTGATCCGTATCAGCTCCCAGTACCCGCCATCTCCCTTTTGTCCATTCCTGAATTTCCGATAACACTCAAAATATCGGTATACATACCCCTCTTTTGTTTTCTGCAGGAGTCCTGCATATCCTCTTGCGTGAACATTTCCGCCTTTCTTTCGACTTCGGTAGGTAATGGGATGTCTGCAGGATGGACATTCGCCCTCGTCTCCATAGTGTGGATTCCTGATTTTTACTTCTCTTCCACAATGTGTGCAATACCCTTTTGTTACCTTTCTTCCGGCATCATAAAACAAATACTGTGGAAGGACTTCCCGATCTACAAAATCTTCAAAATCTTTTGGCAGTTCCGGCACCAGTGCCATCTCAGAATCAATTTCGTCAATTTCTTTTCTGCCCTTACTGTAATTTTGCCATCTTGCGATTGCTGCACGTGGTTCTTCCTTTCCGTTGTGGCAAAATTCTGAGATCCGTTTTCGGTCCTCTTCTCGTATCCACACTTTTCTGCTACTGTACCAGTACCCTTGTTGTATCTCTCCACATCCTTCCATGTAGCTTAAGTTATCTATTTTTGCAGTTCTCCACTTCTCACACAAATTGTCATAGGTGTAGTACTTGTTTTCTTCCAAAAGGAATAGCCGGTATTCCGGATGTGCTGTGCCAGCCAAGATCATATCCCTTGTAAATACATCGATCTCTAAAACCGTTCCTGTCTTCTTGGCACGATAGAACCAATAATATGTTGCACTCCAGACAGGTGGTCTTCCACATCTTAGTACCTGATGTCCTTGATCTTCCCTGACTGTCTTTCGCATAGTTTCCGTTACTTTTAACTCTGGAAGCTTTAATAACTCTCCTCGTCTCATTTCTCCGCCTCCAGATAGTATTCTTCTGCCATGGCAAATACTTCCAGATCCGGCATTGCCACCATTTGTGACCCGCTTCTTACTTTGACTCTTTTTTCCGCTTCTTTCCGGATATTCTGCAGGCACTCTTTGAGTGTCCGGTTCTTTCTTCTTATAGCTCTGGCTAGAGCTTCTTTTTCAAAACATCTCATAGACAGATACGAGACGATCTCTCCTGCCGGCATCCCGTCTGTTTCCTCTTTTAGCTCGACCTGCAGCTTTCCAATGGCCGCATTTACTAAATCTACCAGCTCTTCTGATAAATGCTGCTCATACACTTCCCGGATTCCATCCGGAATCCCATTTTCCTCTGCCAGTACTTTTAAATGCTCCAGATCCTGTTCCTCTAATAATCCTTTTGCACACGCATTCAATTCCTCCACAGAATCAAAATTTCCAAATACATCAAACATTCTGTTTTTCCTCCAGTAATCCCTCTAAATTTTCCACGTAATCGTGATGTTTACTAAATCTGACGGCTATTTCATGCCGTTCTGCCAGTTCCTGATACTGCTGCCATAATTCTGGATTCTTGATACCCTTTCCAGATGGCTTTCTCCACTCTGACCGTTTCCACTGCTCCGGTTTTCCGTTTTCAATCATATTCTTGATAAAAATACAGTCTGTATATAAGGTCACGTGGCATGCCGTATTTAGTGTTTTCAAGGATTCTACGATTCCAAGCAGTACCAGTCGATAATACGTTGTCTCTTTCTCATCCCCACATATTCCTTTGACTGCCGGACCTTTCCTTGTCTGATATTCGATTGCAGCCGCCCAGCACCCATCTTTGATACATGGACCCGTCAGACTTGTCCGTATGTAAATATTCAATGCTTTCATATCAAATTCTCCTGTTCAAACGGATCAGGATGTATCTTCGGTATTTGTATCCTGTTACCGGATTGATTCCTTCATGGTATGTTTCTTTGTCAAGATAATAGCCTTTTGGCGGTTTCGGCTCGTCACTCCATGTTTTTCTTTTATATGTCTTTACTTCCGCAACCGGAATCTTCAGATTTCTGCTGCAGGAGTACCGGCTCTCTCTCAGTTTGTTTTCTTCATCCGGCGTTTTACTTAAATACTCGGCCAGTTTTCGAAACCCACCCTCGTCATACATTAAATCCATGTGGACTCCACCCTTGTCCCATACCTTTCGCATAATCAAATCTGCATCCGGAATCCGGTTGATGACCAGATGATGATGAACACCACCCCGGCTTCCAATCTCGGTATGCAGCATCCATTTTAGTTCTGCTCCCCGTTTCTTGTATTGTGTCCGTACTTTATTGAGCCACTTCCTGATGTCTTTTGCTGCTTTCTCCATATCTTCTGGCCTGTTCTCCGGCTTATAAGTCAATGTCACCCAGTAGTCATTATCCTGAAAGTTCAGCTTCATCTTTCTCCAGCACTGCCGTTCTTTATTCCACTGATTCACTTTCCTGATCTGCTCTGGTGTGGCTTTCTTCTTTTTCATTCTCGGCATTCCCGGAGCACCATATCTCCCATTGTGATACTCCATCACTTCTCTGATGTCTCCCAGGTCATAACTCTTTCGTTTATACATCCTGTTTTGCTCCTAAGTTTAATATTCTTATCAAGTTGAAAACGGGAGCTTTTTGCTCTCATTTTCTTTGACATTTTGCCAATACAGGTGTACAATATAAATGGACTTTTGTTTTGTTTGTATTGGCAAAATATCCGGTGCATCTGTTTGCGGCAGGTGCACTAATTTTTTACGCTTTTTTCTATGTACCTGCAGCTGAGTTCTAATCCTGCTGTCATGATGATCATCCCGATCCATAAGGATCCGGTTCCCATCAGCATGATCGCACAGATTCCCAATGCTGCTTCCAGGATCCGCAGTAATTCTTCTGCATACCGAAGCTGTCTTCTCTTTCGGAAACTCATACGATGATGTACTCTCCCCCGATCTCTTCTGCTACCTGTTTCGCTTCCTGGTACGTCCCATACTCGCTCCGGATCTTTCCGGATTGCCAGCGAATGATCCATATCTGTTTCCTCTCCTTCTCTTCATTCAACCCCAAGTTCTTTGATCCTTTCTTCGATTAGCTTCAACTCTGCAACAACTCCTTCCTCTTCCGGAAACTGCCGCAGTTCCTCTCTTCTGCTGACAAGCCTGCTGTACTCAATGACTTGTCCTGCCGTCATGTTCAAGATTCTCTGGTCCATTGATCGCTCCTTTGATTTTTACTGATTTTCTTCCTTGATACTCCAACTCCCTGCAGTAATTGTTTAAGCAGGCAATCGCATGCTGTTTCTGCTGTTCGGAATAACCATTCACTCTTTCCGTGGATTCCAGCGTCTGGATGAATTTCTCAATCTGATTGATTGTCAGCCTTTTCATAGCTTGTCCTCCCTTCTACCGCCTAAGCGGTTTTTCTTCTTTCGAATCCTATATTTTTCATTGTTTCATCTAATTTGCTTTCTAAGATCCGAGAAAGCTCTTCTTTACTTAACTCATCTTGATTTATCCATGATCCATTGATTTTAATCATGCTTACTACTTCGATTCCTTTCATTTCACCACCCCTCTACTATGTATGCCAGATGGATTGTCCGAGGTATGTTGTCCTACGCATTTTTTACTCCGCGTCTGAATCTCTGACGATACTCTTTTATCAAAGAGATACGATCATGGCTTTAATCAACTATTAACCAGTCATCTCTCATCAATTCATCTGCTGATGGTTGCCATCCATATTTTGATGGATTACTTCCATCAGCACTCATTACAATACAATTTCCTCGCCCATTTGTTGGTTTGATTTTCGCCCCACCTTCAAACTCTGGCAATGTTATGTATTTTCTTTCTTCTAATGCCTGTTTTACTGCTTCCTGTATGTTTATCTTCCTCACCTCGCTTCCTACTCAAGAAAATAATCCACTGATACACCGAAGTAGTCTGCTAGGATTTTTAGCTTTTCTGCTTTCGGTTTACTTCTACCTGTTTTCCAGTCTGTAAACGTAGACTTCGTAATTCCCGTATCAGAAGCAACTCTGTAATCCGTAATTTCTTTCGAATCACGCAACTCTGCATATTTTTCGTACATTTTTTCACCTCTTTTCCGAACTTACTATTGATTTTAGTTCGGAAATCAGTTACAATATATTTACCAGATACATTGACAAAGAATTGCGCTACAATTCTGTTTTGATTTCCGAACTTTGTAGTTTTATTATAGTGCGGATTTCAGAACTTGTCAATACTTTTTTTGTACTGATTTCAGAATTTTTTATGAGGTGTATTATGTATGAAATTTATTGCAAGTTAAGAGATGAAAAAGGATGTAAAGATGCGGACGTTGCGAAAGCTACTGGTATAACTAAGTCTACTTTTTCTGATTGGAAGAATGGGCGAAGTAAACCAAAAGATGAGAAGCTTACTAAGATAGCTGATTACTTCGATGTACCATTAACATATTTCTACGAGGAACATCAGAATAATGCAGCATCATTGACAACGAGAGATGAGCGTGACATTTCCAAGACAGTAAATGACTTAATGGAAAAATTAGAAGCAAAAGATGGGGCACCACTGTTTTTCGACGGTAGTGAAATGAGCCCAGAAACAAAAATTTTATTCGAACAGCAATTAAAGTCATTGGTAACTACTGTTAAGGAAATCAACAAGATCAAGTTTAATCCGAACAAAAATAAAAAGTAGGTGATTACCTTGAAGCAAGATGTAAAAACAATAGTGAATAATTTAATAAGTAAATACGGCACAAGAAATCCTTATGAATTATGTGATTACACAAATACAATTTATCAAATATGTGATATCGGTGATGTATTAGGTTGCTACTTACTTATCAAAAGACAAAAATGCATTATGCTAAACAAAAAAATAATAGGAACTCCAATGGAGAAATTTATTTTGAGTCACGAATTGGGACATTCTCAATTACACAGAAAAAATGATTGCTATTTCTACGGAAGCACATTATTTTCTAAGCTCAAAGAAGAAAACGAAGCCAACACGTTCGCCGCAGAGCTTCTCATACCAGATTCTCTGATCTACGAGAATCCGGGCATGACCAAAAAACAGATTGCAAGACTAGCTGGATATGATGAAAAGATTATGGATTTTAAAAGTTTTAAATGATATAACCGCTATGGCGTTTATATAAAAGTTATGTGGTGTTAATGTACAGGAGAAAAAGGAGAAACTATATGAAAGTGGAGAACCACAATATTGCTGGAGTCACCTATCGACAAAATGAAATTTGTTCTCTCGGCTATAAAAATTCAGATTTTATTCTTACTAAATCTGAATTAAAGTCTTATGGCTATGAGAATGTCCGTATTTATGAAATTGCTTTTCCAAGCTTTGATGTACGTCTCGTTCCTGAGCCAGATAATCCTTATGATTCAAATGCCATAAAAGTTGTACTTAATAATGTACATGTTGGTTATATAAAAAAAGGAAGTTGTTCTCACATAAAAAATTTAATAAATAATAATCAGATTTCCAAAATTGATGCGGATGTACATGGTGGTAAATATAAGATCCTTTCTTATGACGATTACGAAGACAAATATGTGTTAGAATCTGGAAAAACTAACTTTTTTGTAACCATTACAATTTATTGCACCCCTTCAGAGGATGTTGAAAAGAATTATTCTGAAATATCGTTCTCTAATGATAACTTTTTTCTTTCTGAGAAAGAATTGCAAAGTTTGTCAACAAATGATTTTTGGGAATACTCCCAAAATATCCTTAATATGGCAAAACAAGTTACTTCTACAGATGATCCTATTTTAACTTCCAATATTCTCGAGTTAATACGTAATGAAACGGATCGCAGAAGAAATCTTACTACTAGAGATCCACATAATATAGAATCTCAACATAAAAACGAAGTTCATTATGACATCAAAAATAAATGTGTGGTTATTGCAAAAAAGAATTTTAGCATTAAGAAATTAAGTTTTTGTTCGAAAATTTCAGCTATTGCTTCAATTATTGTATTTATTTTAGATATTGCAATATTGCCAGCATCACCGATTTTAGGTGTGATCTTTTTAATTTTTTCAATAATAGAATTAAGACTATCCTTTCAGTATAAAAAATACCGAAAAACATTACTTGATTTAATTCAAAAAAACGCAGATGCACTATAAATTAGATTTTAAAATGGGAATCTAATCTTGAGACAAGAAAGGAGAAACAATGATTGATTTTAAAAACGGAAGTTATGTAAAAATGAAAAAAGTACACGGTTTTCCAAGCGCTGATTTAATTGGCCCTCTCATGATTCCAGGAGAAGAATTTATTGGTCAATATCAAGCTATGAGAGATTTTGTTATTTTTACAAACAAAAGAGTTATTGCTGTTAACGTACAGGGTGTTACTGGAAGGAAGAAAGATTTTACTTCTTTACCGTATTCCAAAGTACAGTTATTTTCAATTGAAACATCTGGAACATTCGACCTGGACAGCGAACTTCAATTATGCTTTAGCGGTATCGGAATTGTAAAATTTGAATTTACTGGATCCAGTGATATTGTTGAAATCGGAAGAATCTTAGGAGAATATGTTCTTTAAGATATAACCGCTTCGGCGTTTATATAGAGTAAAGTGGTGTTGAGGTACAGGAGAAAAGAGGAATTTATGAAAAAGAAAATTGTAACCATGCTGTTGATTGGAACTATGGCGTTGTCCATTACAGCATGTGATGGAAATACAGACTCCGAAAAAGATAACAAGGCAAATGCAGAAACCACAACAAAGCAAGAAGAACCAGAGGTTGCGGTTACATATCAAAGCATTCTTGATGATTACACGCAGAAGATCGCCGATGCTACCCCAGGACTTGTGGAAGAATACAATAACGAATCCGCGGCTATCGCAGGGGATTTGAACGCGCTTGCTGAATTATCAAATAGCAAGGTTGAAAAACTGGCCGAGATTTCTAATCAGGGCGTTTCCGAAATGGCTACGCTAATGCAGAGGAATGGGGACGAGTACAGTGTTTATGAAGAATGGTCATTGAAATTAACTGACGTATACACCCAATACGCAAAGCAGATCACTGACGCATACACTTCTTCCGCTGCCGGCATGAGTACGGAAGACTTAATGAACTCTCTCGATTCTTTAGGACAATAAAACAAAAAACCGCCCCGGTGCTACCAACACTGAGACGGTCAACATATCCGAAGATATGCAAATCTGAAGCCAAGAATATTGTATCATCTTCGGGACAGCTACACAATCCAGAACATTTGTTCATGTGCTGGCTGTTATTTTTGTACCTATTTTTACATAAATTAAATGAGGAGATGATCTAAAATGAGCGCAAGATATGCCTATGGTTACGTCCGTGTATCCACTGATAAGCAGGAAGAACTTTCTCCGGATTCGCAAGAGAAACTATTACGGGAATATGCTGCCAAAAACAATATTATCATTTTGAAGGTTTTCTTTGAGATCGGAATATCCGGAAGAAAAGCTGACAAGCGTCCAGAATTCCAGAAAATGATCGGGCTTGCAAAATCATCCGATCATCCGGTTGATGTGATTCTGGTTTGGAAATTCAGCAGATTTGCAAGAAATCAAGAAGAATCAATCGTATACAAATCCCTGCTGCGGAAGCAAAGCAACGTTGATGTTGTGAGTGTGTCAGAACCTTTGATAGATGGTCCATTCGGCTCTTTAATCGAGAGAATCATTGAATGGATGGATGAATACTACTCTATCCGGCTTTCTGGCGAAGTCCTAAGAGGGATGAAAGAAAAGGCTACAAAAAAAGGATACCAGATGTCCCCACCTTTTGGGTATCGTGCTGTTGGAAACGGAGATCCTTATAAAATTGATCCGGATGAAATGAAGGTCGTGGATTTTATCTGTGATGAATTTGATTACCTCAACTCAGATGCCACAAAGATAACACGAAAACTAAACGATATGGGAGCCCGCACAAGACGAGGGAATCCTTTCGAATCCCGTAGCGTAGAAAGAATCTTGAAAAATCCATTCTATTATGGTCTTGTCGCGTGGAATGGAATAACATTCATGGGAACGCATGAAGTCCATTACTCAAAAGAACGCTTCGAAGCCCGCATGAAAAAGATACAGACTACATACAAGCCACTGAAACGCCGTGATGTATCCTCATGTAAACATTGGTTATCAGGGATTTTAAAATGCGGATACTGCGGGGCCTCTCTCGCCTACAATGGTGCAAACAGGCACTCACCTGGTTTTCAGTGTTATAAGTACAGTAAAGGAATACATACCGAATCCTGTTCGATATCAGAGAAAAAAGTGATCGCTGCACTGGAAGAATATTTTGAAAAACTTCTTTCCGGTATGGATTTTGAATACTCCTACCACTCTGCTGAGACCGGCGAGAAGATATCAGAACGTGAATCGCTCCTGTCTGAGCTTGATAAGATTTCAAACAGAGAGAAACGGATCCGTCTCGCTTATGAGAATGAAGTAGATACTTTGGAAGAATATAAACGGAACAAAGAGCGTCTGCAAAAAGACAGGGAAGATATTTTGATGCAACTGGAAAATCTCAATAAGAATAATGAAGATACGAAAACAAAATCTGACGTGCTCAAGAACGTGCAAACTGTATATGATGTGATTAAAAATGATGCGATCGACTATGGTACCAAAGGCATTTTTATGAGAAGTTTGGTGGAAGATATCGTTTATGACAAGAAAAACAGCAAGCTGATATTCCATCTTTATATCTCGTAAGCCCTCTGTTTATAAGGGTTTGCGGATATGTTATAGGTTACTGCAATATGGGCC
>OATI01000174.1_pt1 | contig 82814 bp, 74 predicted proteins | sample 1494981 | NCBI WGS metagenome assembly OATI01 (sample SAMEA2579952, study PRJEB22360) | human gut metagenome
CAATTTCCTAGGCAGGGAACATATATATATAGCCTATGTAATTGTATAACAACAACATAGTCAAGAAAACGTAATTTTCGAGTAACAATATAGCATCAATAGAGAACAATAAACGCAGGATAGAGTCTTATTCTTCTCCTAAAAAAAAGTCCAATTTTGCACGCACGCGCGGCGGGTTCGGTGGTGGTCTTGGACGCTTTGGGCTTAGAGATTTCCACCCCCCTCCCCCCTAATGAAGTTTTCGCCAACCTTGTTGAAAACTGCACGCGTATTACAGAGCCGTTTTTCCTCTCCAAAATCAAAGGGGAAAACACAGGTGAAAGATGTACACCTAACCCGCCGAACGTGCCATACAGGGCAGAAAAACACCCGTCTGCATTCGCGCGTACATATAAGTGCGACCCCGACTAAGTAAATTAGGCCTTTACGCCGCGAGTGAGCCTATATAGGCTGTTATCTGTGTCTTATTGCTGTCCCTTGCGGCGGAATGCCTGGGGCTTTTATCAATCGAATAACCGATTCAGATTTGATTCGGTTGAATATACAGATAAGAAAGTGATAACTTATCATCATATCCTTTCCTTCTTTGTCCCGCGGTGGGACAGCTGTAATAGGCTCAATCAATTGATATTCATACAGTTGATGTGATTTATCCCTGTCCCACGTAGGACAGTGGGACAATGGGACAGTGGGACAAGGCGGGACAGAGCGGGACAGCAGGTGTCCCACCGTGGGACAGCCGTAATAGGCTCAATCAATTGATATTCATGTCATTGCTGTAATTTGTCCCTGTCCCACGCAGGACAGTGGGACAATGGGACAGTGGGACAAGGTAGGACAGAGCGGGACAGCAGGTGTCCCACGGTGGGACAGTCTTAACAGGGTCAATGTATTGATATTCATGTCATTGCTGTAATTTGTCCCTGTCCCACGCAGGACAGTGGGACAATGGGACAGTGGGACAAGGTAGGACAGAGCGGGACAGCAGGTGTCCCACGGTGGGACAGTCTTAACAGGGTCAATGTATTGATATTCATGTCATTGCTGTAATTTGTCCCTGTCCCACGCAGGACAGTGGGACAATGGGACAGTGGGACAAGGTAGGACAGAGCGGGACAGCAGGTGTCCCACGGTGGGACAGTCTTAACAGGGTCAATGTATTGATATTCATGTCATTGCTGTAATTTGTCCCTGTCCCACGCAGGACAGTGGGACAATGGGACAGTGGGACAAGGTAGGACAGAGCGGGACAGCAGGTGTCCCACGGTGGGACAGTTTATATCGACACGACGCGCCACAGGATCTGCTCCCCTATTTTATGGAGCAGCTACTATTGCCATTGTCCCACACTAGGACAGTAAGCCGTTTATTTTGGCAATAAAAAAACCTGCCTGGAAAAATCCAGACAGGTTGAACCGGTATAACCACCCTGAAGTCAGAAAACATCGTCCAGGGCTTTTCCTGCCGGGTTATCTAGTCTCAACTCGGCTTCTATGCTTTTTAAATACAGTTCGGTTGTTTCCGGGCTTCTGTGTCCTAACATAGATTGGACTTCTTTTAGTGGTACTTTATTGAGTATGGCCAAAACTGCCGCCGTATGCCTTAAACTATGCGCTGTTATCTTAGGCGAGGACAGACCGCAAGCCTTTAACCTTTTAGCTATTATTTCCCCCAACGTTCTTGCCCTTAAAGGCCTGGGATAAGCGTCAGCCGTCTTAAACATGCTATCGCTTAATCCGGTAAACCCTACACTATCCAGATATTCCATGATAGGTTCTACAGATTTGAGCGTGATACCAATCTTTTCCGACCTTGACAACCTGCCTTTCCTTTGTATCGTAAGGTAACCGCCTTTGTTTGTCCTTTCCAGGTCGCAAACGCGGAGTCTTGCCACTTCAATACAACGGAGTCCACACCTTAACATCAGGTTTATTATTGCAAAATCCCTCTTGCCTATAATAGTGCTTCGATCGATCGATGAAAGCAGCAATAATGTTTCCTGCTGGCTCAAATGCCCGCGCTTATATTCACGGTTCCTGTTTTGAATGCGTATTCCGGCCGCAATGTTTTCATACCATCCTGCATTCTCTGCATATTCATACATTTTGCTGATCACCCTAAGATATAATTCAATGGTACTATCACTTTTACCCGTTTTGGATAAATGGGTTTTGTATGCCAGGATATCAGCCCTTTTGAGTTCCGTTATATTCCTACCTGATATAACGACCCACTGTTTAAAGACATTCACACACCTACTGTAGGTTTCTTTGCTTTCGTTCGTAATATCTGCATTCAACAAATATTGCTCTGTCAATTCTTTAAATGTTACCTTCATGTTATATGTTTTATTGATTATCAATCCACTAAAGCCAAATCAAAATTTTTCACCAGCCTATCAAACAAAGGGTTTATATTGTTGAAATAATTGATCATATCAACCTTCCTTGCCTCTTTGCCCCTGGTAACAGTTTCAGACAATTGATTTATGATCCAATCCGCTATATCTATTTTAGCGGCCTTTTCTTCATTCGTTGCATTCTTTTCCAGAATATCCGATACCCTGAATTTAAGCCCGAACCTTTCCAGCTCTTCCGCTTTCTTTGTCCATTCCGTAAAACCGTCCGTGTCAGGAAACAAAACAACATTCCTGCCGGATAAAACCTGTAATCTTTCAGGCTGCATCTGGGATTTTCCCCCGGTTGCCAGCCAAACATAATTGTCATAGACCATAGAAGCGATTACCGCGGTTTTCTCCGCTTCAACCACTGCTACAGGGAAATCGGGGTATATCTTTAGTAGATGTTCCCCGAAAAGGCATTGTTTAAGATTGAAGTCAACCGGTAACAGTCCTTTTTTCTTCATGACGGCATGAACCCAATTGATACCCCCTGAACCTTTAACCCGGTGTCCGGTGTCCGGGTCATATTTTAGTATCTTTCCAGTTCTGACCCTTCCGTTAATGTCAATTTGCCAAAACATAACATCTTCATTCCTGGTGGCTCCAATTGCGTATTTTGCCATCATCTTCTCAATACTGGGAGATTCCAGGGTGTCCCTATCGAACAGGCCACAAAGGAACCGCACAAAACTGCTTTTATAACTCAATGATCCGGTAACATACTTAAAAGGTATATATCCGATCGGCTTCCTTTCCTCTTCTGTCTTTTTAACTGGAACAAACACCGTCTTATCTTCCTTCAGTTCCGGATGGCGGGCAAAAAACTCTTTCGGTGTATAATGGTAACCGCAGCTGCTTTCATGGTTACATCTGCCTACAACCTTATTTATCGGTTCCCCCGTATTACCGTCCAGGTAATAGGCAAAAGAACTGGGATCGCCACAGGACGGGCATTCATGCCGGCTTGATCTCCCGCTGTATTTTTCCAGATATGGCTTATTATACTTATCCATAAAGATATTCTTTCAAGAAAACATACTTACTTCATTCCTGATCGGTGAACAGATCGCCTTCTTTTGCCTTTTCCAGTATCCGCCCAACCTTGCTTTTTGAGATCCCCAGCTCATAAGCAATTTGGCGTACACTTTTACCGTTACTATTCATTCCCTTGACTATAGAATCAATGTTTTTAATCTCCTTATCCGTCAGTTCCCTTAAATGTTCCCTTTCCGTACCTGTCCCGTGATACTTAAAATGTAAAAAGGTATCCTCTTTTTCGATGGAATACAGCAACACGTTATCTTCGCCGTATTCAAAAGGGCCGTTACGTACTTTCAGTTGCTTTACATAACGTAACGATTCATCTTTAGCACTCTTTCCAATCGCGAAAGCACTATCGAAAAAGTTATATAGCTTCTTGCTTCCTGCTAAATCGTTTTGTGTTATGGGATTAAATAGCGACCTTTTCGGCGTATGGGCTAAAACTAATATACTCCAACCGTATTTACGTTTCAGTCTGGTAAGGGAAAGCATCAGGATGCCTGCTGCGTCCGATTTCTCCGCGTTAGAACACAAAAAAGTAATATTATCAATAATTACTACATCTGCTCCCACTTCTACCGCTACATCTTCAATACCGCTCATTATCGCACCTTCTATGTCTGAAGTATAGAAGCCTTCCGGATCGATTTCCGCCCTTATCAAATTATCTCCGAAGTCATGTATTACACCCTGATCGTTGGTGTATCTGATCTGAAACTGCTTATCTGACAATTCACAGTCAAATAATACTACCTTGTGTTTTTTATCCAACTCGGTTGCGATCTGGACTGCAAAAATAGATTTGCCTAAATTGCTATCCGAAAACAAACAGCACACTTCACCCTCATACCATAAATTTAGGAAAAGGGGCTTCGGACTCGGTCTTTTAGATGCCATAATTGCCGTGTTTTTAAATGATAAATATCTGAAAGTATTTTTATGATTAAACGAATCAGGTATAGGTAAATTATTATTTAACTCCTCCCTGATAAGATCTATGTTTTCGCTTATAATACTCATATAACAAGCCTTTCATTTTGTTTGTGTAATTTTCCCGCATTATTCACCCAGGAGCTAATCGCACGTTCGTAAGCCTTGCCCAAAAAGTAAGCATCCAAGGCACTTGTTACCTCTATTGTTACCCATGATGCAGAACTAGCCGACACACTATCCTCTTTCACTATACGGGCACCTACGCTTTTAACTATTTCGTCAAAACAATCCCTGTATTTATCGTATATCAATATCTCGAATTTTTCCATAAACTACTTTTTAATCCTATATGTTTTTGTTCAATTTATTGCCGCTATAAAAAGCATCAAAACGGTTGCTTATATTATTACAAAGTTGCCTGATTTCAGGAAAGGAAATATTCTCTTTTATCAATCCTTCCTCAATTTCACTTACACGGTAAAATATCCCCTTTCCGACCTTGATATATGTATCATCATCAAGAGACAACGTTGTATTATCACAACATCTATATGATCGCAATTGCTTATTCTTTAGCAGTTTATTTATATTAGACTTGCCATATTTCTTACACGCATCACTATTTTTTATGAAAACGTTCCGACTTTTATGTTCTGTAAGTTCAAACGCCAATGTATAAATAAGCTTTTCAAGATACCCCCTGCTTTCAATAGCTTTTTTACGCTCATTTTCTAAAATATTTTCCGATAATTTCGAAAACAATCCAGATAAGTTAGCGAAGATATCATGTAAATCTATATTATCCTTTTTCATATCATTTTAATTATTCTGTAGACGTAAAAACTAATAAATAAAATATACAGGTTTGTATTGCCGGAAACATTCTCAATGTTGTTTTACTCCAACGGTGTTATAGGATTCCTTGTCAAAAAAGCGTCTAAATCTTCTTTTTTAAAATATATCCTTCCCCCGGTGGGCTTATAAAACACTATTTCCCTATTCATTGTCATTTTGTACAGCGTGCTTTTTGATATTTGCATGTATTTACACGCCTCTGCGGTTGTCATTAATCTTCCATCCATATCACTATATTTCTTTTGTTGTCATATTCTTTCTATAGGGCAAATATGGAGAGTTATTTTATACGTTATTTGCTTGTAAATAATATATAACTAAACTACAATGAAAACCGCATTAAGGCCGTTTTTGTGTTAAAAATACGGCTTTTGATATCAAACAATTTTGATAATATTATCTATTAAACATAATGCACCGATAATCGACTGTTTTATAAAAGGGTTACTTTTACAAAATCAACTCCAAAAAGCAGCAATGACAACTCTAGTAACGTTTTTTGGCAATACAAACCTTAATAATACCTAATTGTTATCCGGTGGAATAGTCATTTTTTGCAGCTCCATAGCTAACCCCTGTAGGGATCTGGAAAGATATAGCCCGTCGTGCAAGTCTACACCATGGTCAAGAGAATGCAAATAGATAAGTGAATCAAGCGTAGAACTAGCCAGATCAAAAAGTCCGTCTACACCTATCTCGTTCAAATATTTTGTGAATGCTGCCAACATTATTGCGGGGTTATCTATAACCTTCTGTGTGATCGCTTCATTCATAGTAACCCCCCTTTCTCGATAGCGGCCAGGATAAAGGCCAAAACGATTAATGAAAGGCAATACACATACATCTTTGCTTCATGTACGCTCTTACATTCACAGATACCTAAAGGAAGTTTGTTCAATACAGATACAATCGTATCCCATGAGAAAAGGCCATTCAGCCCCCACAAGGAAGAATTGAAAACTTTGGCTATGATTTGCCAATAAGATACAGTTCCGGCTTTTACGGACACGGGAACGGGCGTTCCGGTGGCTTTGATTGGGTTGTTCATCTGGAGTGTTGCAATTAGATGAATAAAATAAAAAAGCAGCTCTATATAATCCAAAGTTGCAACACTCCATACATATCATAGATATATATAACAGGATTATAATAGAACTGCCAAATGCCTTCTACTATCTATTGACCTGCTCTCTTGCAGTGCCTATGTATAAAGTGTTGCACCGCAAATATACCCCTTTCCCATGAAATAACAATAGTATCGATCATTTTTTTTTGACATAAACAAAAATTCCCGCCGTAATCACTACGACGGGAACACACACGGTATCAAAATGTTATCAATCTAATTAACCAACCAACAACGAACCCCCTTTTTGATAACACTTATCACCGTTTCAGCCAATCACTACATCTTTACACATAGAAAAACACTCTTTACGTTTCAGGAATACATTATGATAACCATTCAAAGTGACTTCATACGCCCCTTCTTTCTTCAGGCTATAAGGGTCTACCACGATATCCAGACCGCCCCACTGCATAAGCCATAAGCTTGACCAGTCGCCAAGTATGATCGGTGAACAACCCGTCGATGTTCCTTTCTCCAGGTTGGACGGCAAAAAGGTTGTAGACAACGCCCTGTAGCCGTTCATTTGGCTATCTTCCGACCAGATATAACCCGGAACGCTTGCCGCCTTTAGTGTCGTCTTTAACATACCGCGCACTTTGGGATTTACCAGGTACGCCATACTATCAACATCTGCATCCTCCGATGCAATTTCAGATTCAAGATCGACAATAGATTTAAAGGTAGGGGCTCCGCCATTTTCACCCAGTGAAACAGTTGCGATCCCTTCCATATTCAAAAGTCCCAAAGGCTCTTTTTCTCCAGTTCCATTCAAGGCGGCATTCTCAATAAGCCGGGCGTGTCCGGATAGAATATCGTCAACGATGGTATTTTCAAGTTCGATGGAAGATGTTGCAGTTAACATTTTCGAAATAGGCACGTTTACAAAGCAACGCTTAGGACTTATCGTCTTTTTAGTAAAAGTCTTTTTAGAGTCTCCGCCCTCTTCGTTTTCATCCACCCATCCCGATTCTATATTAGAGCCCTCGACCAGCTCAATGTTACCTGACAGGTTGTCTATGTATCTGACTCCTGCGTTGACCAGAACCAGCCTTTTCTTAAGCGCGTCCTGGTACATCATTTCCGTACCTATAGTAAACCCTCCTGAAGCACCGACCCCGGCTGATTGCCCGGCAAATGCCCGGTTATATAATACGGCAGTTGGAATAACAAACCCTCGCTTTTCAACCCCGCTTTCCGCCGCTTCTTTGGTTCCCATCTGGGACACTTCGAGTTCTACCCCCGTAAGCCGGCCATTGTTTGCCACTTCGCGAATAAACTTTCCGAAACTGAACCGGTTCGAGATATCGCGCATTTCTTTCTGTTCTGTCCCCGCTAGCCCTGTTCTGTCCAAAGACTCCAATTCCTGTATTAATTCATTGACACGTTTTACAAGCCTTAAATACTCTTCCTTATTTGACTTGTTAATAGAAAGTCCCTTTAATTTTCTCGACTCTTTATCCAGCTCACTTAAAACTACACTTTTACTTCTCATGATCATCAATCTTTTAATTCGTTACAATTACTTTTCTACAATTATTTCATTGCCGGGATATAGCATATCATCCAGGCCGTCAACCTTGTTCATGTTCTCCATTTCACGCACCTCATTACGCGATAACCACCCCGTCAGCACTGCTTTTTGATAGTAATTAGCACGTGAGGTCATATCTCCCCGCATAAGCCCATTAAGGTTAAACTTTGTTTCATACCGCCCCAGTTCATCATCAAAGAATAGCTTACGATCCATTTCCTGTTCATAACGTTTCACCGACGGCCGGATAGAATATTTTGCGTACTGTATATCCTGGTGTTCGATATTTGAAAAAGTAGCACGTGAAAGGTCTGCTATCATGTGCGGCGGTATATTGAATATCCGCGCTATATCCTGCAATGCAAATGTCCTTGTCTGCAACATCTGCGCTGCTTCCGGGGCGATACCGACCGATTTGTACTTAACCCCCTGATCGAGTACTGGTGTACCGAAGTTTTTAGATTCCTCGAAGCTTTTAAGGAAGCTATCCATTTCACTAGCTCCCAGCCTTTTTTCAGTTTCCAGCACTGCCTTTACATTTCCTCCCTGCTGGAAAAACTCATTACCGAAATTTTGTGCCGACATACCACTACTAATAGCAGCCGAATTATACACTATAGGATTTACGCCCTTAATGCCATCCATGGATAACGAAAAGAAATGTAGTACATCATCATCCGCATAGGTTCCATCAAAAGATTGAGATCCGGCGACAATAAACCATTTACGAGCATTCCGGAAAACGACCGTCACAAGGCGCGGATGTATAGGGATCAATTCAACAGGATTAGCCCATTTATCCCGTTTGATCAGTACAAAAGCGTTACCCCAACCATCCAGGCAGGCGTTTGTATACTCCCAAAATGTAAAGACATTCATAAAACCATTCGGGCGGTACTTGATCAACTTATATACAGAATGCTTCGCTGCATCCATCCGGCCGGAAGGCGTAAGCTCCAGGACGGCCTTAGGCAATGACGATATAGTTTCCGATCGGAGCCGGATAGCGGCATATACAGCCGTAAACCTCATAGCCCGCTCGGTATCAACAAATATTTCCCCAACCTTAAAGCCGACAGGCGGTATAATCCCGCTTCCGACAGTATCGGATACATCCTTTACCCCCCTGCCGACATAAGAGAATAGTTTCTGCTTCACGGCCTGTTTTGCTTGTGATAATGATTTAAACATGATGTTGTATTTTAAAATTTAGCCCTTTATCCTTGCCTGCTTACGACCATAATTATCGAATACGGCTACAAGGTCACTACCTTTGGCCACCATATGCAGGGTTATATCTTCTTTTTTGGATATACCGGGAACATTAAGCATCCTGCTTAAGTGGCTTTGCTGGTTCCTTGTTAAAACCATTTCACCACTATTTGCCCTTATAAGAACCTTATCCCCCGTATAAGATGCACCCGGAACGACACCTCCTTTTTCAAACGAAGGAAGGTTCGCCAGCAATCCGGCGATACTTGCAACAGCCCCTATAGCCATGATCCACCCTGTAACAGGGATAGCAGAAGCACTGGCGGCCGCCCCGGATATAGCAACGGACTTGTTTGCATTCGTTAAAGTTTTCATCAATGGTATAACGCTAGCTATCGCCCCGGCCATATTTGCCGCCCAATCAAACCACTTTGTAGCGTTTTCTCCCAATGATCCTGAAAACGATTGAAAGGCGCCATTTATAGAACCTATAGCCGTTTTTACATCTTCAATGCTTTTCAGCTCCTTATTATAGAGTTCTTGCCTTTCCTCATACTTCTGCTTTTCGTTTCCAATGTTTAAAAGATACTTGTCTTTAAGCTCGCTACTATATTCACCTAGTTTGTCCGACGGTTTTTTACCTTCAGGTGCTCCGGGTGCTTTAGCTGGTTCCGCCCTGTATTCAACATCAATGATCAATTTGTTACGTTTCCTTATCTCTTCCAGTTGCCTTTTAAGTTCCCCCACCTTTTTCAAAAGATCGAACTTTACATCCAGGTCAACTTCGTTCTGAACCTTTTCCGACAGTTCCTTTATCTGGTTCTCAATGTCCCTTTCAGAACCCAGCTTGATAGGGATTTCTACCTTTTTGTTTTTTAGATTATCGGTCAGGGCGGAATTTTTTTCATTTAGTGCCCTTCTTGTTTCGTCCGCTCTTTTCTGCAATGCGTATATTTCCCGTTCTGTTGCTAATTGTTCCTTTAACGTCTCAACCATCTTCTGACGGTTTTCGTCAACATCTTCTGCAAGTACTCCCTGTTTTATCAAGAACTCGTTTTCCTTTTTGAATACTTCATATTCAGATTGTGCAATTTTATATTCTTTCTGATACTTACGGTTAGGATCGTAACCATAAGTATTCCGGTCGTATACGGCGGATTTCTTCGCTTTGTTTGCGGCCTTTTCGAGCCTTACCAGTTCCTTGCGGGCTTCCTGAGCATCAGCGGTAAGCTTCTCCGAAAAATTTGTGTTTTTAATGAAATATTCTATGTCCTCAAAGTTGAATTTATAACCGAACTTGACATTAAGCGATTCGGTAAGCGTTTTCTTTGTCAGGTCGGATGTCTCCCGTACGGACTTGTTTAAGTGGTTGACTACCCCGGCCATATTTTGAGCGGCATTGATCCGGTCGGCCATTGATCGGTTGGTATCCTTTGCGATCTGTTCAAACTTTTCGATATCCTTCAAATCTTCCGCATTGATATAAGAAAGTGAAAGTTTTTTGTCTGCCAGAACATCAAACATAGCAGACAGATTTTCCGCTTTCGTATACAATCCGATTAATCCTTCGTTGAACGCTGAAAAGTCACCCGTATTCAATGCCACGAAAAACGCGTCTACGCTATCCCTTGCCGCATTAAGCTTGTTGGCCAACAGATCGGAAGTCGTTTGGCTGGACTGCATGTATTTATTCAGTGTTTCACCAGCGGAAACCGCAATCCCTATGGCTCCTGCAAATTTAGTCATGCCGGCAACGGCACCGGTGCTTAAATTCGAAGAAAACTGTTTAACAGAACTGGTTCCCGCCCCGACTTTCTTGTCAAAATCGGCAACCTGGCTTTTTGATGCTTTCAACTTCCGGTCGAACTCATCGTTTTTTAACAACAATCTGGTTACTAAATCTGCTGGCATGATGTTTTCTCTTTTATAAATTGCTGCATTTTTTCTTTCAATCGATCTACATCGTTATCGGTTATTACCATAGGTTCCTTTTCTTCTTCCTTTTCATCCCAGGGAAACGACATAAGATCCTCCGGTCTATTTAGCTTCGCTGAAGAACCAAGCTTCGCCATGATATAAGACAAGAATCGGGTTTGATCCCAGGAAGTACGATTTTTACAGTATGCATTTTCAATGATGGCGGAAACCTCGTACATTTCCATTTCATCCAGTACATATCGGGGACTTATCCCCAATTGTACTACTAGGATGCCGTAAATTTCCCTTACGGTTAAGGTTTTTTTTTAGACCCGTCGATATCTTCCTCTTTTTGCGGTGACAGAAGCTTTCTTTTATCAGCTTCATTTTCCAGCCATACCTTAAAGCTTTCCAGAATGCCGGGGTCTTCGTCCAAAGCATCTACAAATTCATTGAAAGACATACTGAAAGAATCGTTGTTTGCATACAACGTACTGTAAAACAATATGATCATGTTCTTTAATGAAGCAGATTCAAAAGAACACCCTGCAATAGATTCAAAAACCATAAATATGCGCAAAGAATATTTCATCAAATATTCACGGCCATTTATTACGCATGTACTCTGTGAGACTTCACTGTTGTTTACTTCCATATCACTATTCATTTTTAATTTATAAACTACATATTTTTCTTATTCCATATACGAATTATAGCCTGGCTTAGATTACTATCGATACTGTCAAAAACCCGTCTTTCCGTGTTCTTCTGTGCTCTCTCGAAATATCTTCCGGCGCTAATACGCCCGGTTCGGTGACCTTTGCCCATGCGCCAACGATACCACCTGCCGCCCTCCCTTTTCCTGTATTCCCCGATAACCTTACGTCCTTTTGTGCGTCTCTCCTTTGTTCCCATTTCAAACCATTTCATCATATAGTCCTGAAGGATATGCACTTTTGCCGACTGCATTTTAGTTGCTTTGTCCTGATAAATTTTTACCATTGCTTTTCCTGGAGCCTTTCTGATCACTTTCCCTTTTCTGGTAGTAACCATTATATTACGCCTGGTAAGGTTTGTATTTTGGGCGAAAAGCTTATCTGTTTCCCTTTTAAGGATATTGGCCGATTTACGTAGTGCACTTCTCGTTGCGCTCTTCATTTCCTTTCCGCTTAAGGCGTCAAGGGCTGCCATAACAACTTTATCATCAACGAAGAAACCACTTTTGTTTGCCATAATCCTATTATTTTAATTGCTAGAACACAAACATAGACAGTTATTCAATCTCTTTTCAACCAATAAAGAAAATGATACAAAAAGCCGTACAAAAACGGTATTAACGCATAATTGTGTTAATACGGGCTATTTTGGTATGTTTTTAACTCAAAAAAATAAGAGGGTAGAGCAGCTATTGAACCGAATGGATACGAAAATACAGGTTAATTGGGCTATAAATTAAGTGTCGGTTATCCATAAAAAGCGAAGATTTATATTTATTTAAAACTATTAAACACAACGATATTAAACAGGATATTAACCGGGGTACTACACAACTTGCCCCCTGTGGAACACATGCTGTCCCGCTTTGTCCTACCTTGTCCCACTGTCCCATTGTCCCACTATCCTACGTGGGACAGGGACAAATTACAGTGATAGTATGAATATCAATAGATTGAACCTGTTTCGACTGTCCCACGGTGGGACACATGCTGTCCTGCCTTGTCCCACTGTCCCATTGTCCCACTGTCCTACGTGGGACAGGGACAAATTACAGTAATAGCATAAATATCAATAGATTGAACCTGTTAAGGCTGTCCCACGGTGGGACAATACCCATACAACTACCTGTCCCGCAACTATTCCAGTGTCGCACATACCCCGAAATCAAGCGTAATACACAGGTAAAATATAACTCCATCCTTTAAATATCAATAGATAGAAGTGATTACTTCGCGCGCGTGAGGCCTCTAGAAAATGTTAATATTATATATATTATATACAATATAAGTAACGTATACATTAGAGAATAGGCAGAAAGCTTACAACTTTAGCTCTGGAAGACTATTGATAGCCATTTCCTTTAATGAGTCTACCGCCCTTGTGTACTTCTCCGTATACTTCAGGGTACTATGACCTAGCAAGCTGGAAACAGTCTTTATGTTTGCTCCTTTATTGAGAATATTAACGGCGAACGAATGCCGGGCACAATGCCAAGTTATATGCTTCTCTATCCCCGCCTCGGCCATCCATTTACTAAGGGCTTTAAGACATACCGACATACAAGGCAGCCTAAAAATAAGCGTATCCTTTAACGGCTTGTCCTCCGCATTCCTGGGGGGTTGCCCAATCAGGCTGATCAACCCATCATTTAAGGGGATAACAACGCTGCTTTTAGAACTTAACCCTTTGGTCTTCGTCTGTTCGAACTTAAGTAGCTTGTTCGAGTAGTCTATATTTGTAAAGCGGAGCCTGGATACATCGCAGTAGCGGAGCCCGCAATAGAGACAAAATATAAACGCCCTTCTTATATCCTGATTCTGTCCGGGGTAAGTGCAGTTTATAAGATCGTTCATTTCCTCTATGCTTAGTATATCCTTTTTCAGGGCATTTGTATCAGCTTTGCATACAACACCGGAACACGGGCTTTTGTGTATTATGCCGCTTTCTACGGCACTGTTTACAACCTTCTTGAAACGCTGATAGAAAGTATGTGCCCCTTCGCCTACACTTTTCGAATGAAGGTAATCGACAAAGTGTATCATCATATCTTTGTCCAGCTGCCTTACTTTTATCCCCTTTTCGTACTTGTTGCCATATTCTTTCCTTATGAAGTCCTGAAAGCGTTTCAAAGCTCCTGAAAGCACTTTTATATCCTTCTTGGTGTATCGCTTTATGTACTCTCTGAAATAGTCTATAAAGTCCGTGTTCCTTGCGTTACTGCTTTGTAGGCCAAACGCAGAAGAATTGACCTCTATTTCCCTCTGCGTTCGGATTTCTTCTGCCATTAAGAGTGTACGCTGGTTCTGTTCCTTATCCATGGGCGTTCGAGCTTTGGAATTTAGGTATAGCTTCAGGAACTCGTATTCCCTCTTGCCGTCCCGGTAAACGTCCAGATAAAGACTGGTGTTCCCGTTTGAGAGCTTTTTTTCTCTAAGGTAAACGTTACCCTTTCTTTTCGTTCTTTTCATTTCTTTGGGCTTTAAATTTGACAATTCACAAATATAGTCTTTTTGTATATAGTACGATATGACGGATAACAAAAAAGTAACACAAAAAAGCACAAAGAATGACAGATTATGAAAACGGGTGAAAAGGAAGTATCCATGAACATGTTGAATAGCAGTCATTTATTATTACTTTGTTTTCATTCGTTTTCAATATTAATTCCTAGGCAGGGAACTCGCGTTTCCTAAGCAAGAAACTAGAGTTTCCTGCTTAGGAAATTATAAACAGATAGTTTGCCATCAAAAAATTCCTTCTGACAGTTACAAAAAATCTTCTCGAACCGGATTGAACGTGTCAATCAGAACACCGGCTTCCACACACTCGCAACCATGCAAAACTCCCGGTTTCATATAAACGCCATCCCCAGTCCGGATAACCTTGGTTTCCCCATCCGTCGTAAACTTAAAAACGCCACTTGCCACATAGGTAACCTGCGTATGGGGATGCGTATGAGGCGCACCGACCGCTCCCGCTTCAAATTTCACTTTCACCATCATCAGATCACCATTATATCCCATGATCTGACGCTGCACACCTCCACCGAGATCCTGCCATCCTATTTCTTTTTCAAACTGAAAATTAGCACTTTCGTGATTCATAAATTCTTATCTATTAATTCCTGTTCAGGCTGTAAAGATAAATGATAATGTAGTTTTTTCAAATTTTCATAGGGTATCCGGTGCTTTTATACGTCAATTATTCGACATTCAGATACTTTGCTTAGTAATTACACATGAAAAACATTATAAATACTAAATTAATATTTTTACCAAATGAAATTAAGATTGATTGTATGTTGTCTGTTACTATCCATAGGTAGTATATGGGCCAAAGACGATGCACGTAAGGCTTCAGAAGCACTTATCAAAAGAGTTATTCCTGAAAAAGCATCCTCGTTCAAAGTGGAAATGTTTCAGCCGAAGGATGGAAAAGATTGTTTTGAAATTGAATCGAAAGGCAATAAGATCATATTACGCGGTAACAATGGAGTTTCTGTGGCCTCTGCTTTATACCATTATCTGAAATACTACTGTAACGCGCATATATCCTGGAACGGAGATAACCTGAATCTTCCGTCGCGATTGCCTGAAGTGCCGGAAAAAATAACCCGCCCCACAGCTTTCGACCACCGCGTTTATCTGAATTACTGTACAATCAGTTACACAATGGCCTGGTGGAACTGGGAACGTTGGCAACGTGAAATAGACTGGATGGCCATGCACGGTATCAATATGCCTTTGGCAGTGATCGGACAGGAAGCAGTTTGGCAAAACACCTTACGCCGTTTTAAAATGAATGACGATGAAATCCGTACCTTCTTAGTCGGTCCGGCTTTTCAGGCATGGCAATGGATGACAAACATCGAAACATACGGAGGCCCGTTGCCTCAATCATGGATCGATTCTCATCAGGCACTCGGACAACAGATATTGGAACGTCAGCGTGAACTGGGAATGACACCGATCCTGCAAAGTTTTACAGGTTTTGTCCCCATCAAATTGAAAGAAAAATATCCGGACGCCCGCATCAAAGACAAAAACCGTTGGTGCAACGCATTCACAGCAACCGTTCAGTTAGATCCGCTCGATCCTTTATTCAAAGAAATGGGACAAGCCTTTCTGGAAGAACAACAGAAATTATACGGAACCAATCATATATATGCAGCCGATCCCTTCCATGAAGGAGCAGCTCCCAGCAACGAAAAGTCATATCTCGAAGCGGTAGGGAAAGTAATATGGGAAGTCGCATCCGGTTTTGACCCTGAAGCTGTTATTGCCATGCAAACCTGGTCGTTACGTGAAGCTATTGCACGCACATTCCCTCAGGACCGTTTGTTATTACTGGATTTAGGAGGCTGGAATGTAGAAAAATTCAATAGCTTCTGGAACTATCCGTATGTGGCCGGCGTACTGCATAACTATGGCGGACGTGTTTATATGGGTGGAAACCTGGCCTTATACGCTAAAAATGCACACGAACTGAAGCAAAGTCCCAAAGGAGGCAATATACAAGGCATCGGCCTCTTCCCGGAAGCAATCGAACACAACCCGGTCGTTTACGAACTGTCTACAGAAATAACCTGGATGCAGGATGCACCCGACCTGCAAAAATGGATTACCGATTATGCACGTGCCCGCTACGGAAAACTACCGGCCGGTGCAGAACAAGGTTGGAAAGTCTTACTGGAAACAGTCTATGGAAGTAAAGCCGGTAGATTACCCAGCACAGAAAGTGTCATGTGTGCCCGTCCGGCTTTAACCATCCAGAAAGTCGCCGCTAATGGAGATTTGAGTCGCCCTTATTCTACCGTTCGTTTATGGGATGCGGTCGATCATTTTCTTCAGGCTTCCAACGATCTGAAAAAAAGTGACACTTACCGTTATGACCTGGTGGACGTGATGCGCCAGTGTCTTTCCGACCTGTCTTTACCTTTACAAAAACAGATAACAGAAGCCTATTTGGCCGAAGATAACGAAAAGTTACAACAAGCCGGAGAACAGTTCCTGGCATTGATCGACGACTTCGACCGCCTGTTAGGTACCCGCTCTACTTTCCTGCTTGGCAAATGGATTAAAGAAGCACGCCAATGGGGAACGACTGAAAAGGAAAAATATCTATATGAATGGAATGCCCGTACATTGGTTACAGTGTGGGGGCCAAATCATTCTTCCGCTCACCTGTTTGAATATTCAAACCGTCAATGGGCCGGCTTAATGAAAGGGTATTATAAACCACGTTGGGAGAAATTCATCAGCTACCTGAAAGCCCAGCCCAAAGGAGAATGGCGCTACGACGAACAATATATCCGTAAATCATTAGGAGGACGTCCCGCATTGGATGCCAGCGATTTCTATACTCGTTTAACGAATTGGGAATATGATTGGGCGTTTAACAAAGACGTTTATCCGGATACTCCACAGGGAGACGAGATTGAAATCGTAAAAGAATTATATGCCAAATGGCTTCCTGTTATGAAACAGGCTAATAAATAAATCTGAGAACTTTTCGGATCTCACCGAAACTGACAGGTTTACAGAGATGCAATTCCGTTATTCGGATAATGACGATAACAGAATTGCATCTTTACATTACTTATAATCGTTAAAAACCATTTTAATAGAAGAATTAAAAGCGGTCGTTTTATTTGAGTTCTTGAAGAACTCGGGTTAAAGCCACATCACATAACATTTTGTTTTTCAACCCATAAAACAAAAACCACTCAATAAGTTTATCCTGGATATTACTATATGTATAACTTTTATAATATAAGAATCCTTTTGATTAATGCCAGGTTTTTAACTACTTGTAATAAAAATACCTTATATTTGCATCATGTGGATGCAATAGTTCTTCAAGAACTACGCACTAGCTAAAAATCATATTCCCCCATTGCGATAGATAAAATGAAGGAAAAGGAGAAGGAGATAAGTTCCATTGATAGTTTATTTTGGAGAATTGCTATAAAAGATGACGAGATAGCATTTCGTACTCTTTTTTTCCAATTTTTCTCTCCTTTATGTGTTTTTGCCCATAGATATATTGACAGATGGGAGACTTGTGAAGACATTGTACAGGAAACTTTTTTCAAAATATGGAAAAACAGAAAGAATATAGAAATCAATACATCTAGCCGTAACTTTCTTATCACAAGTGTAAAAAACACCTGCATAGATTTCCTACGTAAACAGGAAACAGAACAAAACTGGCAGCAAAAAGAAATCGAGAACAATACTTCATGGTATACCTCCGGAGATATCTACTCAACGATTGAACTGGAACAGATGCTTTCGGCAGCACTTGCCAAACTTCCTGACAACATACGGATTGTTTTTGAAAAAAACAGATTCGAAGGTATGACATACACTGAGATCGCAGCCGAACATAATATTTCAGTCAAGACAGTAGAGGCCTATATGACAAAAGCGTTAAAACATCTGCGTGTTGAATTGAAAGATTACCTCCCACTTATAATCCTGTTACTCTGGTAATATAAAAACATTCTTTAACATAGGGTATCTTTTATGCCATACGTCTAATTTATAAAAGAACGAAAGTGGATATTCATACAGAACATATTATAGCATATCTTGAAGGACGTTTATCTAAAGAAGAAAAGAACGCTTTCGAGCAACAGCTACAATCCTCCCCCGACTTCAAAAAGGAAGTAGATGATATTCGTTTTATCTGGGAAACTACGGTAGAACTTAAACTGCATAAGCAAATAAACACCCGACAGAACTGGGAAAAAGTCTCAAGACAAATCGCTATTGATAAGTACAAAAAGAAAATCCTGAGTTTTATCCGGACTTCAGCAGCAGTACTGCTGATCCCTGTTCTGATCGCGACCTATTCCCTGTTCAATACGCTGAAGGATTGGAACAACCTGCCGGTAGAACAAGTGGAATTGACAACGGCCTATGGTTTGATTTCCAAAATCACCCTTCCCGACGGATCCGAGGTATGGCTAAACTCCGGTTCCTCCATCTCCTACCCCAAACGTTTTACTGACAACAAAAGAAATATACAACTGACGGGGGAAGCATATTTTAAAGTAACTTCTGATAAATCGAACCGCTTCGATGTATTAACGCCCAATGGATTGAAAGTCAGTGCATACGGCACGGAATTCAATGTTAAGGCATATGAAGATGAAGATAAAATAGAGGCTACTTTAGCAAAAGGGCATATTGAAGTCACAGAAATAGGCCAGCCGGTTTCCAGGACTTTACGTCCGGGAGAACAGGCCGTATATTATAAAAATACCAGTAGAATGGAAGTTGACAAAGTTAATCTGGCTGTCGAAACTTCATGGAAAGACGGAAAAATGATATTCAGACGAGCTAACATGAATGAAATCGTACAACGACTCGCTCGCCATTTCAATGTCGATATCAAACTGGAAGGTGAAGAATTGTATGACTATAACTATTCTGCTACTTTTACCACAGAGACACTAAGTGAAGTTTTACTCCTACTGGAAAAAACAGCGCCTATAAAATGTACAGTGATAGAACCTAAACAAACAGATGATTTCACTTATTCACGACGCACTGTTATCATAAAAACGATAAAGTAACACACACCATCAAAGAAAAAAGAAAAAAAGTGGATTTTAACATAGGGTGTTTGCCCGCACGTCACGTCTAATATAAAAATAAAAACAAATGTTATAAATGTTAACTTAAAAGAAGTATTATATGAGAACAGACACTTAAAGAAAAAGCAGGAAAACGCTGGTTACATTTTCCTGCTTCAATCAAACAAATTACCAATCCGAAAATCTCACCTGACGAATGGTAATCCCCAATTAAGTTATTTTCAAACCTAATTAAATTTGATAATGTGAAATTATGAAGAATTTATCAAACCTAGAAGGTTTTAAGTCTAATTTTGACTTATTACCAAAAATTCCAATGCGTATGAAACTCGCTGCATTCTGTTTAACCTGCTTTTTAAGTACGGCAAGTGCAGGCACCTTGTACTCACAATCTGCCCGAATTTCTTTAGACATGAGGAATGCTTCTGTTGAACAAGTTTTACAGGAAATTGAAGAAAGTTCCGAATTTTACTTCATGTACAACAGCAAGCTCGTTAATGTTGACCGCAAAGTAAACATCAAAGTCAAAGACAAGTCTATTGAAACTATCTTAAATGAAATTTGCAAAGCTGCAAACATTGAGTATAGTGTAAATGACAAGCAAATCATCCTGCGCCCGAAAGGAATGGATGCAAATGCTACTCAGCAAAAAACAAAAACCATCAAAGGTATTGTCAATGACCAGTTAGGTCCTATTACCGGAGCAAACGTTTCTGTAAACGGTACTACTATCGGTACAATCACCGACATGGATGGTCGTTTCACTTTGGAGGTTCCGGAAAATGCGACACTACAAGTATCTTTTATCGGTTACCTGACTCAAAATGTAAAAGTGGAGGGACAAACCGATTTTACAATCTCTATGAAAGAGGATACACAAAAATTGGATGAAGTGGTTGTTATCGGCTACGGTACACAAAAGAAAATGAACCTGACAGGATCCGTAGCTACAATCTCTGCTGAAAACATTGCAACTATTCCGGTTTCCAATATTTCCAATGCGATGGCCGGACGTATGCCGGGTATCTTCTCTTACAATAAATCCGGTATGCCCGGTGTATCTTCCCCAATCACCATCCGTGGTGTCAATACTCCAAATAATACAAATCCGACTTATGTAATCGACGGTGTCGTTCGTGAAAAAGCCGACTTCGATGCGTTAGATCCGAATACAATCGAAAACATCTCCGTACTGAAAGATGCTGCCTCGGCTGCCGTTTATGGTTCGCGTGCAGCAAATGGTGTGATTGTTGTTTCAACAAGACGCGGTAAGAATCAGAAACCACAGTTCAGCTACTCCGGATTGTTCGGTACTGATCGTCCTACCCGTACCCCTGAAGTAATGAACGCTTATGACAGGACTGTTTATCTCAACAATCAGTTTATGTATAACGGAGTTCCGGAAACAGACTCACGTTATTATACTGCCGACGAACAGGAATATTTTAAGACACACAGTACCGATTGGTTCGACCTGGCCTGGAAAAATCCGTTCACAACACAACATAACCTGAGCGTTAACGGTGGTAGCGAACGTATCAACTACTACATGTCGGTAGGTTACTACAACCAGACCGGTACCTTCGACAATCTGGACTTCAAACGCTATAGTTTCCGTTCAAACGTAGACGCCAAAGTGGCGGATAACTTCACAATCGGATTGGATGTAGACGGTAATATGAGCGACCAGCGCACGCCTTACTGGCCTCACGACTCGGACAAAGATCTGATGAACGACATGTATCGTGCTTTATTGAATTTCCCGTCGACAGAACCGGCTTATGTAAACGGGCAACCGAATGCGACTATCTATAACTGGAACATTCTGGAAGCGATCAAAAACGGCCATGTATCAAAAAAACATAATACATTGAACACGAAACTGAGTGCCAAATGGGATATTCCATGGGTAGAAGGTTTAACAGCCAATGCCATGTTCAACTACCGCCGATATTATGAAAACGAAAAACAGGCAGGAAAGAAATATACATTATATATACATGAGACTTCAGGCGGACACAATCATATCATCCGCGACGATGCTCCGGTTGTCGGAACACGTACCCGAACCGAAAACGGTAATTTCGTCAGAAAAGATTTCAATGAAACCAGTGCTTATACACTGAACCTGCAATTGAATTATAACCGTACATTCGGCAAACATGATATCGGAGCCATGTTCCTGTATGAACAATATGAAGAATTTGGAGATAAATTCTGGGCACAACGCAAAGAACTGCTCTCTTCATCGCTGGAACAATTGTTTGCAGGCAGTGCAGACAGCCAGTGGAAAGATGCCGACGGTAATGAATCCGAAATCGGACGTATCGGTTATGTAGGTCGTGTAAACTATGGTTTCGACAATCGTTACCTGCTGGAAGCAAACTTCCGTTATGATTCATCGGTAAAATGGATTCCCGGAAAACGTTGGGGATTCTTCCCTTCAGTATCTGCCGGATGGCGTGTCACAGAAGAAAACTTCTTCAAATCGAATGAAAAGCTGAACTTTATCAATAACCTGAAACTTCGTGCATCATACGGTACATTGGGTAATGACGGCGGTGATGATGTTGCTTACTATCAGTATCTGAATAAATTCATCACACAAACAGATAAAATCAAGACAAATGCCGTGTTCGGTACAGGTGCCACCGGTATTCTTCCGGGTGTCTACCCTAGTTTAGGCATCACATGGGAAACAACGACAACAGCCGATGTCGGTTTCGATTTAGGCTTGTGGAACGGTCTGTTAAGTTTGGAATTTGACTATTTCCATAAAAGAACTTCAGATATCCTGATGGACCGCGTTCGTACAATTCCGGGAACATTCGGGGCTGATCTTCCAAAAGAAAATTATGCAGAAATGGTAAACCAGGGTTGTGAATTCTTAGTACGCCACGATAATAAAATCGGTAATTTCACATACTATGTATCGGGGAACTTCTCTTTCGCACGTAACCATTATACAAAGATCGATGAATCTGCAAATGCTTACGAATGGGAAATCAAGACAGGCCGTCCTATCAAATTTATTACCGGTTATCTGGCTGACGGCATTGCCCGTACAGATGCAGACCTGATTGGTTTACCTCAATATAACGGTGGATTCGACTGGTCGAAAGGAGATATTATTCTAAAAGATATACACGGAGCAGGTGGCGTAGGTGGTCCCGACGGTGTTGTTGACGGAAATGATAAAGCTGTCCTTTCCTTATACAGCAAAGATCCGGAAATCATTTATGGTATGAGCCTTGGAGGTGAATGGAAAGGTATTGACTTCACAGCCTTTTTCCAGGGGGTAGGCCACCGTGCAATCATGTTCCCGAACCGGGGTGATACATGGACTGAACAGACTGTTTTAAATATCTGGTCTGATGCTTACTCTCCCGATAATATCGATGGTAAATATCCGCGTGTCGGAGGTACAGGATCAAAAGGAGCCAACGGCCAGGAATCTTCCTTCTGGTTGATGAACGGTAATTATTTCCGTTGTAAGAATATTGAAATCGGCTATACACTGCCAAAACAGTGGTTGGGTACAATCGGCGTAGACCGTTGTCGCGTTTATGTCTCAGGAACTAACCTGTTCGTCTTTGACCACATTGGTATCTACGACCCGGAAAACAGTGGTGACCGTGGTGCTTACCAATATCCGCTGACAAAGAGTTTCAACTTTGGAATTAATGTAAGTTTCTAACAATTTGAGTAATTCGATATGAAAAAGATATTTATTACATGCGCAGCTATTCTGGCATTTTTCTCTTCTTGTTCCAGCATATTGGATAAGGAAGATCTGAGCTCCATCTCAGAAGAACAGGTCTGGGTTGACGAAACTCTGACTACCGCTTTCCTGAACGCATTGTATGTTTCCATCCCGAGCTGGGATACAACAGTGGCAGATGCAAGTGATGAAGCGACAGGTGGCGGAGGTTGGATAGACGGAACAACTACACCTGATAACATGAGCGATACAAAAGACTCAGCTCCTACTTGGTACTGGCCTTACAAGGATATTCGTAACTGTAACATTTTCATCCAAAATGCACAGAATACAGATCTTTGTACGATCGATCGCGATCTGGCTGACCGTTTAACTTACGAAGCCCGCTTCATCCGCGCTTATCTGTATTTTGAAATGGTAAAACGCTACGGCGGTGTTCCACTAATTACAGTTCCGCAGGAACTGACAGACGACCTGTTTGTAAAACGTACATCTACCAAAGATTGTTTCGATTTTATTATCAACGAATTAAAAGCATGTGCAGAAGGTCTGCCGGCCTCTTTCTCCGGTGACAATCTGGGACGTGTGACTAAAGGTGCTGCTAAAGCATTCCTCGGTCGTGTCTTGTTATTCCGTGCCAGTCCTCAATTCAATCCAAGCAACAATGCCGAACATTGGCAGACAGCTTATAATTACAATAAAGAAACACTCGACTATCTGATTGGTCAGGGACATGCTCTTTACAGTGATTATGGCAAACTGTTCCTGGAAGAAATGAATCAGGAAGTGATCTTCGCCATCCGTTACGAAAACCCGACACGCACTCATACCAGAGATGCAAAATGTCGTCCGATCACATTCTCTATGAATAATACAGGCGGAAATCATCCGACACAGGAAGTGATCGACCGTTTCCCTACTGTCGACGGAAAAACATATACTTATGCCGACTGGAAAAAGGATGGCAAAAATGACATCTTCACCTTATGGCAGAACCGCGACAAACGCTTCTATGCAACAGTCGTATATCAAGGCGTTACCTATTTCAATACAGTTATGGAACTGAATGAAAATGCACAAAACGATTATGCATATGGTAAAAACATGGGATCCAGAACTGGATATTATTCAAAGAAAGGCATTGATGAAAGCATTTCTATTTCCGATTGCCAGAAATCCGGAACAGACTATATCGACATCCGTTTGGCAGAAGTCATGCTGAATTATGCTGAAGCAGCTGTTGAAGTAGGTAAGCAGGGCGAAGCATTCGAAATACTGAAACAAATCCGTGAACGTGCAGGTATTAATGAAACAAGTTCCGATCCTGAACTGAAAGGCAAAGTGTACGGACTGAATCCGAACATGAACCAAAGTGAAATGCGCGAAGCTGTCCGCGAAGAACGCTTCATCGAGTTATTGTTCGAACAGAAACGTATGTGGGACTTACGCCGTTGGATGATCTACGACAAACTTATGATCGGTCAGGAAAAACGTCACGCACTGGTGATGAATAAACAAACTGACGGGACATATACTACTTATTTGTTCGACCGTGACAATACGCCGATGATCGCAAAACAAAATATGTACTTCCTGCCAATAAAACGCAGTGAATTAAGCAACAATCCTAACCTGGAACAAACAAAAGGTTGGGAAAATGGTACATTCGATCCGCAGGCTGGACTGTAATAGTAAATAACAGACCACATCTGCGTATCATTTTACAAAAAGACGGCATTCCCCTCGAATTACTTACAATTCGTACGGAATGCCGTCCTTTTTATGCCCTTCTATGAACATAAAGACACAACCAAACCCGCCAACAAGAGTAGCTTTAACGATATTTCAACAACTTTTCACTTACAGCAACTTACAATACACACGGATTATTTGTTATACAGTTACGAATTATTACGTAAAACCGCTTTATTGAATCAAATTATCACACAATAGAGATTTAAAGGACATTTGGATACGTTTAATGATTATAATATATCAAAACGTCGTATATTTGTATCGTAATAAAACAAAAGGAAACAAGAACAGGAGCAAAACAAATAAAATGACAAATCCAGTTAGATTCACAAAGATGCACGGAGCCGGTAACGACTATATATACGTAAACACGATGGCTTATCCCCTGGAAAACCCGGAAAAGCAAGCTGTCAGGTGGAGCGCTCTCCATACAGGCATTGGGTCGGATGGATTAGTACTGATAGGTTCATCTGAAAAAGCCGATTTCAGCATGCGGATATTCAATGCAGACGGTTCCGAGGCCATGATGTGCGGAAACGCTTCCCGCTGCATCGGCAAATATGTATATGATGCAGGACTGACCGATAAAAAGACAGTCACCCTCGAAACATTATCCGGCATTAAAGAACTTCAGCTGACCGTTTCGGATGATGATACCGTCAGTGAAGTAACAGTCGATATGGGAACACCCGAAATCGGCGAATCGGCCCTCGAACTGGAAGTCGGCGGACAGGTTTACATCGGAACCGTCGTGTCGATGGGCAACCCTCACCTGGTTATTTTTGTTAATGATATAAACGATATCGACTTACCGGCTATCGGACCTAAGCTGGAAACACACGCCTTCTTCCCCGACCGGACCAACGTTGAGTTTGTAGAGGTTTTAAAAGACGATGAAGTCCGGATGCGGGTATGGGAACGGGGCTCGGGCATCACCCAGGCTTGCGGAACAGGAGCTTGTGCTACAGTTGTAGCCGGTGTCGTATGCGGTAAGACGAAACGAAAAACAAAAGTATTCATGGACGGCGGCCCACTCACCATCCACTGGGACGAAAACTCAGGAAAGGTCTACATGACCGGAGGAGCAGTCACCGTATTTGAAGGAATAATAGAGAAGTAACACAAAAAGCAAAACAAAGGGCCGACAACCCCGACAAGACAACAACATAAAACAATTGAACGAATATGGCACTGATTAATGAACATTTCCTGAAACTGCAAAGCAGTTACCTGTTTTCCGACATCGCGAAAAAGGTAAACAGTTTCAAAGTGACACACCCTAAAGACAAAATAATCCGCATGGGAATCGGTGATGTAACACAGCCCCTGGCACCTGCCATCATCGAAGCCATGCATAAGGCGGTGGATGATTTGGCTTCTACAGAGAATTTCCACGGTTACGGCCCCGAACAGGGATACAGCTTCCTGATCGACGCAATCATCAAGAATGATTATGCCAGCCGCGGCGTATTCCTGGAGCCGGGAGAGGTCTTCGTCAGCGACGGTGCCAAAAGCGATTGCGGAAATATCGGCGATATTCTCCGCCACGACAACAGTATCGGGGTACTCGATCCGGTCTACCCCGTTTACATAGACTCCAACGTCATGAGCGGACGCACCGGAGTATTGGAAGACGGCAAATGGAGCGATGTTGTTTACATCCCCTGCACGGAAGCAAACAACTTCACGCCCGAACTGCCGGCCCGCAGGGTGGACATACTCTACCTCTGTTACCCGAACAACCCGACGGGAACAACCCTGACGAAAGACGAGTTGAAGAAATGGGTAAACTATGCATTGGCAAACGACGTCCTGATTATGTACGACTCGGCTTACGAAGCCTACATCCAGGACCCGAACATTCCCCATTCAATCTACGAAATCAAAGGGGCGAAGAAAGTAGCCATCGAATTCCGCAGTTTCTCGAAGACAGCGGGTTTCACCGGAGTACGCTGCGGATACACGGTTGTCCCGAAAGAACTGAACGGCTTCACGCTGGGAGGCGAACGGGTACAGTTGAACAAACTGTGGAACCGCCGGCAGACGACCAAATTCAACGGAACCAGCTACATCACCCAGCGGGGTGCCGAAGCGGTTTACTCTCCGGAAGGCAAAGAACAGGTAAAGGCAACGATTAATTACTATATGACCAACGCACGGATTATGAGAGAAGCCCTCCAGGGTTGCGGCTTGAAGGTGTATGGCGGCGAGAACGCCCCTTACCTCTGGGTGAAAGCCCCGAAAGGTCTCACCTCCTGGAAGTTCTTTGATAAACTATTGTACGAAGTCAACATCGTCGGGACACCGGGCGTAGGTTTCGGTCCGAGTGGCGAAGGTTATCTAAGACTCACCGCCTTTGGCGACAGGGACGACACTTTGGAAGCTATGGCCAGGCTGAAGAAGTGGCTCTGAAGAATTGAAAATTGATAATTGAAAATTGAAAATTAAGGATTTGCAATTAGCGACTGACAATTAAAGAGCAAACGTTTCTCCGGGCAAATAAGAACGAAGCAGGAAAGGCGCATCCGGCTTTGTTACCGGCAAAGGCTTTTATAAACAAAAAGAGAAACATTATGAAAACAATGACTTTCAGGCAACCAGTTTTGGCTGCTACGGCTCTACTTATGTCTTTTACGACCTTTGCGCAAGAGGAAAACAAATTTGAAATCGCGCCTGCCGCCGACCTGGTCAGCAGTTATGTATGGCGCGGAGTGTACCAGACAGGACCATCCGTCCAGCCGAGCATCGCACTATCGTATGCCGGCCTCTCTCTCACGGCGTGGGGTTCCACGGACTTCTCCAGCATGAGCGACCCGAACAAGGGTAAGGAGTTCGACCTCACAGTAGGCTACGGAATCGGAGGATTCAGTATCGGAGTTACAGATTATTGGTGGGCAGGCGAAGGCAAACGCTATGGCAACTATTCGAACAGCCACTTCTTCGAAGGGACCGTCGGATACAACTTCGGCGAATCGTTCCCCCTGGGAATCACCTGGAGCACAATGTTTGCCGGAGGAGACAAGAAAGCCAACGGCGACCGGCAGTTTTCCACCTATGTGGAAGCCGTCTATGCCTTTAGTGTATTGGGCGTAGACGTCACCCCCGGCATTGGTGTTTCACCCTGGACAGGAATGTATCACAAAGAGGGTTCCGATGGTTTTGCCCTTTCTACGATCGCCCTGAAAGCCAGCAAGGAGATAAAAATAACAGACTCGTTCTCCCTCCCCGTCTTCGCCCAATGCATTGTAGCACCGAATCAAGACAATGTGTTTTTAGTTTTCGGACTAAGTATAAAATGAAACAAGAGATTGAAGTAACAAATAACGTATCAATTTAGGTTATCTCATAAAAAGGACTGTATAGAGAAGCCGGCCGCTGCTTTTCGATTTTATAGAATGTTATACCGCTGACCACACCTGACTATGGCAGGCAGCTCTATACCTCCTTTTTATCAACTATTAAAAAAGTAAGGTTATGAAAAAGATTGAAGCTATTATTCGCAAGACCAAATTCGAAGATGTGAAAGAAGCACTTCTCGAAGCAGACATTGAATGGTTCTCTTACTACGACGTGAGAGGCGTCGGCAAGGCCCGCCAGGGACGTATTTACCGTGGCGTTGTCTACGACACCAGCTCTATCGAGCGCATCCTCATCTCCATCGTCGTACGCGACAAGAATGTGGAGAAGACCATACAGGCAGTCATCAAGGCGGCACAAACGGGTGAAATCGGCGACGGACGCATCTTCGTCATCCCCGTAGAAGACTCCGTCCGCATCCGTACCGGCGAACGGGGCGACATCGCCCTCTACAATGCCGAACAGGAAAAATAACCCGCGAGACCATACAAATAACAAACGAAACAAATACGACGATTATGGACACAACATACACAATTACAGACTTAGCTTTATCGCTCGACACCGTGTGGATGCTACTTGCAGCTATGCTGGTATTCTTTATGCAGCCGGGATTCGCCCTGGTGGAGGCCGGCTTCACCCGCACCAAAAACACAGCAAACATACTGATGAAGAACCTGCTCGACTTCATGCTGGGTTCCCTCCTGTTCTGGGCAATCGGCTTTGGAGTCATGTTCGGCGCCGGAAGTTTTGCAGGCATGCCCCATTTCTTCAACATCAGTTTCTACGACACACAGTTGCCCGTCGAAGGCTTCCTGGTTTTCCAGACCGTATTCTGCGCCACGGCAGCCACCATCGTATCGGGAGCCATGGCCGAACGGACAAAATTCTCCATGTACCTGGCTTACACCGTACTGATCAGCGTACTGATTTATCCCGTCAGCGGCCACTGGACCTGGGGAGGCGGCTGGCTGATGAACGGCGAAGAAGGCAGCTTCATGATGAACACCTTCGGAACCACTTTCCACGACTTTGCCGGATCAACCGTCGTGCACTCCGTCGGCGGATGGGTAGCCTTGGTTGGCGCCGCCATCATCGGCCCGCGTATCGGCAAATACGGCAAAGACAGGAAATCGCGTGCCATTCCGGGACATAATCTGACAATCGCCTGCTTGGGTGTCTTCATCCTCTGGTTCGGCTGGTTCGGATTCAACCCGGGTTCACAGCTGGCCGCTTCGGGCGAAGGCAACCGCATGGCAATCTCCCACGTATTCCTGACCACCAACCTGGCTGCCTGCGCCGGAGGATTCCTCTCGCTGATCGTAGCCTGGATGAAATATAAAAAACCGTCGCTGTCGCTGACACTCAACGGTGTATTGGCAGGCCTGGTAGGTATCACTGCCGGTTGCGACCTGGTGTCGCCTGTCGGAGCCGTCCTGATCGGAGCCATCTGCGGAACGGTTATGGTCTATGCTGTCGACTTTATCGACCATGTCCTGAAAATTGACGATCCCGTCGGAGCCTCTTCCGTACACGGTGTCTGCGGATTCCTCGGAACCGTACTGACCGGATTGTTTGCCACCGAACAGGGCCTTTTCTACTCGGGCAGTGCAAACTTCCTGCTGGCACAGCTTTTCGGAGCCGCCATAGTCGGATGCTGGGCCGCCTTGATGGGATTCGTGGTCTTCAAAGGACTTGACATCGTACATGGCTTGCGCGTCACACCCCGTGTGGAAGAAGAGGGGCTCGACATATACGAACATGGCGAAACGGCCTACAACAGTTGATACGCCATAACACTATCGGGATAGGGTAGTCAACACCATCCGGACAGGGCAATAGACACTATCGAGATAGTGTGAATCGCACCACCCTGATAGGGTAACCCCTCGGATACGATAGTACCTCATCCGGATGCGGCTATCTACCACACCGGGATGCGGCAGTTCACATCATCAGGATAAGGCGGTTCACATCATCGGGATGAGGCAGACAACCGCATCCGGGTGCGGTACCATAGGATACGGGAAGGGAGGCAATCCCTCTCCTCCCATACCGACAATGACAATCAACATTTTAAACTATATACACATGTCACTGATTATTCCAAAAGATTACAAACAGACGCTTACACCGGAAACAACCGAGCAAGCGATTCAGATGTTAAAAACCAGCTTCCAGGAAAAACTGTCGAAAGCGTTGAACCTGCGCCGCGTAACCGCCCCTTTATTCGTTCTCTCGGGAACCGGCATCAACGATGACCTGAACGGGGTGGAACGTGCCGTCAGCTTCCCCATCCACTGTATGGGCGAACGGCAGGCAGAAGTCGTCCACTCGCTCGCCAAATGGAAACGGATGAAACTGGCGGCCTATCGTATCCCTGCCGGCTACGGACTTTATACCGACATGAATGCCATCCGCGGCGACGAAGACCTCGACAATCTTCACTCGCTGTATGTCGACCAGTGGGACTGGGAAAAAACCATCCGTCCGGAAGACCGCAACCTGGATTACCTGAAACGTACCGTACGCTGCATTTACACGCTACTGAAAGAAATCGAGGAGATGGTCTACAACCAGTATCCTCACATCACTCCTTCCCTGCCGGACAACATCACCTTCATCCATGCGGAAGAATTACAAAAGATGTACCCGGGCATTCCTCCCCGTGAACGCGAAAACAAAGCAGCCGCCAAATTCGGTGCCATCTTCGTTATCGGCATCGGCGGTGAACTGACAAACGGGGAGAAACACGACGGACGTGCCCCTGACTATGACGACTGGAGCACGGTCAACTCCGATGGCTTCAACGGCCTGAACGGTGACATCATCCTTTGGAACGACGTCTTGCAATGTGCCTTCGAACTGTCATCCATGGGTATCCGTGTCGACAAGGAAGCCCTGCGCCGACAGCTGCAAGAACGCGGATGCCCCGAACGTGCTGCCCTGGAGTTCCATAAGATGTTGCTCGACGGCCGCCTCCCGCAATCCATCGGCGGCGGCATCGGCCAGAGCCGCCTCTGCATGTTCTTCCTTCGCAAAGCACATATCGGAGAGGTACAGGCTTCGATATGGCCGGAAGAACAGACTGACATCTGTAAGCAAAACAATATCATCTTGTTATGATAAGTTACCATCAGATATAAATAAAAACAAACACTTACTATAAAAATCAGGTATTATGTCAAAGTTAAGATTCAGAGTAGTAGAATCGGCCTTCAAGAAAAGAGCCGCCGAAGTAGCCGCCCCGGCAGAACGTCCGTCGGAATATTTCGGAAAGAACGTATTCAACCGCGAGAAGATGTTCAAGTATCTTCCGGAAAAAGCCTATGCCAGACTGGTCGACTCCATCGACAACGGTGCCCCCCTAGACCGCGAGACTGCCGACGCCGTAGCCGCCGGTATGAAGAAATGGGCCATCGAAATGGGTGCAACACATTATACCCACTGGTTCCACCCCCTCACCGAAGGGACAGCCGAAAAACATGACGCTTTCGTCGAACACGACGGCAAAGGCGGCATGGTCGAAGAGTTCTCCGGCAAACTGCTCATACAACAGGAACCCGATGCCTCCAGCTTCCCGAACGGCGGTATCCGTAATACGTTCGAAGCCCGCGGTTACTCCGCCTGGGACCCTTCCTCTCCTGCTTTTATCGTGGGTGACACCCTGTGTATCCCGACCATCTTCATCGCCTACACCGGCGAATCCCTCGACTATAAAGCCCCATTGCTGAAAGCGCTCGAAGCCGTAAACAAGGCAGCCGTCGACGTATGCCATTACTTCAACCCGGAGGTAAAGAAAGTATATTCCTACCTCGGTTGGGAACAGGAATATTTCCTGGTAGACGAAGGACTCTACGCCGCCCGCCCCGACCTGTTGCTCAGCGGACGTACGCTGATGGGCCATGAGAGCAGCAAAAACCAGCAGCTCGAGGACCATTACTTCGGTGCCATCCCCACCCGCGTCATGGAATTTATGAAAGAGTTGGAAATGGAGGCCCTCAAACTGGGTATCCCATTGAAAACCCGTCATAACGAAGTGGCTCCGAACCAGTTCGAACTGGCCCCTATCTTCGAGGAATGCAACCTCGCCAACGACCACAACCTGTTGGTCATGGCGCTGATGCGTAAAATCAGCCGCAAGCACGGTTTCCGTGTCCTGTTGCACGAAAAGCCCTTCAAAGGCGTCAACGGCTCGGGCAAGCACAACAACTGGTCGCTGGGCACCGACACCGGCATCGGTCTGATGGGCCCGGGCAAGACACCGGAAGACAACCTCCGTTTCATCACCTTCGTAGTAAACGTGCTCATGGCCGTCTACCGTCATAACGGACTGCTGAAAGCCAGCATCTCGAGTGCCACCAACGCCCACCGCCTGGGAGCCAACGAAGCACCTCCCGCCATCATCTCCAGCTTCCTCGGCACGCAGCTGTCGCAGGTATTGGAGCACCTTGAAAAAAGCGAACCCGAAGACCTGATGCTGGCCGGCAAACAGGGCATGAAGCTCGACATCGCCCGCATCCCCGAGTTGCTGATTGACAATACCGACCGCAACCGTACTTCGCCTTTCGCCTTCACCGGCAACCGTTTCGAGTTCCGTGCCGTCGGTTCCGAAGCCAACTGCGCGTCTGCCATGCTCGCCCTCAATGCAGCCGTGGCCGAACAATTGAAACTCTTCAAAGCCGAAGTAGACGCAAAGATTGCCACCGGCAAAGAGAAATTCGCCGCCATCCTGGAAGTCCTCCGCAAAGACATCAAAGCCTGCAAGGCCATCCACTTCGACGGCAACGGTTACAGCGACGAATGGAAAGAAGAAGCCCGTCGCCGCGGTCTGGATTGCGAAACCAGCGTACCGCTCATCTTCGACAACTACCTGAAGGAAAGCAGCATCCGGATGTTCGAATCGACCGGCGTCATGACTCACAAGGAACTCGAAGCCCGCAACGAAGTAAAATGGGAGACGTACACCAAGAAAATCCAAATCGAAGCCCGCGTGTTGGGTGACCTGACGATGAACCATATCATCCCTATCGCCACCCGCTACCAGTCTTCGCTGATTGACAATGTATATAAGATGAAGGACCTCTTCCCGGCAGAAAAAGCCTCCGTCCTCTCCGCCCGTAACCTGGAGATTATCGAAGACATCGCCTGCCGCACCAACTTCATCAAGGAAAAGGTAGACGAAATGGTCGAAGCCCGCAAGGTCGCCAACAAAATTGAAAGCGAACGCGAAAAGGCAATCGCCTACCACGACACCATTGTCCCGATGCTGGAAGAAATCCGCTACCACATCGACAAACTGGAACTGGTAGTGGACGACCAGATGTGGACGTTGCCGAAGTATCGCGAATTATTGTTTATCCGATAAGACCACACATTCCTTGAGCCGGGGTGTCCCTCCAAAGCATCCCGGCTTATCTTATCATCTCACTCAGACAGTAGTTTTTTGTTGATTGTTTTGTGTTTGCAAGGGGAGCATGCTGTGAAGTATGGCTTCCCTTCTTTTATATTCCCGGAGAATTATATACCTTTGGACCATCATTATATAAGAAAGGAGTTTACGTTATGACGGCAATGGAATTACAGCAATGGAAAAAGAACTTCATCCGTAATTATTTGGATAAGATAGACAGTTTGGAAATGATGGATAAACTGGAAAAAAGCACAAAGCGAATACTGAATAAAAAAGCAGCCGTTTTGTCTCCTATTGCGTTTAGCATTGAGGAAGCCAACAAAGAAATCGACTTGGCAGAACAAGAATTAAGCGAAGGTAAAGGTATCAAGGAGCCCGAAATGCATCAATTCTTTGAAGAATGGAGAAAGAAATTGAAGTAATCTGGGCACCACGTGCACAAAGACAAGCAGATTTAGCCATCACCTATTGTCTGAAACAATTTGGAAAAAGAACTGCCCTCCGGTTCATGAACAAATTGGAGAAAGGATTGCCGGCAAGACCCCGATAAACTCAAACACGCTATACGATAAAAATAAACTCATATGAACTACGGATTCGTAAAAGTAGCAGCAGCCGTCCCACACGTACAAGTGGCAGACTGTTTTTATAATATTCAACAGATGGAAGGCCTGATGCGCCAGGCTTCTGACAAAGGCGTACAAATCATTGCCTTCCCTGAAATGTCGGTAACGGCTTATACCTGCCTGGACCTGTTCGTCCAGCAGACTTTGCTGAAAAATGCGGAACAAGCCCTATTGAAACTGGTCAGCGACACCGCCGACCTGAATATCCTCACAATCGCAGGCGCCCCGTTAGTGACGGAAAACAGGCTGATAAACGCAGCCATAGCTTTCCAGGCCGGAAAGATATTAGGCGTAGTCCCCAAAACATACATACCGAACTACAAGGAGTTCCAGGAACAACGCTGGTTCACTTCCGCCACCGAATTACGGGACAAGACCGTCTCAATCGGAGACAGAACATATCCGTTGGGCAGCCACTTGCTCTTCACTGCCGGACAGGTAAAAGTCGGCATCGAAATATGCGAAGACCTGTGGGTTCCCGTCCCCCCCAGTTCCTTACTGGCGATGGAAGGAGCCAATATCCTTGTCAATATATCCGCCAGCAACGAACTGATCGGAAAACACCATTACCTCCGTTCGCTGATATGCCAGCAGTCCGCCCGCTGTATGGCAGGATATGTCTATGCCTCCGCCGGTTTCGGAGAATCCAGCACCGACCTTGTCTTTGCCGGCAACGGAATCATCGCTGAAAACGGCACCCTATTGGAAGAATCCCCGCGCTTCACCATGCAGGAACAACTCGTCATCAGTGAAATCGACATCGAGAACCTGCAAAACGACCGCCAGGTAAATACTAGCTTCATGCACGGCACCTCCACCCTGCTGGCAGATGAAACAATAACAATCCCGTTCGCCCTGTCTGAAAACTCCGGCCAGCCGGTATTGACCCGCTCCGTTGACCCGCATCCGTTCACTCCTTCCGGCGACGCACTGAAGGAACGTTGCGAAGAGATTTTCCAGATACAGGTAGCCGGACTGGCAAAACGTATCGTCCACACGCACTCCCGGACAGCGGTAGTCGGTATCTCCGGCGGACTCGATTCCACACTGGCATTGCTGGTAACCGTCATGACATTCGATGCCCTGAATATCCCCCGCAACCAGATACTCGGCATCACCATGCCCGGCTTCGGAACGACAGACCGCACCTACACCAACGCCTGCGACCTTATCCGTTCACTGGGTGTCACACTAAAGGAAATCTCCATCAAGGATGCCTGCCTCCAGCATTTCAAAGATATCAGTCACAACCCATCGGTTCATGACGTGACCTACGAAAACAGCCAGGCCCGCGAACGCACCCAAATCCTGATGGACGTAGCCAACCAGGAAAACGGTATGGTCATCGGTACCGGCGACCTTTCCGAACTGGCCCTTGGCTGGGCTACCTACAACGGCGATCACATGTCGATGTACGGTGTAAACGGCAGTATCCCCAAGACGCTTGTCAGATACCTGGTAGAATGGGTTGCCCACAACCGGGTGGACGATGCCTCACGTGCTACATTGCTGGATATCGTCGACACTCCAATCAGTCCCGAACTGATACCCGCCGACGAAAACGGAAACATCAAACAGAAAACGGAAGACCTCGTAGGCCCTTACGAACTACACGACTTCTTCCTCTATCATTTCCTCCGTTTCGGTTCCTCCCCCGCCAAGATTTATTTCCTGGCACAACAGGCTTTCGGTGGCAGTTACGACAAAGAGACCATCCGGAAATGGCTCCACACCTTCTTCCGCCGTTTCTTCCAGCAGCAGTTCAAACGCAGTTGCCTGCCGGACGGCCCAAAAGTAGGTTCCGTCAGCCTTTCCCCCCGTGGCGACTGGCGTATGCCAAGCGATGCAATGGCAACGTTATGGCTGAAAGAGATAGAAGGATTAAACTAAAAGACAAATAGACAAAATAAAATATCCTGCATTGGAAAATCTCCATTTCCAATGCAGGATATTTTATTTATCTTCCTATACGCTACAGAGTGATGCGAATCCAAGCTATCTTCTTTCAGACAGTGGCTTTCATTCGTTTATAAATACTTTTTAATATCGACACCTTGGATATTAATTCATTCAACACAGAAACAATATCATTTTCCATCAATGGATAATCATGGGCAATCTCATTACGCAATTCTCGAATATATCCCCATTCATCTGCACTGTCTATAAAATGATAACGATCCAAAAGATTCAGAATATCCCGCATTGGCAAAGCAGAAACATCTTCATCCAAATACTCCAACACATATCCTGTTTTCGATTTGTCATATTAATCGTATACCTGTTATTAATGCCTCCTTTGCAACCAACGATTCTTCATGGTCGCCTATCACATCGATTTTTTGATCGCCTAAAAGTTGTTTCAGCCGAGTGATCATGCGTATACGAGCCAAGACACCTTTCTTTTCAGATGTAGTACGTACTAACAGATCAATATCTCCACCACGTTTCTCGTAAATTTCTTTTGCTACACGGACAATCGATTGTATGTCTTTCTTATTTAAACGCATTTTATCTCTGTTTTTACAAAGATAGATACTTTTATTTTGTATTCAATACTCCACATTCCGAATTCTTACTCGTAGGACTACTGTGCTAGTATATAAAAAAGGCTACCGGAATCCCGATAGCCTTTTCATTTATATTACGCTTGTGCTTATTCTTACAAACCGAATTCCGGTTTACGGTTAATCCATTGTCCGCGAGTAAAGTCAGGGAAGTCAACCAACGCACCACCACGAGCGATAGACATTTCAGACAAAGCGGAGATAGCACTCCATGCTGCAGCATCATAGCAATCCATTGGAGCCGGACGTTTGTTCTTGATGCGGTCGATCAGATCATACATCATAATGAAGTCCATACCACCGTGACCGGCTTCTTTTGCCTGAGCATCCAACTGAGCCCATAGTTTGTGGTCGTATTTCTTGAACCATTCGTCAGAATTATCCCAACGGTGAGGTTTAGACTGACCTTCCACATATACATGATCACCATCGTTCATCCACAAACCATCCGTTCCCTGAATACGGAATCCCAAAGAATAAGGACGAGGAGAATTTGTATCGTGAGTAACGATGATTGTCTGGCCGTTTGCACATTTGATCATAGATGTCACGATGTCACCCAGGTTAAAGCGAACTTTAGCCAACGGATGGTTTTCGCCACCATTATCTACGATGAACTTATGCAATCCGCGAGACTGAGTTGCCATAGCAGACATAGCAACGAAACGGTTACCTCGGTTGATATCCATACAATTGGCAACCGGTCCGATACCGTGAGTCGGATACACATCTCCATTACGATGTACGGAGTGATTCGTACGCCACTGAGCTTCTGCAAAAGCTGTCGGGCCCATACGCAACTCACCACCCTTCTGATAAGTATAATTCTTACCGTCATTGAATTTCACATCACGCAAGTCATGTTCGTAACCGCAACCACCGTGCAATAATTCACCGAACAACCCTTCGCGAACCATGTTCAAAGCCGCCATGCAGTCACGACGATAACAAACATTCTCCATAATGTTCAGATGGCTGCCTGTTGCTTCCGATACGTTCACCAGATCCCAGCATTCTTCCAGCGTATTGGCAGCAGAAACTTCTACGCCAACATAAGGAACACCGGCTTTCATAGCTGCCACCGACATCGGTACGTGCCATTCCCACGGGCTGGCAATAATCACGCAGTCGAATTCTTCATTGTTCAACATCTTTTCAAATTCACGTTCGCCACCTTTATACACTTTCGGGGCATCCACGTTGAATTTAGCGATGTGTTTCAATGTACGGTCGATCGGGCCTTGCTGGATATCGCAAATAGCAACAATCTTATTTCCCGGGATAGCCAACACATTATTGATGTGCTCATGGCAGCGTGAACCTGTTCCGATAAATCCGAAACGCAGTTTGCCATCATCTTTTCCGGCTGTTTTTTTCTTCTGAGGTTCTGGAGAACCTGCTACTGTAGTGGCCGAAGCAGTACCTGCCATAGCCAAACCTGCTGCACCAACTCCGGCGGCAGTCATTTTCTTAAGAAAGGAACGACGAGTGTTTTCCATGTTCTTTATTTAGTATTTTATGTTAAGTGGGCAAATTTATAATATTTAATCAACTTCTCAAATATGTTTAGAAAAAAAGAGTCAATCATTTTAATCTATTAATAATTTGTCATCTTTCCAGTCTCCCTTTTCAGCTTCTCGAAGGTCATCATCATTTGGCGCAATCGTTTAGGTTCTTTATCCGCCAGGTTATGATTCTGTCCGACATCTTCCTTTACATTATATAACTGGTAACAATTTCCCAATCCCGAAAAACCGGTACCGTCAGGGTCGTCATAATAGCTGGGATAAGGTGGAATCATCACCCAGTCGCCCTGATGGAGGGCATAATTGAAATAACCTTCCGTCACCAGTTCCTTACGTCCCTGGTCGCTTTTCCCTAGAAAGACGGGTAAAGTATTCTGGCTGTCCGTCTTATCCGAATACGTCTGCCCGGTCAATGCTGCCAATGAAGCCAGCAAATCCATCTGGCAAACCAATGCATCGGATACTCCCGGTTTTACAACCGCCGGCCAACGCAACAGGAACGGGATGCAGGTACCGCCGTCATACAAGCTGGTCTTTCCTCCGCGGTGAGGGCCTGCCATCTTATGATTGCCTACCATTTCGACAGCCTGATCCTGATAACCGTCGTCCAATACGGGACCGTTGTCACTGGTCAGGATAACCAGGGTATTCTCCGTCAATCCCAATTTATCCAGCTCTTTCAGAAATTCAGTCACACACCAGTCAGCCTCCAGGATGACATCTCCGCGAGGTCCCATACCGGATTTGCCGACAAACTTCTGATTCGGTACACGGGGCACATGTGGCTGGTGCAATCCGTAATACAGGAAGAAAGGTTTATCTTTATTGTCTTTCAAAAAGCCTTTGGCTTTCTCCAGGAATAACTCAGCCATATCTTCATCTTTCCACTGGGCAGCCTTACCGCCTTTCTGGAAACCGATACGCGGCACACCGTTTACAATCGAACCGGCATGTCCCACACTCGGGTGCATCCGGAGTAGTTCAGGGTTGTCTTTTCCGGTAGGTTCACCGGGGAAATTATGCTTATAACTGACATACAGCGGGTCATTCGGTTCCAGTCCGACTCCTTTCCCGTTTTCGATAAAGATGCAAGGCACGCGGTCGTTGGTTGCCGCCTGGATGAACGAATAATCATATCCCACTTCCTTGGCTCCGGGATAAACCGTCTCATTCCAATCCACCGCTCCGTCACCCAGTCCCAGATGCCATTTACCGACCGAGCCGGTCACATAGCCGGCCTGTTTCATAACCTTCGGCAAAGTGACTTGCTGCGTATTGATAATCAGAGCGGCATTACCGGGAAGGATTTTTGCATCTTTATTCGTCCAGGGATATAATCCGGTCAAAAGTGAATAACGACTGGGCGTGGAAGTCGCTGCCGTACAATATCCCTGCGTAAAACGCAGTCCTTCGTTTGCAATCCGGTCCATACCCGGAGTTTGGATACGGGTGGCTCCGTAACAACTCAAATCGCCATACCCCAAATCGTCGGCTACAATGATTACGACGTTGGGCTGTTGCTGGTCCTGAGCGTAGACATTAACTCCGGATAAAGCCCCTATCCCGGCTGCTACGCATAGTAGATTTTTCATATTCATGTTTTTCATATATAAAAATACAGGCATTGATTGTAATAATCAACGCCTGCAAATATAATCAATCGCTCGGATTTCAAAGCATGCTGCTTACGGATTTTGCGTTCGTATTCCGAGTTACTATCTATGATTTCTTTTTGGCAGTCTTCTGGTTTCCCGCCTCAGCCCGCTTCTTATTCCGCCAGAAACTACCGTCGCGCTTGCTGCCGAACATATTACGTCTTTTCGATTCCTGCTTGATGGCTTCTTTCTTCTCTGCCACGGCTGCTTTTACATCTGCCGTTTCAAATTCGTTTCCGCCGGCAACAGGTATCTGTTTGCCTATCAGCTTCTGGATATCTTTCAGGTACGGCACTTCCTCTGCATCGCAGAATGAATAAGCGACACCGCTGCGTCCGGCACGACCTGTACGTCCGATACGGTGTACGTATGTTTCCGGCACATTCGGCAGTTCGTAATTTATCACATGCGAAAGATGGTCCACGTCGATACCGCGGGCGGCAATATCCGTAGCGATCAGTACACGGGTGGTATGGTCCTTAAAATTAGTCAGTGCACGCTGGCGGGCTGTCTGGCTCTTGTTTCCATGGATAGCTTCCGCTCCGATATTCGCTTTTGCCAGGACACGGGCCACTTTGTCCGCCCCATGTTTCGTACGGGTGAATACCAGTACCGATTCCAAAGAAGAATCTTTTAGCAAATGCGTCAGCAGGCTTACCTTCTCCGCCTTTTCCACGAAATAAACGGACTGGTCGATCTTATCCACCGTCGATGAAGCTGGAGTAACCTCCACCTTCTGCGGTTCATGCAGGATCGTTCCTGCCAGGCGTTCTATCTCCGGCGGCATCGTTGCCGAGAAAAATAGCGACTGGCGCTTTTTGGGCAACAAGGGCAAAATACGTTTGATATCATGAATAAATCCCATATCCAGCATACGGTCGGCCTCATCCAATACAAAATAATCGAGATATTTCAGGCTGATAAATCCCTGGTTGATCAAATCAAGCAGACGTCCGGGGGTTGCGATCAATACATCTACGCCACGTTCGAGCGCATCGGTCTGAGGCTTCTGCCCTACACCACCGAATATAACGGTATGCCTCACACCGGTATATTTACCGTATGCCGTAAAACTTTCTCCGATCTGGATGGCCAGTTCGCGGGTTGGTGTCAGTATCAATGCTTTGATACCACGCACTTTACCATGCTGGCGTTCGTTATACAAATTCTGAATAATAGGAATGGAAAATGCAGCCGTTTTACCTGTTCCGGTCTGTGCACAACCTAATAAGTCATATCCGTCTAAAACGTAGGGAATTGCTTCTGCTTGTATAGGGGTTGGAATTGTATAACCTTCTTTTGTAAGAGCCTTTTGTATCGGCTCTATCAGTTCTAATTGTTCAAATGTCATCTAATAATAATGTTGAGCCATCGCGGCTCGTTAAATAAATAATTGAATGCAAAGGTAATAAATAAAACGGGAATCATCCTAATCAACTACTAAAATGTATAAGAATACTTCCGAAAGACATTCTGTATACTTTATAAAAAGAGGTAGGTGTAAATCAATTTAGAGGTACGTCTAATTCAATTTACACCTACCTCTAAATAAAATCAGACGTACCTCTTTCTCTAAAACGATAATATAAGAGCAAAAATAACCTTTGAATATTGTATCAAATAATATATTATCTTTGTAAATTGATTTTTAGATGATGAAAGAGTTACAGTTGCTGCTAAAGAAGTTTTTCGGATATACTTCTTTCCGCCCGTTACAGGCGGAGATCATACAACGTATTTTGAGGAAAGAGGATTCACTGGTGCTGATGCCTACCGGTGGAGGAAAATCAATTTGTTTCCAGTTACCGGCCATTTATATGCCGGGAACAGCCGTCGTGATCTCTCCGTTGATCGCCCTGATGAAAGACCAGGTAGGGGGATTGGTTGCCAACGGTATCCCGGCAGCCGCACTCAACAGCATGATGCCGGAAGAAGAACGACACAGAATAAAACAACTCTGCATCCAGGGTAAAATAAAACTGCTTTACCTGTCGCCCGAAGCACTGGTTGGCGAACTGCATTGGCTGCTTCCCCGTATGGATATATCCCTGATCGCCATCGACGAAGCCCATTGTATCTCACATTGGGGGCACGACTTCCGTCCCGAATATACCCAACTGTCTGTTTTGAAAGAACAGTTCCCTAAAGTTCCGATCGTCGCCCTGACAGCTACAGCCGACAAAGTCACACGTACCGACATTGTCACCCAATTGAAGCTGCGTGATCCGGAAGTTTTCGTTTCGTCCTTCGACCGTCCGAACCTGTCCCTGACTATCCGCCGGGGACTGAACAAAAAGGAGAAAACTTCCGCCATCGTCCATTTCATCCATGCCCACCGCCATCAGAGCGGGATCGTTTACTGCATGAGCCGGAACAGTACAGAGAACCTGGCAGAAGAACTCTCTTCTTACGGGATCAAGGCCGTTGCCTATCATGCCGGACTCCCGCCGGTTCAACGCGAAAAGGCACAGGATGATTTTATCAACGACCGGGTAAACGTGGTCTGTGCAACCGTTGCCTTCGGGATGGGAATAGATAAAAGCAATGTGCGTTGGGTCGTACATTATAATATGCCCGGAAGTATCGAGAACTACTACCAGGAAATAGGCCGTGCCGGACGCGACGGAATGAAAAGCGACACCTTGCTGTTCTATTCGGTAGGCGACCTGCTTGTCCTCCGCCGTTTTGCCGAAGAAAGCGGACAAAAAGACACCAACCTCCAGAAGCTGAACCGTATGCGCCGTTATTGCGAAGCGGACATCTGCCGCCGGCGTATCCTCCTCAGCTACTTCGGAGAAGAAAGCGACCAGGACTGCGGCAACTGCGATGTATGCAAAAACCCTCCGCAACGGTTCGACGGCAGCATACTCGTCCAAAAAGCGTTAAGCGCCATCTTCCGTACCGGCGAATTTGTCGGCATGAATATGCTGATCAATATCCTCCGCGGCTCGGAGAAGACAGAGATCACGGAAAAAGGATACGATAAATTAAAGACATACGGTGCCGGAAAAGACCTCTCCTATAAAGAATGGAAAGAATATCTTTACCAAATGCTTCAATTGGGATATATCGAAATCGATTATGTCAATGCCGGAATACTGAAAGTCACTCCGCTAGGCAGAAAAGTATTGTTCGGTGAACAGAAAGCGATGATGGCTATCTATAAAGAGCCGGAAGAAAAAACTTATTTCAGAAGAAAAGACTCGAAATTCAAATACCGCCCCATCAAACCCATCCAATCGGCTTCGGTCGAAGAGACACTACTCGACTCGCTCCAGCAACTCCGCAAGCAGATTGCCGAACGCGAACAGACACCAGCCTACATCATCTTTTCTGATGACTCACTGGAAGATATGGTACAAAAAAGGCCTGTTACCCTGGAAGAGTTCAGCGAAATACGCGGTGTGGGAGAAATCAAACTGGAAAAATACGGAAAGGTATTCGTGGCACTGATACGGTTCGTACTGCGGTTGCCCAAAGACAGATAACCGCCCGTTTTTATTTCAGTTTCCCGATAATACGTTTAAGAAGCAAAAATTACCGTTACAGTAAAAAAAGAGACGGTTCTTACAAAAATATCCGGTACTTTAGTCTTCGAAAAAAGAACCGGACAGTATCCCTCTACCGCCGGTCCTATATAGTATTAACTTATAAAATAACAGCTTATGAATACGCTAAATGTAAAGTTGTCTCATAGCATTTCTCAATTGTATGAGACTTTGTGTCAGGTTGGAAAGAGTACATTTGCTGAATTACAACGAGCAACAAATTTTAAAGACACGGAGCTCTGTCTGGCTCTATGCTCGCTCATGCACGACAACAAAGTATATCAGGCACGTATCAGCAATACCGTTTATTACATTATTAAATAATGTTCTCCACCGGAAATTCGATCTCACCAAACCCGATCATCGCATTAAACAAGCGAACCAACGAGTAACGTGACAAATCCTGCGGACGAATAACAGCCGGAACAATCCTCCCCTTTCCTAATAGAGATGCCCGCATCGTTCCTTCCAACAAAGGGACCTCGGGTGTCTCCCATTGGCTACCATTCCATAAAGCAATATTGGCAATCGATGTATCCGTCAAGACGCCATCACGTATGATTAAAATATCGTCCGCTTCTCCCTTCTGACGAAATAATTCATCCAACTTCTGACGGTCAGCACTTTTATATGTATAATCCAACCCGTCCGACGTGACCAGTCTCAAACGATTCACCGGACGAACGGTGTAAGGTAGATATTCCACCTTCTCCACTTCCTCCTGATATTCGACCCGGCATTTGGTACGTCCTGAATAATCTCCGGGCTGGATATAATCCGCCAGGTTTACAGGCAGGTTACATTCGAACACATCTCTCCGCGTTTTGTTGAAGCGGTAATTATGAAAAGCCAGATTAACCGCCTTTCCATCCTCGATACGGATTGTTTCAATAAATTGGCACATATACTTTTTGTTTCATTTCATTATATTCACTTTCTAAATTACTTTGGGAAGTAATCCCACCGCCGCTCTTAAACAGGAAATCTCCTCCCTCCTGCCCGATAAAACGAATCATCACGGCACTGTCCAAACGATGGCCGTCAAAATATCCCATAACCCCGGTATAAAATCCCCGTTCGTATGTTTCAGCTTCCCCGATAATCTCCATCGTCTTTTTCTTGGGAGCTCCGGTGATAGACCCTGCGGGCAACAGCCGGAACAGTATGTCTCCCAATGAGGCTTTCCAGTCTTCCGGTAGCTTACCTCTAATTTCCGAACTGACTTGTAACAGTCTTCCCCTGTTTGTCTGCAACTCATCTATATACCGGTATCGCGACACCGTCACTTCCGATGCCACCTGGCTCAGGTCGTTACGGATCAAATCGACAATCGTGGCATGTTCAGCCTCTTCTTTTTTATCTGCCAAAATCCGTTCCCGCGCATTCGGCAAAGAGGCATCGATCGTCCCTTTCATCGGATAAGAATAGATAAATCCGTCCTCGATACGCACGAATATCTCAGGAGAGAAAACAACAAAACGCTCCTTCACCCATAATTTATAAGGAGCATGGGAAAGATAGAAAATCTCTTTCAACGTCAGGTTCGTCCGTACCGGAGTCGCACAAGTCAGGTTGACCAGATAAGAATTACCGGCATAAATATGCTCGATTACAGTCCGGAAGGACCGGGAGTAAGTTTCAAAAGAAACCGGATTAGTCTCCCATTCAACATATTTTTCCGGAAAGGTTTCCGCTTTTGACGTCACATTGGTAACGCCATTCAAATCATACAATACCTCACCCGGCTCTACCTCCTCCGGCTCCGCCACCCAAACTTGCTCCTGCTTATAATCAACGACAAATATAAAAGGCCGCCCGGATAATCCCAATCGATTCATATACCGGACGGCTTCTTCTTTATTGCAAAACTTCATATTATATCAAAAATCGCTCTGTCAGTCCGCCGAAAGCATCGATACGACGGTCACGGAAGAACGGCCACCAACGACGCACATTCTCACTCCGTGCTTTATCAATCTCTACCACACGCACCTCTTCATGGTCGTTCGGGAACTCAGCCAGCAACTCTCCCTGGGGACCTGCCACAAAGCTATTTCCCCAAAACTGGATACCGTTTGTCTGTCCCGAAGGGTCCGTCTCATGTCCGGTACGGTTTACCGTAATCACCGGAAGCCCGTTAGCTACGGCATGTCCGCGCTGCACTGTTATCCACGCACCCAGCTGACGTTTTTTCTCTTCTTCCGTATCACTGCTCTCCCAGCCGATAGCCGTCGGATAAATCAGCATCTCAGCACCTTTCATCGCCATCAGGCGGGCTGCTTCCGGATACCACTGGTCCCAGCAAACCAATACGCCCAACTTCCCGACAGACGTCTCTATCGGTTCGAATCCCAAATCGCCGGGAGTGAAATAAAACTTTTCGTAGTAAGCCGGGTCGTCCGGTATATGCATCTTACGATATTTTCCGGCAATCGAACCGTCTTTCTCAATCACCACGGCTGTATTATGATACAATCCCGGAGCACGCCGCTCGAACAGGGAAAGTACTAAAACCACGCCCAGCTCTTTTGCTAAAGCCCCGAACTCTTCCGTAGACGGTCCCGGAATCGTTTCCGCCAGGTCGAACATCTGCGTATCTTCCGTCTGGCAAAAATACAGGCCGTTATGTAATTCCTGCAAGACAACCAGTTCCGCACCTTCGTCGGCACAAAGCCGGATGCTATTTTTCAGTTTCTTTATATTATCTGTCCGGTCACAGGTATTCGCCTGTTGAATCAATCCTACTTTCATACAATAAATTCTTTCGGGTACTGCATCGTCACACAATGCAATGAGCCATGTTGTTTAATTAACGGTAAACAATTAATACCTACAATCTCTCTGTCCGGAAACGCCGTCTGCAAGGCCGCTTTCGCCACTTCATCTTTCGATGAGTTATAGAACGGAACAAGCACAGCCCCGTTTATAATCAGGAAATTGGCATAGGTAGCCGGCAAACGCTCGCCTTCCCACTCCACTTTATCCGCCATCGGCAAAGCGACCAGCCGATAAGGTTCGCCATTTGCCTGCGTGAACTCCTTCAATTCCTCTTCCATCTCCCGGAGTTCGGCAAAATGCTCGTCTTCCTCATCCGTGCACTGCACATAGGCAATCGTATCCTCACTGCAAAAACGCGCCAGCGTATCGACATGACTGTCGGTATCGTCTCCCGCCAGATAACCGCTTTCCAACCACAGGATACGGTCCAGCCCGAACACCTGCTGGAGATAATTTTCCAGTTCTTCCTGCTGGAGATATTCGTTTCTGTTCACGGAAGATAGACATTCGACCGTAGTCAGCAAAGTTCCCTTTCCATCCGACTCGATACTGCCGCCTTCCAATACAAACGGCTGCATATTGACAGGAACCACTTCATCGGCAAAAGTCTTGCCATGAAACAATTTCCGCGTAATCAGATTATCATGGTTGGCAGCAAACTTCATCCCCCAACCGTTGAACACAAAATCGTACACCACCGGCACCCCGTCATCAAACACGGAAATGCCCCCATGGTCACGCGCCCAGGTATCGTTCGTCTCCATCTCACGGAAAATAACACGGCTATAATCCACCTCTCCCAACTGCGAGCGCACCGCCGTTTCATCCGGACAAACAATCAGTAACTTCTCCCGTTTGATCACCTCTTTGGCAATCTCCACAAAACAAGGAACCACCTCATCCAGTATCGGAGCCCAATCGGTCCCTTCATGCGGCCAGGTCAGTTGAACAGCACTCTGAGGATACCATTCTGCCGGTAATATCGTTTTATTATCCATGTCTGCTAATTTAATTTTCAGGATACAAAGATAAAAGATAATAAGAGCAATGACAAAATTCTGCAAAAAACTCCTCTACCTATTTGGATTATTCAGAAACCTCATTAACTTTGCAACACAAAGTACTTTTTATTTTAAGTATATGAATAAACAAATAGAAGACATAAAAGCTATCCGCGAGATGATGGAGAAATCATCCAAATTCCTTTCGTTAAGCGGTTTGTCAGGCATATCAGCCGGAGTCATAGCCATTATCGGAGCAGCACTTGCCTATTTCCATATTTTACGGGAACCGGCCAGTGCCAACTTCGACACGACACACGAAGCCATGTTCCGCGAAATCACTTTGCTGATAACCGACGCTTCCGCCGTGCTGCTCTTCTCTATTTGTTTCGGTATCTATTTTTCCTGGAGAAAATCGGTGAAAAAGAACCTGATGCCCTCCAAAAGCCTGATAAAAAGGACACTTTATAACCTCGGTATCCCATTGATTGCCGGAGGTATCTTTGCCCTCATTTTCCTGCTACGCGGCGATTTGGCTATGGCGATCACCATGACGCTGACTTTCTATGGCCTGGCATTAATTAATGTATCCAAATACACCCTCGACGAAGTACATTATTTAGGCTTGACAGAAGTCGTGTTAGGTATTGTTGCCGCCCTGTTCCCCGACTGGAGCCTCTTGCTTTGGACTATCGGATTCGGAGTTTGCCATATCATTTACGGCACAGCTATGTACATCAAATATGATTTGAAGAAAGAATGAAAAACATACTGTCCAAATTAAATAAAGCCTTCGAAAGCCGGATACGATTAGGTATCATGTCTATCCTTTCGGTAAACGAATCAGCCGACTTCAACACCATGAAGCAACTGATGGAGTTGACCGACGGGAATTTGGCCAGCCACCTGAAAGCCTTGGAGACTCTCGGATATATCCAGTCCGTCAAACAATTCATCGGACGGAAACCCAATACCCAATATTCCATCACCGAAGAAGGACGAAAAAGTTTCAAAGAGCATTTGAATGCACTGGAAGAACTTATCAAATAATTTTTTTACCCATCTACTTTGAATCGCAAAGTACTTTTAAACTACATAAAACAGGTTAAGCTTATGGAAACAACAATCAAAAAAGCAGCAAAAATCAATCAGTCTATCACACTGAAAGCACTGATTATCGGATTCCTGACCCTCATCCTTCTGATTCCGGGATTAATGATCCAGGATCTGATCCGGGAAAGACAAAACCGAAGTTTGGAAACAATCGAAAAGATTAACAACAAATGGAGCAATGCCCAAACCTTTTGCGGTCCGGTCATTTCCATCCCTTATACCACGACGCAGGTAAATCCGGACAACAAGACAACCATTCAGGAACACCTTCTGAATATCACACCGGAAAACCTGAATATCACAACACAGTTATTTCCAGAGGAAAGATATTACGGTATCTACAAAACGATCCTTTACAAAAGCGAGATAGACATAACGGGAAACTTCGACAAAATAAACTTCCCCAAACCGGAAAACAGTATCATTCATTGGGAACAGGCCTATCTATCCATCGGTGTTTCCGACCTGAGGGGCATAACAGAAAACATCGACTTCAAACTGGACAACAAACAATTGTCGGTCGAAGCCACCGGTAACCTGGATACGCAGATAGGAAAAATGCTGGTCATGCCATTAAAGAATACCGACCCTCTCCTGTTCAGCCAACCCCAAACATTCAACTGCAAATTAAAACTGAACGGCAGCAGTAACATCAATTTCATCCCCATAGGCAAAACGACTAAAGTGCACGTTACAGGCAACTGGAAGTCCCCCGGTTTCATCGGCAACTTCTCCCCGGAGCACCATATTACCGAAAAAGGATTCGAAGCCGACTGGAGTATCCTCAGTTTCAACCGCAGTATCCCGGAAATGTGGATCGACTACCCGGGAAACTCATTCGACGATTCCTCCTTCGGGGTAAGCCTGATCGACCCGGTAAACCATTACCAGCAGAACATGCGTTCCGCCAAATATGCCATCATGTTCATCGCCCTGACCTTCGTTGTCTTCTTCTTCGTCGAGATCCTGACCAGAAAACGGATCCACCCTATACAGTATTTGTTGGTCGGCTTCGCATTGATCCTGTTTTACAGCCTGCTCCTGTCTATCTCCGAACAGATAAACTTCGGCACGGCCTACCTGATTGCCAGTATCGCCACCATCGGCCTGATCACAGCTTATACTCACAGCATCTTCAAAAATAAAATACAGACCGGAGCACTCACCGGCATGTTATGTTTATTATATATTTTCCTGTATGTTGTTCTGCAACTCGAAGATGTTGCCTTATTAATAGGAAGTATCGGCTTGTTTGTAATCCTGGGAACGATTATGTTCTTCTCCCGGAAAATAAGTTGGTATAAACAAGAAGATGAATATCCTCAAATACCTGAAACAGATAAGTAAACAACAAACCTTATAAAGGGAAAGAGATAGACTCCAACATCTGTTTTCGCCAGGAGAGAAGTTTACCGTTTTTGAATAAGCGACGTTGGACGAAGCACCAACTGCCGAGCTTGTTTTCACGGACAGTAGGCCAACGGTGCTTCTCCTGGTAAAACAGTTTTAATTTTTCATAGTTTTCAATCCAGATATCGTCGGTATTCCAGACAAAACCGGCTTCATCCATCATCTTGATGCGATCGGAGGCTAGTCCCCCCTGTTTACGGAACTTACGTTGGGTACTACACCAGGAACCTAATTTGCCATCATTACTTTTAGGCCAATATCCCTTTTGGTGATAAAAAAACACCACCTGTTCCCAATTTTTTATCCACTGGGCATCCAAATCTTGCTCCCACACAAAACCGATGCGATCCAACAAAGCTATCCGTTCTTCAGATACCCCCCCTTTTTTACGTCCCTGCCGTTGGGTGTTGCACCAGATACTCAGATTATTTTCTCCCTTCTTAGGATAACGTTGCATCTGAGTTATAAAAATCTTCAGTTCTTCATAATACTGCATCCAACGACTGTCCTGTACTTCCCATTCGAAACCGATCCGGTCCAGCTGCAAGATATAATCTTCCGACAACGTCCCTTTCTTCCGGGCAATCCGTTGGGTGTTACACCAGTTCCCCAGCTTCCCTTCGGCTGCCTGCGGCCAGCGCCCTTCACGTTCCTTATATTCGATCAGACGTTCATACATTACCGGCCACGCATCCAACTCCGCCAGCATATCATCCACACGGGCACGGATATCAGACAGGAATCCGGTTACTTCAAACTCCATAAAGCCTTTAAAGCTCTTTGGGGCACGGATTGCCGGATGATAAACCAATTCCCTTGACATAGCCTCATAAACAGAACGACCCGAAAGGTTATTGACGAAGTCAAGCACGACCGGATGACGGTCCGAACCGGCTTTCAGGCAACGGCCCAACTGTTGCAAGGCAACCACATACGATTCTGTACGTCGCAGGAACATGGCTGCATCTACTCCTTCCACATGCAATCCTTCGATCAGCATATTTATAGAGAAAAGAACATGCAGTTTTCCCGTTTCCCTACGGAAACGACGCAATGTCTTTTCATTCTCCCGGTTACTCAGCCCGTTATGAATCTCGAATGTTTCCGTTTCAAAGCCAGCCTGCCCGAGCCAGTTCGATACTTCGGGAATCATATGCTGAAGATCTTCCTTGTCTTTACAGAAGACAAGCATTTTCTTTACCTCTTTCGGCAGATAACGCCGGATCAGTTCCGATGCACTCAACGAACCGCGAAAGTCGAGACGGGCAAAGTCTATCTTGTCCTGAATACGCTTGCGCCTTTCAGATGTACAGTCGCTCCTGTTCAACATACGCTGTACCTTATCCAGTTGGTTATTCAGATCGAATACGCTCTGCACCAGGACAGGGACAGGCAGTATCTTATAATACCAGGCCATAGACAAAGACAGTTCATGGAACAGGTTTCCCTTGAAATAGACCTCTACCGTATCGAGCATCTCTTCGGGACGTATCGGGGTTGCCGACATTCCCAGTACACGGGCCTCCGGATTGTTATCAATGACTTCCTGTACGGCTTTTCCCCATACCTCCGCCCCGAAATGATGGAACTCATCGATAATAATATGATCCGCTTTAAGCTCACCGACCGTACCGCGATTCAGGACTAATGCCTGGAAAGTCCGGTAGGCAACATGCGGCATTGTCCTGCCAATTGCTTTTTTGATCTCGGCGATAATCGTAACGTTAGGAGCAATAACTACTATATCATCTTCCGAATGATTGACAATATAGCGGGCAATCAGGTAGGACTTTCCTGTTCCGGTCGCCTGTACAACCGCTCCGATCCTGTTTGTTTTGAATCCTTCCTCGATGGCCCGGTAAGCCGCTTCATTATGTGAAAACAGTTCAATATGCTTTCCCGTTTCCAAGCTTTTCAGATAGCTATCATCCGAAACAGTCAGTCCATGCAGTTCAAAGGAAAGTGCCTCCGGCAGATAACCGCCATGAGCCAGAATACGGAACTGGTTGCAGCCGCACATTTCTCCGATTCGCTGCATTTCAGTATATAATCTGTCCACTTCCGGCAAGCCGACAGGTTCCTTATTCCATACCTCTTTCACAATGAAAGTAACAGAATCCTCCCTGAAGCCTACCAGCAGACAGCCGGATTCTTCAGTGACAAAATAATGGTAAGAATGATAAAGATCGCAGAGCACAAATAATATGCAAGTTTCAAAAAGACTCTTTCTGTTTTACTTCTTAATCCACACCCTCAGGAGAGACTATAATCGAATATCCAGGACCGTAACCAACACCTTTTTCATTAATCACATAGGCACGGATGTAATAGACACCCGGAGACAAATCACCCAGCGTTGCCGTGAGATCACTATCCGCCTGCACACTATAATCCCAGATATTCGGTTCACCGACCGTATTCCAACAGAATCCGCATTCACTTATATTCCCGCCACCGTTGTCCAGCACTCTCGAACGGAATGTATACGTTGTAGCATCCAATACTTCTATTTCATCCACAACCGGAACTGTACGCGTATCCAACACCAACGTACGACTATACCCCGTACCTATCTTATTACTCGCATAAGCCCTTATGTAGTAAACACCCGGATACATAGTACCCATAACTGCCATGAAATCATCATCCGCTTCCAACAGATTATCCGAAACATCCGGATATTCATGCGTACTCCAGCAAAAACCATTAGCCGTTATTTTACTGCCTCCCGCATTCAGTATTGAACACTGTATCCGGTTGGTTTCCCAATCAACAATACGAACCCTGTCAAGTACCGGAACCGTCAGCACATGAATCGACACACTCAACTCTTCACCATAACCGACACCTGCTTTATTGACAGCATAGGCACGTATATAGTAAGTACCCGATTCCATTTCTGATATCGTAGCCATAAAATCATCATCAGCCACAACTACATGATCCTCCACCGACGGTTTTCCCGTCATGTTCCAGCAAAAACCTTTTTCCGTTATCTCACTTCCACCATCTGTCACTAATACGGAACGGAACACATTGTTATCCGGATCAATACGTTCTACCGCCCCCACTACCGGCAGCGATATAATATTGACCACCAACTCCTCACTATAACCCACACCATATGTATTCTCGGCAAACGCACGTACATAATAAACCGTATTGGGATTCAATCCCGACAACACGGCAGTAAACTCTTTATCCGCTGTCTCCCTCTCATCTGCCACCGTCGGCGTACCAGTCGTATTCCAGCAGAAACCCTTCGATATGATTTCAGCACCTCCGCTGTCCTCCAGTGTAGCACGAAATTCCTTCTTCAGTGAATCAGACAACAGGATACAGCCGACCTTCGGAAATGTTTTGCCCGTCTGAATCTTTATTTCCGGACTGTAAGCAAGATACGAACTATCGTTTAATGCAAAAGCACGCAGATAATAGGTCGTGTTCTCTTCCAGGTCCGGAATGGAAACGGAAAACGCAGCCTCCTCACCTTCCGCTTCCAGCTTCCGGTCGTCTACCGTCGGGTTGCCCTCTGTATTCCAGCAGACACCTTTCGATAACAAGTTAGTCCCCGTACCATCTATTCCATCATCTTTCACCCGGAAGGTGAAACGGTTAGCGACCTCCTCGTCCGCCGACAGGTCCGACAACAAAGGCTCACCATACAACAACGTCTTAAAACTACCCGACTGCCCTGTCAGACGATCCGTACCGTTACCCGCATACAAACAATATTCGTACGACGCATCCGCATCCAGTCCTTCCAGCAGCACCTGCATGCCAAATGATAAAGAATCCCGGCATGCGACCTCCGAGGCATGATCACGGTCACCCGCCTTCCACCAAAGAAAACCAGTCTCTTTTAACGGTATCTGACTCGTCACGCTCCCTTTCAACCTGACATACGTTCGCCCTATATGTTGCGGTTCCTCCAACTGCATGCCGATCGATATGGCTTCAGGTTCGGCGTCCTTTTCACAACTTCCCAACATCAACACAGCAGGAAGAAAAAACAATATATACTTCAATAGATTCATGGACTCTTCTGTTTTTTCGGTTCATCGATTAAAAAATAACTCCAATTCCCAAATTTCCCTCCAGATATTTAAAGCTGTTCGTTTGCAAACCCAGCGAAAATACCATTGGTCCGGCAGACAGGATTCCTCCGATCTCAGCTTCCACACCCTCCAGGGAATGGTCTTTGTTTTTACCCCACTTGCCTCCCACCGTTTCCCAAACCAGCGTACGTGTGCCGTACCCTACTCCGGCATACAGATAAAACGGTTTCCACAGGCGTTGTACGATCCCCCCTGTGACAGACAAGCGGCTTTTTTCCGTCTTACCCGTGTACCACTGTACCTCACCATCTTCACCCGACATCCCGACATCGTTGCATTCGAAATCATCCGAAGGAGTATTGCTGAAACTATATTTCGCTTTTATATATCCCCCCGTGCGTCTCATTGCAGCAACCATCAAACCGTACGACATCTGGGAAGTACGGAACCCCATCACAGGCATCACCATCACCCGGGGCCTTTCAGGCTTTTTACGCGTTGACAATAACTGTACATAGTTTTCCAAACGGGCCTGCATTTGCTGCTCCCGGGAAGACTGCTTTAGCGTATCAACGGACACATCCTCCGTGTGCTGACCGTAAGCCGTTGATACACCAACCACCCATAACAAGCAGATCAACATTTGTCGAACAATTTTATTCATTTCTTATGTTTTTGAGATTTTTCGTTTCCATAACCATAGCCATATCCATAACCGTACCCATAACCATAACCATAACCATAACCATAACCGGCACGTTTCATATTGATACCATTCAGTATCACCGCCATATTGCGAAACTTCTCCTGTTTATATAACTTTTCCACTTCCGGCAACTGACGGCGATCCATCAACCCTGCACGAATCACATAAACCGTCAAGTCAGCCACGCGGTTCACGATCGTGGCATCTGCTACCATACCGGCCGGCACATTATCCAAAATCACATAATCATAACGCTCACGCAACGTATTTACCAATTCTTCCAAGCGATTACTCAGAAGTAACTCTGAAGGATTAGGGGGCACAGGACCTGCATGGATTACGTCCAAACGGTCGTTGATGCCCGATGGTGCAATGATCTTATCCACATCATCCACCCTCCCCGACAAATAGTGCGTCAATCCCGCACCAGCGTGGCTGATGCGGGCGCTAAGGGTACCCTTACGAATATCAGTATCGACAAGGATCACCTTTTTATTCGTTAGAACAAAACTCATCGCCAGGTTCATTGATACGAAAGTTTTCCCCGCACCCGGATTTGAAGAGGTAAACATCACCACTTTCAGATCTTTTGCTTTTACACGCATGAATTCCATATTCGTCCGGACAATACGGAATGCCTCCGAGACACCGTCGCGACCGTTCTCATGCACCAGGATTTCACTCTTGTCTTTCCGGTTACGCGAAGGAATCTCACCCAGGAACGGAACAGACAGGTTATCCTCTATATCTTTCCTTGAACGTACCGTCGTGTTCATCGTCAACTGTACCCAAAGAATACCCGAAGGAACCACCATCCCCAACACACAGGCTGCTAAAAGAACCAGCATCGATTTGGGTGCCACTGGTTTCTCGCTACCCTGTGCCGGGTCGATAATACGGGCATTACTCTCCGTGATCGCCTGCGACAAGGCATTCTCTTCCCGCTTGTTCAGAAGGTAAAGGTAAAGTTCCTCCTTGATCTTCTGTTGGCGTTCAACCGACAACACGTACTTTTGCTGAGTCGGGACAGCTGCTATACGACGGGTCGTCTGCACTTCACGTTCACGTATGTTCTTTATTTTTATATTCAAACCTACGATCAGATTGTCTACCGCTCGGATGATTGTCTGCTTCATCGCACCCAGCGAATTATTCAGGTCCATCACGACCGGATTCCTGTTACTACTGTTACCGATCAACTTGTCGCGTTTTAATAGCAAGGTATTATATTCCGAAATCTGACTTTCCAAACTTACATCCGAGATGCCCGTATTGGCAGGTATCAAGTCGGCTCCCTTATGTGGGTCAGTCAAGTACTCCCGAATATATTTTGCCAGCGTCAACTGGTTCTCCAATCCAAGTCCTTCCTGGCTGTACTGGCTACCTTCCTGCAAATACATACCAGCTTCCGAATGGATATCGGTCAGCTGATTTTCTCTTTTGAAGACCTCAATTTCCGCATCCACATTTCCCAGTTCTTTTTCAATAATAATCAGGCGGTCATTGATAAAATTCGATGTATTGACCATCACCTGATTCTTGTCGCTTATCGCATCCTCGTTGTAAATAGCAATCAGTGTATTCAACACATCCTCCGCACGGGATGCAGAAACGTCCTGCAATGACAAATTCAAAATAGTAGCTGTTTTACTCGCTAGCACAACCTGCAGAGATTCATTATAATCCAAAGCTACCCGGTCCTGGTTGCTTTTAGAAACTGTTATCTCACTCCCATAATAAAGATCCGTATAATACAAACTGGGAGTTACCACTACTTTTCCGATAGGCGTCGATACCGTGTCGTTCAACGCCACAGTCAACGTTTGGTCTTCCTGCACCTGTCCTTCTTCCTCCAGTTCTTCGGAAAAGAAACCCGACAGGCTCACTTCTTTATCTGATACCGGCACTACCGTCAAACCAAATTCAAGGTTTTCATTTGCCTCCGGGAAACGGACCACAACAGGTGAATGACTGTACAACTCCACCGTACGCAACCCTTCACGAATGCTGTAACTGATATCCAGGTCCAGACGTTTGACAACTGATTTCATCAACTGTTTCGATTTGAAGACCAGCAGTTCGTTATCCACACTCCTTTTCATATTGAACATATTCAAATCCTCAAAAACGGCAGCCTCACTGGCTGCGCCGCCTCCTTTCGTATCGTCCTTGATCAATACCGTTGCTGTACGCTGGTAAATTTTAGGTGCCCACCCCAGATAAAGCACCGCTACTGCACAGCAGACCGCCACAGATAACAGGAACCAGTACCAGTTGGCACGTACGACACGATACATATCGATCAGGTTCAACTCATTTTCCTCTTCACGAAGCATATTTGTTTCTTGTTCGGGATTCATCACTCTTATACTCTTTTGTTATTTGAATATTAATACTGCAACCGTGGTCAACAGGGATACGACCGATACCCACACACCCACCGTGTTGTTCTGATTGATGCCACTCTGGCCCGCTTTCGCCTTGTTCGGTTCCACATACACGATATCGTTCTGTTGAAGATAATAGCAGGGCGAATCGAAGATATCCGCCGAACGCAAATCATGGAACAGGATCGTACGTTTACCATTATTCTCACGGATCACCGCCACACGATCGCGACGACCGTAAATCGTAAGGTCACCTGCCATACTTAAAGCCTCCAACAATGTGATACGGTCACCTGATACGGTAAAACTACCCGGCCGGCTAACTTCACCAATGACAGAAACCTTAAAATTCAGAAACTGTACTGTTACGATTGGGTCTTTGATCAAATCCTCGTCCACCAACCGTTTCTTAATCAGTTCCGTTAATTGCATACGGCTAAGGCCCGAGGCACGGATCTTACCCAAAATCGGGAAATCGACATCACCATAGCGGTCTACCAAATAGCCCAACACACGCTGCTGACCAGTCGTTCCGTTATTTGTGCCTAACTGATAAGTAACCATCGGCATATTAAAAGGTAATGCCAGTTCCGGATCACGGCTGTTCACCATGATTGCCAGCAAATCGTCTTCATGGATGATCGGCTCGTATATCTGTTCGATATTTCCCTGCCTAAAAGGTTCTACATCCTGCATGTAAATAATGTTTTTGGGTGATGCACAAGAGCCCAGTAGCACCACAAGCAAAACTCCTAAAAGTTGTTTGTTCAAATTCATTTTCATATATTATTTGTTTTTGTTGATATTTCAATTAAAAAATTGTTGAATCAAAACTTCCTGAATTCCAACCGGGCATAATCCGATTGCAGGACCAGATGTTTCGATGTTAATTCTTTGACGCCGAAACGTTGCTCCGTTCCGTTCATCCCAAATGGCAATAAATCTTCAACTTTACTGACCGGCATGACTACAAACAATGAATCTCCGGTATATTCCATATTACCGGTCTGACTGGTTACATCAACCTTCATCAGATTGATTGTATGCAAAGCGACACTGTAATATGCCCGTTTCGGCGTATCTTCCTCTCCCGACACATATGCTATTTTCATGATCTGCCAGCGACCATCCAGGTCTCCATTGATCGACATTTTTCCGCAGGCACTGACCATCAGAACCAGCAACACTGCCGTTATATATCTTTTCATCGTATTCATTGTATTCATCGTATCCATCCCGTTTTTCTGATTGTTAGCATGCCACCGGCACTTTTACCCAACATCCCGCCCCTGTCAACACCCAGCGATGCTGTAAAGTCCCAGCCTTTTAACTGATGGGGTGTATAGGTTAATTCAATCAGAGCATTTCCATTCTTTTTGATCTCATAAAAAGGTAAGCTATAAGTTCCCCAGTTGCGGGTAAACGATAAAAGGATTCGGTATTGCAGATCGGCACAAGGAGTACCCATGATCCCCAAATGATGTCCTTGCAGACGATTGCTTTTAAAGACTATTTCTCCATCATCATTATAAATCGGAGACATGACTAGCGGATTTCCAATCCCCATTCCCCAATGCTGCCAACCGGCATAGATGTAGTGGTTGTAATAATTATCTGTACCACTCACTTGTTCAGGTATCTCAGGGGTATGGTCCCAATAAACAGGACCCGTTTGGTCTTTCGTTGAGATATATTCGTAAACGAAACTACCGATCACCGGATTCTTGGGAAACGTTATTTCTATTCCTGCCAGACAATCTTTCCAGCCATATTCACCAAACATCTGCGAATGGTCTTCGAAATAATGTTCGTAATAAGGACGGATTGTCCATTCTTTTGGAGCATACCAGGTCAGAGAGAAGTTCCAGCTGCCTAAATGGTTTCCATAGACATTTATCTGTTCCCCTGTTGGTGTGCTACTATCTCCGCCGCTCGGAATAAACACCTTAAAGAAATCCTTTATCCCGTTCGGCATATCGATCTTCTTGTCCCCAACAAAAGCATTTCCCCCGAACAGGGCGGCCATTTCCAATCCCCCTTCTAAAATCAACGGAAACTTCTCCCGGTTACCGATCTTCACATACAAATCCTTAGAATGATACAGCACATGTTCCGTATGTTTACCTCCCGGAGCCACAAAGTCTTTTTGCCAGCCATCGTCTGTAAACATACCATAAGCGATATGTCCTTTGAAAGCTAACCAACCTTTTGTCCCCGGAACAAGCGTATATTCAGGAATACCGATACGAACCTGCGGAACCGGACGGGCATTTCCCGAGAATGTCAGTCCACCGCTACTCAGTAACGAATTATTAAATTCGCTATACCGCTCTTTACTTCCGATGCTCACCCCCAGGCAACGGTATTTCAAATCCGCATACAATTGTTGCACCACAAAAGTCGATGTAAAATTATAAGCGACAGCCAGATCCGCCCCGAAAGCATATGAGAAACGTTTATCGTTTTCCAACTCCCGGAAAATACCGGCACGCAGATACCCATTATTTTTTTCAATGGACGAAAGTCCCTGCTTATTCGCTGTCAACCAGAAAGGAGTATGTTCCCCTCCGCTAAAGCTGACGCCGGTTTCCGCCCGATAACTCAGTCCTTTGGTAAACTGAGCATAAGAGGTTAGGGGAAGCAATAGAATGCCTCCCCAAAGAAGTAAGCTTGATATTGATTTCATTTGTTTTTGATTAGAAAGAATTGAATCAACCCCATCATCCCCAAACCGTCCCCGGCCTATCCAGATTCTCCGCCACGTGCCGTAACAACTCTCGTCGTTCGGCTATATGAACGAGCATTTCCAGACGTTGCCCGGTCTCATCCGGAGAAGACTGCAACAAAGCCCTCACCGTCTTCCGGATATCCTTCAATATCCGGTTTTCAGTATAAAAGAACAACAAGCGGACCAGATACATCTCCCGGTAATTGGATGCTTCAGGATAAAGAAGCCGGAACGCCTCCACATCCTGCCGGACCATCCCGTCATACTCCGCATGCAACCCGTCCGCCACCCCTCTCAGCACCATCTCCAGGTCAGCTTCCGGATACCCTTCCGCCAGATGGGACAAAATCGTCCGATAGTCCCCATGTTCAAACAACAGGTTATCCGAACGGAGAATCGTATGGATCACCTCCGTAAACAGGCAAAACTCCCCTTTGAAAAAATAATACGTATCCGCATACAAGAGGCAAGCCGACAACAACAACTCTTCCGAATAATGCGGCCTTGTCCGGCAACGGTCGATCAAGGCGACGAACACCTCTCTCCCATGCCGCCGGAACAACGAATCCGGGTCTTCTCCTTCCGGTAAATAAAGAACCTGTATCTCCGGAAAAACCGCCTCCTGCGACAGCGCAATTTTCCGTGCCGCATCACGCCCCGGCTTATCCCCGTCCAATAACAGACACAGATGGCCGGTGTACCGTTTCAGCAATTCCACCTGCCCGCCAGTCAGAGCCGTCCCGCATAAAGCGACCGTATTCGTCAAACCCGCCGCATGCATGGCTATCGCATCCTTATACCCCTCGACCACAAAAACAAAACCTTCACGCACAATCGCCTCCTTCGCCCGGTTCAAAGCATACAAATGATCGCTTTTTTTATACCCACCGGCTGTTGAAGTATTGATATATTTCGGTTCATCCGGATTACCATCCGCCAACCGGCGGGCAGCAAAAGCAATTAACTGCCCGGCTTCGTCACGGATCGGAAAAATGACACGGTTACGCATCGCATACCACTCCTTCGGTACATTTACAGGAGATTGCCCGACTTCAAAATCCAGGTAAGCAGGCGTCAATTCAGAGTTACCGCAAGCATAAGGCAAAAGGAAGGAAAAAAATTTACAGTTTTTTTCAATTGAAAATTTCTTCTCATTGGTATTCACAGGAACAGACTCCGCCTTTTTCTTATTAATTTTCAATTTCCCATTTTCCATTTTCAATTTCCCCACCGCCTCCATAAAACTGCAATGTTCCATCTTCTGCACAAAAGCAATCGCATCCCCATGTTCCCCGCAGGCAAAGCAATGAAAAGTTTGCTTCTCTGGATTCACTATAAGTGATGGATGATGATCTTCGTGAAACGGACAAAGCCCCATATAGTTACTCCCCTTCCGTTCCAGCGGCACATACCCCTCGACTACCTCCTTGATGCAGACAGACGACTTCATTTGTTCGATCTCTCTTTTCGTCATGGCTTCTTCCGGTTTGAATAGTTGGAAATAAGCGTATAACTCTCATTGAAACGATAACGAGCCACCCCGACAGAACCGTTACGTACTTTTTTAATCCAGAGTTCACCGACATCCACCAGGCTTTCGCCCGTCACCGGATCATTTTCCACCCCGTTCTTCAGGGGAATATAAACAAAATAGACACAATCGGCGACCTGTTCGATCACCCCCGAGTCACGTAAGTCATGCAGCTCCGGCAAATGAAGTTTGCCATCCCGATTCACGCTGTTACGGTTCATCTGCGAAAGAAGCAACACAGGAATATTCTCTTCCTGTGCCAATTGCTTCAATGCTTCTACAATCCGTCCGATCGCCTGGTCCACTGTCTCGTTTTTGGAACGTTCCTTTTGTATCAGATGAAGATAATCGATAACCACCAGGTCGCATTTCTTCTTACGCCGTTGCAGTTTCACCTGGGCACGGATATTGGCGACACTGTTTCCCGACGTATGGTCAAAATACAACGGCAGCTTCTTAAAATCTTCCGCCAACCGCTCCATCCTTCCCAGGTCCGCCTGGTTCGCTCCGGAGATACGCAAACGGTTCGCATCTATCCCTGCATAACCGGCAAACAGGCGGTTCAGGGTTTGCAATGCCGTCATCTCCAAACTGAAGAAACAGACATGTTTCCCCGCCATCGCCACATTCATCGCAATATGCATGGCTACAGCCGTCTTACCGTCACCGGGACGTCCGGCTTCCACAGTCAGTTCGCCATTATAGAGTCCGCCGGTCACATAATCGAAAGCCTCGATCCCCGTCAGGATACGCATGCTGTCGGTACCGGTTTCCAGACGTTCGCGGTGCATCTGCAACACCTCCTGTGCCACCGCTCCGATCTGTCGAAGCGGTTTACCGACCGTACAAGTCTCACGCAGCGACAACAACTTCTGTTCCGCCTCTCCGATCAGGTCGGCATAGGAAGTCCCGAAGTCATCCGCCTTCCCCTTCAATCCGCCGAACAACCCCGAAAGTATCCGGAGCATATAACGGCGTTTCACCTCTTCTGCATATTGTTTCAGGTTAGCGGTATGCCGAAGTTGTATCATCCAGTCGTTCAGGACCGCTATCCCGTTAATATCTTTCCAATGTTTTTCATCCAGCCGGTGCATCTCCGTATCCACCGTCACAAGGTCCGCCCTCTTCCCTTTTTCATACAGCGAACAAGCCGCACTGTAGACAAACGCCAGGTCCGGATGACTGAACATCTCCGGTTTCAATACCGGATAAACTTCTATGATGGCCGACTCTACCGATAAAACGGAACTGATAACCGCCGCTTCTGCTTTTTCAAATGCTTTCATATCCGTCCGTTTTAACAAGTTGAAACATCATCATCCATTTGTCTCCCTCCGAATTGCTTTTTGGCAGCTTTCAATTGATCGGCAAGAGTATTCTCCTCGACTTTCGGTTTTTCGGGAGCTGCCGTAAAGTTCACATAACCATTCACCCGGATACGGGTTCCACCGGGAATACGGTTCATAGTAATCAATTTCTTATCCGCCATCTGGCGAAGCAAGCGATTGACCGTCGATACATTGATCCCGCTCAAACGAGCCAGTTGGGCCTGGGTACCGACAAACTCGCCTTTGCGGCAACTTACCATTCGGTCGTTCAACCGAACATGCCCATCTGCATAAAAACAGCCGGCAAATAAAAGCAGATGTAACCATCCCCCTTGCCGAACCGGCAGATTTTCACTAAACAACTGATCCAGGATAAAGCGGGGAACAGTCAGGAATGCACTTCCAAAAATATCGGACGCATTCTTCTCATTTTCAGCACAATAATCTTTCATACCCTATACAAATTAAGTTTGAAATTAATATCAAGATGAAAATGAATTTGCTTCGTGTCTATACCTCTCTGATATTGAGCCTATTAATAAGAGACTTTTCAAGTCGCCCGGGAATGTCCTGAAATTCCTCTTTTAATATAGAATATAAATATTTATAACTAAATAAGGGCCTACGGCCATTTTTTTCAGATTTCAAAGATTAACAACATCCGGTATCATTCACTTTCACCCTGCAAAGGTAGAGGGTATGCACCAGACGGCAATTACTAAAATCGCAGCAAAAACAAGCACAGAAAGACCTGTTATACAGCGTATTAATCAATTATTATTTCTTATTTTTGTTATTAATCCTATTTATTTCATTCAAAAAATGTTTGATACAATCCGAATAATCGGAGTCATGTACTTTCATTTCGGTACAAAAAGAACCGACCGTTCCCTCCAGACGAAAACAGAGATAAAAGCGCTCAGCCAGGAAGTCGAAAGACACATCATTGAAATAATATACCTTCATTTGCCCCAGCAGGTCACTCAAAAATTTCCGGTCGTTCACCGGTACTCTCTCCTTCCACGGGTCTACCAGGTCAAAACCACACCAAGTCAATATTTCCGGTCGGAATTTGTCAAAAAACTTATTTGCCAAATCAGTCCAACCCTTTTTTTGGTGACACTCATCACTCCCCAACAGCCAGGCCAGTTTCATTATTTCGGTCCGTCGGTCCGGGCACTCTCCAATATAGGCTTCCAATTTATCCAAAGCCAAATTTTTTCCTACAATTCCACCAATTTTTTTTTATAGCGTTTTAATTCTTCTGTCAGCATAACTTTTAAGTTGATGCTGTACAACAGATGTTTCCTGTCAACAGTAAGAATCTCCTTTTCCTCTAAAAAAACATATATCTTTTGCATTCAAAAGTCCCTTATTTTATCTTCAAAACATATATCTTTCATCTCCGAAATAAGGGACTTTCAAATTTTCAATTCTCAAGGTTCTCCCAGGAAATCGACAATCACCCCGACCTGTTTCGGAGTCAGTTTTCGTTGCCGTTCACAGAACCCGGCTGCCCTTAAATCCCTGGTCAATTTTTCGTTTCTTACCACCCAGCGATGCAACAAACGTGATGCTGAGTTCGGATGCAAATCCGGGTTGTAACAGAGTGCCAGTTCTGTCCATCCGTAACTGCGGATTTTGAATTTTTCTTCGTCCATATTCTTATGATTTAGTCTTACTAAGATAAGAAATTAAATCCATATAAAGAAATGAAATTCAAAGTTTATGCGCATTATTTATACGGACTTATTAAACCCTTCGCCGCCGATGATGACATTTCATGTCACGGCCGTTTTTCCAGTACCTTATCTTTGTCATGTTATCGATAACCAACCAGTTAACCGTCAATAGCTTTCGGAGCATTTCCATTGGCATATTGGCACATTGTCAAATTAAAAAATTATTCCCATGGCTTTAAGTTTTCACTTAGTAAAACGTCCCGACATGCGCAAAGACGCTGCCGAAGGTTCCAAATTATTTTATGCACAGGTCCGTTCATTGAAGAAACTCGATTTCAACAAACTCTGTGATCTGATCGCTGTTCGAAGCACCGCTTTTATCGGTGATGTGATGCTTGTCATCGAAGGTCTTCTTTCCGTCATGGAAGAACGCCTGGAAGAAGGCGATGTGATCCAGATGGGCCGCCTGGGTAACTTCCGTATGGTTGCCGGCAGCAAGGGGACTGCAAACGAAAAGGACTTCAATGTCTCCCTCTTCAACAAGGCTCGTATTGTCTTCTCACCGGGCACCATGCTCAATGAGATCCGCAAGAATGCCAAATATGAAAAGATGGATATCGAAACGGTCACTCCGCCTACAGGAGGTGGTTCGGACCGTCCGGAAATCGAGTAGTAACGTATCAATTATCCGTTATGTTAAAGCAGGAATTTATCAAACAATATCTTTTCCCCGCTCAAAAGGCGGGGGAATGTTTCGGAATCAATCCGATCGTCATCCTCGCCCAATCGGCCATTGAAACCGGCTGGGGAGAAAGTACGCTGGCAAAGGAGCATAACAATTTCTTCGGTATCACCGCTTACGGACGTCCTAACGTCTTTTGGAAAGGGACAAAGACCGATCTTTCTGAAAACGGCGGCCATACTTCCTTATGGTTCCGCACTTACGAATCAGCGAAAGACAGTTTTATGGATTTCGCCCGTCTGATCCACACTGCTTATCCGGTGGCTGCCTCGCTCAGTGCCCATCCTTCGGCCTATGCCAAAGAGATCGCTTACAGTAAATACATCAGCGAAGTGAACGGTGACAACCGTGCTGCTTATCAAAGGATGCTGGTGTCGATCTGCCGGACGATCGAAAGATATACTGTTTGCTGAGTTCACCTTTTATCAGATTTGAACTATCCGATTATTGACCGGTTGTACCTGTCTCCCCTCTTGAGAGGGGGAAGGGGGTGTGTTATTGTTCGCCCTATAACTAGCTTTAACACACCCCTTATCCCCTCTCAAGAGGGGAATTGGTTACTCCCATCACTATAAACTGATAGCTCAATTATTTCTAAATATTAATATATACAAAATGAAAACTCTTGAAACCATTCTCAACTTTCTCACCAGCCTTGTCCGGATCATCTTTCCCCGCAAGCAAAAGCCGGCAGCCGGTGACTGCCCTTGTCCCCATCCCTATCCTCGTCCTGTTCCTGATGGCGATCACCCTGCTGTCTCTCCTGATGAAGCAGACGGAAGTGACGCTGACGGCTATCGGAGCGATACTCTCGCTCTCCACCAGAGCGACTGGGGAACCAAACAACGTGTCGAACCCATAGACATTGCCGGTTACAGCCTGATGGCTGCGGGACTGATCGGCGGTCTGTACAAATTATTTACCGCATGAGTTACAGAGAAAATTACCAACGCATGATCCACCGCAACAAAGCGACCGGATATGCTATCTATGACTGTCTGTTGAAGGCTTACCGAAAACATGCTGAAAGTATGGATATCTCCGGGATTACCGACCGGGATATCTCCCGGATCAGTAAAAAGCTATTGGTGAGCGAACGCTGGATACGTCATATTTTATGTAAATATCATCTGTTTTTCGTTATCATCGACCAGTATTTTCCGGAAGAAGAATGGGAAGATGAAGAGACGGATGTTTGATCGTTTGAAGTCTGTTATTTTCTCTGATATGGAGGAGGTAACAGACTTTTCGTGTATAAAGTTATTCGTACAACCTCTTTACCTCATTACAAAATGAACAATTCTTTCGCAAGCCTTACCATCTCCATAAGGGTTCACTGCTTTACTCATTTTGTCATAATACCCTTTATCATCCAGCAAAGCGGAAACTTCCTGTACAATCTTATCGTAATCCGTTCCCACCAATTTAACTGTTCCCGCTTCCAGAGCTTCAGGACGCTCGGTTGTATCACGCATAACCAATACCGGTTTACCTAATCCCGGAGCCTCTTCTTGTATTCCACCGCTATCGGTAAGCACAAGGGCCGATTTCTCCATCAGGTAAACAAACGGCAGATATTCCAACGGTTCAATGAAAAACATATTCTGCAAATCCGAATTTCCGAAAACTTCATGAATCGGTTTACGCACGTTCGGATTCAGATGCATCGGATAGACAAAATCCGTTTCCGGATACTTCTCCGCCAGTGTCTTGATAGCCTTACACATTTGAATGAAACCCTCCCCAAAATTCTCGCGGCGGTGTCCGGTAATAAGAACAAGGCGACGATCCCTGATTTCATATCCGGCAGTTTTTAGTTCTTCCGTCAATACCTTTTGTAACGCTTCATTTCCTTTAATTTTATCGACTACCAGATATAAAGCATCGATCACCGTGTTTCCGGTTACAAGGATAGACTTCTGCTTCACACCTTCATCCAACAAATTCTGACAGCTCAACTGTGTCGGAGAAAAATGATACGTAGCAATCCTCCCCGTTATCAAACGGTTCATCTCCTCCGGCCAGGGACTATATATGTTATGTGTCCTAAGCCCCGCTTCAACATGCCCCACTGGTATCTGCTGATAGAAAGCTGCCAAAGCAGAAGCCGTCGAAGTAGTCGTATCGCCATGTACCAACACGAGATCCGGTTGTACTTCTTTGAGTACATTCCGCATGCCGGTAAGGACACGGGCAGTCACATCATATAAATCCTGTCCTTGCTTCATGATATTCAAATCATAATCCGGATGAATTTCAAAAAGATGAAGCACCTGATCCAACATTTCGCGATGTTGGCCAGTCACACAAACCACTGTTTTAAACTGTTCGGGATACTTCTCAAACTCCTTCACCAAAGGAGCCATTTTTATTGCTTCGGGACGGGTCCCGAAGACGAGCATTATTGTTTTCATATTAATATATTATATCTTTCCAATCCAGACAAGAAACAGAAAGCGGACTAAGTGTATCTGCCGCTTGATACGGGACGGTTGGTTTATCAATCTATAAGCAAATTCGAGATTATGCTCCACCCACCATTTAGGAGCCCGTTTCACCCTTCCTGTATACACATCGAAACTACCTCCCAATCCCTGATAGATAGCCGGATGTTTACTGAACATTTCCTCCATCAGCAATTCCTGCTTTGGTGAACCCATTGCAACAAAAACGACATCAGGTTTCTTCTCTGCCACATCCGCAATCAAAGACTGCCGTTCTTGATCAGTTTTGATGTATCCGTTCCGAAAATTAATAATACGAATGCCCGGATAATCATTATTCAATTTACTGACAGTTTCTTCTATTACTTCCTGTTTTCCGCCTACCAGATAAAATGTTTTTTGTTTATAGGTAGCTTCAATAATTTTCAGCCACAGTTCGCAACCGGGTATTTTGATTACATCATCATATCCATGGCGTCTCAATGCCAACATCGGCCCTGCCCCATCACAGTATCCGATATTTCGATTAATAATAGCACGCATCTGATCAGTCGCATGGAGGATCTTTTCTGCATTGATAGCAACAAGGAGACCTTTAGTTTGGTCGACATAATCCAATAGCTTTTGAGCGGAAGTAAATGGATGAATATTTACTCCGTTAAGGGTAACGATAGTGTTTTGCATAAGAATTTACAATTATTTTAAATACATTTCACCCAGTTTATTCGCTCCGCAAATACAAGATGGGGGGTGTTGTGATGTTGCTCTGTAGAATATAATGGCTTTATAATTAAGAAATGCATCCTAAACGCATTAACGGATAAAAATCTTCACGTATATTAGTCAATATATCAGGAGTAAATGTCATTTCACCAAATACAGGATGATTATCTATCTCATAAAAATCAACTCTAACAAATTCAAAATCTGCGCATAAAGACGTAACACAAGCCTTCATTATCTCAAAAGATATAGGTTTATTAACAACATGATCTATTGGAAAATTAACTTCACTATTTAAGGGATTCCAATTCATATCATATAACATGTTAGGAGTAATATGTCCGTTCAATTTTCGGCCTTCATAATAAAGGATATATAAAGGTTTTCCTTTATAACAAAAGAATTTATAATCAAAGGGGAGAATGTCTTTATCTTTCGATTGCTCCAAATAATTCTCAGCAAGGATCAAAGGCTTAATTTTAGAATAATGAATTTGTCCGGTTAATGCCCCATACGGAAAACGAAGCCAATAATCCAATTTTGATTTGACTTTTTCTATATCAATACTATTTTTTCCTCTAACAATTATATTACTGGCACATCCATTATTTGTCTTTAGAACGAAAGAATCAGGAAGAAGATCAAAATCTATTTCATCTGCAGAAGCCCAACACCCATACATTTCAGTCAAATACTGACTACCTATTTTATCTCTTACAAACTCACGAACTTTTACTTTATCTGCTAAATTAGCCAACAAAGTAATATCCGTATTTTTTTTAAATAATAAACCTAATGAATATTCTTGTGTATTTCTAGGATTATTCCAACGAATAAGTTTTCTTGTCCAACGATAATATCGAAAGGTTAAAACAAACTTTGGAAACAAATATCCTAAAAAGCTAAAAGGAATTATACAAAATAATTTAAATCTATCTACAAACAACATTCTCCATTACTTTTAAAATGAAACAATTAGAATAATAACACACCAAAATATTATGTTAAACCAATTTGTAATTCGAGGAAATTTCTACAGGAAACACTCAACATCTCTGATTAAAGAGTCTTCAGGTAGGCTACTTTTTAATAGCATTTTCACTCTCACAAGCATTTTGGATATATTTTGCGTAAATATTTTGCAATTGATGCTCTATTTGTGAGGGTGTAAATTGCCTGGCTATCGCTCTTCCATGCTCTCCCATTTGTAAAATGCAGTGGCGATCATTCACAAACGAGAGAATTGCTTCGTATATTTCGTCTACATTACCAGGAGTTACTGCTACTCCGCTTTTCTTATCTTCAAAGAAATCAGGAATACCTCCGATTAATGTCGTAATGACAGGTAACCCATAGGACAGTGCTTCCAAAATAGCTATGCCGGACGACTCAAAGTGTGAAGGATGAATAAAAACATCCGACGAACAGAACAATTTTTCTTTTTGTTCTCCATTCACCCATCCATGCTGCACTATCATGGACGATAGGTTGTAGTTGGTTATCATCTTTTGAAATCGTTTTTCATCACCAACACCACCAATATGCAGTTCTATTTTGTCTTGTAATAGTTCTTTATATTTATGCAAACATTCCAATACATCATATATACCTTTTATTTCGCTGATCCGCCCCATAAAAACCAAACGTAATTTATCGTGATGCTGTTCCATGCGATATAGTGCGGGTATTTCCACACAATTGGGCAAACAATATATATGTTTATTCAGCTCATATTGACGCAACATCTTTACAAAAGTAGATGACACCGTTATCAAGGCATCAGCCGATCTACAGATCGATGATACATAGCCGGGATGAGCGCTATAAAACTCATTGAACAAACCACCATGAATATGCAATAGCACTCTCTTATTAAACATTTTACCAATATACATCAATACAGAATTGCGATAAAAGTCTGTATAATTAGCAGTGTGGATATGTAAAACGTTTATCTGTTTAAACACACAGTAATAGAATGTTTTCAGGACAGCGTTCACAAACAAAAGTACTTTACCAATTTTCGATGTTTCCTTATAAGTAACAACTAAATGGAACGGTGTATACATCGGAGCCAAAAAAGCTATCACCGAAGCCATACCACCCTTTGCTTTCGGGTCGGGACCAATGGTTAAAATCCTGTCACTTTGTTGTATCATATTTATAGAGAGCTAAAAATTTATCTATTCCAAACAAACTCATACCTTACACAATCACTGTGATGGCCTTTATCAACTATTATTTGTATGGAAAGATGACAAGCCAATAATAGAATTATCACCCAGCCCATCATGTATGAATGGATATAAAACAAATAATACATCAGATAAGCCAACATAATTACCCGGTAAATAACGAAGTAATCTACAAACCTAGAAAAAGCCAAACTATTCATAAACAATGGTTGTATAAATATTAAAACCAGGAACAATACATGAACAAAATAATAGATCTTAGATGAATAAAACTGGCGCATTCTATTTGAATAGAAAATAATTAGGATATCAAATAGCAAAAATATGATCCTTCTTGCTCCGAAATTCACTGTTCGGGAACCTACCCGCATCAATACTTCAGAGTTGTATCTATCGTCGTACTCTACAAATACCAAGAGTTTATCCAAATAATCAGACAGATTCTCCCATACTGAAAATTGTGATAAAATCAAAGCTACAAACAATATTAAATATTGCCATTTCCTTTTAATAAAAAACTTTTCTAAATCAATCCACATTAAGGGAACAAGCACAAATAAAAAAACTGCACTACGATGAAAAAACGTCAACAAAAATATAGAAATAAGAGTAGGAACTACCTTTTTCTCCAATAAGAAGAAAGAACAGATACATAAAAAAACAGACAATACAAGCTGTTGTCTTAGACCATTGCACCAAGAAAAGAAAATTCCACCGCATATAAGCCCTATACAAAAGAATGGAATCACAAATTTTTCTCTTCTAAAAATCGTCAGAGTGCAGCACAATTGTATTAATCCCACTATTGCAAAAAACACCGTTGAAGATAATCCGAATTTTGAAAGTAACTTCATAAATCCAACAAAACCTATCTCCATATCATCCCTTATAAAGGTATCAGTCAAAGATAGAGTATTATAAATTTGCCAATAGGATAATTGATCAATACCAACATCCCATCTTACCCCGGTAAAGAAGATAAAAATGAAAATGCCAATCGCAACATGAAACCAATACATCATATTTGTTCGTGCTTTCAATAATCTACCATTATAGCAGTTTACAGGAACTCTGAAAAGCATAAACATCGAAAAAATCATAAAAGGATATACCAAAAAGCTTGTAATCATATTTTCTACTTCATTTTATGATAAATCGTTCGAATCCACCAATAGCATTTAAAGGCGCTAACTGTCAGCATAGGGTACTTTACAAAAGATTGAAACAACAAGTATTCATGCGAATAACCTTCAGAATAGCGTATTAAATCGTTTATTGCTACATGGAAATCAGGTTTACTCTTATCGCAATAAATACAATAGGCTAGGATAAATCCCTTTACAAATAGACGAAACACAAAGGGAGTTGCAGTGGCTAAAGGTAACCCCTTCAATGAATGTAATACCACTAAATCGTCTAAACATCGTGTATAACTCCTTTCGGAATGCACAGCAGAGCTAGAGTTCAGACAATAGCGATAAGCTTGATTATCTATCAGTAATACATTATTACTACAAGAGGACAGATACTTAATGATGAATTGCCTGTCTTCAGAATATTTAATGACATCACAAAATTTTAATCCTAAATTGTTTATCAAACTTCGCTTATAAAAATAAGAGACACTACACGAAGAGAAATATACCGGATTAAGCAGTTCACTGGGCTTGATTTGCTGTCTATGACGAAATATGGAGTAACGAACAAACTTTTTCGGCTTCTGTTCCAACTGTAACCCACAGTGAATCATATCCACATCGACAGACAGTATGCGGAAGACCTCCAAGAAGTCCGATTCCACCCAATCATCGCTGTCCACAAAGGCTATCCATTCACCCTGTGCATACTTCAAACCGAGATTGCGGGCACTCGATACGCCACCATTCTCCTTATGGAATACCCGTACACGAGTATCCTTTCTTGCGTATTCATCGCAGATTTCCCCACTACGATCTGGACTACCATCATCTATCAGTAATATCTCAAAATTAGTGAAGGTCTGCATCAACAGACTATCCACACAACGATATAAATAAGCTTCTGCCTTATAGACAGGAACTATGACTGACACTTTAGGTTTTTCAAGCATAATAACTAATCTATTTCAAATTTTCCCGTAAAAAAGCCAAAGAGATATCTTTCATCTCCTCTCTCTTTCTATTAACAACGATCCAATCGATAGGCTTCTCTAGCAAGGAAATATCCATATCATCAGTAACTAATCGATCTTCTAGTCCATACATACGTAACAAGGAATAAAAACGAGCCATTCCACGCCCCTGATTTGCTATCACCAAGAATGGTTTATTAAAAATTATACTGAACACTGCGCCATGAAAACTATCACACACAACAAAACTGGCATCCATAAATCCCCTCAGCCATTTGGTCACCGGAGGGAACACACATTGATTGATATTTTTCATCGTCTCTCCATTCAAAGGTTGAATCGGCATTACTGTGAAAGGTGATAAATGTAAATATTCCGCCACCTCATTTACTATCCGATTCTTCGTTTCACTCTTATCCAATATGTAACAAAGCATATTTCCATCACATGAAGATTCATCCTCCTGTTCCACTAAAAGCTCGTAATCTTCTTTGTCAAGAAGCATGGTCGGATCAAGTACAGGGATAGCCTTCACACCTAAGTATTTTGAACATAGCGTTACACCAGACTCCTCGCGTACCGACACTGCTTGAAAAGCTTGGACTAATTGCCTGCAACAATCTGTTTCACGGGATGAATACTCCCACGTATCCACACCAAAAGAAGCCGCATATGCTATTCTCCGCACATCCATCCCTCGGGTAAAATCAAGAAATGAATGGTATATATCTACGTTATACTTAGGCCGCCACACTTGATCACTGCCCACCACAAATGCCTTTATATGATTTTCTCGCACATAACGGGCTGTCTTATCAGCATCAATCATCTTCGTAGAATGTACCAGATATTTGTCTATAAAATAATCGGTATACCTTGCTATGTGTTTTATTTGACTCGGTTTTGCCACAAACGGATAACGCCGTCCCTTTCCTTTTCCAATTAATTTCAGTAAAAAAGTCTTAGCAGCAGAGGCTAACAACTGAAACAATCCGATCTGGCAATTCGGTTGGTCCAAGGTAACAACCTCATGCCCTATACGGCGTAATACGGTTTGTAACGCATAATTTTGCAGTAATCCTCCATAATTGAAACCTAATGGTTGTGTAATAATACCAATCTTCATGATCTTTTTTTCAATTTACCCTTCAATCTATCAAGAAGTCCCAACCTTAGCAAAATCGCAGACAACAACCCACGGCAACGTTGGCAAAAGGAAATACTTGTCGAACTTGCCACTCGCATTTCTATTGTATTCATCCGGCTTCCGTAAAACATATTCCGATATCGATTAAGGTTCACGGAATGAATCAAGGCAGAATTTGCAGCTATCACATCATCAAAAGCAACCTCATAGTTAATAGTTGTAATTTCTCCCCAGATTTCTTTTCCTTTTTCCGTACTCACCATCACCGCGCTCACGCCTTTATCGTCATCTATCTCAGGCATCACATTTTGTATTCCCCAAAAATCCCCAATTGTAATATCACTTCCACTCTTCAAACTCTTCGCCGGACAAATATGACAACTCGGACGTAAATACAAATTCGCCAGAAAGCCTCGCAGGAAAATATTCTTGTTTAAAGGTTCCGAAAGCAAAACTAATTTATTATCTCCGTACCCATCGGATAGAGAGAGAGTGAGAACAAAACTAAATCTTTTCCAACCTAGGCATTTGTTTCTAAACGAAATGCTCTCAATACGAGCTTCTCTGCCATTAAAAACAGGATGAGACAAAACTATATTTTTTCCATCGCACTGACGTGCAATTTCCTCCTTCAGATATTCTCGCCATACCCCCGGACTCGGAACGCCATGACAAATGAAATCCACCGTCAAGAGATTATCATATTCTTTCCTGAGGAAACGTTTCAAACCCGCTATCTGACAAGGAGTTCCAGAGAATAGAACCTTACGACCTTTTTTCAAAAACTCCTCTACCTGTGAATAACATTTCCCCACCCTACTTTGTACATATTTAGAACCCCGGAAAGCAGATAAACCTTCTATCGTTTCTGTATAATCATGGACAACATCCCACTCTTCATTGAATCTGGCACCAAAAACAACACCACCCTTAGCTATTATTTCTTCTGCTAACAACGTAAAAATTCCCCCGGAAGAACTAGCCATACGAATCTCTTCATTCAAATTCTTTGCGGCATAAACCATATCCGGTATTCTTGGTTCCCCCTGATTAATTACAGGGCAAACCTTTTCACATAAACTGCAATCAATACAAAGTGAAGAGTCCACTTTGGGATAAAGGAAACCTTCATCATCCTCTACCATTGTAATACAATGTTTTGGACAGCGTTGTACACAAGCCCAGCAACCACAGCACTTTTCCTTACTATCTATTTTAATCATAGACTATCTCTTTATCAATTTCAGGATCATACCACTAAACAACGAACGTTCTGAAGCATTCATAGAGCCAAACCAGGAAAGAGGAAGATAGAATAAAGAAAATAAAACAATACCACCGGCTAAACGAGTAATATTTGATATGTCAATATCCATTTTCCATATAAGCAAGAGAGAAAATAATGTTACAACAAAAGGAATGATTGACATTTTTCCAATCTCTTTCCAAAACTTTATAATATCTATATCTTGTTTTCTTTGATAATAAATATTCATCACCACAATTTGTCCTGCCGTAAGAGCTAAAGCCGTTGCAAACGCACAACCTATGCCACCATAACTTTTTGCCATTGGAATGGATAGTCCCAAGCTGACAATAGCTATGATTACATATAAAGTAGATCTAAACTTCATTTCATTACGAGCCTGTAAAATCGTAATTCCAAGATTCTGAATTAAAGGGACAGTTAAGGGGATAAAAAATAACAGGGAAATCCAATAAGCATTTTCATATCCTTCTCCTGCCCAAAGTAGAATAAACTGACGACCAAATATTATAAAACCAGCTAATACAAAAGCTATTACAATAAACTGAATACGTCCTGTCCTGATGAATAAATCAGAAATTACTTTACGATCTTCATTTCGTGTCACCATCGCCATTACTTTAGGCAAAAACAAGCCGGAGATAGCTGTAGAAAACATAATATATAGATTACTCAATTGTATGGCTACTGCATAAACGGCAACCATTGCTGCCCCCCGGAAAATACCTAAAACAAATTGTCCTGTACTCCAATAAATCCGGTCTATTATAGCATTCAAAAATATCCAGAACGAATAAATGGAAACCTCTTTCAGGAAGTCCCATTTAAAATGGGTAAAGCGTAAATGAATATGTAATTTTCTTTTACAATAAATCCAATTAATGACTAAAGTGGCAACATTAAAAGAGGTTGTCACAACTACCATTGCCACAGCCTTGTAACCAAACAAAAGCAAAACAATCATCACAATTGGATTCAGGAGAATGCGAGCTATGTTTATTATTTTCTGAAATACAAAATTTTCATAGGCTGTGATAATAGCTCCCCAAATACTCATCGGAAATGTAAATGCCAGATTAAATGCCATCAACAGCAGCATCAACCGTATTTTGCCTATCTCATCCGTCGTCATATGGGTATCAAACAAACAATCTACATTACCCACCAAAAACAAACCTAAAATGAAGGCCAATGTACTAATAAACAAGTACAGCAAAAAAAACATACCGAACATTTCGTATTGCTCTTCTTGTTTACCTTCTGCTCGAAACTTGGCGGTATAACGCACTATTGCATTACCAAAACCCAAATCCAAAACAGTTAAATAAGCAATAACGGAAGCAGCCAATGAATACAACCCAAACTCCGATTGCCCCAGCATACGCAGCATAAATGGAGTATAGAGCAATCCTATCAAAGTATTCAACCCTAAAACTACATAAGAAAGTAAAGCTCCGGCTTTAAGTTGGTCCATTCTCCTATTGAAAAGTCTACTTTATACCTAAGTTCGTTAACGAAATTTATTTGGGCTGGATAAAATATCCAGGTAATTATTTTCTATAAATCCCACAAAAATCTAATACAACTTTATCTTCCATATAAGGTAATTCTTTGAATGGATCATGGGCTGTCAAAAATACCACAATATCCGCCTTCTCATAGGCTTCTTTATAATCGGTCAGTTTAAACACCTTGTGCTCTTTCACATTCGGCTCAACTACCAGAATATCCGCATTATTACAAGCTTGCATCACTTTTGTCGTAATACACTTAGCCGGAGATTCACGCAAATCATCGATATTCGGCTTAAAAGCAAGTCCCATCATAGCGACAATCGGCTTGCGGTGGTGCTCCAATTCAAATCTTAAGATGGCATTATGCACTTTTTCGGCACACCAGAAGGATTTGTAATTATTGATCTCACGTGCTTTGGATATCAATTGTGACTCATACGGAAAATCGGCTGTAATAAAATAAGGATCTACTGCAATGCAATGCCCTCCTACACCTGCTCCCGGTTGCAAGATATTTACCCGCGGATGCTTATTGGCTAATTCGATCAGTTCCCATACATTAATACCGGCTTTATCGCAGATAAGTGAAAGTTCGTTCGCAAAAGCGATCTGCACATCGCGGGATGAATTCTCAGTCAGTTTACACATTTCTGCCGTTTTACAATTTGTCTTATGCAATGTTCCCTGTACAAACTGGCTGTAAAATTCGATTGCTTTATCAGTCGACTCCGGATTGATTCCTCCGATCACACGATCGTTATGAACCAGTTCGTAGATGACATTCCCCGGCAACACCCGCTCCGGACAATAAGCAATATATATTTTGTCTTTCAACTCCGGCCGTTCTGAAAAAATCAGACTTTGCATCTTTTCCGTCGTTCCCACTGGAGAGGTCGATTCTATTACATATAAATCTCCTTCCTTCAAATAAGGAAGAACGGAACGGGTTGCAGCTTCGACATAAGAGATATCCGGTTCGTGATTGCCTTTAAACGGAGTGGGAACAACCATAAAATAAGCATCACTGATTTCAGGGGTAGTAGAAGCTTTTAACAATCCGGCATTTACCACTTCCTGTAAATACTCTTCCATACCGGGTTCAATAATATGAAGTTTACCCTGGTTTGTCATTTCTACCACACCTGAATTGATATCGACACCTAAAACGTTTACTCCATGCTTAGCTGCAATGATCGCTGTGGGAAGTCCAATGTATCCCAACCCCATAAAACATGCTTTCATAATTTTTCTGTTTATAAAAAACTTAATTATTCTTACCTAACAATATTTCAAAACTCAACGCTACTCCTAAAATTCTACACTAAGCAGATTTTATGTTAAATGTTTTTCCGTATTCTGTCAAACCATAGGTTAAGACCTACCCATACAAGAATATCAAAAGATATCAGAATATTATTATCAATATATGATATCAAACAGATATTCACACCACTGAATAAGCAAGCTATAGTCAATATCAATAACATTGCCTGCCTCTGTGTTAATCCCATACTCAACAGTTTATGGTGAATGTGATTTTTATCTGCAACAAATATCCCCTTATGGCTACGCCAACGAACAAACATGACCCTCATTACATCAAGCATAGGGATAATTATTGTTGAAAATGCAACAATGATCGCTCCGTCTGAATAAGGTATAATATCAGGAGCACAAACTGTATAACGGATGATCAGGAAAGACAGGATATAACCTAATGTCAGACTACCTGTATCTCCCATAAAAATTTTCCGGCATCGCTCGACTTTACCGAATACATTATAATAGAAAAAAGGAACTAACACACCGAATGAGGCAAAAGCAAGCATAGCATACATCCATAAATGGTTATGAACATATAAACATCCTAAAATAGCCAAAGATACGCAGCTTAAACCGGAAGCTAGTCCATCAATGCCATCAATCAAGTTAATCGCATTACATATAAATACAATCAGAAAAACAGTTAATGGTACTCCCAGCCAGGGTGTCAACTCATGGATTCCGAAAATACCATATAAATTATTAATCCATAAACCGGATAAAGGAACCATGATAGCAGCAAGAATCTGCATAACAAACTTCGATCGATAGCGCAGACCGACCAGATCGTCTTTTATGCCGGTTAAGAACAACAGTGTTAACCCACAGACCAAGAAATAAAACTCCGGAATGATAAAGCAAAGCATCTCTTCAGGAATTCCATCACCCATCAGGTAACGAAGTCCTGTCGTAAACGATAATGTAAAAAGGATAGAGGGAGCAAATGAAAGACCACCTAAACGGGGTACGATGCCTTGATGCACCTTTCGTTCATCCGGAACATCAAATAAACGCTTTCGGAAAGCTACTACCAATATACGAGGTATAATAAAAGAAGAAAATAGGATTGAAATTATCACTCCTATGATAATCAATATAATACTAGTCATTTACTATTGTTTTTCGGGCACAAAAAAGTTCGTCAGTTACAGATTGTAACGACGAAAATGACGAGAAAAAAGGATCGTTTTTTCTCGTCATTTTTTAGGAATACTAAATTGTTAAATTTAAAGATTGAAATATTCATCTAACCTTGTCAAACAAGGGATAATGATTTTTTTATTTTGTCTATTCAAAAAATTATGTATACTTTTGCCGTGACTAGAAAAAACGATCGTTTTATCTAGTCATTTTACAAAATCAAAGGCAAACTCCAAAAAGCTTATTTTTCATTGTATTTTATTATTACACAACCAAATAACTAACAACAAATACAGGTTTCAAATCGTAAGGAAAGCTATTTGGAGGCAGGTGAATTCAAGTCGGTTTTCAGGTATTTTACAGGGGGAAACGGGCTTTATAATTTACGTATCAGAGGCTACATAAAATTCTTGTTTTTTTTCAAAAACAAAAAGAGGATACCTCACGGCATCCTCTCTCCTAACGCAACGAATGAATTATTAATACTTATACTTATTTCTCATTACTTCTTGCAGTCGCAAGTTGAATAAGCTACTAACATCCAAACTAATTTTTCCTGTTCTTTCAGATAGTCGCTCATCAGCGCTACTGTAGCTTCGTCTCCGGCTTCTGAGGCAAGAGAAAGCAGTTTACGTTCTTCAGCGATAAACTGACCGTAAGTATTCAGGATATTTTCCAGGGCTTCGTCACCACAGGATACGCCTGATACTTCTTTTACTCTGGCTACTTTCAAGTATTCGCTGAACTTGTTTACAGGAACACCTCCCAACATCAGGATACGTTCTGCCAGTTCGTCTACCTTCTCGGCTGCATTGTCATACATTTCTTCGAATTTGCTGTGAAGAACAAAGAAGCCGTGTCCTTTAATATTCCAGTGGAACCCACGAAGGTTTGTATAAAATACCTGGTAGTCAGCCAATAACTGTTGTAATGCTTCTACTACTTTGTTTGCTGCTGATGCGTCTAAATGCAAATAATCTAATGTTTTCATATTCTTCTGTTTTTAATTGTTATACGTTTTTATTTTTCTTGTACTGCAAAGATACAGCAGATATAAACACCTGTCAAACAGATAATTACTATATCATCATAGACAAAATCTATCAATACGGTTTCAGCAAGTAGATTACTGATATCAGATCAAAAACATTCATATAAATGATATACTCAAAAAGCATATTTATACATATCGGAACAAACAAATACTCTTTTTGAAGATTTAATTAAACATTCTTCATTTTACATTTCGGTCATTTTCATTTACATATACGCCATAAATCAATTGTTTAACAATAAAAATTCATAATCAGCGTTAATCCAACTCATTAACAATTGTAAGTAAAAAAAGTTTAATTTACATTTGACACATAGAATATTTGCCACTAATAATTAAAACATGATACGGAAAAACTTTATTTTATTGCTATTACTGAATTTAGCAGGAGTACTTTTTGCACAACTAACGATTTCACCCACCGCCTCACCTTCAATACCGGAGGGAAGCAACATCAATCTTGGTGACTATTTCTCTGTAAGCGGAGGAACTCCCACAGGATGGACATTGGATGGAAAAAGTATTACATTTACTAATGTATCCTTGTCTTATAAGGACAACGGAAAGTTATTACAATGCAAAGATGCATCAGGTTCCAGTAACCTGGTCCCGATCAAAGTCATTGGAAAACCGACAGTTACCAGTCTCACCGGGATGCCGACCGAACTCCTTAAAGAAGGGGATCAGGTAACGTTGACTGTCGCCTTCAAAGCAAATGGTTCTACGGGCCATACCTACCAGTGGTATATCGGAAACCAGGCAATAACCAACGCGACGACAGCGACTTTAAACTACACATTTGCAAAAGTGGATCATGGCAAGACAATTAAAGTAGCTATCAAAGCAACAGAATTCACGGATGCAACCGAGGCCTCCGCCGGCGTTACATTCGACGGAACGATGATAACGGATAAAAACCCGGCACTGCCTGCCGGTGCAAAACTGGATAATACCGCATTCCCGGTGACGGTCGGACAGACGTTTACTGATCCAGTTGTTGATTATGATGCAACAAATCATGGGGGTACTAACTACTTTGTCACTCAAAATACAGGGACCTACAAAGATGGTGAAACCCATACTGTTACATATAAAGGTAAAGAATATACTTGTACAACAAAGCTTCTGACCGCTACCAGTTACGATCATTCGGATGTAGGATGTACTATAACATCGGCCGCGAGGATACCTTCAAATATTTTATTAGCCAATAATACATTGTTTTTTGATTCGGGAATGTATGCTCCTCTTGAAAATGGCGGAGAATCACATTTTTATAAAAACGGATTAAAAATTATCGGACTTGGAGACAGGGAAACAGCTCCTGCAATTATAGGACCGAATTATGGATACTGGGACACATATAAAAGCAATAAAGGTCATGTAAAATACAAAATATTAGATAATGTCGTTATCGAGAACATTGTATTTGACGGAGGTAGTATGCAATTTTATGGAAATCCCTACGGCTCCAAAAGTAATCAAGCGAATAACCAATATTTTATAACGATCAATGCTGCTGATAATATTCTTCTAAGAGATCTTACTTTTAAAAACATTGGTAATATAACAAATTCCTATTCAGTTATTAATATCGTCGAAGGATTTACCAGTATTGCCAGTGACACCAGAGATCCTAATCATAAAAGATATTACATCAATCTTACTTTCGAAAGCGGGAAATTACACGGATCATATGCGCCTATAAATATAAATACAGGTGACGGCCACTATTTCAAAGACATTACAATAAAAAACATAGGTGCATATCCCTATTATATTTCTATAACAGGTTTAAGTACCCATGCAAACAAAAATCCGGGAAGCAGAAATATTGTTTTTGCAGGAAAATTGGATTTACCTGCGGGAAAAAAAATACGTATCTGGAAATATTCCAGTACCGGTATTTCTTTTCCTAATGAGTACAAATATTTAGAATTAAGAGGTAAACCTAATACAAATGTCAATTCATACTATGATGTTCTGGTATCAAGAGAATTAGCTACCCCTCCAACAGCATCTACTACCGATGCAGTATTTATGGATGCTTCGACCGGGGCATATCTCATATTTAATTCTGCAAGCGATCCGTTCAAAAATATCAATACATTATTTTCTAGTGCAGCAAAAGACAGTTGTACACTGCCGGAACCTAAGCTTATTAAATTAATAAGTAAGGATAATCAGGTCGGCGGGTTTACTATTACAGATTATTTCAGTAAAAGACAAACTAATATTATCGCCGTCAGTTCTTTATCAGATGAACTCACGAGTACAAACCTGATAAAATTCAATGGATCAAAAATCAACTTACCTGCCACCAACCCGGAATATATCAGATTACATAACATCGACTTCTCTGAAGATTATTCCATCTATGACGCTGTTAAAGATGATGGGAACAACGTGACAAACTCCAATTACGGTAGTTTCTATAACTGTAAGTTCAAGGCGCCCCAAGAAGGGGATCCGTTGGTTGTTGAAGGAGACCTGGATAAACTTCAATGGTCGGTATCCAAGACAACTAATGAAATATATGAATACAAAGATGTAGAAAACAACTCTACCACCTCTGTGATGGAAGGTACGCCTGTCTATGTACAGATCAGGCCGGTTTATCTGGACAGGATTGACTACGACCGATGGGCTATTGAATATACTGCAACGCCGGTTGATTACCACTACCCGATGGAAGATGCGATTGCAAAAACCATCCGTTATGACTTCAACAAGGGAGAAGCCCACATATTACCGGGTACTTATTATTATAATGTAAGTAAACTGATTCTTTACAAAGGGAACAGAGAGGTCGCTACCTATAACTACCGCGATGCCACCTGTACCCACACCGTGATCATCCAGGCGAAGCCAATAGCTAAAATACCGGCTTTGCAATGGTCGGTATCGACCACCACTCACGAGCAAT
>OATI01000191.1_pt1 | contig 76086 bp, 66 predicted proteins | sample 1494981 | NCBI WGS metagenome assembly OATI01 (sample SAMEA2579952, study PRJEB22360) | human gut metagenome
AGAGTAGCTGACTACGGATCAGCCGGTTACAGGTTTGAATCCTGTCGCGGTCACAAAATATATTCATAATTCGAAACAAAGGGTCGCGTAGCTCAACTGAATAGAGTAGCTGACTACGGATCAGCCGGTTACAGGTTTGAATCCTGTCGCGATCACAAGAATATCTTCTCAAGAAATTGAGGAGATTTTTTTGTATATCAGCCAAACTTTACTATATTGTGACGTTGAAACATATTTTATATAATAATAAACATAAAAGAATGGGATCGTTTCCAGTATTTAGTAGAAAAACAAATTTTAAGGTATCGATGAAATAATACATAAATTCCGCAAACCTTACGAATTTATATTTTTGCTCGTATGATTTGCGGAATTCATATTTGGAAAATCAATCAGGACATACCTGTCTTAACATTTAATGTTTAGTTCATTCAATACCTTTCGGATTGCTTCAAATGTGGTTATTCTTGTTGGGACAAGTGGTAAGCGCAATTTATTTTCAATCATCCCCATTGCATTCAGCATTGATTTCACTCCTGCCGGATTTCCATCTACAAACAAAAGATCAAATAATTCAGTGAACTTATGGTGAATGGTGAGGGCGTTTGCAAAGTCCCCCTGTAAAGCCAGACGGGTCATGCGACTAAATTCGCGTGGAAATGCGTTTCCTATGACTGATATAACGCCAACGGCTCCTAAAGTGATCAGTGGGAAGGTAATACCATCATCTCCCGAAATAACGTCAAAATTGGCCGGTTTATTCTTGATAATATCATCCATTTGGGTGATGTTACCGGATGCTTCTTTGATAGCTATTACATTTTTGAAATCACGGGCAATACGCAATGTTGTTGCAGCAGTCATGTTGACTCCTGTGCGCCCCGGAACGTTATATAATACAATGGGCAATTCCGTTGCTTCGGCAATTGCTTTATAATGCTGATAAATACCTTCTTGTGATGGTTTATTATAATAAGGAACTACAGATAAGATGGCATCTACACCGGTGAAATCGTCGTTTTTCAACGTTTCAACTATAGCACGGGTGTTATTTCCACCTACTCCAAGTAGAATAGGGATTCTTCCATTGACGCGGTCGATAACCATTTTTTTGATTTTCTTTTTCTCCTCTTCGGTTAGTGTTGGAGTTTCGGCTGTGGTACCCAGCACACATAGAAAATCTGCATTATTCTGCAATAGATAATCTACCATTCGCATTAATGCATCGTAATCAACGCTCTCATCTTCTTTGAAAGGAGTAATCAGTGCTACCCCCATTCCTTTCAATTTCGTTTGTATCATGAGTATTAATAATAATCTCTAAATAATTTGGACACAAAAGTACTAATATTTTCTATTTTACCGGCAAAAATAATATATAAAATAAGATTCTGACAGAAAAATGTTACGATATGAGCTCTAAAAATTCCTCTTCGTTCATTATCCTGATACCCAGTTTACTTGCTTTTTCAAGTTTGGCAGGTCCCATATTTTCACCTGCCAAAATAAAGCTGGTCTTAGCTGAAATACTTCCTACATTCTTACCGCCATGTTTTTCTATAAGATCTTTGTATTCATCTCGCGAATAGTGGGTGAAAACGCCACTAATAACGATAGACTGACCGGCCAGTTTATCGGTGTGTCCGCTAAGATCTTCTTCTGTACGATAGAGCTGAAGACCAGCTTCCTTCAGACGATTCACAAGTTCGCGGTTTGATTCGTTTGCGAAGTAGTTTAAAATGCTTTGCGCAATTTTTTCACCGATTTCATCAATACTTACCAGGGTTTCGAGATCCGCATCTTCCAATTCTTCTATATTTTTGAAGGCTTTGGCTATTTTCTTTGCTACAGTTTCACCTACAAAGCGAATACCTAATGCGAAGATGACACGTTCAAAAGGAATTTCTTTGCTTTGGGCAATTCCATTGATAATATTTTCGGCAGACTTTTCACCCATCCGGTCCAATCCTTTGATATCTTCTGCGGTCAGTTTGTACAAATCAGCTGTATTCTGGATTAGTCCCAGGCGATAAAACATGTCTATTGTCTCAGGACCAAGTCCGTCGATGTTCATAGCCCGCCGACTGATAAAGTGTTCAATCTTACCTTTGATCTGTGGTGGACAAGCCGTTTCGTTGGGACAATAATGAGCTGCTTCGCCTTCGTAACGTACTAATTTGCTTCCGCATTCGGGACAATTTGTGATAAAATTCACTTTTTCACCTATCATGAATGAACGTGCAGAAGTATCTACCCCTGTAATTTTAGGAATAATTTCTCCACCCTTCTCCACGTATACCATATCGCCAATGTGGAGATCAAGTCCTTCAATGATATCTGCATTATGCAAAGAAGCGCGTTTTACAATGGTGCCGGACAGCTGCACGGGATCCAAATTGGCTACCGGAGTGACGGCCCCCGTTCTTCCTACCTGATATGTTACCATGTTTAACCGGGTAAGTGCACGTTCTGCCTGAAATTTGTATGCAATAGCCCAACGAGGAGATTTAGCCGTAAAGCCTAAGTTTTTTTGTTGTTTCAGACTGTTTACTTTCAGCACGATACCGTCTGTGGCAACTTTCAGATTTTTCCGTTCTGTATCCCAATATTTGATATAATCAAAAATTTCCTCTAAGGTATGACACTTTTGCATGGCATTCGAAATTTTGAAACCCCATTTGGCAGCTTCTTGCAGGTTTTCATAATGTCCGTCGCAAGGTAGATTTTCTCCAAGCAGATAGTATAAATAGGCGTCAAGTTTACGGGAAGCTACGACTGAGGAGTTTTGCGATTTCAGTGTTCCTGATGCTGCATTTCTCGGATTAGCGAATAGAGGTTCTTCACGTGCTTCTCTTTCACGGTTCAACTCTTCGAATACATCCCATGGCATAAGAATTTCTCCACGTATTTCAAAAGACTGGGGATAATTGTCGCCATGGAGTACAAGCGGAATACTACGGATTGTTTTTACATTATCTGTCACATCATCTCCTTTTTCTCCATCACCGCGAGTTACAGCTCGTATCAGCTTACCGTCTTCGTATGTTAATGAAATTGAAGTTCCATCATATTTCATTTCACAACATATTTCGAAATCATCATTCAGAGCTTTTTTTACTCGTTCGTAGAAGTCTGCTACTTCAGTTTCCGAGTATGTGTTTCCCAAAGATAACATTGGGTATTTATGTGCTACTTGCGTAAAATTCTTATTGAGGTCACTTCCTACACGCATTGTCGGAGAGTTATTATCCTTGTATTCAGGGTGTGCCTGTTCCAGGTCTTGTAACTCACGCATCTTGTCGTCGAATTCCTTGTCTGAGATTTCAGGGGTATTCAATACGTAATAGTTATAATTGTGCCGGTGAAGTTCGGCACGCAGCTCTTCTATTTTTTCCTTTGCAGTCATATTTCTTGGATTGTTTGAGACAAAAATACGGGTTTATCTTTGAATATTTGTAATTTTGCAAAAAATTAAAAGACTATGCGTATTGATATAATAACCGTTCTTCCCGAGATGATTGAAGGTTTCTTTAATTGTTCAATAATGAAACGTGCTCAGAATAAGGGGCTTGCTGAAATTCATATTCATAACCTTCGTGATTACACCGAGGATAAGTACCGACGTGTGGATGATTATCCTTTTGGTGGTTTTGCCGGGATGGTGATGAAGATTGAGCCGATTGAACGTTGCATAAATGCTTTGAAGGCGGAACGGGATTATGATGAAGTGATATTTACTACTCCTGATGGGGAACAATTTGATCAAAAGATGGCAAATACTCTTTCGCTTGCCGGAAATCTTATTATTCTTTGCGGGCATTTCAAAGGGATTGATTATCGAATTCGTGAGCATTTCATAACGAAAGAAATTAGTATCGGAGATTACGTGTTGACTGGTGGGGAGTTGGCAGCTGCGGTGATGGCGGATGCTATTGTGCGAATTATTCCCGGCGTAATTTCTGACGAGCAGTCTGCACTTTCTGATTCATTCCAGGATAATTTATTGGCCGCTCCGGTATATACTCGTCCTGCGGAATATAATGGTTGGAAGGTACCTGATATTCTTTTGTCCGGACATGAAGCGAAAATCAAGGAGTGGGAGTTGCAACAGTCTGTGGAACGCACCCGACGTTTGCGTCCTGATCTATTGGATGAGTAGTAATTAACTTGTTTAAAAAAGCGAAGGCATCGTATCTGTTATACGGTGCCTTCGCTTTTTTGTTTTATGATTTTCTTGTCGGTATTCAGTTGTTTTAGAATGTATAGAGATATTACATATTTTCTCTCTTACTTAGTTATGTAGATTCCTTTTCTTCTGAATATCATTATGACTTTTTTCTATATAAAATGATGCGAAGAGTTATTGTATGATTTGAATTATATCTCAAGCGCACCAATAATGTCGGTAACAGACTTGTATCCGTGTCTATCTAAGTAATTATTTATACCATCGGATACTTTCACTGTAACAGTGGGATCTATAAAGTTTGCCGTACCTATTTGTATGGCTGATGCACCTGCAAGCATGAATTCGACTGCATCTTTCCAATCCATAATGCCACCTAATCCGATGACAGGAATATTTACCGATTTAGCTACTTGCCATACCATACGTAATGCTATTGGTTTTACAGCTGCACCGGACATACCTCCTGTTACTGTGGATAATATCGGTCGTCTACGTTCTGCATCAACAGCCATACCAAGCAATGTATTAATTAATGATACACTGTCTGCACCGCTTTCTTCTGCTGCACGGGCAATTTCTGTTATGTCGGTAACGTTTGGGGAAAGCTTAACGATAAGTGTCTTTTTGTAAGCTGAACGCACGGCTTTCACAACTTCTGCTGCTCCTTTGGCGGTGACGCCAAAAGCCATACCTCCTTGCTTTACATTAGGGCATGAAATATTCAATTCTATGGCAGGAATTTTGTCAAGTTCATTAATGATTTCTGCTGTTTTTACATAATCTTCAATTGCTGAACCCGAAACATTCACAATCATATTGGTTTGGATGTCTTTAATACGTGGATAGATGTGTTCAACAAAGTAATGTACACCTTTATTTTGCAGTCCCACAGCGTTTAACATACCTGATGGTGTCTCTGCCATACGCGGATATGGATTCCCTTCACGTTTGTGAAGAGTGGTCCCTTTTACAATAATACCACCTATTCGCGTAATATCTATAAAATCGGCAAACTCTTCACCGTATCCGAATGTACCGGAAGCAGTCATTACCGGGTTTTTCATTTGTAATTCACCAATGTTTACACTTAAATCTGCCATAGTAGTTTATTTATATTAAATACAGGACCTTCTTTACAAACACATAAGTGGCCTTCATCAGTATTTTCTACACAACAAAGGCAAGCGCCTACGCCACATGCCATCATGTTTTCTAATGAGACTTCACAATTGATATTATTACTTTTGGCATATTTTGCTACTGCCATCATCATAGGCTTTGGACCGCAAGTATAAATTTGCTCAAACTTTACCTTATTTAATATAGAGTGTTGAGTGACATATCCTTTTTCGCCATAGCTTCCATCTTCAGTAGTTGTGTATACTTTGCCATAAGATGCAAAATCATCTAACTGCAAAAGATCTTTGTCCGTACGAGCACCTAAAAGGAAAGTAGGTTTACTACCGTTTTTAGCCAATTGTTCACCCAGATAAAGCATTGGGGCTGTTCCTACACCTCCGCCTACTAATAAGAGCTTATCAGAAGGTATTTGCGGCATTGTAAAGCCGTTACCCAACGGAAGTACAATATTAATGATATCTCCCTTCGTAGCTTCTGCCAGACGACGTGTTCCGTCACCTACAAGCTGTATCAGAAACCATACTTCGTTTCGTGATCTGTCTACGTAATTAATAGAAATGGGGCGGCGAAGAAAAGTACTTGGCGAACCATCTACCCGTATTTCAGCAAATTGTCCCGGTAGCATTTCGGGAAGTGGTGACTGAGATGTTAACTTTAACAGCACATAGTTTATGTGTAGTTTGAGGTTCTCAGTTACTGTCAGGTCTAAAATAAATTTTTTCATGTATTGAAACTAAATTCGTATTTCAGAGTACAAAGATACAGGAATTTGTGCAAAACACCGTTTTTACCTCTTATTTTTCCGGTCGGAATGTTTCATAAGTATTGTCATCAAAGAAAATTCTTATTTCAGTGATTTTACGTGGAGGTCTTTCTTTGTATATAATCTCCTGTCTTACAACTTCTTTAGGGGTGTATTGAGTGCTTTCTAATGCGATTTCCTTGCGATTTTCTGGAGCACTCGTTCCATTGGCCGGATTTTTTGGATTCTCAGAAGCAAATAGAGGGTAGTTTTGCTCTTCTTTGATTATATTTTCTTCTCCTTCCATCATATTACCTTTTCCGGTAAGCAGCCAATCTAAACTAATGTGATTGTACTTTTCATGCAGACGCATGATGAAGTCAGTACTCGGATATTTATTTCGATCGCCCAGTGTATGAGAAATGGTAGCCTGGGCTACACCGATACTTTCGGCAAATGCCGCAGCAGTCATTTGCTCATGATCCATAATCATTTTAATTCTATCCTTGATATCCATGACGTTTTTTATATTTACAACTGTGTATTTATTGACTTTATTTACAAATGTATACTCTGTTTTCGCAGTTTACAAAAGTAAATAAATAAAATAACATAAGCAAATTACAAATGAAATTAATGAGTTATTACGAAAATGAATATCGCATTTACTTTTGTGATTTATGTTTGTAAATGTGTATATTACAAGTATATTGGATGTTAAAGTGATACTTTATTTGTATTATATATATTATTGATTATTAGTAATATATGATTGTGTGTTGTATGCTATTCTTTTCTATTTACGAATGTTCAACCCTATTCTGACTATCATTTAGAGTAGTAATTAAGAAAAATATATTATTTAGTTGGAATACTGTATTTTATAATAAATTGAATGAAATGTTAACTACTCTCCTATTATAAATGTTATTTCTTGTTTATTTGTGTAATATCACAATATTACAATGATGATTTGTGTTTGTTATTTACATATGGTATTGTATTACAAATGTTATTATTAAGAATGTAAATCAAACATTTTACAGAAGTAAACAAATAGTATGAAAAATGTGATATATTCTCTTTCTAACTTCCCTTTTTCATAATAATATTTTCTTACGTAATTTTTATACTACCTTCTAACGGCAAATCTTTGCAATATTTCCGTATAAATCCTTGATTAAATTGTTTTTTTTAATTCTACAAGGACTATTTTTGATATAATATACTGTATAATAATGTTTTATGCCTTATTTCTCTCCTTCTAATATATTCTTAAATAGAAAATAGAGCATAAAATAATAGAAACAGGGATATTTATGATCAAAAAGTCAATACGCAAAATTTAGATTCTTCAAAATAGATAAAATACCGGAAATATGGGAAAATGGAGGTAATATAAAGTCTTTTTTCTGTATTTGCTCAGAGTATATTAAATCATCAAATATATAGATATTAGCCTGTTATATAGGTGTCTTTGGTCTGGTTTGTGATTTAGGCACATGCTTTTCCTGTTAATCGGATCATTAACATGTATGGGGTTCGCAGTCTACATCATGAAATAGGATTAAAAAAGTAGGGAGTAGAGTTAAAGAAGTAAAGATAATTAGTTGAATAAACAAAGAACTTGCTATTAATATAAAGCGTTTTGTAGGCTAATAAATGGTAGAAGTATAAGCAAAGAAAGAGTGGAAAAATACGGTGAAAATGATGATAAATACAGGTTCCCGGACTTAAAATAATGAGAGGTAATGTATAGAAACATTATCTCTCATTATACTGTATATCTATTTTCCATCCTTTTGATATCTCAAAAATAAGACATGAAAGGTCTTTTATATTTTTAAATTTCAAGAAGCGGTTGAATCTATCTAAATAGAGTCTTTCTTCTGTTATATTTTCAATGAAGAATTTTAAACACCAATTCACGAAGAATATCGCCATCGCTCATAGATGCATTGTTTATTCCTTTGGATTTTGCATCTGCATATCGTATTTCTCCAATGATTTGCATGGTCTTTACACCGTTGTAACGACGCATGGCAGTTAGATAATCGCGGGCGGCCCAAGGCGATTTCAAACCTAACCAAGAGGCAATCCCCTGTTCTGTTTTTTCGGGAGAATAGTAGGATAACATTAGATTTGAATAAAAATTGAATAGCAATGAAAGGGTCATTTGTATCGGATTAGTTTTCGGATTTTCCTCAAAGTATTTTATTATTTTATTTGCTTTAAGAATATCCTTCTCTACTAATGCACTACGTAATTCAAAGTTATTATAATCTTTGCTGATACCTATATTCTTCTCTATTTGTTCAGGCGTCACTCTCTTCTGGCCTGCGGGTAAGGTAATGATTAACTTTTCCAGTTCTCCTGTAAGGCGGCTTAGATCCGTACCCACAAAATCTGCAAGCATAGCCGACGCTTTAGGCTCCATGTCGATGCCTTTACGTTTCATGTATGAGTTTATAAATGCAGGAAGTTGAGAGTCTTTGATCTTTTTGGATTCAAATAGAATACCGACCTTTTCTACTTCTGCCGCCAGTTTCTTTCGTTTGTCCAATGTACCATGTTTGTGGCATATTACAAGGATGGTAGAGTTCAATGGTTTCTGAAGATAAAAAGAAAGCTCTTCCATATTACGTATTGCTTGTGCTTCCTTTACAATTACTACCTGATATTCGGACATCATAGGATATCGTTTAGCAGCATTAATAACCGTTGCTATGTCTACATCAGCACCATATACTACAGTCAGATTGAATTCTTTCTCGGTTTCACTCAATACATTGTCTGTTATATAATCGGCTATGAGATCGATATAATATGATTCTTCTCCCATCAAGTAATAGATCGGGCGGTATTGCTTAGCCCTCAATTCTTTGAGGATGTCATCGCAACTAAGTTCTTGTTTTGCCATATATCAAAAGCCTTACCAGTCGAATTTCAAGTGTTTTACGGTCTTTTTCTCATCAATAATCATGCGTAGTGAAGCAATACCTATCTTCACATGTTCCTCGACATAGTTTTGGGTGACAATGTTGTCACTTTTATCGGTTTTTACACCTTCCGGGATCATGGGTTGGTCAGAAACCAATAGTAAAGCTCCTGTTGGGATATGATTGGCAAAACCACAACTGAAAAGAGTGGCAGTTTCCATATCTACTGCCATAGCACGGGTTTTAGTCAGGTATTTCTTGAATTCTTCATCATGTTCCCAAATACGGCGGTTGGTGGTATAAACTGTACCGGTCCAGTAATCACGGGCATAGTCGCGGATAGAGGAAGATACGGCGCGTTGCAGCATAAATGCCGGCAGCGCAGGTACTTCGGGTGGAAAATAGTCATTGGAGGTTCCTTCACCACGGATGGCGGCGATAGGGAGAATAAGATCGCCTATTTTATTTTTCTTATCGATCCCTCCACATTTACCTAAAAAAAGGCAGGCTTTAGGCTGAATAGCACTTAAAAGATCCATGATGATGGCGGCATTGGGACTTCCCATACCGAAGTTAATGATAGTGATGCCCTCTGCACTTGCAGATATCATGTTGGCATCACGCCCCAGAATGGGAACATTGAATTTCTCTGCAAATATTTCTACGTACTTGTTGAAGTTGGTCAACAGAATATACTCTCCAAAATCTTCCAGGTTACGTTTTGTGTAACGGGGTAGCCAATTAGCTACGATTTCTTCCTTTGTTTTCATAAGATTCATTAAATTTGTGCTCTCTTTACAGAGAGCCATTATTTAACTTACAAAAATACGAAATGTTATCGTTAAACTTGCCAGTATTTGATACTAAAATTGCGTCACGAAATGGAAAAAATGTTATTTTTGACGTAATTCGTAAACGATATGTTGCCCTTACACCCGAAGAATGGGTACGGCAGCACTTCGTTCACTTTCTTATTGCACATAAAGGATATCCGATGGCATTGATGGCTAACGAGGTGCTTCTTAACCTGAATGGAACGAAGAAAAGGTGTGATACTGTACTATATCGGAGGGATCTTACAGCGCGGATGATTGTAGAATATAAAGCACCGCACATAGAAATTACGCAAGCTGTGTTTGACCAGATTACACGTTATAACATGGTGTTAAAAGTCGATTATCTGATAGTGAGTAATGGAATGCAGCATTATTGTTGCAAGATGGATTATGAGAAGCAATGTTATGTGTTTCTTAAGGATATTCCGGATTATAATAATATGCCAATGTAATAATATGCCAATGTGCCAATTAGCTGCGTGGTGTTGATATAGCGTAGCAATTGGCACATTGGCATATTATTCATTGGCACATTATTTAAATCGTTCCTGCAATTTTTGCATCAGTTCATAGAAGTTTGGTATATAGACGGTAGCAAGTAAAGTATTCATTGCCATACCAAATACTACTGCAGCTCCCAAGGCGATGCGACTTTCAGCTCCTGCACCGGAAGCAAACAACAATGGCATAACCCCTAATACAAATGCAAATGACGTCATGAGAATTGGCCTTAGACGAACGTGGCCCGCTTCATAGGCAGCATCTCTGATGGAGTTTCCTTCTGCCCGGAAGTCGCGGGCGAATTCTACAATTAGAATACCATTTTTGGCTGAGAGTGCAATAAGCAGGATAATACCAATCTGGGTATAGATACTTACCGGTGTGCCCATGACAAAGCAGCCAATCATCGCTCCAAGGAGTGCTACGGGTAATCCCATAATAGCTGCTACGGGGCTTGTCCAGCTTTCATATTGTGCGGCAAGTACAAGGAAGGCTACTAATAACGCCATGAGAAAAACAATTGTAGTAGTATTTCCTGCCTGCGTTTCCTGATAGGCTACAGAAGTCCATTCATAGCCATATTCCCCTCCTAATTGTTCGCTGATAAGTTCTTCCATCTGTTGAATGCCTTCGCCGGAAGAAAAGCCGGGAGCTACATTACAAGTTATGGCTGCTGTTTGATACATATTGTAACGGTTTATCTGGTCTTGTCCCAATTGCTCTTCTACTTTAGTGAAGGAAGAAAAAGGTACCATCTCCCCTTGCCTATTCGGTACACTTAGCTGTAACACATTGTCAATCACCTTCTGAGCTTGATCATTAGCCTCTATTTTCACTTGATAAATATGTCCGAATTGTACATAATCGTTCACGTAAGCAGCACCCATATAATAACCCAATGTAGCGAATACCTGATTAAGCTGAACACCCATAAATTGTACTTTATCGCGGTCGATATTCAGAAAATATTGTGGAACATTGGCTTGGTATTGGCTACTGACGGAAGCCAGGGCCGGTTTGCTATGGTAGTTTGCCATTAAGGTTGCAATGGCCTGTTGCATTTCTGTTGGACCCAGGTTACGGGTGTCTTCCAACTGTAGCTGCAATCCCCCGGTAGCTCCAAGACCAGGAATAGCAGGTGGAACCATGGCAAATATCTGTCCTTCCTGTATACTGTATGCCATTTCATTGAAACGTTCTACTACGGCAGCAGCGGTATGTTCTTTACCTTTCCGTTCGCTCCACGATTTTAGAACGACGAAATATGTACCGCCATTACTTTCCTCTCCTCCCATTATGGAAAAACCGGAGATACCAATATAATCTTTCACTTCGGGATATGTATTAAGTATGGCATTTATCTGTTTACCAACAGCTTGTGTACGTTCCAGGCTGGCGGCAGGAGGTAACTGTACTACAGCAATAAAATATCCGTCATCTTCATCAGGAACGAATGTAGACGGCCATTTCACAAATAACAGTATGGCGATGGCGGTGAAAATACCATAAGAGATCAATGCTGTTCCGGGACGTTCGAGCAACCATTTAACAATGCGGTCATACGCTCCCTGGGTTTTGTCATATGCCTTGTTGAATCCTTTATAGATAAAGAAAGTAGATGGCTTACTCTTCTCCAAAAACAGAGCACAAAGTGCCGGAGTCAGTGTCAGGGAGTTGAAACCACTTAATACAGTAGATGCAGCAATGGTAAGAGCAAACTGCTTGTATAGTTGTCCGGAGATACCACTGATAAGTGTTGTCGGTATAAATACAGCCAGCAATACAAGTACTACACCGACAATGGGACCGGTAATCTCTCCCATTGCTTTTGTGACGGCTTCACGTGGGGAGTATTGTCCTGTTTCAAGAAGTCGCGATGAATTTTCTACCACCACTATGGCATCATCTACCACAATGGCAACGGCTAATATTAATCCAAACAGCGTTAGTGTATTGATAGAGAATCCAAGTGCAGCCATCACTGCCAGCGTACCAATAAGAGATACCGGGATGGTAATACATGGAATGATAACCGCTCTCCAGTTCTGAAGGAAAAGGAAAATAACAAGTACTACCAATAGAGTGGTTTCGAGGAAGGTAACAAGTACTTCGTCGATAGATTCATTGATTACGTCTGTTGTATCCAATGTCACGTTATACTCTACTCCTGAAGGAAAGGTCTGAGCCAGTTCCTGCATTTTGGTTTTCACTCCCTTGGATACGTCGAGGGAGTTAGAGCCGGGTTGTTGATAAATAGCAATGGCAGCTGTCGGTTTTCCGCGTAACTGAGAAACAACATTATAGGAAGCGGATCCCAGATCGATACGTGCCACATCTTTCAGGCGGAGCATCTTACCTCCTGTATCACTGCGAAGAACAATATTACCGAACTCGTCCGGTGATGAGAGGCGCCCTTTCACGGTCAAACTGTATTGGAAAGCATTGGCATTATCTTTTCCAATAGGTTGACCGACCGTCCCGGCACTTACTTCCATATTCTGCGACTGAATAGCCTGATAGATCTCTGCCGGAGAGATACTACGGATACGCATAGCCTCCGGATCGAGCCAGACACGCATGGAGTAGTCCCCTGCTCCCATTACATTGACAGCCCCTACGCCCGGAACACGTGTGAGTTGATCTACGAGGTTCAGCTTGGCGTAATTGGTCAGATAAAGTCCATCATACACCGAGTCTTTGGCACTCATGGTGAGGAACATGACGATGTTTGATGATTGCTTTTGTACGGTTACACCTTGTACAACAACAGGTTCCGGTAGTGATGATTGTGCTACACTTACCCTGTTTTGCACTTGTACGGTAGCCATATCCACATCCGTACCCACAGCAAAAGTGATAGTTAACGAATAGGCTCCTGACGAAGAGGAAGTAGACGACATATAGAGCATACCATCTACCCCGTTCACTTGCTGTTCGATAGGGATACCTACAGTTTGCGCTACTGTTTCGGCATTAGCTCCGGGATATACGGCGGAAACTTGCACCGTAGGCGGTGTAATGTCCGGGAATTGCGCCACGGGCAATATATTGAGTGTCACCAATCCTGCCACCACAATGATAAGCGCCAGAACGGTGGCGAATATGGGGCGGTTGATGAAGAATTTTGAAAACATGATGTTAATGATTAATGGTTAATGATGAATGATTAATGATAAACTGTCAATTGTCAATTATCAACTGTCAATTGCCAACTGCCTTTACTTTCATTCCATCCCTTACTTTCATCAGGGCTTTGGTGACATAACGTTCCTGTGGAGAGAGTCCGGTTGTAACCTGACGCAGGCTGTCTCCTATTAGTTGCCCTATACTGATATGGCGATAACGTACTATATTTGAATCATTTACAATATACACATATTTGCCAAGCTGATCTGTACCGATAGAAGCTGAATTGATTAGAACAGCTTCTTTCTGTTCTCCGTATGGCAGTGTAATGTTGACGTATAATCCGCTTTTCAGCAGGCCTTTCGGATTATCCAGATTGGCTCGGACTGTGAGTGTTCCAGTACTTAAATCCACGTTTGGAGACAGATAATCAAGAGTGGCAGGATAAGTCTGTCTGCCATCTTCCCCTAATTTTACAATAACCTCGCGAGGAAGTTCCGGTATTTCTTTACCGTCTTTAGAAGGGGCACTCATCAGCATTGAAAGCCATTGGTTATCGGCTACGTTAAAGTAGGTGTACATACGATTGTCCTTGTAGAGAGTAGCCAGTGTGGTAGGTTGTACGGCACCACTGATATAGCTACCTACATCTACTGTACTTCGACTGACGGTTCCATCAAATGGTGCATGAATATAGCAGTATCCCAGATTGGTGCGTGCTGTATTCAGTGCAGCTTCGGCATTACTGACAGCAGCTGTTTCTTCGGCTACGGAAGATTCTGCCTGTAATACTTGTATCCGGCTTACTGCATCGCTTTTCAGTGCTTCACGCATACGGGAATAATTATTGCGGGCGTATGTCAGCTGTGCTTGAGCTGTTTTAAGGGCGGCTTCAGCTTTCGTCACATTGTCTTTATAAATAGTGGGTTCTATGACGAATAGTAATTGTCCTTTTTTGACCCGGCTTCCTGGTGTATAGGAAGCTGATTGTAAAGTACCGTTGACCCGTGCTACGAGGTTTACCGTCTGTTCGGTGGTTAAATAGCCTGGGTAATCTTTGGTAAGCGTAATATCTTTCACAAGCGGATGGGCTACGCTGACTTCGGGTACAGGCATAGCATCTGCGGTGGCTTTTTTCTTTCCCTGACATCCTATTAATAATGGTAGGGCGAGAAGGATATACAGTAATCTTTTCATTGTTATATAGGTTTTAGTAATTTTAGTTGTTCCAGCCTCCTCCTAATGCCTGGTAGAGGGCAATCAGTTGTAGCAGCGAATTGCCTCGTGCCTGTACTAACTGATTTTCGTAAGTCAACAGAGAACGTTGTGCGTCCAGTACATTCTGAAAGGGAGTGAGTCCTTGTTTATATAAATCGAGAGAGAGAGTCAATGTTTCTTGTCCCTGGTTACGTACTTCCCGCAAGGCCACTATTTGCTTGATAGAATTGCGGTAAGCGTTCATGGCATTATCTGTTTCCTGTACGGCTGTCAATACAGTCTGGTTGAACTGATTTATTGATTCGTCCAATTGTGCACGGGCTAATTTGGTGGCATTTATCAGTTTGCCACCGTTGAAAATAGTCCAGCTTAGAGCAGGGGCTATTTCGTAGGTGAAACTTTTATGATTGCCAAAGTCTTTGAGGTCTTTAGATGCAAAACCGACGGAACCTTTCAGAAATACTTGTGGTAACCAGTCTGATTTAGAGGCACCCAACAAAGCGGCTTGTGCATTTACCTGACGTTCTGCACTGCGGATATCCGGTCTTCTCATTAGTAAATCGGCAGGTAGACCAACTCCGATGGGCTCCATGTAATCCGGCAATTCCCCTACCCGGTCCAATACGGGACGTACTTCCTGCGGATAGGTTCCGAGCAATACGGCCAATGTGGTAATATATTGATTGATACCCGATTCTAATTGTGGTATGGAAGCTTTGGTACTGTAGTATACTGATTTAGCCTGAGCTACATCGAGTTTGGATACCAATCCTGTATTATATCTTACTTCAGTGATTTTCAGTACAGCTGCTTGTGAAGTACAATTTTTCTCTACCACTCGTAACTCTTGTTGTAGTTCCCTCAAATTGATATATGCTGAGGCTACTTGTGCCGATAAGGAAACCATTACTGCTGTATACTCTTCTTTACTGGCGGCAAAAGTCTCTTTCTGCGCTTTTACCCGTTGTCGGATGCTTCCGAATATATCTAATTCCCAGTTCATATTGATAGAAGCATCATAATAATGTTGGGTTGTCTGTGGTATCTCACTGGTGTTGCCACTGGTTTGCTGACGTGTCCATCCGGCATTTATTCCAAGGCTTGGGAAAAAACTACTACGCTCCATACGTAGGTTTGCCTTTGCTGCATTCATACGGTCTATCGCAGTCAACACCGAATAGTTACGGTCTACAGCAATGGTTATCAATGAGTCAAGAGTCTGATCTCCGAAAGATTTCCACCACTGATCGTCTACAGGTAATATCTGTTGAAATACTTTTCCTCCCTCTTCCCAGGTTTGTGGCAAGGGAGTATCCAGATAACGGTTCGCAGTCTGCGCCGAGGCTACGGACGAAAGAAACAAAAGGAGCGATATGCTCCACGCTCGCATATTCATAAGTTCAGGTTTTTAAGAAATGAAAAGAAAACAACTAAAGTTTCAGTTTGTTTAGGGTGCCGGGAAGATTGTTCCTCACATACAGAGAAGTATGTAGGATGGTATAAAAGAAAAAGGTGGATAAATTGTAATTATACAATCTATCCACCTTTTAATAGGATATTAACTATTGAGAGAGCTGTTTTTTATTCAGCAGTTTTTCTTCTGATAGCTCTTTTGGCTGTTGGTGCCGGAGCTTCTTCTACCTTATGGCTAATCTCTACCCCTGCCAGTTCCGGGTCAATCATAATACGTCCGCAGTATTCACAAACAATTACTTTTTTACGTGAACGGATATCAAGTTGTCTCTGAGGCGGGATTTTGTTAAAGCAACCACCACAAGCATCACGTTGAACGTATACAACGCCTAAACCATTACGAGAGTTTTTACGGATACGTTTGAATGACTGCAACAGACGTGGTTCTATTTTGGTCTCCAGATCTTTTGCTTTATCTCTCAACTTTTCTTCTTCCTGTTTTGTTTCAGAAATGATTTCGTCCAGTTCGCTCTTTTTCTGATCCAGGTCTTTTTGTCTTTCTTCCAGAGCAGCTGTGCTTTTGGCTACTTCTTCAGATTTCTCCTGTTCTTCGGCAGTAAATTCTTTGATTCTCTTCTCACAGAGCTCTATTTCGAGTGTCTGGAATTCGATTTCTTTTGTTAAGAAGTCATATTCGCGATTGTTGCGTACGTTGTCTTGCTGTGATTTATATTTCTCTACAGAAGCCTTCGCCGCTTCAATCTCTACTCTTTTGCCTGCGATTGCTGCTTTAAGTTCGCTTACTTCCGCTTTGATTTTATCAATACGTGTACTCAAACCGGCAATTTCGTCTTCAAGATCCTGTACTTCCAATGGAAGTTCACCTCTCAAAGTTTTAATCTTGTCAATCTCAGACAGCATCGTTTGTAATTGGAACAGTGTTTTCAGTTTCTGTTCCACGGTCAACTCATTCGGATCTTTTTTTGCTTCTTTAGCCATTTTACTTATAAATATTTTATGGGATTTGTGTTCACTTTACTAAATTGGAGTGTAACATTAGGAAATAAATCCCGGATTATGGAATAAAAAATTTCTTTTGTATACTGTTCACTTTCATAGTGTCCTATTTCGGCCATTAGAATTTCTGCTTCATGCCCGAAATAATCATGATATTTAATTTCACCGGTAATGAATACATCTGCTCTGTTGCGAATAGCCAATGGCAGCAAGAAAGCTCCTGCTCCACCACAAAGTGCTACGGTTTGTATTTCACGTCCGGATAGTTTATTGTACTTCAGGCAGCCTACTTCAAACGTTTTCTTGATACGTTTCAGGAATTCCAGTTCAGTTTCCGGAGTCTCCAACTCTCCTATTATCCCTGCTCCTGCCTGTTGCCAGGAATTCTGGAGTGGATAAATGTCGAATGCCGGCTCTTCATACGGATGTGCAGTAAGCAAAGCACGAATCGCTTCTCCTTTCTTATATACAGGAAGAATGGTTTCAATTCTTATTTCTCTTTCATGATGAAACTCTCCGATGTTTCCACAGAAAGGACTGCTTCCTTCCAGTGCGCGGAATGTTCCTTCTCCTTCAAGATTATAACTGCATGAGTCATAATTACCTATATATCCGCATCCTGCGGAAAACAAGGCGTTACGTACTTCATCCGCCTGTGCGAATGGTACAAATGTAACAAGCTTAACCAGGCTATTCTCTTTCGGATCAAGTATGCGTACGTTCTTTAGTCCTATCTTCTCGGCTATCTTAAAGTTCACTCCTCCGGGAGCGTTATCCAGGTTGGTATGAGCTGAATAAATGACAATATCATTCTTGATAGCTTTCAGTATGCAACGTTCCACATAGTCTTTTCCTGTGATAGACTTGTAGCCTTTAAAAATAAGGGGATGATGCGATATAACAAGGTTATACCCCATTGCAATGGCTTCATCGAGAATGGCTTCGGTAACGTCCAGACACAACAAAGCCCCTGTTGCTTCCGCATCTGTCAATCCGATTTGCAGGCCGGCATTATCAAATCCGTCTTGCAATGGCAGAGGCGCGAACCGTTCAAGGGCGCTTACAATCTCTTTAATTTTCATTCTTTGTAGAAAATTTGGTTGCAAATATAAGAAAAAAGCAGGGAATAAGTATGCCTTTTATCGTTTTTTAGTACATTTGGGGAAATTTGGAGGAGTACTTATGAAAATAAATCTATCAAAGGTTGGTGCGGATATCATTTCAGCTTTGAAAAAGTATCCGATGGAAGCATTATTGGGCTTGCTATTTTTTGTATTCTTTTGTATTGAAGATCAGTTAAGTTGGGAATCCTCTTCGGAGCTGATTAAGCATATACGGGATGTAATGTCCCTTTTTCCGGCCTTTATGGTACTGGTGTACAGCTTGCATCAGCTTTTGTATCCTACTAAGGGCAGAATATTGTATTATTTGTCGGTATTACTGCCTCTACCCTTTCTTTGGGTTGATTTGAGTCACTTTGTATTTACTATTTCTTATACATTTACACTGATATTGGCATTTTTCATTCTGCTGGCATGTAAATGTAAGTGGGAGAATCTTTCCTTTGCCCGAAATTGTATGCAAACGTTTGTAAGTCTGATTTTTGCTTTCTTTATCGGACATCTTTTGGCGCTTGCTGTATGGGGGCTTTATTCTTCTGTGGTATACATCTTTAATATGGAGAGGTATGATTTCCCTGAGTATATTTATATGTTCTGCCTGTTTGTTGTGATTCCGTTGCTTTATTGCCATTTGCAGGAGAAAGAAAGTGAAGAGCATGCGACTCCCCGGTTTATGGAAATTATTATAAACTATATTCTTTCACCGGCAGTGATTGTTTATACGGCAATACTTTACATCTATTTCATAACGATTGCCATTCATTGGGAGTTGCCTAAGGGAGGGATTGGGTATATGGTACTTGCGTTGGCCATTTTTGCAATGGCAGGGCATATGTTTCAGCTTCTTGTTTCCAAAAATATTTATGGGTGGTTTTATAGCCATTTTAGTTGGATTGCGATACCGCCACTTATTCTTTTCTGGGTGGGAACCATTGAGCGCATAACGACTTATAGCTTTACGGCATCAAGAGTTTACCTCTTCATATCCGGTATTTTGATGACATTTTATATCTTTTTCTTGTTTTCCCGGAAGATAGGAAACTATCAGTTGATGGCTGTAGTGAGTAGTATCTGTATTGTGATTTTGACTTTTATCCCTGGCATTAGTGCCCGAAGTATAGGCATTCATTCACAGAAACAGAGGTTAGAAAGATATATTTCCAGGCTTGATATGCTGGATTCTGTTACTCATAAGTTAAAACAAGGAGTCGTATTTAATGAAACTGATTCTTTGAGGTGGAAAGATGCCCGGGAACTGGAAGCATGTTATTCTTATTTAAAGGATGAAACAGGTTCTGATTATATGAAAAAGGAATATGGGGAATGCGACATTTCAACTAAGCGTAACTGGCATTACATGAGTCCTGTTTTTCCGTCAGGAATCAATATAGAAGGATATACTCGTTATTATCCTATGCGTACTTATGATAGAAAAGAATATATTAGTAAAGTAAAAGATGGAGTAATAACAATTCGGCGTGCATCTGATGATAGGGTGATTATAAGCCGTGATATAAATGCATATATGAACTCTCATCGTGTCTGGATGCAGAATGAGGTAGCCGATTCGGTAAGTTTGGGGTTATTTATCACTCGTAATGACTCTTGTATGCTTGTGCTTGATAATATAAGTTATGAAGAAGGAGCTACTATTCACTGTACCAGTGCATCAGTTGATGCTATCTTTATTAAATAATGCGAATCAGTAGTTGAAAACCATGTTAGTGGGATTTTGTTTATTTCTTCTCCGTTTTTGAGTGCTTCCCGCATGGGGAAGTACTTAGTGTTGTAATTAATTCAGAGATGCATGGGCTGCACGCAACAGAAAAAGAGCTGGTGTTGCATGGTAGAAAAATACTACAATTTTTATATTTGTAATTGCTTGATTATTAGCAATATATATGAACACTTTTTTCTCTACGAGAAACGGGTCGAAACTCTACGGAGATCGGGGTGAAACTCTACGAGGAACGGGCCGATTCTCGTAGAGCAATGTATGGAGTCTTTCTGATATTTTACAAGACTTATTAATCAAGGGAAATCGGCCTGTTCCTATTGTATTAAAGTTTTACTACAGAGTTTCACTGAGTTACACAGAGTACTATTTATCTGATTTATAATAATTAAAACTTGGTGAAACTCTGTGTGGCTTTGTGGTGAACTATATGCTAAATAGTAATCTCTACCAGGTTTCCATCCGGATCGAGGATAGCGCTTTCAAAGAATCCATCGCCCGTGGTACGGGGTTCACTGGCTACTACAAACCCATTGTGGCGCAAACGTTCTGTAAGTTCAAGAACTGCTTCTTTACTACCTGCTGAAACAGAAAAGTGTGCCAAACCAATGTGCGGAATCTTGTCTGCCGGAGAAGTAACATCCGTTTTACGCATCATTTCGATTAAAGCGCCTCCTCCATCAAAGCTGATAAGGTAGGATTCGAAACCTTTTGCAGGATTTACGTACTTTTCATTACTTGTTCCATTGAAATAAGTAATGTAAAACTGTCTTAACTCTTCTAATTGAGTGGTCCAAAGTGCAATGTGATGAATATACATGGTTATTTTATAAATGGTTATTTCTCTTCTTTTATGAGTGTATAATAATGTAAATCAAGTATCTTTGCAAAGATAAATAAAGTTGAATACGAACCATTTGATTTGAATCAAAATATGATAAGAAGCTATAATTCTCAAGATACAGACAGGGTGATACGCATTTGGTTAGAAGCCTCTATCTTGGCACATCATTTTATTCCTGCTATGTATTGGATTGGAAAACAAGAAGATATGCGGAATGTTTATCTTCCGGGAAGTGATACATATGTATTTGAAGATGAAAAAACAAAGTCTGTGCAAGGTTTTATTTCGATGGTAGGCAACTATTTGGCTGCTATATTTGTAATACCAGAAGCACAAGGTACAGGTATTGGAAAGGCATTGATAGAATACGTAAAAAAGATATATCCTGAGATAACACTAAGGGTATATGCTAAAAATGAACCATCAGTGGCTTTTTATGAGAAACAGGGGTTTAGGTTTGTAGAGAAGCATGTAGAAGAAGAAACAGGCGAACAAGAGCTTGTAATGAAGTGGAATAGATAAAGTATTACTAATATATTATAATTTAAGAAGATGAAGAAAATTTTATTTTTATTGTTACTGGTTATCACTCTCGGAGCTTGTGAGAGTGATACTGATTCAAATTGGAATAATCGCCCAGGTGGAGGTTCTAATGAAACTCAGAATTGGGATTCGTATACAATTACTGTTAAAAACTGGGAGCGTATAGGAGGTGTGAATGAAAATAATTCTTATTTTCGTTGTATCGTTGAAGATAAGTATTTAGATCAGTATATCTTTGATAAAGGAAGTGTCATGGTATATCTGATTCAATATGATGGTAATACGCCGGTCCAGACTCCTCTTCCTTATGTAATGTATTATGCTGAGGGAAATAAGAATTGGGCAGAAACGTTCTCCTATGATTATTCCGTAGGTTCGTTTGCTTTCTATGTGACTTATAGTGACTTTCTAACAGAAAATAATCCTGGAGAATGTCAGTTTAAGATAGTAATGCATTGGTAATATTAGGTGTGTATAACAAGAATGACTTAATACAGATTTACTTTACACCGTTTTAACATTATAAAAATTCATATGGCAAGTAAAGTATCTCCTCGTTGTAGGTATAGTTTAGATTTTAAACTTAAAGTATTAAGTGATTATTATCGTTCTGGTTTGACCAAATATTTCATCGAGCAGCGAGATGGTTTGGTTCATGGGAGTATTTACAGATGGGAAAAAGCCTTGATATTGTCTGCAAAAGACTTATCTTTGTCCCAGGATTTATTATCTCAAATAGAAACGATGCGCAAAGCGAAAGAAAAAAAGTCCCAAGTAACCTCTTCCTTATCTAAGGAAGAAGAGTTGCAGGCGGAGTTACTTCGTCTTCGTAAAGCTTTGGAATACTCCGAACTTCGCAATGAGGCTCTGTCTGAAGTCTTAAAAATCGGTCGTGAAGAATACGGCATCGATTTATTAAAAAAAGCTGGCGCCAAGCAGTAAATACCCTTCGGCACAGGCATCCAAAGATTTCCATCGGAAGCCTGTGCTCACTGTTTGGTAAGAGTAGAGAAGGGTATTATTCAGTAAGTACGCAAGTACTTTCAGACCGTATTCTCACGGAGGTCAAAGTCGCCCAACTTGTACGCGAAATCAGGTCATCAGCACCCGGTATTGGTGCCTATAAGTTATTTCTGATCCTAAAGGAAGTATATGAGGGGAAGTTGATGGGGCGGGACAGTTTTTATAACCTGCTCCGTCGCAAAGGTCTCATGCTTTCTCCTTTGAAAAGGCGTCATACTACCAACTCCAACCATAACTATCGGAAGTATAAAAACCTGATAAAAGACTATAAGCCAAAGACTTTAAATCGTTTATGGGTGGCAGATATTACTTATATTGAAACAGATGCCGGTGTTTGCTATCTCCACTTGCTTACAGATGCCTTTACTCATGAAATAGTGGGTTGGATCCTATCCGGTAGTCTCGTTGCAGATAACACTTTAGAAGCACTTAATCAAGCTATTGCTATGTTTCCTGATACCGATTTCAGTAAATTGATTCATCATTCTGACAGAGGATCACAGTATTGTTGTAACAGATATGTTGAGAGATTGAAAGAAATGCAAATCTCTATCAGCATGACGGAAGATAGTAACCCTACTGACAATGCGATAGCCGAGCGGGTTAATGGTATTATTAAACAGGAGTGGCTATACCGTCAGAAACGTCCAAAAGACATTGTTGAAGCTAGAAGTAAGATAACGGAAATCATTGACTTCTACAATAATGTGCGACCACATATGAGCAATAACATGAAAACGCCCAAAGCTATGAGAGCAAGTGTAGCCGCTTAACGCTCTTTGGAGGCTTCGCGCCTCCAGCCGCTAAGGCGAACCGCCGCGGTGTTTTTCATAATATGATTTGCAGGATAGTCAATAAATAGCTAATTTAGAAGCTGGAAAAATGCACTGTTTATGGGATGTATTGATTTATGATCGGAAAGACGAGCAGGTAAGATAATCAATAAGGTATTCCTGAAGGTGTAAAGTGAAACAGTAAAACAATCAAGAAACTGTGAAGGAAAACAGTAGATATTAACCAAAATGTGTAAAGTGAATACAGGCATAGTCAGAATGTGCACTCATGTCATGCCAAAGTGTACATTCTTGTTATATAAAAGTGTACATTTTTATCAATCAAAACTGTACACTTTTGTAACTGCTGATAATCAGTCTGTTATCTCTTGCTTATATTCCCATCGCCTGCCGTATTTCCCCGTGCGGGAAGCACATCTAAGTCATCCAGAATCTTTTTTATGTCTACTGGTTGAAGGCGTCCATATACTTTCTCTCCTATCATCACTACGGGGGCAAGGCCACAGGCTCCCACACAGCGGAGGCAATCTAATGAAAACTTTCCATCCGGTGTGGTCTCTCCTACTTCGATACCTAAAATACGTTTGAATTCTTCTAATAATTTTTCCGAACCTCTTACATAGCAGGCAGTCCCCATACAAACTGAGATAGGGTGTTTCCCTTTGGGAGTCATTGTAAAGAATGTATAGAAAGTAACTACTCCATATACTTTTGATACAGGGATATTGAGTTTATGGGCTATAATACGTTGCATCTCTTCGGGCAGGTAACCATAGAGATGCTGAGCTTCATGGAGAATATTAATGAGTTCTCCCGGAGTATTTCCGTGTATATCACAAATTGCTTTTACTTGTTCAACTACTGTACATGCTAATTTTATATCTGACATAGTTTTACTTTTTAGGCGTTAATCAATGGCTTTATTGAAATAATGTGTGTGCAGTAGCATATGTGCTTTCTCACTGAGAGGTTTACCCAAATATTCTTCATAAAGTTTTTGAATATACGGATTTTCGTGTGATTTCCGCAAAGGCTTTTGTGCATCTTCTTCATATAAAGCACGAGAACGTGCGTACAGTATATCTGCCCGTCCGTGATGGAGCGGTTGCCCTCCACCACCAATACATCCTCCGGGACAAGCCATAATTTCGATAGCGTGGTACTCATTATGTCCGTTTCGGATATCTTCCAACAAGCGGCGTGCATTTCCTAAACCATGAGCAATCCCCACCTTCAACTCAAAGCCATTCAGGTTGATAGTAGTTCGCCGTACTCCTTCTAATCCTCTGACATGTTCAAAGTTTACATTTTCCAGTGTGGTACCTGTATAGATTTCATATACGGATCGTAAGGCAGCTTCCATAACTCCACCGGTTGTTCCGAAGATCACACCGGCTCCCGTTGATTCTCCCATTGGATTGTCAAACTCACTGTTTGGTAACAGGTTGAAACCGATATTAGCCCGTTTGATAAGTGTAGCCAGTTCGCGGGTGGAGATGGAATAATCCACATCGGGATTGCCATTGACTTTAAACTCTTCCCGGTCGCATTCGTATTTCTTTGCCAGGCAAGGCATGATGGAAACCACTACTAATTTTTCACGTGGAATGCCCATTTTCTCTGCCCAATATGTCTTGGCTATGGAACCGAACATTTGTTGCGGAGAACGAGCCGTAGATGGGATATTTAGTAAATCGGGAAAATGATGTTCAAAGAAGTTCACCCATGCCGGGCAACAGGAAGTCAGGATAGGCAAACATACATTTTTATCCCCGTTTAGGAAGCGTGTGAGTCTGTCCAGCACTTCTGTTCCTTCTTCCATAATAGTAAGATCAGCTGCAAAATCGGTATCGAATACATAATTGAAACCTAATTCGCGGAGGGCATATACCATTTTGCCTGTAACCGGGGTACCGGCGGGCAAACCGAATTCCTCTCCTAAGGCCACGCGTACAGCAGGAGCTGTTTGTACAATAACCACTTTATCAGGATCGTCCAGATCTTCAAGAAGCCGGTTGGTATGATCGCGCTCAGTCAGCGCTCCTACCGGACAAACAGCAACGCATTGTCCGCAATAAGTGCATTCACTTTCACTCATTTTTTTGTCAAATGCAGGAGCAATGGTGGTATTGAAACCTCTGCGTACGGCTCCCAAGGCACCTACTGTCTGTACATCATTGCAAACACTTTCACATCGTCTGCAAAAAATACATTTATCCATGTTGCGAACGATGGAAGAAGTTACTTCCCGTTTGCGCAATGAAAGCTCTCCGCCTGTGAACGGCATTTCGCGTACGTTGAAACGAAGAGCAAGATTCTGCAATTCACAATTGCCGGATTTTGGGCAGGTCAGACAGTCATTCGGGTGATCGGACAGAATAAGTTCAGCTACTATTTTTCGTGCATTCATCACTCGTAGTGTACTGGTACGCACTGTCATCCCTTCTGTACATTTAGTAGCACAGGCAGGAGCAAGATTCTTTCTACCCTCCACCTCTACCACACAGATACGGCAGGAAGCTGGATTGTTTTTGATACAAGTACCCTTCAGGTCAATGTGGCAGAGGGTTGGTATGTTTATGCCGATTTCGGTGGCGGCTTCCAGAATAGTAGTACCAACAGGTACGGTTATCGAGTGACGGTCTATTTGTAGTGTTACTTCTTTGGTTTCCATAGTGTTTGAGATTAGCATACAGAGATTGCGTTAAATTTACAGCGTGCCATACACATACCACACTTGATACATTTTTCGGGAAGAACAGTATGTGGTTTACGTGGCAGACCTATGATGGCATCTGCCGGACAGTTTTTGGCACAAAGGTGACAACCGATACACAGATCGGGATTGATATAGTACGTGAGCAGAGATTTACATTGTTTGGCACGGCAAGTCTTATCCCGTACATGCTCTATGTATTCATCATAAAAGTTATCCAATGTAGACAATACCGGGTTGGGAGATGTCTGTCCCAATCCACACAGCGCGGTATCTTTTATAACTTTACCAAGCGTTTGCAGCGTCTGTAGATCTTTTTCTGTAGCTTTACCTTCCGTTATTTTATTGAGTAGTTCCAATAATCGTTTATTACCGATACGACAAGGGGTACACTTGCCACAGGACTCTTCTACCGTGAAATCAAGGAAGAAGCGGGCTACCGATACCATACAATCGTCTTCGTCCATAACAATCATTCCTCCGGACCCCATCATAGAACCGGCAGCAAGCAGGTTATCGAAGTCGATGGGTGTATCGAGGTGTTTTTCTGTGAGGCAACCACCTGACGGGCCTCCTGTTTGTACAGCTTTAAACTTTTTATCTCCTTTGATTCCTCCGCCTATTTCATAAATAACTTCCCGTAGTGTTGTTCCCATTGGAACCTCTATCAATCCTACATTATTAATCTTTCCGGCTAAAGCGAAAACTTTCGTCCCTTTAGAGCGCTCTGTACCGATGGAAGCAAACCATTCGGCTCCGTTGATTAATATAATAGGTATATTTGCTAATGTTTCTACATTGTTCACATTGGTTGGTTTGTTTTGGTATCCTGATTCAGCCGGGAAAGGTGGTTTCAAAGTAGGTTCTCCCCTTTTACCTTCCATTGAATGGATAAGTGCAGTTTCTTCACCGCACACAAATGCACCGGCTCCATATCTTATATCTATATCAAAGCAGAAATCTGTTCCTAATATGTGTCCGCCTAATAATCCGTATTCGCGAGCCTGTGCGATGGCTGTTTTCAACCGATGTATGGCGAGCGGATATTCTGCACGGATGTATACCAAGCCTTTGGAGGCTCCGATAGAGTATCCGCACAAAGCCATTGCCTCAATAATAGAATGGGGATCACCTTCCATGATTGAACGATCCATAAATGCTCCCGGATCTCCTTCATCAGCGTTACAGACTACGTACTTAATGTCGGATTCCTGACGGGCAGTCAGTTCCCATTTCAGACCTGTGGGAAATCCACCACCTCCCCGTCCACGTAGTCCGGAGCGTTTGATTACATCTATCACTTTATCCGGAGTATGGTTGAGCAAGTAGTTTGCTAAAGCTACATACCCATTGCGTGCGATGTATTCTTCTATATTCTCCGGATCTATAAATCCGCAGTTACGCAATGCAATTCGCAATTGTTTCCGATAGAAATCCATGTGTTTGGAGTCACTTACTTTTTGTTCCGTCTTGGGATCAGTGTACAGCAGGCGTTCTATTTTCTTTCCTCCTATAATATGCTCCTTTACAATTTCTTCGGCATCTTCGGGGGTGACTTGAGTATAGAAAGTGTTGTCCGGAATGATTTTTACGATAGGACCTTTTTCACAAAATCCAAAGCATCCGGTCGTGATAACTTCTACTTTGTCTGTTATTCCGTTTTCTTTAAGTATTTTGTTCAGATTGTCAGCAATAAGGTGGCTGGAAGATGCTTTGCAGCCCGTACCTCCACAGATCAGAATCTGCAAATGTTGTGAACCAAGAGCCAGCCCACAACTGTTTTCAGTTACTTTATCATTGCTCTCTTCACGTAAACGGAGGGCAGTCTCCGCACTTCTTCTGATCTTCTCAAGATCGTGAATTGATAGTATTTTCATCCGTATTAAATTAAGTTCGGAACAAATATAGTAATTCAAATGATTATACAAAAAGAAAGCGTGTGAAATATTAAAAGGAAAGCATTATGTGGGAATTAAATAGCTTATTTGGGCTGTATTTGTATACTGGAGGTTACAAAAACGACTTTTATGTATCATTAAGACAGAGTAGTGTCTATCTGATGAGACGCGGATTAACACAGATTAAAAGCCTGTAGTTTTTTATCATGCATTTGTTTTCCTTTGCGAAAATCTGCGTTTGTCTGTGTTTCAATAAAGATTTAAACTCTGTGGAACTCCGTGTTATTCTGTGGTGAAATACACTCAAAACCGTTTATATTTAATAAGAACTTTATTTTTTAAAGCGTATTTCTCGTCTACTACTCTATCTGTAGGGAAAAATGTGAATATAATTCTCCAATCTTCTTTTTGATAAATGAATTTTCGTACATTTGTTCCTTGTTCTATTAACACAAGTTTCTCCCGAATGAAGCGTTCTATGTCGGGTGGTATAACGATCCCTTCCCGTGAGACTTCTGCTGTAATGAAGAATCCCGGTGTTGATAACTTTGAAATGAATTCCAGAATCTGTTCAATCATTTTTTCTCTTTCTTTTCTACCATGACCTGTAGTAGTTTGCCGTAAGCATCAAATGATTTACGTGATGCCAGCGAAATGGTGATCATCAATGAAAGCATGGAAGCTGTAAACGTAATGACCATAATCATCATCTGATACTTGATAGCCACATTCGGACTACTCCCTCCCAATATCTGACCAATCATTGTTCCCGGAAGTGCAACCAATCCCATTACAGCAATGTTAGCTATCAGTGGGCTGAAGGCTTTAATGATTGCCTGCCGGATGAAAGGTGCCTGTGCTTCCTGCCGGGTAGCCCCATTGCCGAGCAGATAACAATAGAGTTGTTCTTCCCGTTTCAATCCACTGTAGTAGGTATTTAGTGCAATGACATTACTCGAAAGCATGTTTCCCATTAAGATACCGAAAATAGGAATGAAGTATTGTGCGCTGAATACATTGTCCAGCTGTAGCACTACGCCAATAAAGTACATCCCAACCAGGACAACACTGCATAGAAAGCCTACACTGATAGGAATCAATAGTATTTTCCGCTTTAGCCCGGTACGTACGAGAGCTGTCTGTCCGGCTACAAATATCATAATAATCACCCACAGAAAGTTTATCCACGGATTATTCCACAAAAACAAATATTTTAAGTACATCCCGATAAGGAAGAGTTGTACGATCATACGTGCTGTACCGATAAGAGTGGCTTTGAGTAGTCCGGTTTTAAATTTCCATAAATAAAATACAGGGATTATCAGTAAGAGTAACCCTGTTAGCAGACTAAGGTATGATATATCGATGGTTCCCATAGAGAGGTATTTACAAATTAAATGATTTACAATTAGACGATTGAAGTTACAGGGCTATTAATTGGTGGCAGCCATGAGCAAAGGTTTTATCATGTGATACGGCGAGAACGGCAGCTCCTTGTTCGGCCTGCTTCCGGAAAAAGGCCAGTACTTTATCTGTAGAGCCGGAGTCGAGTGCCGAAGTAGGCTCATCTACTATGATAAGTGGCTTTTTCAGCAAGGCAGCTACGGCTATCATAATACGTTGCCGTTGTCCGCCGGATACTTCCCCTACCCGTTTTCGATACAAATCTTCATCCAACCCCAATTCTGCAAAACAACTGAACAGTCTTTCTTCAGAAAAAGAGGCTCCCCTGTTTGCTTTTAGTTCGAAAGGTAACTGTACCATTTCCTTCACCCATTCCATAGGCAGAGCCAGTTCCTGCGGAATCCAGGCTATCTGCCGGCGAATGGTGTCAATGGTATTTCGGGTCAGTTCGAAGTCACCTACGGTAATTGTTCCTTTACGTAGAGGGACAAATCCCATGACAGCATTTAGAAGAGAAGTTTTTCCTCGCCCCGATTCGCCTGCGATACAAGCGGTTTCACCTTTATGTAACTGCATGCAAAAACCGGAAAAAAGTTCTTCGTCTCCGAAAGCAATACATGCATTGTCTATTTGTAGCATTTTACTTTTTTGTTCTATCTTTCTGACAAAGGTAAACAAAATATTGGAAGAATCGTAGAATAATTGATTCTACCTGCTTCGATGAGGGATGTTTTTAGGAGGGATATTACCTTACTTGCCTGTAACTTACACCCGTTCCGCATGTATATAACCCTCCCGGATCAGATAAGGAATTAATTCTTTTTTCAACTGCATTTTTATATTTATCTTTGCTTACTGATTTTATTTAAAATAAAGGCTATGATACAGAATGAACGAGACATTCGCCACGAGCATATACTCAACGTGGCGCGGCAGATGATGACAGCTGCCCGTACTGCTCCGAAAGGAAAAGGTATTGATATAATAGAAGTGGCTTTGGTTACAGGTGAGGATATCAAAATATTGTCTGACAAGATGATTGCAATGGTTGAGGAGCATGGAATGAAATTCTTTCTTCGCGATGCCGATAATATTCTAAGTGCTGAATGCATTGTATTAATAGGTACGCGCGAGCAAGCGCAGGGATTGAATTGCGGACATTGCGGATATGCTACGTGTGCAGCTCGTGCCGAAGGAGTACCCTGTGCGCTAAATAGTATTGATGTAGGTATTGCCATTGGTTCGGCATGTGCTACAGCTGCCGATATGAGGGTGGATACACGTGTGATGTTTTCGGCCGGGTTGGCTGCCCAGCAACTCAATTGGCTGAAAGATTGTAAAATGGTGATGGCTATTCCTGTTAGTGCTTCTTCTAAGAATCCGTTCTTTGACCGTAAGCCAAAACAGTAAATAGGGTTGTTCTAAAGATTTATAAATATTAAATTGCAAGTAAACAGATGGGAATTATAGTTGGGCTTCCTTGTTCGGGCGGTTCGGAAAAGGATTTGCAGTTGAATTTTGGTAAGGTGATGGCTCAGCAAACAGAGATGCGGGCACCCTTTCTTCCTGCTGAATGGTATCCGCAAAGTGGTGTTCAGCTGACCTGGCCTCATGCGGGGACAGACTGGGCCTATATGCTTGATGAAGTGCAGGAATGTTTTGTCAATATAGCCAATGAGATCGCTAAGCGAGAGTTGTTACTGATTGTAACGCCCGAACCGGAAGAAGTGAAGAAGCAGATCGCTGCTACTGTGAATATGGAGAATGTACGCTTTCTGAAGTGTGGTACAAATGATACCTGGGCACGTGATCATGGAGCTATTACCATGATGGACGTAGATGCCCCTTCCCTGCTCGATTTCACTTTTAATGGCTGGGGGCTGAAGTTTGCTTCCGATCTGGATAATCAGATTACCCGTCGTGCCATTGAAAACGGAGTTCTGAAAGGACGCTATGTCAACCGTCTCGGTTTTGTTCTCGAAGGAGGTTCTATTGAAAGTGATGGTATGGGTACATTGCTCACGACTTCCGAATGTTTATTGTCGCCCAATCGTAACGGGCAAATGAATAAAGTGGAGATTGAGGAATATCTGAAGAGTGTATTTCATCTTCAGCAGGTACTTTGGCTGGATCATGGTTATCTGGCAGGAGATGATACAGATAGCCATATCGATACACTTGTCCGTTTATGTCCCGCTGATACGATCGTATATGTACAATGTGAAGATGAGAAAGATGAGCATTATAAATCTCTTCATGCCATGGAAGAGCAGCTTAAAACATTTCGTACGTTGGCCGGAGAGTCTTATCGCCTATTAGCTCTGCCAATGGCCGATGAAGTGCAGGAAGAAGGAGAACGCTTGCCTGCCACTTATGCTAATTTCTTGATACTGAACGATGCAGTACTTTATCCAACTTATGATCAGCCCGAGAAGGATAAACGTGCAGAAGAAGTTTTGCAGGAGGCTTTTCCTGGGTATGATATAATTGGCATTGACTGCCGCGCTTTGATCAGGCAGCATGGCTCTTTGCATTGTGTAACCATGCAATACCCCACAGGTATCCTGAAGTAACCTCAATCGTAAATCGTAAATTGTCTAATCGTAAATTACTAAGATGAGAAATATAAAAGTCGGCTTGATTCAACAGGCCAATACTTCAGATATCAGAACTAATCTGATGAATCTGGCTCAAAGTATAGAAGCATGTGCCGCACGTGGTGCACAACTGGTTGTATTGCAGGAGTTACATAACTCTTTGTATTTTTGCCAGACAGAAAATACAAACTTATTTGATCTGGCAGAACCTATCCCCGGCCCTTCTACCGGATTTTATTCCGAACTGGCTGCCAGTAACCAGATTGTGTTGGTTACCTCTTTGTTTGAGAAACGTGCTCCGGGATTGTATCACAACACTGCGGTTGTTTTTGACAGTGATGGCAGTATTGCCGGAAAATATCGCAAGATGCATATTCCTGATGATCCTGCTTATTATGAGAAATTCTATTTCACTCCGGGAGATATTGGCTTTGAGCCTATTCAGACATCTTTAGGCAAATTAGGAGTACTTGTCTGTTGGGATCAATGGTATCCGGAAGCTGCCCGTCTTATGGCCCTGAAAGGAGCCGAATTACTAATTTATCCTACCGCTATTGGCTGGGAGAGTTCGGATGCGGATGATGAAAAGATTCGTCAGCTCAATGCATGGATTATCTCTCAGCGTGCCCATGCTGTAGCAAACGGGCTTCCGGTTATTTCTGTCAACCGCGTTGGGCATGAGCCCGATCCGTCTATGCAGACAAATGGTATTCTTTTCTGGGGAAATAGTTTTGTTGCCGGTCCGCAGGGAGAACTTCTTGCACAGGCCGCTAATGATCGTCCGGAAAATATAGTAGTAGAAATTGATATGGAACGTTCGGAAAATGTTCGTCGTTGGTGGCCATTCCTGAGAGACAGAAGAATAGATGAATATGAAGGGCTGACAAAGCGATTCCTGGATTAAGATTCAAAATTCACCACAGAGTTCCACAGAGTGCTAATTATTTGATAAACGCAAATTAACGCGAATTATCGCAGATTTGAAAGACTGTTATTCTTTTATCTTTTGTTTTCCTTTGCGAAAATCTGCGTTAATTCTGCGTTTCAATAGTGTTACTCTCTCTCTGGTGAAATTGAATCTCACCGGAAAGTGAGTTTCCTGTTTGTTATAAAATTAACTGTACCGTAGATAAATAGTCCGAGGAACTGTGCCAGATACTCGTTTACATCTCCTGCTTCCACCAGTATGATAAGGAATATAAATTGCGCACTGTAGGCTATTCCGAAAGCCATAGCAAAGAACAACACCTGTTGCCAGAGGTTGTTCTTTTTGTCTTCTGTGGGGAATACCCAATACTTACACCATATAAAATTATGTATCTGGGCTACGATATACGCAGTAATATTTGCAGGAATATAATCGTATGATAGCTCATTCATCATTAACCAGATGACAAATGCTGTAATCAATGCATTGAGCGTACCTATTACGGCAAATCTAAAGATGCGTACTGATTCTTTCACTTATTCCTTAATATCTACTATCAGATTCAGTTCATCAAGTTGAGACGGATCAAGTGCTGCCGGAGCATCCAACATAACGTCACGACCCGAATTATTCTTGGGGAATGCAATGCAATCACGAATAGAATCAAGCCCTGCGAAAAGTGATACCCACCGATCGAGTCCGTAAGCCAATCCACCATGAGGAGGTGCACCAAATTTGAATGCATTCATTAAGAAGCCAAATTGTTCCTGTGCTTTTTCAGGAGTGAACCCTAAAATCTCGAACATCTTGGCTTGCAATTGTGAATCGTGGATACGAATAGAACCTCCACCTACTTCTACACCATTAACGACCATGTCATAGGCATCTGCACGAACTGCTGCCGGATCGCTATCCAATAAATGAATATCTTCATCTTTAGGATGAGTGAATGGATGGTGCATTGCCATCAGACGTCCTTCTTCTTCGCTCCACTCAAACATTGGGAAATCTACTACCCACAAGCAAGCGAATTTATTCTTATCACGTAAACCTAACTGTTTACCCATCTCCAAACGAAGTTCGCAAAGCTGTTTACGGGTTTTCATAGCATCGTCACCGGAGAGAATCAGAATTAAGTCTCCCGGTTTAGCACCGAAAGCTTCCTTCATTTGTTGCAATATTTCCTGGGTATAGAACTTGTCAACACTTGATTTTACAGTTCCATCAGCTTCTATACGTGCGTATACCATACCTTTGGCACCTATTTGAGGTCTTTTCACATACTCTGTCAGTGCATCCAGTTGTTTACGGGTATAACTTGCAGCACCCTCTGCACATATACCACCAATGTATGCAGCACTGTCAAATACCGGGAAACCGTGTCCTTTCATGATATCCATCAGTTCGACGAATTTCATATCAAAGCGTAAATCGGGTTTATCGCTACCGTAATATTTCATAGCATCACTCCATGGCATGCGTACGAATGGTTCTGTTAGTTCAACTCCGCGAAGTGTCTTAAACAAGTGCTTGGCCATACCTTCAAAAGTAGTGATGATATCCTCTTGCTCAACAAAACTCATTTCGCAGTCAATCTGAGTGAATTCCGGTTGACGGTCAGCACGAAGGTCTTCGTCACGGAAGCATTTTGCAATCTGGAAATAACGGTCGAAACCAGCTACCATCAACAATTGCTTCAGAGTTTGCGGGGATTGAGGCAACGCATAGAATTGTCCCGGATTCATACGTGAAGGAACAACAAAGTCACGTGCACCTTCCGGGGTAGAACCAACCAAAACCGGAGTTTCCACTTCTATAAATCCTTGTTCATCCAAATACTTACGTACTTCTATTGTCATTTTATGACGGAGCTCCAGATTGGAACGGACGTTACTACGACGAAGGTCCAGATAACGGTATTTCATGCGAATGTCGTCTCCTCCGTCTGTATTTTCTTCGATAGTGAAAGGAGGGGTGGTGGCAACGTTCAGAACGTTTAATTCTGACACGATGATTTCAATGTCTCCTGTAGGTATATTTGAATTTTTGCTAAAACGTTCGTTTACAGTACCGATCACCTGGATTACGAATTCGCGTCCCAGTTTATTAGCCTGTTCGCATAGTTCTGCATTTACTTCTTCATTGAATACTAATTGAGTGATACCGTAACGGTCACGAAGGTCAATAAAAGTCATACCTCCCATTTTACGGCTACGCTGTACCCATCCTGACAGCGTGACTTGACTGTTTACATCGGAGATTCTCAGTTCTCCACACGTGTGCGTTCTAAACATATATTTTGTATTTTATAATATTCTTTACTTTTGTAGTAGTCTGCAAAAGTACACAAATTCTTAATCCTTTCGGATTAATTTCCGAATAATTTTCTGATTTTTGTGAGTAATATTGTCTACAATAGCTTCGTTAATCATTTTAATTCCATTAACGTATTCCTGAGCCTTTTGCAACACGTTAGCATTGTCTTTTACGATAGTTTCTTTGGGCACAATAACGCGTAGCCCTTTTTGTATAAGCTCAATGTTCACATTCTCATCGGCTTGCATCGGATCACCATCGAAGTGAACTACTCCCGGACTGGTACGGTGAATACGTAATTTTCTGCAACGAAATGTTTTTATACGGCTATTCTGATCAATGGTTTTATTGAACAACTGAAAAGCAAGTGAAGGAACATCGAGTACGGTAAACGGTTCAAGAATAGTGACATCCAGCAGGCCATCAGTAAGGGTGGCTTGTGGGGTTATATATGCATTATTACCATATTGGGAAGCATTACCGCAAGCAATGAGGAAAGCTTTATATTTATAGGTACCGTCTTCCGTTTCCAATTCATAAGTTTCCGGTTGATAAGTCAGACTCTCTTGCAGGGTTTTTTCCAGATAAGTCAATAAACCGCGTTTTCCGGCATTGGCAAACTTCAGGCTGACAAAGGCATCAAAACCTACTCCGCAAGTGCAGAAGAAGTCAGTACCGTTTATCTTGCCGTAATCGATAATGTCGGTTACTCCTTCATTGATTATTTCCAATGCTTTTTTAGGCTCCATTGGAATATGCAGATGTCTTGCAAGTCCATTGCCGGAGCCACAAGGTATAATGCCCAATGCTGTCTCTGTATGCACCAGTGAACGTCCTATCTCATTGATAGTTCCGTCTCCACCGATGGCTACTACAACATCTGCTTTCTCTGCTGCTGCCTGAGCGGCAATCTCTATTGCATGACCGGCCCTTTTGGTATACACCACATCCCACGTATATCTCTCTTTATCTATCTTTTCATCTAATAAATTGAGAACAAGTTCTTTACCTTGCGTGCCTGAAATCGGATTGACAATGAATATAATTTTCTTCATGCTTTCGTTCATGCTAATTTTAATCGATTGTGGTCGACAAAAGTAATATAAATTTCTTAATTTTAAATCTTCCGGCTTCTCAAAAGCAGAAAGAGTATATTTTTTCTATTAAAAAGAACAGGCAAACACAAATTTTGTTATCTTTGCCCCCTGTTTTTAAACAGTTATTAAGGATAAAAGGATTTGGACTGTTGTCTATCAGTAACCAATAAAGCGAATAATAAATAACAATTCATGGGATTATTACAAGAGAAGTTAGCTAAGTACGACCTGCCGCAGCAATATATGGCAATGGGCGTATACCCTTATTTTCGTGAGATAGAAGGGAAACAAGGTACAGAAGTAAATATGGGTGGACATAATGTTTTAATGTTCGGCTCAAACGCATATACAGGTCTTACCGGAGATGAAAGAGTTATTGCAGCAGGCATCGAAGCTATGAAAAAATATGGTTCCGGTTGTGCCGGTTCTCGCTTCTTGAATGGTACACTCGACTTGCATGTGAAGTTGGAAAAAGAATTGGCTGCTTTTGTTGGTAAAGAAGATTCACTCTGTTTTTCTACAGGATTTACTGTAAATTCGGGAGTAATATCTTGCTTAACAGATCGTAACGATTATATTATTTGTGATGATCGGGACCATGCTTCTATCGTAGACGGTCGTCGTTTGTCATTCTCTCAGAACCTGAAATACAAGCACAATGATATGGCTGATCTTGAGAAGCAGCTTCAGAAGTGTAATCCGGATTCTGTGAAATTGATTGTTGTAGACGGTGTGTTTTCTATGGAAGGTGACTTAGCCAATTTGCCCGAAATAGTTCGTTTGAAACATAAGTATAATGCTACTATTATGGTAGACGAAGCTCATGGTTTAGGTGTATTCGGAAAACAGGGACGCGGTGTTTGTGACCACTTTGGTTTGACAGACGAAATAGACCTGATTATGGGAACATTCAGTAAGTCATTAGCTTCTATCGGAGGATTTATTGCTGCAGATGAATCAATCATTAACTGGTTGCGTCACAATGCACGTACGTATATCTTTAGTGCATCTAATACTCCTGCTGCTACGGCTTCTGCTCTGGAAGCTCTTCATATTATTCAGAACGAACCGGAAAGACTGGAAGCATTGTGGGAAGCTACAAACTATGCATTGAAGCGTTTCCGCGAGGCTGGTTTTGAAATCGGTGCTACTGAGTCTCCTATTATACCTCTTTATGTACGTGATACAGAAAAGACTTTCATGGTGACTAAACTGGCATTTGACGAAGGAGTATTTATCAACCCGGTTATACCTCCGGCATGTGCTCCGCAAGATACATTAGTGCGTGTTGCGTTGATGGCTACACATACTAAAGAACAGATTGACTCTGCTGTTGATAAATTAGTAAAATGCTTTAAAGAATTAGAGATTATCTAAGCATTCTCTATAAGATATAAAAAACGGTTGTACTCTTGGTTTGGGTACAACCGTTTTTTGGTATACAAAAGTACGTATTTAAGTCTCCGTTAAATACCTATTTAACAGAGACTTAATATGCATAGTTTGTATGTATAAAGTACGTACTTTTTAATGCATTGAAATACAGATGTATACAGGTGTGATTCTTATATGCTGATTTCTGTTACTACCTGCCCGTCAAATAGATTAATCACCCTTCCGGCGTATCCTGCGTCATGTTGTGAATGGGTTACCATGATAATGGTAGTACCCTCTTTATTTAGCTCACTCAGAAGCCCCATTACTTCTTTACCGTTTCTGGAGTCCAGATTACCGGTTGGTTCGTCTGCAAGAATCAGTTTAGGATTGGATACTACTGCACGGGCAATAGCAACACGCTGTTGTTGGCCTCCGGAAAGTTGTTGTGGGAAGTGTTTGCTACGGTGAGTAATGGCCATGCGTTCCATTGCTGTTCCTACACGTTTTTTACGTTCAGAAGCCGGAATACCCATATAGAGTAATGGTAGCTCTATATTTTCGTAGACATTTAGTTCGTCAATCAGATTGAAACTCTGGAAAACGAAACCGATAATTCCCTTACGGAGGTTGGTACGTTGAGACTCAGTGTAGTTGGATACCTCTTTTCCATGGAGGTAATACTCTCCTCCCGTCGGGTTGTCAAGCAATCCTAAAATGTTCAGCAAGGTGGATTTGCCGCAACCGGATGGTCCCATAATAGCCACAAATTCTCCTTCCTTCACTTCTATATTCACATTGTTCAGTGCCCATGTTTCTACTTCTTCGGTCTTGAAGATCTTTTGTAAGTTTACGGTCTTGATCATGATGGTGAGTTTTTATTGATTTCTAAAAGTTATTCTTGTTTCATTGTTACCGTTGGATTCAATTTGACTGCCAGATAACAGTGCAGACTGATGACAATTATGGATATTCCTACTACGATGAATAGAGGAAGCAGGAAAATCCATAATGACCATCCGGTACTATAGGCAAACTGCTCTTTCCAGGTCTTCATTAACCAATAAGCGACAGGAATGGCCAGTATATAGCTAATGCCTATTTGCAGAAAGAAGGGTTTGCTAAACAGCCAGATCACTTGGCGGAAGGTTGCACCATGTATCTTTCGGATACTAATTTCCCGGATACGTTGCCGTACTGTATACCAGAAGATACCGAACAAGCCGAATGAAACAAGCAATAATCCTATCAATGAGTAGTTCATAAGTATTTGCGAAAGTGTAAGAACTTCTTTGTTACGTTCCATAAAGACCTGATGCATATCCTGATAATCAAAGACCTCTCCCCCATTGATTTTTTCCCATCCTTGCCTGATGGCCGATAGTGTCTCTTTTCTGTTTTCCGGCTTGATCTTTAATTGCAGGTAGGAAGCACGAGCCAATTGTTTATCCGGTACAAAGTATATGATCGCCGGAACTATCTTATCTTTCAGTGAGTTTGTGGGGAAATCTTTCACGATCCCTCCGATAATGTATAGCGAATCGGCATACGAATCAAATTCTGTAAGAGCGTGACCTATGGGAGATACGCCGGGGGGAATCATGTGTTTTACATAACTCTCATTCACAACTGCGGAATAGGTGTATTGTTTCTTTGAGTTCTCAGGAGGAATACCAGCCAGTTGCTCAATATCCATCGTTTCTATAAAATCAGTATCGGTATATAATGCGAGCAGATAAGACTTCATTTCAGATCCATCGTCTTGCTTAATTGGTAGCTGGCGTATCCAGGAGTTCAGAACCGATCCTTCTGAGAGCGTCATAGATTCAATTCCCTTTATACTCCGCTGTAGCTCCTGTTGCAAGGGCTTTGCCGGATGCTTGTGCGGCATCTTTATTTCAATCTTGTTTTCGTAACAATAAGCTTGATTTTTTAATATGTTTATCTGGGCATTGGCCGTAAGTGTGGCAAATAATAATCCGATAGAAATAACCAGTTGCAGACACATGAGCCAGGCGATAAGAATACTTTTACTTTTCCCCATGTACCTGCTTTTATATTCGTTCAGCGATATGCGAGATAGCTTATGACTTATATATGCTCCGGGTGCAATGGCGGTGATGAGTATAAACAGCAGTAACCAGGGTAATACTTGTGTGCTGAAAAAGAAACCTATATGAAGGTGTGCATCCAATAGACCATTAAAATAAGGTAAGATGTCACTGATGAACAACAAGGATAGTATAAATGCAAAGAATACCGTCAAGAAGATATCTCCGAATAACTGCTTTCGGATGCCGGTAAGTGTATTACCCATCAGTTTCTCAATATGTATCATTTTCAGTTGTTGCAGTGTCCGGCTGAGGTTCATATTGGTATAATTGAAACAAGCCATGGCAAATATCAGAAAGGCAGACAGGAGACAGATGTAGAGAAGCTGTACGTTGCTTTGCCGGATGTATGACAATGACTCCTGGCTTGTCTTGCCTGAAGTAGAGAAATAGATTTCAGAGAAGGGCTTGAGGTAATAACGGCCTTCTCCCGGAAGAAGAGTGGGGATAGATTCGTTATTGATTTTATCTGCTAAACTCTGTGGGCTACTTCCTTCTGTTAGTTTTAATAATGTGAATCCACCCCAGAAAGTACTTTCTGTACCTGTGATTAAGTCAAAGCGTAAGAGTGACTGCGGACGTGCTTTAATGACGGCTTTCACTACATACGTTTTATTGCCATTGTCTGACATGGATACATCTATATGTTTATCAATCGGATCTGTATCGCCAAACATCTTTTGAGCAAACTCTTCGCTGACGGCTATCTGATCGGGGTGTATCAATACTTCTTTCAAGTTCCCTGTACGAGTCTGGTAATCAAAAAAACAGAGGAGAGATGCGTCGGCACAAATGAATGTGACATCGTGGAATACCTCTGTGTTGTATTTACAGTATTGAGCTGACATTGTGTTGATACGGACGTACTCTTCTATTTCTGCAAATTTATCTTTGAGCAAGGCCGGGATAGTTCCTACTGCATAGCTAACTTTTGCCCCTTCCTGCATGGGAGCATCCTGCTGCAGGCATACAATTTGTTCTTTATCAGGAAGATTGCTTTCTATGTTGTATTCGTAAATAAAGAAAGTGAGCAGCAGATTGGTGCATGCCAAACCGATTGAAAGGCTGAGCAGAGAGATGAAGAAAAAGATTTTATTCCGCCACCAACTACGGGTTATGAGTTTTAGAGTAAAGAGTTCCATATTCGTTGTTCTTTTTGTTTATTCGCTTTTAATTACTTCTGCCGGGTTCAGTTTCATGATCCGGTATATTTTGTACCCGATGGTGATAAGTATTACCATTGAGATGCATACCAATGAGCAAGCTCCTATCCGGTAGAAGTTTATAGAAAAATCTTTCAGGTCATTGCCCATGATTGTATGAAAGATATAATAAACCAATGGGAATGCTACGCCGAATCCTATTGTAAGCAAGAGTATGTATAGTCTGCCAAACAAGAGACCTATTGTACGCGGTGTTGCTCCGGTTATCTTACGTATTGCTATCTCTTTTTGCCGTCCCTCGGTGTCTAAAGAGATAGCGGAATAGATACTCAGTACAGCAATGAGCAGGCTGATGGCGGACAGGAATATGGCTATGTCACATGCCATATCTATTGGACCGGTTTCTGCAGTATTGCGTGACTGGTACATGGTTGTGATATTCAATGGGATAGTCTCCGGTGCATAGCGCCGGCATATCTTTTCTATCTCTTTTTTTACTTCTTTTTGAGTGCCGGGCACTACTCGCAAACAAATGTTACCACCCAGTGTGGTGGGTATATATACTGAAAATTCCATATATTTCGGATTCAGCTTTTCGTAGGGAGCTGCCTTGTATACACCTGCTATCCGATATGTTTTGGAGTGTATGGTTATGGTGCTTTGTGCGGAGTCCTTTTGCATGATTCTGTCGAGGTTTTCGCTGATATACACTACGTCTTCTTCATCCTTCTTCGGCATTTCTCCTTTCAATAGAGGAATGTTGAAGAAAGATAAGTAATTGGAGTCTGCTCCTGTAACTTTTCCATATAACTTTACCTGATTTCTGGTTTCATAATTCATGTAGCTATTGTAGCTGATGATTACTGTTTCCAGTACGTTAGGCAGACTTTTTAGTTGCTGATGGATTTCCTTTGCATGAGGCAGCAATGTGATGCCGGATAGCTCTAATTGCAACCTCTTTTTATATTCAGTGGATGAAACGGGAGTATACATAGCACTACGCATGCTATTGGTGAGTTGTAATATGCCAAATGTCATTCCGGTGAAAAAAAAGCAAATAATAAGCTGTACCCCCATCATGAGATTCCGAAATACGTGTTTACCTTGCTTTCCACCTGAAATGCTTTGCCGGATGCTGATGTATCGTGTTTTGATAACGGATATTGCAGCAATAATCATACATAGCAACAATACGAATATAAAGATTCCCAATTCCATTAGGTTCAGTTGCTGAATATCAATGTATATATACTTCTGATAAGACAGAGGCAGGTAATGATACAGATAGGGAATGATTGATTCGGAGAATGCCAGCGTCAAAAGGAAAGAAAGTAGAAGTATCAACAGGACTTCACATGACAGCATTCGGAACAGTTCCGAATAGGAAGAACCCAGACATTTACGAAGCCCTAACTCCCGTATCCGATTGTAGAAAGACTGAATGGTGAACTTCAGAAAGTTGATCAGCCCGGCTGTTAGTATCAGCGAAGCGATGAGAAGGAGGGATAGCATGGCAACGAACTTTCCTTTGTCTATTTCATATCGTTTATACAGAGGTATGGTTTTAAAATGAAGGGTATCGTTTTGCTGAAATACAATTCTGTTTTCCAATGCTTTATCAACCTGGTTGAAGGTTTGATTCTTATTAATCAATACCTTAGCTTCTAATGACAGCCAATCGGGAGCATCCAGATAAGAGAAAAAGAGATTACTATTGCTATCATAATCATTCTGTATGTACCCAAAATCTGGTATCACATCTTTTATGGTGTAATAGACTGTTTCCGTATTTTCTGTAGGATATTTGGCAAAGGTTAGTTTGTTTCCTATCGGATTCTTTTTGCCAAAGAGCTGCCTGGCATAAGATTCACTCAGGATTACTTCACCTTTGTTCAGTGTAGGAAGATGATGAGTATATATGGAGTGTACGCCGAGATAAATAAAATATTCACTATTGACAAACGTATACCGGGACTGGTAAATATTCTCTTTACCTTCTTCATTTATGACGATTACTTCCCTCTCATTATATCCATATTGGCTTAGTGCCAATAGATCGATACCCGATAAAGGTTGTTGTTCAAGTTGGGCTATGGTTGCCTTTTTTAAACTAGAATGGTTTCCGGTAGTAGTGTTTATAACTTTCAGCGATGCCATCTGATGATAGTGCGGCAACTCGCTATACGGATTACGCATATATTGATTTACATAATAATATACGATACTGAAACATAATATGCCGATAGACAGGCAGAAAATGGTTATAATGTTCTGTGTCTTATGTTTCAGTGAGTTGCGGAAGGCAATCTTTATATAATGTCGTATCATCATTGTGTTTGTTCTCCTTCTTATTTTAATATTAGTTCTTCTGCCTCCCCAAAGGTATCATATCCTGTTGTAATAACCCAATCTCCGGGCTGCAAACCGTCTGTAATTTCATATTGCAGCGGGTTTTGCCGGCCGATAGAGACCGGAACGCGGGTTGCTTTGGTTTTGGAGGCATTTAGTTTGTAGATCCATTGCCCGCCGGTTGATTGATAGAAATTACCTCTCGACAGGACGATGGCCTGCTCCGGTTGCCCCAGTTCTATTTGCACGCGGAAGCTTTTGCCTACACGTACGTTGTCTGGCATATCGGCAGTAAAAACGAGATCGACATCGAACATGCGGTCTTTTACTTCGGGCACTACTTTGGTTATCTTGAGAGGGTATTTCTTTCCTTGATAATTGATCGTGGCGGGGAGTCCGGTGGTGATGCGGTCGATGTAGTACTCGCTGAGCGAGGTATGTACTTTGTATGGATCGAGCACTTTGATCTCGGCTATGCTTTCGCCGGAACCTACTTGTTGCCCCGGGGTGACTTTGACGAAACTCAGTTGCCCGCTTATCGGAGCCTTCACTATCAGGTTGTCCAGCCGTTCTCGGGTACGGATATACTTTTTCTGTTCCCTCTCTCTGTCATTGCGGATAAGGTCTTTGCGAATGACGGTTACGGTAGAATCATGTCGGAGCCCTTCGCGTTGAAGCCGGGCATACTTCACTTTATAGTTGTATTCGTCTTCGGCTACTTCGAGCTGTGCTTTGCTTTTGATACCCATATTGAATTCTTCCTTGTCGAGATCGTAGCTCTTTTTCAGGCGGGCCAGTTCGTAGTTGGTCTGTAGTGTCTGTTGTTGGAGGTTCAGGCTCTTTTGTTCCATCTCTATCTCCTTTTCTTGATAAGTAATGAGTTGTTTCTCCCAGTCATCATGCTGGTCTTCGATACTGCGCAGAAGGTCGGGATTGGAGAGTATCAGTATGGTGTCACCTTTTTGGAGCAGGCTTCCCTCCTCTCCTGCGATGCGTTCTACACTTCCTGCCTCACGGGTATTGATTTTGATGGTAAGGATGGGCTGGATAAGTCCTTCCACATCTACATATTCCATAAACTTACCTTCGAGTACTTCTGCCATTTGAATGTTTTCCGGGTCGATGCGAAGTCTGCGGGGACCGGCGGAAAGGATAATGACGTATACAAGGAAAGCTATAAAAGTACTCCCTCCGGCTATGTGGTATTTATAGCGGATGTACCAGGGTCTTTTTTTGAGTTGGATGTCCATGAATATATTTACGATTAGATGGTTTATGATTGGAGGAACTTATTCTATCAGGAGATTATAATCGGTGGCAAGGGGGAGGTTCTTCTCGAAGTCGAAAAGTGTCAGGCTACGGAGCGCGTAATACAAATTCCAGTAATTATATAAGGTGGAGATATAGTTGCGCCGGGCGGCATCCTTCTCGGAGATGGAAGCGTTGAGGTCGAGTATGGTAGATTTCCCCTGAATATAGAGGCGGCGGGCTACTTCACTTCTTCGTTGGGCCGTTTCGTCTGTTCGTGAGGCGATGCGTACGCGCTGCGTCTGTAGGTTGAATTGTTTCACCAGTTTGCGCACGTTTAGTTCAAAGTCTGTTTTATCTTGTTCTACCTGCGTATGTACCAGGTCGCGTTGCGAACGGGCCACCTGTATTTGCCCCTTCCCTCTTCCCCAATCGAGAATGGGGAGCGAAATGCCCAGGCTGACATATTGTTTGTCGAGCGGGTCTTTGTAGGCATCTCCCAACTTCCCGGCTTTCTGGGTCAATCCGAAGCTGAGATAGAGGTCTGCTTTCAGCCCGGCGTTGGCACGTGCATACGATACATTGCTTTCACTTTCCAGCTTCCGGCGGATCATGTTTTGAATATCCGGGTTGTTTTCGTTCGCCATCAGCAGGGCTTCGTGCAACTCCACGCTAAAGTCCGGCACACGGTCACTCACTTTTACTACCAAGTCTTCATCACTTTGAATGCCCAGATACGAGCGGAGTTCCTGCATGCAGTTGTCCATCTCGATGCGGGCGTTCATCTTGTTGGTTTCTTCGGTAAGCATGTTGAGTTCCAGTTGGAGCATTTCATTTTCGGTGATGGTGCCGATGTTGTAACGCCCCCGGGCATATTGATAGAGTGTGTCTGCGTTGGCATAATTGAATGAAGCTATTTCGTGATTGCTTTGCGCGGTGGCAAGGGCGAAGAACTTTTGTGTGGCGCGGGCGGCAACCAGTTCCAGTGTTTCTATGTAAGTCTTCTTGGCTTCTTTGTAGCGGAGCGGTTCGATACGGCGGTTCCATTTCAGGCTGTTGTAGCCAAAAAGCGATTGGCGGTATCCGATGCTGACGGGCGAAGTTTGATAAGACGTACTGTGATCGCCGAACTGATCCATCCGTTGTGCGGCCGTTTCTATAAAAAAAGTACCTCCCGTCCAGGGGATGTTTTGTGAAAGGCTCAATGTAAGATCGGTGCTCAGTAAGTTTTGCTCTACAAACTTCACCTTGCCGTCTTCGAGTGAGATTTTGTCTATCGCCCGGTTCAGATAGGGTGTGGAGGTTAGTTTAAGGCTTGGTAGATAGTTGGAACGATAAGATTTGTAGTTCCAGTATGCCGACCGGAAACTGTGGCGCGCCGTTTGCGCATCGGGCGACTGGTGCTTGGCAAGCTCGATGGTTTGTTGCAAAGATAGATTCATCACCTCCTTTTGTGCTGTTAGCGGAAGTATGAAATTGCTGCCCATTAATATAAGTAGTATTTTGATTTGCATATATTCTGTATTTGATAATTGAAGTTCAAAAGTTATGCCATAGTCGTAACTGATTGTTATTCATGTTATTGATGTTCTACGGCTTACTGTGTGCTTGTGCATATACGCACAAAAATAGTGCGATAGCGCACACACAACACACGGATATAATCTTTATCTTTGTCGCTACAGTAGGGGTTTTATGCTTGATATAGTAAAGAAAGCTCCCGATTGTCGTAATCAAACGATGTACGACATGTACATGTCGTACTGCTCGACATGTGCATGTGGTGCATGCCGAGATGTGCATGTCGTACTGCACGAGATGTACATCTCGTACACCGTTTGATAGTAAGGTAATATACTTAACTCGTAGAAGAACATGGAGCACCTCGGTAAGATATTAATTGTAGATGATAATGAAGATGTCCTCTTCGCTCTGAATCTATTGCTCGAACCCTTGTCAGAGAAGATAAAGGTAGCTACTACTCCTGATCGTATCGAATATTTTATGACTACCTTCCAACCGGATCTTATCCTGCTGGATATGAACTTCAGCCGGGATGCAATCAGCGGACAGGAAGGTTTTGAAAGCCTCGAGCAGATTCTTAAAGCAGATCCGCAGGCTATCGTGATTTTTATGACGGCTTATTCGGATACCGACAAAGCTGTGCGAGCCATTAAAGCTGGGGCTACGGATTTTATTCCTAAGCCTTGGGAGAAAGAAAAACTTTTGGCAACTCTTTCGTCAGGAATGAAGCTACGTCGCTCCGGAAAAGAGGTGAAGGCACTGAAAGAGCAGATAGAGGTGTTGAGTGGACAGACTGGCCCGGAAAGTGATATTATTGGTGAATCGCCTGCCATGAAGGAGGTGTTTGCTACGATTGGCAAACTTAGTGAAACGGATGCAAACATCCTGATACTTGGTGAAAACGGAACAGGAAAAGATGTTTTTGCCCATTTACTATATCGCTGTTCTCCCCGTTATGGAAAACCTTTTGTGACGATCGATCTGGGCAGCATTCCCGAACAGTTGTTTGAAAGTGAACTTTTCGGTTATGAAAAGGGAGCGTTTACAGATGCGCGTAGAGCGAAATCCGGACGTATGGAAGTAGCAACCGGTGGAACTTTGTTTCTGGATGAGATTGGAAATCTCTCTTTACCGATGCAGGCAAAGCTACTGACTGCCATTGAGAAACGTCAGATCACCCGCTTAGGCTCTACACAGGCTGTACCGATAGATGTCCGGTTGATTTGCGCTACCAATACCGATATCCGGCAAATGGTGGATGAAGCTAACTTCCGGCAGGATTTATTATACCGTATCAATACGGTAGAGGTACACATTCCTCCTCTTCGTGAACGTGGAAATGATATAATCTTGTTGGCCGAGTATTTTCTGAACCGTTATGGCCGTAAATATAAGAAGGAGATACGCGGATTGACTCGTGAAGCAAAAAATAAACTCTTAAAATATGCCTGGCCAGGTAATGTACGTGAATTACAGCATGCTGTTGAAAGAGCAGTTATTCTTGGAGAGGGATCTTTATTGAAACCCGAAAACTTTCCTTTCCACACTATAGAGCGAAGGAAAAAAGAGGAGGATGAAATTCTTAATCTTGAACAGTTGGAAAGGCAGACTGTGGAGAAAGCATTGTGCCTGAGCCAAGGGAATATGACACGTGCGGCAGAGTATTTAGGGATTACCCGTTTTGCTCTTTACCGGAAACTTGAAAAATTAGGATTATGAAACAATATGGCGTTAGTGTTTTTGTACACATTGTATTATTAGTATTGTTTGCTATAGCTTGTTATGTGTTGTTTATACACAATTTATGGTTTAGTACACTTGTTGCTATCCTGCTCTTAGTAGGAACCGGAATTCACCTTTATGTTGTACAAATGAAACTGGCAGGCATGATGACACGTCTGATAGAAAGTATTCGTTATAATGATATGACGCAAACTTTTTATCCTCCATTAAAAAACAGGGTGTTGACAGATATGGCTCAGGAGCTTTCAGAGGCATTGAAAGTTTTCCGTGAGCGGCTTTTTGAAGAAGAGGTTAAACATCAATATTATGAGAATTTATTAAATAAGGTAGATACAGCTGTTCTGGTTACAGATAAATCCGGTCATACAGAATGGATGAACCTTGCAGCTATAACCCATCTGGGCCGGAATCCGCAATTACCGGCAGAAATACTAAAGGCTTCAACGAGCGACACACGGGTTGTACGTATTGAAAGAAATGGAACAGTATTGGAAATGGCCGCCTCTTGTACGCTATTTATCACACAGGGAAAGGAACGATTGCTGATTAGTTTGAAAAACATTCATTCTGTTTTGGAGAGAAACGAAATGGAGGCCTGGCAGAAATTGATACGTGTATTGACTCACGAAATAATGAATTCAATAACTCCTATAATCTCTCTCTCAGAAACGCTCAGTGAACGGGGTATGCCAAATCTGTTGACAGAAAAAGAGTATGCTGTAATGCTTCAGGCCATGCAAACTATTCATCGGAGAAGTAAAGGATTGTTAGGATTTGTAGAGAACTATCGCAGACTTACACGAATACCGGAACCTGTATGTACACAAGTCCCGGCCCGTGAATTGTTTGCTGATTTGAAGAAGTTATTTCCGGCTGAAATCTACCATTTTAGACAACCCAATGTTTCCCTTACTCTTTGGATAGATCGGACTCAAATAGAACAAGTTCTGATTAATTTGTTGAAAAATGCACGGGAAGCATGTTTTCGTAAGTCCGATGCTCAGATAGAAATTGAACTTACTCAGACTGCAGAAGGTTCTATTCTTACCGTCTCAGATAATGGAGAAGGTATATTGCCGGATGTAATAGACAAAATATTTGTTCCGTTCTTTACTACCAAACCATCCGGTTCGGGAATCGGGCTCAGCCTGTGTAAGCAGATTATGAACTTACATGGGGGAACTATTTCAGTACGTTCAGAAAAAGGAGCCGGTAGTTGTTTCACACTTGTTTTTCCTGTATTATCCCCTACTTCCCAGACTGTTTATGTCGGGATTTAACTCTTTAACAACCTCCCGGACATCTTTTTTAGTGGCTTCACTATAGACAGCTATTTGTTGTCCGGGTAGTACTTCTTGTTTTTTACTTTCAAGCTTCAATTGCGCTTCCTCTTTTTTATTAGAGGGATTCTTCTTCTTTGTATCCATATCTTTTTCTTGTTTAGGTTTAGTATATTTGTAACATAATAAATTCTTTATGGTTCATCAGATTTACCGTTTTCTGTCTCAAGTTCTTTAATTTCTTTATTCAGGAAAACAGATAAAACAGTACGCAGTACAACGACTCCTCCCAAAATAGCAAGTTCGTTGAGAGTAGGTTCCAGTACTGTTTTCAGAATATCCGAAGCGATAAGAAATTCGAGTCCTAACAGGAGATAAGTACCAAAAGTAGCCCGTAATCTGCGAATGTTAATAGGGCTGTATTTCCCGGTAAATCGTTTTAATTCATTTATAATGAAAGCTATAAATGCAATCAATGCCCCATAAGTAACAATAAGCAGGCTTATTACACTTATGATAGTGGCCAGAAGGTTCAGAAATTGTGTAAACATAGGTGCGTTTCGTATTTGTTATACTAATACTACATCTGACAGGACATTTTGGTTCATTTACAGTCGTAAATAACCTTTAGTCTTCTTTAGAAAAAAATGAAACTATAAATAAGTGACAGTCAGTGTCTTGAAAATTAAGTAACAAAAATAATGGGTTTAGCTATTGTTAATTTGAAAATACTCCCTATCTTTGCACCGCTTTTCGATAGAACACCAACGATTTTTATTCGGGGTGTAGCGCAGTCCGGTTAGCGCACCTGCTTTGGGAGCAGGGGGTCGTGGGTTCGAATCCCGCTACCCCGACAAAGAAGGAGTTCAATTGAAAAGTTTTCGGGGTGTAGCGCAGTCCGGTTAGCGCACCTGCTTTGGGAGCAGGGGGTCGTGGGTTCGAATCCCGCTACCCCGACAAAAAAAAGAGGCAATTACATCATTCATGTGGTTGCCTCTTTTTTTATTACATTTTCAGGTAGTATTCTCTGGTTAGTTCAATGTATTCCTTACTGTATTGATGGCGGGTTAGTTCTATTAATAGTTCTTCTGTCCGGCATTCCTGCTTTTTGAATACAAAAGTTATCAAGGTTCTTTTAGGGGGTAATCCGGGTTTGGTGATAACATTCAGTTGCCTGCATGGATATAAAGAGTGGTTGGAGGCAACTTCTTTTATACTGTCCGAAACATCTGTAGGCACGACGACAGTAAATTCTCCATCTTTTGAAAGAAGTTGTGATACTCCGCTAAACAAATCCTCATAAGTTAACTCATTATTGTGCCGGGCAGCATTTCTTTGCTGATCAGGGCATTTTAAAGAGTCTACGAAATATGGCGGGTTAGAGACTATGACATCAAAACGTGTAGTAGAAGTATACTGTTTAAAATCTACCTGTAACACTTCTATCCTATCTTGCCAGGGAGAGCGTACCACGTTTTCTGTAGCCTGTTTGGCAGCGGCACAGTCTATTTCGAGGGCAACAATAAAAGCGTTGCTACGCTGGGCAAGCATTAAAGCTACTAATCCGGTTCCTGTTCCAATGTCGAGTATTCTTTGGGCGTTCTTAACACTGGACCATGCACCGAGTAGTACTCCGTCTGTTCCTACTTTCATAGCACATTTGTCGTGCCATACGGTGAACTGTTTGAATTGGAAATATGGATTTGGCATTTTGCTAATATCTTATGGAAATTGCCAAAAATAAATAATTATTATGAGATAACGTTCGGTAAACGGTATAATTTGGCATTGTTTTTGTGTTTTTATCGTACGTGGGCTTTATTATTAATGAATAATCGATTAACTTTGCAAACAATTTATGCCCATATAATGACATAAACTAATTTAAACGAAATGATGAGAGAAAAATACTTTATGGAAGATTCAGATGATAATGCATTCTCACTGATCGCCGATTTTGAAGGAAATGAAGAGCAAATGTTCGATGTGAAAATCAAATCAGGTGATACTCTTCCGGTACTTCCCCTTCGTAATATGGTGTTGTTTCCGGGGGTATTTATGCCGGTTTCAGTGGGTAGGAAGTCATCCTTGAGATTAATACGTGAGGCTGAAAAGAAAAATATGAATATAGCGGTTGTTTGTCAGAAAGTAGCTCAGACAGATGAACCTCAATTTGAAGATCTGCACACAATTGGAACCATTGGGAAAATTGTGCGTATTCTGGAAATGCCTGATCAAACGACAACTGTTATTTTACAGGGATTGAAACGTTTGGAATTGACGGGTATTACAGAAACCCATCCTTATCTGAAGGGCAGCATCGAAGTGAAAGATGAAATAATGCCTGACAAAAATGATAAGGAATTTCAAGCTTTGGTTGAAACTTGCAAAGACCTGACAATACGCTATATTAAATCTTCGGATTCTTTGCATCAGGATTCTGCATTTGCTATCAAAAACATTAGTAACCATATGTTTCTGGTAGATTTTATCTGCACTAATTTACCTTTAAAAAAGGACGAGAAGATAGAATTACTCCGTTACGATTCATTGAGAGAGCGTACTTATCGTCTGTTGGAGATATTGAACCGGGAGGTCCAGCTTGCTGAAATTAAAGCGTCTATTCAGATGCGTGCCCGTGAAGATATAGACCAGCAGCAGCGTGAATATTTCTTGCAGCAGCAAATTAAAACAATTCAGGATGAATTGGGTGGCAGTGGACAGGAGCAGGAAATAGAAGAAATGCGCAATAAAGCGTATAAAATGAAATGGAGCGAAGAAGTACGTACCCTCTTCTTGAAAGAGTTGGCCAAATTGGAACGTACGCATCCGCAATCTCCTGATTTTAGTGTACAGTTGAACTATCTGCAAACGATGCTTAGTTTGCCGTGGAATGTATATACAACGGATAATTTGAATCTGAAGAATGCAGAGAAAACACTGAATAAAGATCATTATGGTCTGGAAAAGGTGAAAGAGCGTATTCTTGAACATTTGGCTGTTCTGAAACTGAAAGGTGATATGAAATCACCGATTATCTGTCTGTATGGACCTCCGGGGGTTGGTAAGACTTCTTTGGGGAAATCTATCGCTGCTGCTCTGAAACGGAAGTATATTCGTATGTCTTTAGGAGGCGTACATGATGAAGCCGAGATTCGCGGACATCGTAAAACCTATATCGGTGCTATGCCGGGACGAATTATAAAGAGTTTGATAAAGGCAGGTTCTTCCAATCCGGTATTTATTTTAGATGAGATTGATAAAGTAAGTGCAGATCGTCAGGGAGACCCTTCATCTGCTTTACTGGAAGTGCTTGACCCGGAACAGAATACAACGTTTCATGACAACTTCCTTGATGTGGATTATGACTTGTCTAAAGTGATGTTTATTGCTACTGCCAATAATCTGAACACGATACCTGGACCATTGCTTGACCGTATGGAACTGATTGAGGTTAGTGGCTACATCACGGAAGAAAAGGTTGAGATTGCCCGTAAGCATCTGGTTCCAAAAGAGTTGGAAGCAAACGGAATGAAAAAGACTGATATTAAGATCCCAAAAGATACATTGGAGGCTATTATAGAGTCTTATACTCGTGAAAGTGGGGTGCGTGAGTTGGAGAAGAAGATCGGTAAGATACTTCGTAAATCGGCCCGCCAGTATGCTACAGATGGTTATTTTTTAAAGACTGAGATTAAGCCTGCCGATTTATATGATTTTCTGGGAGCACCTGAATATACCCGTGACAAATATCAGGGTAATGACTACGCAGGTGTTGTGACAGGATTGGCATGGACTGCTGTTGGAGGTGAAATCTTATTTGTTGAAACAAGTTTGAGCCGCGGTAAAGGTGGACGCTTGACTTTAACGGGCAATTTGGGGGATGTAATGAAAGAGTCTGCTATGCTGGCACTTGAATATATTAAAGCGCATGCTTCATTGCTGAATCTGGACGAAGAGATATTTGATAATTGGAATATTCATATTCATGTTCCGGAAGGTGCTATCCCTAAAGATGGTCCGTCAGCAGGTATTACTATGGCTACTTCATTGGCTTCTGCGTTGACACAACGTAAAGTGAGAGCAAATCTGGCAATGACCGGTGAAATAACTCTTCGCGGTAAAGTGCTTCCGGTGGGCGGTATTAAGGAAAAAATTCTTGCAGCTAAACGTGCAGGGATTAAAGAGATTATAATGAGTGCCGAGAACAAAAAGAACATAGATGAGATTCAGGAGATTTATCTTAAAGGACTGACATTCCACTATGTAACTGATGTGAAAGAAGTATTTGCAATTGCATTGACTAACGAGAAGGTGGCTGATGCCATTGATTTATCTGTAAAGAAAGCCAGCCAGGAATGACATTTGAATTACAATATACAGACGCAAAAAGTAATGCCCGTGCAGGTCTGATTACAACAGACCACGGGCAGATACAAACTCCTATATTTATGCCAGTGGGTACACTTGGCACAGTGAAAGGTGTACACCTGACAGAATTGAAAGAGGATATTGAGGCTCAGATCATATTGGGTAACACGTATCATCTTTATTTGCGTCCGGGATTGGAGGTCATTGAAAAAGCCGGTGGATTACATAAATTCAACGGTTTTGATCGTCCGATGTTGACTGATAGTGGTGGGTTTCAGGTCTTTTCGTTGGCAGGTATCCGTAAACTGTGTGAAGAAGGCGCTGAGTTTCGTTCACATATTGATGGAAGTAAACATGTTTTTACTCCTGAGAAAGTGATGGATATTGAACGTACTATCGGTGCGGATATTATGATGGCATTTGATGAATGTCCTCCGGGAGATTCTGACTATGCATATGCCAAAAAGTCATTAGGACTGACACACCGTTGGCTTGACAGGTGTATTCAGCGTTTTAATGAAACGGAACCTAAATATGGCTATAATCAATCTCTTTTCCCTATAGTCCAAGGGTGTGTATACACAGACCTACGTAAACAATCAGCAGAGTTTGTTGCCTCTAAAGGAGCGGATGGAAATGCCATTGGAGGACTTGCCGTGGGTGAGCCTGTGGATAAAATGTATGAGATGATTGAAGTTGTAAACGACATTTTGCCGAAAGACAAACCCCGTTACCTGATGGGAGTCGGTACGCCGGTGAATATTCTGGAGGGTATTGAACGTGGAGTTGACATGTTTGACTGTGTAATGCCTACTCGAAACGGTCGGAATGGAATGTTATTTACCAAGGATGGTATTATAAACATGCGTAATAAAAAATGGGAAATGGACTTCTCTCCTATTGAAGCTGATGGCGCTTCTTGCGTAGATACTTTATACAGTAAAGCTTATCTGCGTCATCTGTTTCATGCGCAAGAGTTATTGGCTATGCAGATTGCTTCTATCCATAATCTGGCATTCTATCTTTGGTTGGTAGGTGAAGCACGTAAACACATTATTGCCGGGGATTTCTCTACATGGAAGCCGATGATGGTAAAAAGAGTGTCAACAAGACTATAATTAAATGAAAAGCAATCGTTTTATCAAACTGCTGGACTGGTATATCATCAAGAAGTTCTTGGGGACATACGTATTTGCTATTGCGTTGATTATCTCTATCGCTGTAGTGTTTGACTTCAATGAGAAGATGGATAAGTTTATGGAGCGTGAAGCGCCCTGGACTGCAATCGTCTTTGATTATTATATGAACTTCATTCCCTACTTTGCGAATTTATTCAGTCCGTTGTTTGTATTTATTGCCGTAATTTTCTTCACTTCAAAGCTGGCAGAGAATTCAGAGATTATTGCTATGTTCTCCACCGGAATGAGTTTTAAGCGTCTGATGCGTCCTTATATGATATCGGCAGCCGTTATTGCAGTAGCTACTTTTATGTTGGGTTCATATGTAATACCTAAAGGAAGTGTAACGCGTTTGAACTTTGAGGATAGGTATGTAAAGCCCAAAAAGAAAGGTAGCGCACGTAATGTGCAACTTGAGGTGGCTGACGGCGTAATAGCTTACATTGATAATTATCAGGATTATAATAAGACCGGAAATCGTTTTTCGCTGGATAAATTTGTTGATAAGAAACTGATTTCTCACCTGACAGCACGTCGTATTGTATATGATACAACTACTGTAAACAAATGGACTATTCATGATTATATGATACGTGAACTGGATGGCTTGAAAGAAAATATCATAAAGGGGGATAGAATGGATTCTATTATAAATATGGATCCATCTGATTTTCTGATTATGAAGAATCAACAGGAAATGCTTACCAGCCCTCAGTTGAGTGAATACATTGATAAGCAACGGAGGCGTGGATTTGCCAATATCAAAGAGTTTGAAATTGAATACCATAAGCGTATTGCTATGTCTTTTGCGTCGTTCATTCTAACTGTGATAGGTTTATCCCTGTCATCAAGAAAAACCAAGGGAGGAATGGGACTGCATTTGGGAATCGGGCTTGCACTAAGTTTCTCGTATATCCTTTTCCAGACAATTACTTCGACTTTTGCTGTTAATGGAAATGTTCCTCCTGTAGTTGCGGTATGGATACCGAATATATTGTATGCATTCATAGCATTCTACTTATATAAGAAGGCTCCTAAATAATGCTTATTTTCTGCGATGGCAGATGATTAAAAGAGTAGTCTCAATCTTTAAAGAAAAAGTCCCGTCAACTTTTAAGTAGGCGGGACTCTTTTTGTTGTATTCATTTCCTCTTTTGTCTATTCCTGAACATCTTTATTTATTCAGGAAATTCCCCTTTCTCCTTACACTTTTTATTGAAGTCAGATATATTTATCCGATTTCTTTTATGTGAGCAGAAAGTTCTGCAGCAGAGATGTTTTTGGCTATAATAACACCATTTCCATCTAATAAATAGTTAGTGAAACCCCGGTTCAAACGGTATCTTTTAAATAAACCGGAATCTTCGCCTTTAGTTTCCACGAAACAAGTGGGCGTAACTATTTGATCCTTACGAATAGTTTCTTCAAATACCGAACGATATTCGTCAAATGACACAGAAACCATTTCCACATTGGGCACATCAGATCGAAGTGCATTGTTCAAACTTACGTTTTGCATCCGGGACTGTGCATCATAACTTGCCCAAAAACTTAGCAACACATACCGACCTTTTAAGTCAGCCAATTTAAGAGGGCGTTGCTCCCCTGACGTAGATTCGATTCGAAAATCAGGGGCTACGTCACCCACACTTAAGCCTCCGGTAGGTTTGTCTTTTTCAACGAAGGCTGTCAAGGAACAAATTAGTAATACAACAAAAATCCATTTTACATGTCTCATGTAATTCGGTTTTGGTTAATACTATTCGGGACTGTCCTTAAACAGTGGCTTCTCCCCGAAACATCGTCTTTCCAGGCATCAAACGGAGAGGAATCCGTTGATTGTCAATGCCTTTAATTCAGAAACCGGGCGCAAAGGTAAGTATTTATTAAATTAACTTCCAAATAAACAAGCAAATTTCTTACTTTTTGACCATAATTTTTTATGTTCTTTAGCATAGGTACCGACTTTTTTCTCTATTTTTGCAGGATTAAAAGATTTTTTTATGCAACTCTCAAATACTGAACTCATTCTCATCCGAATAACAGGTGAAGATCGTCCTGGATTGACGGCTTCTGTGACAGAAATATTGGCAAAATATGATGCTACAATTCTGGATATCGGCCAGGCGGATATTCATAATACGCTTTCATTAGGTATCCTTTGTATGACAGAGGAACAGAATTCTGGGTTTATTATGAAAGAGTTATTATTCAAAGCTTCGTCTTTAGGGGTAACAATTCGTTTTTATCCTATATCTACGGAGGAATATGAAAGTTGGGTAAAGATGCAGGGAAAGAACCGTTATATACTTACGTTGTTAGGACGTAAACTTTCTGCTCGTCAGATTGCTGCAACTACTCGTATTCTTGCTGAACAAGGGATGAATATTGATGCTATCAAACGTCTTACAGGACGTATTCCTCTGAATGAGTGTGAAGCACGTACACGAGCCTGTATTGAGTTTTCTGTTCGTGGTACCCCGAAGGATCGTATTGTTATGCAGGAACAGTTAATGAAACTGGCCAGTGAACTCGAAATGGATTTCTCTTTCCAGCTTGACAATATGTATCGACGTATGCGTCGCTTGATATGTTTTGACATGGATTCTACTTTGATAGAGACAGAGGTTATTGACGAACTGGCAATACGTGCTGGTGTGGGAGATCAGGTGAAACAGATTACTGAGCGTGCTATGCGTGGAGAAATTGATTTTGTAGAAAGTTTCCGTGAGCGTGTAGCATTACTTAAAGGGTTGGATGAATCGGTGATGCAGGAAATAGCAGAGAACTTGCCTATTACGGAAGGAGTAGATCGGTTGATGTATGTCCTGAAGAAGTATGGTTATAAAATTGCTATTCTAAGTGGAGGTTTTACTTATTTTGGAAAATATCTACAACAAAAATATGGCATTGACTATGTGTATGCCAATGAACTTGAGATTATAGATGGTAAGTTGACCGGACGTTATTTGGGTGATGTGGTTGATGGAAAACGGAAAGCGGAACTCCTCCGTCTGATTGCACAGGTTGAAAAAGTAGATATTGCCCAAACAATTGCAGTAGGTGATGGAGCCAATGATCTTCCGATGTTAGGTATTGCCGGATTAGGTATTGCATTTCATGCTAAACCTAAGGTAGTAGCCAATGCTAAGCAGTCTATTAATACAATTGGCCTGGATGGGGTACTTTATTTTCTTGGTTTCAAAGATTCATATTTGAACATGTAAATCTGCCTGTGATTAATTGGTGATATTATTAATTTGTATAATAAGCATAAAATGAAGTTTTCTGAACTAAAATTAAACGATCGTGTACTTGAAGCACTCGACGCAATGCGGTTTGATGAGTGCACACCGATACAAGAACAGGCAATCCCTGTTATTCTTGAGGGAAGAGATTTAATTGCGGTCGCTCAGACAGGTACAGGTAAGACGGCTGCCTTCTTACTCCCTGTATTAAATAAGCTATCTGAGGGAGAGCATCCGGAGGACGCTATTAACTGCGTTGTCATGTCCCCTACCCGGGAACTGGCACAACAGATAGATCAGCAAATGGAAGGATTCTCCTATTTTATGCCAGTGTCCAGTGTTGCTGTATATGGTGGAAACGATGGAGTGCTTTTTGAACAACAGAAGAAGGGGTTGACTCTTGGGGCAGATGTGGTAATTGCTACTCCGGGCCGCTTGATTGCTCATCTGAGTTTAGGATATGTGGATTTATCAAAGGTATCCTATTTCATACTGGATGAAGCTGACCGCATGCTCGATATGGGCTTTTATGAGGATATTATGCAAATTGTAAAGTATCTGCCTAAAGAGCGTCAGACAATTATGTTTTCGGCAACAATGCCTGCCAAAATTCAACAGTTGGCTAAAACAATTCTGAATAATCCGGCAGAAGTGAAGTTGGCTGTATCCAAACCAGCCGAAAAGATTGTTCAGGCAGCATATGTATGTTATGAAAACCAAAAATTAGGTATTGTCCGTAGTCTTTTCGAAGAAGAAGTGCCCGAGCGTGTTATTATCTTTGCATCCTCTAAAATTAAAGTGAAAGAAGTTGCGAAAGCTCTGAAGATGATGAAGTTGAATGTTGGAGAGATGCATTCGGATCTGGAACAGGCACAGCGGGAATTCATTATGCATGAGTTTAAGTCTGGTAGAATTAATATCCTTGTAGCGACTGATATTGTATCAAGAGGAATTGATATCGATGATATTCGTTTAGTGATCAATTTTGACGTTCCTCATGATAGTGAAGATTATGTGCACCGTATCGGACGTACTGCACGTGCTAATAATGATGGTGTAGCTCTTACATTCGTAAATGAAAAAGAACAGACCAACTTTAAGAATATAGAAAATTTCCTGGAAAAGGATATTTATAAAATACCTGTACCTGCAGAATTGGGTGAAGCCCCGGCTTATAATCCACGAAGCAATGGCAGTGGCGGTAGATCTCGAAACTTTCGTAAGGGAGGTGGACGGAAATCCGGAGATCGTTCAAGAGGAAGAAAACAATAAATATATAAAAGAGAATGGAGAATATCAATGCTGTAAATTATTGATATTCTCCATTTCTTCTTTTTTCTATTTGATTATTTGTTCGCAGAAATAATGAGCTTTTTATCAAAAGAAATTAATAAATTCACAATATTACATACAGCACTTTCCGGAATACAGACCATAGCCTGATAATGAAATCCTTTATGATCAACACCTTTAAAATCCATATCGGATAATATTGATTGTTGCAGGAAATCTGTTGAGATTACTTTCTCGAACATTTGCTTTGTTATATCACTGGCATACAAACATTTCTTTCCCTCATATAGACATATATGCATAATATTGTCATAATATATATTATCCATACTGATACCGTCTTCTGAATAGGTGGTTTTTACTACTCTGATTTTAGAGGGGTTGATATATACATATGCTCTATAACGAATTCCATCAAATGTTACTACACTGTCTTTTTTAGTGACTTCTGTATAAGTTGGAATAACCTCAACCGGCTTTCCGGAGAAGGCTAATGAATCATTGGGATCTTCTGATTTGTGGAGCTTTACAATATTATCTGCTAAGGAATGGAATGAAAAGGTATACTCTGTTTGCTTATCAATCTGATAACGTGTCTGTTCATTTCCATAGGTATAAAGAGTGTCCTTTATTACTTTAAAGTATATGGGGGCACTTTGTGAATCTGCATAATAAATAGTATCACCTTTGATTTGCATTAAAGGAACATCACTTTCATCATCAAGCCAAATTCCTTGTAATAGTTGCTTGGCTTTGATGTCTTCATTTTGTTCCGAAGAGTTTTGTCTTTGGGTGTTATTACACGCCATAAGCAAGACCGTCAACAACGATATCGCTATGTATTTAATCATTTATTTAGTTTTGTGCAAAAATACACAATTATCTTCTTATTTCCCAATACAATGGTATATGAATCCTTGTTCTTCCATTTCTTTTTTCTCATAGATATTACGACCATCTAAAACAATTTGTTGTGCCATTGTCTTTTTGATTACTGCCCATGAAGGTAAACGAAACTCTTTCCATTCGGTAACTAACATCAGGACATCTGCGTCAAGTACAGCATCATACATATCACGTGCATAATAAATGGTGTCCCCTATCCTCCTTTTACATTCTTCCATGGCGGCAGGATCATATGCTCTGATATTACATCCGGCTTGCTGCAACTTATCTATAAGTACCAGTACAGGAGCTTCACGCATGTCATCTGTTTCCGGTTTGAAAGCAAGTCCCCAGATAGCAATTGTTTTATTTTGCAAATCATTGCCAAATAGTTTCTGAAGTTTATCAAATAAAGCACTTTTCTGTGTTTCATTCACTTCTTCTACAGCACGGAGCACACGCATATCATATCCATTTTGTTCTGCAGTCTTTATTAATGCTTTCACATCTTTCGGGAAACAAGATCCTCCATATCCTATTCCCGGATAAAGGAATTTACGTCCGATACGAGTATCTGAACCAATACCACTACGTACCATATTTACATCTGCTCCTACAAGTTCACAAAGATTTGCTATATCATTCATGAAGCTGATACGGGTAGCGAGCATTGAATTTGCTGCGTATTTAGTCATTTCTGCAGAAGGAATATCCATAAAGATCACCCGGAAGTTATTTAATAAGAACGGTTTATAGAGTTTACTCATGAGTTTCTTTGCGCGTTCCGACTCTACTCCCACTACCACACGATCCGGGCTCATAAAGTCACTGATGGCATTTCCTTCTTTTAGAAATTCAGGGTTTGAAGCAACGTCAAATTCTATATTGACTCCTCTTTTGTCCAGTTCTTCTTGAATGGCATTACGTACTTTCTGAGCTGTCCCTACCGGCACAGTACTTTTAGTAACTACCAGTTTATATTTATTCATATTACGGCCGATTGTATGGGCTACAGCAAGAACGTAACTGAGATCTGCACTACCGTCTTCATCGGGAGGTGTACCTACCGCACTAAATATCACTTCTACATCATTTAAGCAACTTTCCAATGATGTTGTAAATCGCAATCGTTTTGACTTTGTATTCCGGAGTACCATTTCTTCCAACCCCGGTTCATAAATAGGAATGATACCTTTTTTTAATGTTTCTATTTTTTCACTGTTAGTATCAACACAAGTTACATCTACACCTATTTCAGCAAAACAAGTTCCTGTAACCAAACCTACATATCCGGTCCCTACAATTGCAATTTTCATATTTTGATGTTTTGTTTGAATGGATTATACGAAATATTCAGCTTCTTGGAAAGTTTTAGCTTGTTTGTCCTTCTCAGACATAATAACTTGAGACTCAGCTATGGGCCAATCAATAGCCAATGACGTGTCACAATATAATAAAGATGCTTCTGCTTGTGGAGTATATACATTATCCACTTTGTAAGTAAAAATAGCTTCTTCACTTAGTACCAAAAAACCATGAGCAAATCCACGTGGAATAAAAAACTGGCGTTTATTTTCTTCGGTTAGTAAAACACTGACATGCTTCCCAAATGTAGGTGATGATTTTCGTAAATCCACTGCTACATCAAGTACTTCTCCTTTTATGACACGTACCAGTTTTGCCTGGCTGTATTCCCCTTTCTGATAATGTAAACCACGCAATACACCGGATGATGATTTAGATTCATTATCCTGTATGAAGTTTACTGGCCCAATGTATTTTTCAAACTCTTCTTTTTTAAAAGCTTCCATAAAATATCCTCTACTATCAGAAAATACTTTAGGTTCTATTAACCATACGCCATCAATTTCTGTCTGTATGTAATTCATTGTTGGTTTCTTTGTATTTTTACTCTGTTCTAAATAAAAATGTTTAAGAACAAATATTATGAAGTTTATAATTAGTACTTAAATATTTTATAATGTAATAATTGGAAATAATATTTAGATATTTATGAAACTTGTTGTTTTTTTAGCATCACTCCAACTGTACGAAGTAAAATTTTAAAATCTAAGGTTATAGTCCAATGTTTTATGTACCATAAATCATAGTCTACTCTCATTTTTACTCTTTTAAGATCTCTTTCACCACGTAATCCATTAACTTGAGCCCAACCAGTAATCCCTGGTTTAACTGCATAGCGCAATTTGTACTCAGGGATAGCTTGCATATACTCTTCATCATGTACTAACATGTGTGGACGAGGTCCTATGATTGACATATCCCCTTTTAAAACATTCCAAAACTGCGGAATTTCATCAAGACTTGTAGTTCTTAGGAAGTTTCCAAGTGAATATTTATTTAGTTTGGGATCGACAAATTCATCAGAACTATTCCGGGCATCCATAGATCTAAATTTATAACAAGTAAAAATATGTCCATTTTTTCCTGTTCTCTTTTGCTTGAAGAACACGGGGCCAGGCATGAATATTTTTATACAACATGCGATAATGAGATAAATCCATGGAAAAATTAAAATTAAAACTATTAACGCTGTTGTAATATCAAATATACGTTTTATCATTCTGCAACTAGTCCGTGTTAATGGAGCTTTATTTAATAATATTTGGCTATTCATTTGCAAATATAACGTGTCAACTCTCTTTATATTGCTTATTGTATTTAATAAATTGTACTCGTTTTTCATTCTTAATATAGAATTTGTTATTGATGCGAATCGTAAGTTGTAAACTAGCTTTGATTCAATTTGCTAAATTGTTATTATTCACTTGATCATTCACTATTAAAAAATAGATTATTTCAATAAACGTAAATAAGTCATAATAATTGTCTTAAGTGCGAATTTATTATAATTCATTATACTAAATATAATATTTCTAAAATCTACATGTAAAAAATAAATGATAAATTTTGTCTTTTACTATCTACATGATTATATATTCTATGTCTTTTTATATATACCTTATTATATTTAGGTATGCTGCTTTGGAATAAAAGAATTCGCTTTTGTTTGTTTTCTATGTCTTTTTTATCTACCTTTGACCCAAAATAACTTCTGTTTTTTAATTAAAAATGATGAGATGGTGATAATTTGAAATAATAATTTGTACTAATAAATATTTATATTTGAAGCAATTATTAGTTGTTACAGATTATAATAAATTATATCTAAAAAACGTTTCACCAAAGGCTCATTGTTGGTTTATGGGATGAACTAATGGAAAATGCAAGATAAATGTATGATTTTATATTGGGATGTTTTTTGTTAAATTTCCTTTAGTTGAAATTATTAAACTAGTATTTATAATATTAATCTACATAAAAAACACTTTTATGTTATCTTCCCAGAAAGTAGCCTTGAATACAGGAATTATGTATGCTAAAATGGTATTAACTGTTGGCATAACATTATATTCTACTCGAATAGTATTAAATGAGTTGGGGGCAAATGATTTTGGAATTTTTAATGTGGTAGCAGGAGTGATTGCTATGTTATCTTTTCTTAATGCAGCAATGTCAACATCAGTGCGTAGATTCTTATCTAATGCATTGGGGCAAAATGATTTGAATTTATTAGCTAAGATATTTCATTCTAGTGTAAAAATGCATATCATTTTTGGTTTTATTTCTGTATTATGTTTTGAAATAGTTGGTTTTTTTCTGTTTGATGGTATATTGAACATTGCTTCTGATAAAATAGATGTTGCTCACTTTATTTATCATTGTATGGTAGTGAGTGCTTTTTTTTCTATTATTGCAATTCCTTATACTGCAGCAATTAATTCACATGAGGATATTTATGTTATATCTATTATATTTACTATTGAATCTGTTGCTAAGCTTGGCGCTGCTATTTACTTACAATATACTCCAATAGATAAATTAGCTACGTATGGTATACTTTTAGCTATAATATATAGTTTAACAACATTTGTTCAAAGATTATATTGCTACAGACATTATGAGGAGATTCGGATGAAGGTAAAGCTGAATATAACTGTATTTTTATCACTTCTGAATTTCTCTGGTTGGTCATCTCTTAGTTATATTTCTAAACTAGTTTCTGATCAAGGAACAATTCTTATATTGAATATATTCGGGGGGACTGTTGTTAATGCTGCTTATGGGATTGCTAATCAAGTAAATGGGCAAATGAATTATTTCTCGGCATCTTTATTGCAAGCTATTGAGCCTCAGATTATGAAAAGTGAAGGAATAGGTAATACAGATAGAATGTTAAAGCTGAGTATCCTATCCTGTAAATTTTCTTTTTTTTTAATCTCGTTTTTCAGTATTCCTGTTCTTATAAGAATGCCATTTATTCTTAATCTATGGTTAAAAAATGTTCCAGAATATACAGTGATATTTTGTAGAGTAATTTTGTTAGCAACGCTCATTAGTCAAATGACTTTAGGGCTTCAATCAGGTATCTTGGCAAAAGGGAAAATAAAAAGATTTCAATTTTTTATAGGATGCATTCAGATTATGGTAATACCCTTGTTATTTTTCTTATTAAAAATAGGCTTTCCAATATATTCCGTTACATACTCTTTTTTGGTCGTTGAAATTTTATTATTTGTGTTAAGAATTTATTTTGCTAAATGTCTTATAGGTCTTAATATTTTTCTATTTGTAAAAAAAAATATATTTCCGTCTATGATGTCATTTACCATAAACTACGTTCTTATTTATTATGTATCTAATTATTTTTCTGATTCATTCGTTGGATTAATTACCATTTGCCTGATTTCTTTCTCTTTCTATTTCTGTTTATTTTGGAATATTGTTTTAAAAAAAGAAGAGAGAGTAACTATATGTGATATAATTCGATTAACTATAACTAAATTCATAAAATAAAGATGAGACGTATCGCTGTAATCTGCTGCCCTATATCCCCTTATAAAGGAAGTGAGTTTGCTGTCGCTTGGAATTTTGTAATGAATATGGCAAAAAATAATGAACTTTATGTTTTATATGGAAATTCAGGAGGTGGTCTTGGAGAAGTAGAAGAAATAAAAGAATGGGAAAAAAACAATGTTCATGTGAATATTCATTTTGTAGATATTTCTTTACCTGAAAACAAGGTGAATAATTTTCTAAAAAAATATAGTATTAAATATCAGACTACACTTCTTAATGTTGCCGATTTTATCAGAGACAAACGATGGCAAAGGATAGTTTATAAGAAAATAATAGAACTAAAAGAAACTGGTAAAATTGATATTGTGCATTTTCTTAATCCTATAGGGTTTAAAGAACCTGGATTTTCATGGAAAATAGGAGGTATTCCTTATATATGGGGACCAATTTCCGGAGCTCACAAACGTTCATGGGGATTGCGAAAATGTATGACTTTTTCAAAGCAAATAGAAACTTATATTATTAGAAATAATCTTCATCAATTGCTTTTTAGATATAGTTTTCGCGTAAGAAAAGCCATAAAAAGGTGTGACTTTGTTTTTGCTGCTACACCTACTACAGTAGAACAGTTAAGACAATATCATCATAAAGAAGCTATATATCTTCCGGAAAATGGTATAGTAAAGATGGAGGTATCTTCTCCGATTATGTTTTATGACGAATCTGTTTTGCAGTTAGTATGGATTGGAAGAATAGACGCAAACAAAGCATTAATTATATTGTTAGAAGCGTTATGTAAGATTAAAGGAGAGAAATGGCACTTAAATGTTATTGGAGACGGTCTTCTGCGAAATAAATTAATATTGTTTAGTAATCAGAATGGAATTGCGTCGCAAATAACTTGGTATGGATCTATACCAAGGTTGCAAGTTACAGAAATTATAAAATCATCTCACTTACATGTGATTTCATCCTTAGGAGAGGCAACAACTACGGTTTTGTTTGAAGCTATGGCCTGTGGGGTACCTACTATGTCATTGGATCATTGCGGAATGGCTGGTGTTATATGTGAGAAATGTGGAATTAAAATACCAATTCATAATTATGAGCAGGTAATAAATGATATAGCTTTACAGATAAATAGATTAATAAATAATCCAGAGGAAATTAATAATCTTTCAAAGGGAGTACTTGAATGCTCTAAAGAGTTTATTTATCAAAAAAGGATATGTCTGTTTGAAGAAACTTATGAGAAAGCAATAAATATGTATAAACACTATAAAGTATGAAAATTCTTTTATCTAATAAGTTTTATTACAAACGTGGTGGCGATTGTATCTGCACTATTAATTTAGAGGAGTTGCTAAAAGAAAATGGACATGAAGTTGCCATATTCGCAATGCAACACCCAAACACTCTTCCAACTCCATGGTATAAATATTTTCCCAGTGAAGTAACATTCAAGCCTAGTCTTAAAATGCTTGAAGCATTTATGCGGCCATTTGGAACCAAGGAAGTAAGAAGAAAATTTGAAAAGCTGATTGCAGACTTTAAGCCAGATGTAGTGCATTTGAATAATATACATTCACAAATCTCACCTATTATAGCTGAAATAGCTCACAAGAAAGGAATTAAGGTGGTGTGGACATTGCATGATTATAAATTATTATGTCCACGTTATGATTGTTTGCGTAGAGGAGAGGATATTTGTGAGGAATGTTTCAGTAATAAGAAGAGGGTATTAGTCAATAAATGTATGAAAAATTCCAGAATTGCTAGTTTTTTAGCTTATCAAGAGGCTAAAAAATGGACACGCAATAAATTAGAGAGGATTACAGATTTATTTATTTGTCCGAGTCAATTTATGGCCAATAAATTAATTCAGGGAGGATTTAATAAGAATAAGATAAAAGTATTATGTAACTTTATTAATGTGGAGAAGTGTAAGAAAGAGGAATATACTAAGGAAAACTATTACTGTTTTATAGGGCGATTATCCCCAGAGAAGGGCATAAAAACTTTATTAGAGGTAGCTTGTCAGTTGCCCTATACTTTAAAAATTATAGGTGGTGGACCTTTAGAAGAAGAAATTCGTCAATTTACTCAAAAAAAAATGCAAATAGAATTACTAGGATATAAGCAATGGAATGAGATAAAAGAGATAGTAGGTAAAGCTCGTTTTAGTGTAATTCCTTCAGAGTGGTATGAAAATAACCCTCTATCGGTAATAGAGTCCCAATGTCTGGGAACTCCTGTATTAGGTTCTATGAATGGGGGTATTCCTGAGCTTATTAAGAACGAAGTGGATGGAATGTTATTTGAAGCCCAAAATAACTTGGACTTAAAAGAAAAAATAGAAAAAATGTTCTCTTATAATTTTGATTATCAGTTGCTTGCTAAACAGTCTCAAGAGCTTTATAATGCTCGAGACCATTATAAAGAAATAATAAAAATTTATTCATCTAATATATAAAATATATAATGAAAACAACTATACAAGGTAGTCTTATTACTACATTTCGTTGTAATGCAAAATGTAATATGTGTAATATCTGGCAACATCAGACAAAGCCTGAAGAAGAAATAGATTATCATTATTATGAGAAACTACCTGCTGGACTTCGCATTAATATTACAGGTGGTGAATCTACTATTCGTGAGGATATTGATAACATTTTTCAAATTCTTTATCCGAAAGCATCTTTATTGGAGCTTAGTACAAATGGGTTCAATACTGAAAAAATTGTAGCTTTAGCTAATAAATATCCCAAAATATTAATTCGAGTTAGCTTAGAGGGATTACCTAAATTGAATGATTCGAAACGTGGGACAGTTAATGGATTTGACCATGCGCTGCGTACGATGCTTGAACTAAAAAAAACAAAATGTAAGAATATTGGTTTTTCTGTTGTAATTTCTCCTGATAATTATAAGGATTTACTCTATCTTTATGAATTATGTGTTGCCTTGGATGTTGAATTAGGGAATTCGGTAGTACACAATTCATGGTATTTTCATAAAGAAGATAATCTTATTACCAGCAATGAAGCATTGTTGGAACATGAGAAGTTTGTGAAAGCATTATTGACTTCCAAACGTAGAGGAATAAAGAATAAATTAAAAGATTATGGTCGTGCTTATTTCAATAAGAGTATTCACAGAAGGTTGCGTGGAGATGAACCTGGTTATAGACCTCCATGCGGTGCATTGAATGATTTCTTTTTCATTGATCCTTGGGGTAATGTGATTCCCTGTAATGGTTCTTCAGAAGAATGGATTATTGGTAATATAAAAGAAGATTCATTTGAAAATATAATGAATTCAGATAAAGCAAAAGATATTACAGAGAAAGTGAAGACCTGCAATCGAAATTGTTCGTTTATTGTAACAGAACGGCATGATATGGTTCGTAGGCCTTGGAAACCCATCATGTGGGTTCTTAAAAATAAATTAAGAATAATACAAGGTAAAAATATTAATTGGTAAATATAATGATCAAAATTTGTGTAATGGGAACCAGAGGGTTCCCATTTATTCAGGGTGGTGTAGAAAGTCATTGCGAGTCATTGTATCCACTGTTTGGTGATGATCATTTATTGATCATTTTCAGACGGAAGCCTTACGTTAATTCATTTTGTACATATCAAAACATTCGATTTATTGACCTGCCATCCACTAAGATAAAAGGATTTGAAACAGTTTTTCATTCTTTTCTATCAACTTGTTTTTGCCTTTTTCTCCGTCCAGATATTGTGCATATTCATAATATTGGTCCTGCCTTATTTTCTCCATTGTTAAAACTATTTGGAATTAAAACAGTTTTAACTTATCACAGCCCTAATTATGAACACCAAAAATGGGGATTATTTGCAAAAATATTACTTCGATTAAGTGAAAAAATAGCTTTTAGTACTTCAAATTCCATTATTTTTGTGAACAAATTTCAAATGGAAAAATGTGGTAATAAAATAAAACAAAAGTCACATTATATTCCTAATGGAATACGACACACTTCTCCTTCTGTAAAGATGGATCATATTTTAGACTTGTCTTTGCTTCCACATAAATATGTGTTAAGTGTAGGGCGTATTACACAAGAAAAGGGATTCGATTGTCTAATAAAAGCATTTGAGAGTAGTATGCTTGCTGATTATAAACTGGTTATTGCAGGGGGAGTAGAAACTGAATCATCATATTTTAAGGAACTTCAGAAGCTTATTGTTTCAAATCGTGTGGTGTTTACTGGATATGTGTTTGGAGAAAAGTTGAATCAACTTTATACTCATGCAGGATTGTATGTACTTTCTTCTTATAATGAAGGCTTTCCTTTAGTGTTATTGGAAGCAATGAGTTATGGATTGGATGTATTAGTGAGTGATATTTCTGCTACTCATTTAGTAAAACTTTCTGCTGATGATTATTTTGAAAAGGGGAACTATAAAGAGTTGGCGAATAAGATGTTATATAAAATTATGTATCCTCAAGAAAGAACTTATGATTTGCAGGCCTATAATTGGAAAAATATTGTGCAGGCGGTTGATAGGGTATACAGACAATTGTAGCTTTTATTATAATAAAGTCACATTTTCAACGTTATTATTATCATGAAAGATAGCAAAATAATTATTGTGTATATCAAACTTAAAGATAAATGATGAAGATCAAATTATTTATTGCAATTTGCATTGTAACCTTATTAGCTTCGTGTAAAACAAGTAATCAAATTACTTATTTTCAGGATTTAGATAAAAAAGTATTAGGTACTCAAGAGGATGTTAATTATGAGGTAAAAATATGTCCAGATGATCAGCTTGCTATATCTGTATCAAGTATAGATCCTAATGCAGTTGTTGTATTCAATTTACCATTAGCTAATTATTTAACCCCAGGAGATGAAAAAGTTACAGGAAATCCTGTAATGCAAACATATTTAGTAGATAGCAAAGGATATATTGATTTTCCTGTTATTGGCCGGCTCAAAGTAGCAGGATATACACGAACGGAATTAGCTGAAAAATTGAAAAAAGAAATATCAGTATATGCTAAATCTCCTCTAGTAACTGTCAAAATTCAAAATTTTAAAATTTCTGTGATGGGTGAGGTTAACACACCAGGAACTCAAATAGTTTCGAATGAGAGGATTTCTATTCTTGATGCAATTAGTCTAGCAGGAGATCTAACAATATACGGAGAGCGTACAAATGTATTATTAATACGTGAAAATAATGGTAAAAAAGAATATCATCGTTTTGATTTGACCTCATCGGAAGTGTTGACCTCTCCTTTTTTCTATTTACAACAAAATGATATTGTGTATGTAGAGCCTAATAAGGCACGTAAAAGTAACTCGAGATATAGCCAAAGTAGCCAGTTTAATATATCAGTAGCCTCTACTATTGTTAGTGCGATATCGGTAATAGCTTCATTAACAATTGCATTGTTGGTTAAATAAAAATATTATTAGTTTAATAAAAGTATCATGACAGACGAAAATATACATATTGGTGCGTTACTAAAAGAGTATTTTAAATATTGGAAAATATATGTTCCTATTGGGATAATATGTTTAATTGGTAGTATTGTGTTTATATTGATTACTCCAAAAGAATATAAAATAACTGCTCAAATGCAACTTCGTAATGAAGAAAAAGGGATGATGTCTGAATTAAAAATGCTGAAATCTTCTGGTGTAGGAAGTTTATTAGGAGGGAGTAAAGGGAGAAATTCGGATGATGAATTATTGCTTGTAAGTTCATATAATAATTTAGTTGAAGTAATTCGTAGAACTGGGTATCAAGTTGAAACAAGAACTCAAAATGGATTAAAGAAGGTGTTATTAAGTAAAGATGAATCACCTGTGAGTTATCAGTTCTCAACTTCTTTTTTAGATACGATAAGTGCTCCCATTTCTCTAAAATTAGTAGTAAAAAATGATATAATAGAAACACTTCAAATAAAATCCTCTTTATTTAATAAGATAGAATTTGAAAATAAATCTTTTCCCTTTCATGTAAATTTGCCTGTAGGTTTTATTACTATTGGACAAAACATGAAAAGTGAAGGTACATTTTATACACAAATTTCTCCATTGCAAAAGACATATGAGAACTTGAAAAACAAGTTATCTATATACTTACAAGATCCAGGTTCTAATATTATTGTTTTTACTTATGATGCTGAAAATAAAGATAGAGAATGTGAACTAATCAACACATTGATGGATAGATATAATGAATATTCTTTAAGTGTCAGACAAAAAGAAACAAATATCAATGCAATATTTATAAAAAATAGGTTAGATACTGTTACTTCAGAATTGGCTATTCTTGAACGAAAGATAGAGTTATATAAGCAAGTAAATAAAATGCCAGATCCTGGGCTATATGGTAGTATTACTTATGCGGGGAATAAAGAAACTGAAAGATTAATATTAGATACGGAAACACGATTAAGAATGATTGATTATGTCATAGATTATATTAGAAAACCGGCAAATGTAGGAAAGGCGATTCCTTTATTGGATGGTCTTGGAGAAAAAATAATAATATCTTATAATGAGTTGGTCTTTAAACGGCAGCAACTTGCTATGACCTCTGAAGCCAATAATCCTATGATACAGTTTCTGGATGTACAAATTAGAGAACAACAGAATGTACTTATTGAATCTGTAGTTAATATTCGAAAGAATATTCAGATTGGATTGGATGCCCTTAAGGCGAAGGATTTTAAATTGAGTGAGCAAGTTGATAAGTTGCCTTCTCAAGAACGTGAATACGTTGAGATGCTTCGTCAACAAAAAATAAAAGAAACGATCTACTTGTTTTTGATGCAAAAAGTACAGGAAAAAGAATTAGCTAATTCGCCAGATGAACTTGCTGCACGGATTATTGATAAAGCATATGCCTCTTATAAACATATATATCCAAAAGGAACTATAATTATTTCTATTGCATTTATTTTGGCATGTATACTTTCATTAGTAGTGATTAGCTTTAAAATATTTGCTTTTAAAAAGTAATTTGATATGATACAAAAAGTAGTTCTATCTAAAAATAGTTTATTTTTTTGTTTTTTACTTTTGGGTTATGTCTTCGGAGTTATATTCTATGACTTTTTAGGATTTGACTATACAGACGAGTTAATGGCACTTTTTTTGGCAATATTTGCAGGGGTAACAGTCTATGAACGGAAAAATATCAATGATTTGTATCCATTGATGATACTTATTGGAATATTTATTTTTTATACTGTGTATTCTTTTGTTATTAGTTCTAATATACCACAAGCTATTTTAAAAGATTTTGCAATTCAAATTAAACCCTTTCTTGCATTTTATTGTGCACTGTTAATAGCACCAGTAATGTCAGAGCGGCAAAGACAAATCACATCTATTCTTTGTTTGATTATGGGGGGAATTATGTTAGTTGCAATATTCTCAAATAATATTGAAGTTTTTTTTGTGCATCATTCTCGTCTTGCAACATCCGCAACGGTTACGGCTTTACTGTTTTTGTATTGTAGCTCTTTTAAATGGAGTGATATTATTATATTTATTTTGTTATTAAGCATTGGCTTTTTTTCTACCCGATCTAAGTTTTATGGTTTTTGGGGAATTGCTTTATGTTTAATTTTGTATTATAAAGTTGGAGGGATAATCAAATTTAATGTGAAAAGTATTGTGGTTGGTATTGTCATTATATGTTTGGGAATTTTGTTGTCTTGGAAAAAAATAGTAGTATATTATATTGATGGGGCAATGACTTCTGAACAAATGTGGAGTCGGCCTGCTATGATGGTTACAGCTGTTCGAATATTTGAAGATTACTTCCCATTTGGATCTGGTTTGGGGAGTTTTGGAACTTCTGTATCTGGAGAGTATTACTCGAAGATGTATGCAAAATACGGTATTGATATGCTGTGGGGAATAACAAAGGATAATTTTACTTTTATAGCAGATGCTTATTATCCGGAACTTGCACAATTCGGGGTTATAGGTGCTATTATTTATTTTATTTTTTGGGGGGGGATTATTCATAAGGCTGTCGGTAAACGGGAACAAATGATACCTCAAAAAATGCAGTTGTTTTTACTTTTAATACCCACCTTTTTTTTTATTGAAGGAATAGCAGATGCTACATTAGTAAGTAATAGGGGGGTATTTATGATGATTTTATTAGGAATGGTTATAGCCAATAGAAAGAAATTAGATGAGATGTAACTCGTATAAAATATTACAAATGTATAGAAAAAATAATCTTTTAAAACAATACCTTATTTTATTTCTATTTGCAATAAATGCTACATTGTGTATAGCTCAGAAACTTGAGACATTTGTAGAATTTGGTATGTCTATCCATACTGGTGAAAGAACTCCTTTGTGGCAAGTTAGTAATCAGCATGGTTTTTCTTCTATTAAGAATAATACATATATTCGATCAGGAGCGTTTTACAATCAGTCTATTCGTTCTTGGAAGTTTCAGGGTGGAATTGATATGGCTGTTGCAGCTGGATTTTCTTCTATAACGGTTTTGCAACAAGCGTATGCTGATGTACGTTATAAATGGATTGGTTTGTGGGGGGGGAGTCGTGAATTAAATTCTCCATTATTGAACCAGCAATTAAGCAGTGGTGGTTTGACGTGGTCAGGTAATGCACGACCTGTTCCTCAGATTTGTATAGGAATATTGGATTATGTACACCTTTCTCCTGGGGTACAAGCAAAAGCTGAAATTTCGTATGGTTGGTTTACAGACGGTAGATACCAACAAAAAGTAGTTGGCGAAAATTATTCCTATGCGAAATCCATAAAATACCATCATAAAAGTTTTTTCTTTCGATTTGGTAAGCCTGACACACAATGGCAGTTTGATATAGGAATGCAAATAGATACTCAGTTTGGAGGATATATTGTAAAAGGTACAAAGGTAACAAATATGGGAAATAATTGGGAGAGTTATTTGAATGCATTAATTCCTCATAACAGGGGGGAAGGTATATATTTTGATGGAAATTATTTAGGTAGTGAGTCTCTAAAATTGACTTATAAAAATAAAAGTTTCTGTCTAAGCGCATATCTTGAGAATTTTTATGAGGATTTTTCGGGAATGGGAAAATTGAATGGAATGGATGGACTTTGGGGAATAGAATATAAATCAAATGAGAAGCAAGCTGTTAATGGATTAGTATTGGAATACTATCAAACAACGAATCAGAGCGGGCCATTACATGGGTTAGACTTCTCTGAGGTAAAAAAAACGGGTGGTGCAGATAATTATTATAATCATGCATATTCTGGTTGGACACATTGGGGAATGATGAATTCTAATCCTCTTATTCCTTCGAATATTTATAATAAAGATGGTTATCTTGGACTCCGTTATACCCGTGTGAAAGCTATGCATATGGGATGGAGTGGCGATATTACTAAAGAGTGGATGTATCGTGCTAAATTTTCTTTTAACCGAACTTGGGGAACTCCATTTGAACCTATTCCTGAGATATTGGAGAATTTCTCAATGTTTGCCGAGGCCAAATATATCCCTAATAAATTAAAAGGATGGATATTTATTGGTTCTGTAGCATTTGATGTAGGAAAACTTTATGGTGATAATTGGGGACTTCAAATTAAGTTACATAAGAATTTTTAAATAAAATCTGAGAAATCTATGTAATGTGAGTTCGATATAAATAGTCAGATATATTATTGATGATTAGGAATATAGCGTAAGCCTTCGGTAAACTCCGTCTTTTCTCTTTCCTTCCCGGGTTTTACCTTTGCCACAAAAACGTTATGTGGAATCTCAAAGAGTTTGAATCAATCTATTTTCGTTACGAGAGTAGCGGTTTAAAAGTTCGTGATTTTTGTGCCAATGAGGTAATCAATGAAGCCAAATTCTATTATTGGCAAAAGAAACTCCGTAGGTCGAAGTTGCGTAAGCCCCCGATAAAGTACCCGTATAAATTATAGAATCGCTATATACATCTAATAAGTTTATAGCGATTCTCTGTTTATAATATTCTTTTCATTAGAGTATTGTTAGATTTCTTTGGAGTTTTTCAGTTTCCAGTAATTGGGTAGTAACTCTTTTAGGTCTTTTCCCTTATTCCTTGTGTAATATGGCAACCAGGCAATTATATCGGTAAGCCATTCTCTGGGGTTAACTTGCGATGCTTTGCATGATGCCAATAATGAACAGATGACAGCCGTGTTTTCCGCCGCCTCATGATTCCCGCAAAACAAGAAGTTTTTTCTCGATAAAGCTATCGGACGGATTGCATTTTCAGCCAGATTATTGTCAATTTTGAGCCTGCCGTCTTTGAGGTAATTTCTCATGCGTGGCCAAAGGGTATAGGCATAGGCGATGGCTTGTCCCATCCGGCTTTTAGGAAGCACTTTCGGATAGGTTGTTTCCATCCATTGTTCCAGCTCGTCAAGAATAGGAAGAGCCTGTTCCTGCCTTTTTGACATTCGCATTTTAGGGGATATTCCCTGTATGTCGGTCGCCTGCTCTATCCGGTAGAGTTCCTGTATTTTGGCCAGAACGTATTCAGCCTAAGACTTATTTTCCTCTTTGGCGGTCTCATAGTGACGCCTGATATGGGCAAGGCAACCCACAAGGCACACCCCTTCCTTACCTTCAAAGACGTTGTAGGCCGCATAACCGTCACTTTGAAGATATCCTTTAAATGGTTCCAATAAGTTCCGTGCCGTTTCCTGTGAACGGGAACCGTCATCATAATGAAAGAATACCAATCCATTGGTTACCGCCCTGACCATCCACAGGTATTCCCTGACAGCTTTGTGGCTTTGCTTGTTGATGACAGGCAATGTGGTTTCATCCACCTGGATGTAATCGACTGCCAAAACCTGCTTCTTGAGTTCATCGTACAAAGGCTTTAGCAGCTCACAGGCGGGTTTGAACCAGCCATGAAGCGTGTTTTCCGGGATTTTCAAACCTAAGTGATGGAACTCCCGTATTTGACGGTAGAATGGAACGTGATACTCATACTTTTGCAGAAGAATTTCTGCCAGCAGACTGGCACCCGGAAGTCCCTTATAAATAGGCAACAGTGGAAGATCGGCTATTACGATACCACCCTGATGTTCCTGGGGTAAAGCGGTATTGTCTTTCAGTCCATATTTGGGACGTATGATTTCCTTTACATATAATTTGCCCGGTTCAAACTCAAGTGTACGCGTACGTTCCTCGCCAATCCGTTTATACTTTGTAAGATCCAGGTCTTGCGGTTCTATGACAACTTCCACAACCGGAAGTCCTTCCAGCAGTTTACGGTTCTGCC